>ENA-OZEO01000039-OZEO01000039.1-human-gut-metagenome-genome-assembly--contig:-NODE-39-length-32654-cov-9.740268_pt1 | contig 32654 bp, 26 predicted proteins | sample MGYA00244611_ERZ653620 | MGnify/ENA primary metagenome ERZ653620 (study PRJEB26926, sample SAMN06165137) | human gut metagenome | biome: ENVO:00009003; feature: ENVO:2100002; material: ENVO:00002003...
TTCTTCAACCGCTTGTGAAAATTCTTCGAAAGAAGAATAGTTTTTTTCATAGCCATAATACATTTCATTTTTTAATCGTCCAAAGAATGTCTCCATAATACAATTATCATAACAATTACCTTTTCGTGACATGGATTGTATAATGCCATGTTCCTGTAAAGCATTTCTAAAATAAGCATGTTGATACTGCCAGCCTTGATCTGAATGAAATATCAATCCTTCAACTGAAGGAAATTTTTCAAATGCTTTATTCAGCATTCTTTTTATCTGTTCAAGATTAGGGCTCATGGATAAATCATATGAGATGATTTCATTTGTATTCATATCTAGCACTGGAGAAATATAACACTTTCCCCATGAAAAATTGAACTGTGATACATCTGTGGTCCATTTTTGTAAAGGCAAAGTTGTACTGAAATCCCTGTCTATTATGTTGTCAGCAATCTTACCAACTTCACCCTTATAAGAATGATATTTCTCCTTTGGTCTTTTTCCAGCTAGACCTGCTTCATGCATAAGACGCTGAACTCTTTTATGGTTCACCTGATACCCACGATTAATAAGTTCCTGGTGAACCCGTCTTACACCATACCTGCGCTTGTTCTCAACAAAAACACTTTTTATTTCTTCTAGTATTTCTTGATTGCGTTCGGCAACAACATCGTTTCTGCTAATCTCAAAATAGTAGGTAGATCTAGCCATGTGCATTGCTTTAAGGAGATATTTTAATTGGTATCCTTTTTCTCTAAGTTTTTTGATGATTGCTGCTTTTTCGCCTTGAGTTGCGCAGCCCATTTTTCTTGCCTCAAGGCGATCCGTTTTTTTATTACTTCATTCTCGGCTTTGATATATTCGTTTTCAGCTCTCAAGCGTATCAGTTCTTCTCGTTCTGATTCTGTTAAAGGTAATGGATTTGTTGACTTCTTCATTCTTGATTCCTTTGTTGGACGTCCTTTTTTACTTTCTACTAATCCATTATATCCTTGTGATTTATATTTGTATACCCATTGATAAAGCATTCCTGCGCTGATTCCTGCTTCTATGGCAACTTTTCTCCTTGGTATACCTGCAATAACCATTAAAACCAGTTCAAGCTTTTCTTCTGGTGTCCACACTTTATTGAACACCTTATGTTTTAAAACTTCTGGACCATGTAAATCAACCAATCCAGACCATTCTCGTATATGTCTTTTGAGAGTATCTGGATTCGCACCCTCTGGGATATCTGGATACGAACCTGAATGATACAAATCAACACACATCAGTTTAAACTCATAACTATAACGCATAAAAACACCCTCCTTACTGGTTGTCCAGTAAAGAGGGTACATATCATAGAAGAATTCATCCCATCGGGGCTTTCTGTGTATTATTTTAATTCTGTGTCAGTGGAGTATTGACTGTATGCTCTACAGACTGGTCAGTTGCTGTACCGGCACCACTTAAAGACTGTTCAGAGGACTGCTCAGTGGATTTCTCAGTGGTCTGGGTAGAACCTTCTGTATCAGTAGAAGGCTGCTCCGTTTCGGTTGTCTGTTCTTCGGTATCTTCTATATCCGGATCCTCATAGAGGAACTCGTTGGAACTTCGGAAGATGGTACTGCTGGAACCTACAATGTTAGCAACAATCGTATCGCCGTCTTCAATGTCATCCAGATTAATCTTTAACATGGTGCTTCCTAAGAAGGAAGTGGATACCTTCTCTCCATTGACATAAATTTTCGTCCAAGGAGTAAATCCGGAACCGTAAATACATAACTTATTGTCATCGGATTTCCATACACTGTTAATCGTAACATCATCAATACCCATAACCAGATCACTTGCAGGATATTTATCTGTTCCTTTGTAAGCATAACGTTTTCCATAAAGAAGGTCATACTGTAAATTCTCTAAGTTCTCGTCGTAAGAAGCAGAACCCTTCTGGCTCTGGATGTAAGAGAACATGGTTCCTTTGTGGATGTCAAGCTGGTTGGTGATGTTTGCCAATAATTCATAAGCAGCACAGTCAGCATCCTGTTTTGGTAAATTAAAGTTGTTCCAGGTAACATATTTGGTTTTGAAAATGTCACCGGATACCATATCATCATCGGTCAGTCCCATGGTAGGAAGGTGGTCGCCGAAGAATACCACGATGGTCTTTTCATCCCGTTTGGAAAGCTCTTCGGTTAAGTTGCCGATGAATTTATCTACTTCGTGAATCATGTTAATGTAATATTCCCACCGATTATTAGAAGCCTCATCTGCAGCACCGCTTACTGCAATTTCCGGATTTTCAAGAATCTTTTCAGTAGGATAATCACCATGTCCCTGTACGGTAATGGTATATACCAGATCTGACTGGTCAGGGGTAGAATCCATAGCCTTTAAGGTTTCACTGATTAAGATGTTATCGGTTGGCCAGGAACCAAGTGGTGTGTACTCCTGAATGTTCATACACTCTTTACTGGTGAAGCTGTCAAATCCCATCAGGGAGAAGGCATTGGCACGGCTGTAGAAGTTACCACCGTTGTTATGTACAACATGTGTACCATAGCCGAGACTTCCAAGGTCGGAAGCAATACTTTCGCAACTGTCGATTTCTTTTAAAGTAGTCTTATATGGGTATTCGCCGGTACCAAAATACTGCATGCTCATACCGGTTAATACTTCAAATTCAGTATTGGCTGTTCCGGCACCTACAACAGGAACTTTTAAGTAACCGGAAGAATAGTTGTTTAATAAGTTATGAAAATTTGGAACCGGATCTTCTGAAGTCTGTAAGAACTTAACATCAGAGGGATCTACAAAGGATTCCAGTAAAACAACAATAATATTCGGCGCATCTTCGGCAGCTTCGGTAGTTTCTTCCGGAACGGAAGCCCCTATTTTGGCAATACGCTCTTCGGAATAACTGTCCGGTTTACTCATACCACGGTCAACAACGCTGGATGAGAAGCCGTAGACAAAACCATAATTTTCATAGCCCTGTGCAATATTGGCAAAATAGGAAGCAACAATATTATTGGACTGGGCTGCCTTGGTAGTTACCGGTAACATCAGGAAGATAACAGCAACCATAAGCGGACTTACAATCCAGTTGATTTTGCCCTGATATTTTGGTCCTTTGATAAAAAGCCAGATACAGAAAAGCAGGAAAAGACCGACTACGATAATAACGGCGAGTGCTTCACCAAAGGTAAAGTATTTGGTGTTCTGCATGGCAAATAAGTCAGACAGACATTTCAAATCTGTAAAACCAAATGGAGTTACACGTTTGGAAAGAATAACACCATTGATGGTTCCAAGGAAAAGCCAGAAGCCGCTGATTAAGAGACGGGCAAGTGTTCTTCTTCGAATCAGATAGACCAGGGATAAACTTGCAAAAATAATAAATGAGTTATAAAGGTAAGCAATGGTGTGTCCTGCAATAAAGGAAAATGCAGAAAGCACATTTCGTCTGGAAATACATTCAATCACCAGAACGAGGAAACAGGACAGTAACAGATGGAACGCCAAAGAGTATTTGTTCATAATCACAACTGCACGGTCAAGGTGTGGATGTGGTTTCTTCTCCCGGTTCTTAAAAGTATTTATTTTGTTTTTTAGTTTAAAAAATAAGTTCTTGCACTTACTTGAAAAAGAATGTTTTTCTCTCATAATAATGGTTCTCCTCCCAGTAGATTACACACTTTTTACATATAATTTACTTTTGACTGAATAAGGATATATCTATTTAAGAAAAAAAACAACGGTAAATCTCGATAAAAATTTATTAATATTTCATTAAAAAGAATCCAAAATGTATAATAGAAGGGAAAGAAGTTGGCAAATAAGCCATTTTGTGCTATCCTTTTTTTATAAAAACCAGGTTCGCAGAGAGGCAGATAGGTGAATCTGACAGTAAGGTGAGGAAAGAGAAATGCTGGAATTAAAAGACATTAGTTTTCAGGTAAATGATGAAACAGCAGACAAGGAAATATTAAAAAATATCAATCTGAAGATAGAAGACCGGTTTGTGGCAATTACCGGACCAAACGGTGGAGGTAAATCCACGCTGGCGAAGCTGATTGCCGGAATAGTAACACCAACTTCCGGACAGATTTTATTGGATGGAGAGGATATTACAGGATTATCCATTACCGAACGGGCAAGAAAGGGAATCAGCTTTGCGTTTCAGCAGCCGGTAAGATTTAAGGGATTGACCGTAAAGGATTTGATTACACTGGCATCGGGAAAAGATATTTCCATCAGCCAGGCATGTTCCTATCTTTCAGAAGTAGGACTTTGCGCAAAGGATTATATTGACAGGGAGGTAAATGACAGCCTTTCCGGTGGGGAGCTAAAGCGTATTGAGATTGCAATGATAATTGCAAGAGGAACCAAATTATCCATATTTGATGAGCCGGAGGCAGGAATTGACCTTTGGAGTTTTAACAATCTGATTCAGGTATTTGAGAATATGTATCAGAAAATCAATGGCTCGATTCTGATTATTTCACATCAGGAGAGAATCTTAAACATTGCAGACCGGATTATTGTAATTGCAGATGGAGAAGTAAGCACAGCCGGAAGCCGGGAAGAAGTGCTTCCAAAGCTGTTAGGCAGCAGTGAAGCCTGCTCTACTTTGATGGAAAAATTAGTCTAGGAAAAGGTGAGAAAATGGACAGTATAGAAAAGAATCTTTTAGCAGAGATATCGGATTTGCACAGCGTGCCGGAAGGTGCATATAACATCCGCAACAACGGAAAACTGGAGGCAAGAAATACAACTGCAAATATTGATATTGTAACTAAGAAGGACAAGCCGGGAATTGATATCTATGTAAAACCGGGAACAAAGAATGAGAGTATGCATATTCCGGTTATCTTAAGTGAAAGCGGCTTAAAGGACCTGGTGTATAATGATTTTTATATCGGGGAAGGTGCAGATGTGACAATCATTGCGGGATGCGGTATCCACAACTGCGGAGACCAGACATCACAGCATGATGGAATACACACCTTTTATATAGGAAAGAATGCAAAAGTAAAATATGTAGAAAAGCATTATGGTGAAGGGGATGGAAATGGAGCCAGAGTCTTAAATCCAACTACCGTGATCCACATGGAAGAAGGCGGATTCATGGATATGGACAGTGTTCAGATTAAAGGAGTAGACTCCACAATCCGTACAACAGAAGCAGACCTTAAAGAAGATGCGTCCCTTGTGATTCATGAACGTATTATGACTCATGGACAGCAGAAAGCAGAGACAGATTTTACGGTAGATTTAAATGGAGCACATTCCAGTGCAAATGTGGTATCGCGTTCGGTAGCAAAGGGAGATTCCCACCAGAAGTTTGTTTCTTATATTCGTGGTAATAATGCATGCAGCGGACATACAGAATGTGATGCCATCATCATGGACAATGGAAAGGTGGAGGCAATTCCGTCTCTTGCAGCAAATGATATCGATGCAGCATTGATTCATGAGGCAGCAATTGGAAAAATAGCAGGAGAACAGCTGATTAAGCTGATGACACTGGGACTGTCTGAAAAAGAGGCAGAGGAGCAGATTGTAAATGGATTTCTGAAATAGGATATGTATGGGGAATGAAGGGTGCAGGAAAGAACAAACAAGAGAAATACCGAAAGAGGCGGAAGAATGGAATAAGATAATATTTGAAACATTATGACGGGTATGGATATTAAGTGAAGTGGCATCTGTATTTGAACGATGCAAAAGTGGGTGGTAAAAATAAAGTCTGTTGCAGTGCAGATTAAGACAGAATTTTCCCGGGATAATAGAAAAGAGGAATAAATATGTGGCTTGCATATGCATGTGGATCTGCTTTTTTTGCAGGTATTACGGCAATATTGGCAAAAGTTGGAATTAAGAAAATAGACTCGAATCTTGCAACAGCAATCCGGACGATTGTAGTATTGATTTTTGCATGGATTATGGTACGGCTTACCGGATCTTATACTCCAATCGGAAGTATAGGAACGCGGACGTTAATTTATCTTACATTATCCGGAATAGCGACCGGGGCATCCTGGCTTTGCTATTTTCGGGCATTACAGCTAGGAGATGTAAATAAAGTAACACCGATTGATAAATCCAGTACAATCCTGACGATGATTCTGGCAGTCATTTTCTTAAATGAAGGACTGAACGAGAAGAAAATCATTGCCATGGTATTGATTGGCGTTGGAACGATGCTCATGATTACCAGAAAGAAAAGCAGTGGCACAAAGAGCCGGGCATGGCTTATCTATGCACTGCTGTCGGCAGTATTTGCCAGTCTGACGTCCATCCTTGCCAAGGTGGGAATAGATGGTGTGAATTCCAATCTTGGAACGGCATATCGTACTGGAGTGGTACTTGTTATGGCATGGGTGGTAGTATTTGTAACAAAGAAACAGAAACAGGTCCGGAGTATGACCTTCCGGGATGGAATGTTTCTGATTTTATCCGGAATAGCAACCGGAGCATCCTGGCTTTGTTATTACCGGGCGCTGCAGCTGGGCGAAGCCAGTGTAGTGGTGCCGATTGATAAACTAAGCATTGTAGTTACAATTGTATTTTCATCTGTGTTTTTAAATGAAAGACTACAGCCAAAGGCATTCTTTGGATTACTTATGATAGTGGGAGGTACATTACTGCTAATATAAGCAAAAGCGGAGGGAAAAGTATGCTGGGAAAAAGAAAATCTTATTATGTGGAGAATGGAATCATTCATTTTGCATTTGAATATGGCAAGGGAAGTTTAGAGGTTCTGACAGATAACATTGTAAATGTGTTTGTTCCGTTCGAATGTGAGGAACATCGTTCAAAAGCCATCGAGGGAGAAAAGTCAAAGCATATACATTTTGATGTGCAGGAAGGAATTGACTATCTTGAGGTTCGGACTGCAAAATTAATTATACGCATATATGATAATTTTATGGTGGACTTTTATGATACAAGAGGGCAACTTCTCTGTGCGGACTATCGTGGTGGAAGGGAATTTGTAACACAGATTAGTGAGAAATTTATCGAATTCTTAAAAGCAGAGGGACATGAGGTGCCGCAGGCAACAGATAAGAATTACCATGTACAGGCGGTGAAACGCATGGAAGGAGACGAAGCCTTCTATGGCTTTGGTGATAAAGCAGGTGTATTAAATAAGAAGAATTATGATTATGAGATGTGGAATACAGATAATCCTGCAGCACATACGGAAGCCTTTAAAGCATTGTATAAATCCATTCCATTTTTTATAACATTGCGTGAAAGCTGCGTATACGGACTCTTTTTTGATAATACCTGTAAGACTTATTTTGATCTGGCAAAAGAAAATAAGGAATACTATTTCTTTGGCTCAGACCGTGGCAATCTGGATTACTATTTTATTGCCGGGGACAATATGCCGGAGGTTGTAGCTGATTATACTTATCTGACCGGAAGAACACCGCTTCCGCAGCTTTATACATTAGGCTATCATCAGTCGCGCTGGGGATATGAGACTTCCGCAGAGATCCGCGCAATTGCGGATAAATACCGTGCATTAAAGATTCCGATTGATACGATTCATCTGGATATTGACTATATGGATGGCTACCGGGTCTTTACCTGGAATGAAAAGGACTTTGGCAGGCCTGGTGAAGTGATTGCAGATTTAAAGAAAAAAGGATTTAAAATTGTTACTATCATTGACCCGGGTGTCAAATTAGACCTAGGTTATGATATGTATGATGAAGGCATGGAGCAGGGATATTTTGCCAAGACACCGGAAGGGGATACCTATGTAAATGCAGTATGGCCTGGAGATGCGGTATACCCTGACTTTGGAAATCCGAAGGTAAGACAGTGGTGGGGAGAGAAACAGAAATATCTTGTGGACTTAGGAGTCCGCGGTGTATGGAATGATATGAATGAGCCGGCAAGCTTTCGTGGAGAACTGCCGGAAGATGTCGTATTTACAGACGAAGACAGACCATGTGACCATGGCCAGATGCACAATGTCTATGGACATCTGATGGCAAAGGCGACCTATGAAGGATTGAAGAAGCAGGACGGCAGAAGACCATTTGTAATCACCCGTGCCTGTTACAGTGGTTCCCAAAAGTATACCACAGCATGGACAGGAGATAATCAGAGCCTGTGGGAGCACCTGCGGATGGTAATTCCGCAGATGTGCAATCTGGGATTATCCGGTATGGTATTTATCGGAACAGATGTAGGTGGATTCGGTGCAGATGTGACGCCGGAGCTGTTGTCAAGATGGGTACAGGTCGGCTGTTTTTCACCGTTGTTCCGGAATCATTCTTCCAAGGGGTCTACCAGACAGGAGCCGTGGCTTTTCGGAGAAGAGACATTAAATATTAACCGGAAATATATTGAACTTCGTTATAAATTACTGCCATACCTTTATGATTTATTCCATGAGACGGAGCAGAATGGTATGCCGGTAATCCGTCCACTGGTATTGCATTATGAGAAAGATAAAGAAACCTGGAATCTCAATGGAGAATTCCTGTTTGGAGAGCATATGCTGGTAGCTCCTGTAGTAGAGCAGGGAATGACGAAGAAGCTTTTGTATCTGCCGGAGGGAACCTGGTATGACTATGATACAAGGGAAAAATATACCGGAAAGCAGTATATTGTAAAAGACGCACCTCTTGATGTATGCCCGGTTTTTGTAAAAGCAGGAAGCATTATCCCATGTTTTGAACCGATGCAGTATGTGGGAGAGATTGAACTGGATACCCTGATTCTTGATGTATATCCGGGAGAAGACCGTTATGTGCATTATCAGGATAACGGAGAAGATTTTACATATCAGGATGGTGTATATAATGAATATGAGATGACCATCACAAAGGATGAGACATTAACGGTCCGGATGCTGCATAAAGGTTATGAAAAAGTATATAAGAAATTTGTGATATGTTACAAAGGACGTAAAAATGAGTTCGCATTCAATGGAGAGAAACTGACAGTCTGGCTTTCTTAAAAGAAAGGCAGAAGCCGGGAGATAACCGGAGGAGGACTTATATGAAACGTGGAATTGCATTAAGTGGAGGCGGTACGAAAGGCTCTTATGAACTGGGAGTCTGGAAAGCATTAAATGAACTTGGCATCGATTATCAGATTGTAACCGGAACATCCATAGGTTCCATTAACGGAGCCTTAATGGCAACGGGAGATTATGACAGGGCTTATGAACTATGGAGCACCATAACCATGGAAGATATGATGGAGGATGGAATCAATCTGACGGATACCATAGAGGGCATGTATGACCAGAGAGAGGCAATTGGTCCATTCCTGAAAAAATATGTAAAGAATAAAGGTGCAGATATTTCACCTTTTACTGCTTTTATTGAAACACTGATAGAAGAGGATAAGATTCGGAAATCAAAGACAGATTTTGGATTGGTTACGGTGGAATTTCCGTCTTTAAAACCCTGCGAACTGACAAAGCGTGACATTCCGGAAGGACTTATGAAAGATTATATTCTGGCATCTTCTGCAATTTTTCCATTATTCCCGATGCATAAAATCGGAGAGACAACGTATCTGGATGGATGCTATTATGATAATCTTCCAATTGACCTTGCCATCCGAATGGGAGCACAGCAGATTATTGCTGTTGATTTACATACATCACCGGCACACGATGCCTATGCCAAGCGCCCGTATGTAACTTATATCAAGCCAAGCCGCTCCCTTGGAACCATGATGAATTTTGACCATGCTCTTTTAATGGCAAATGCCAGAATGGGATACCAGGATACCATGAAGGTTTATGGAAAATATTATGGCTATGTATATACCTTTGAAAAGGAATCCATGGAGAAATACCGCAGGGCAATGGATCACTTTTTGTATCGGATGACAGAACTGGATTTACTGGTCAGGGATGAAATGCCGGTAAAACGTTTTGCTAAGAAAAGCGAATTTAATAAAGTACATACACTTCTGGCAGAACGAAGTGAAAAGGAGAAAATGTCACCGAGGGAATATTTCCTTGCAGCGGCAGAAATCTGTGGAGAGGTATTTGATGTAGATGCAGCAATTGAATATTCCATGGAACATTTTGCGGAAACACTTCATAAGAAGTTGGCAGATGCAGAGTTGAGACAGGTGACAGAATGTATCATTGCACATAAATTAAGGGAGCCGGCAGGACTGATTGCAGAAGTTAAAAACTTTGGAAAAGAAATGCTGGTGGCTGCGGCTGCATATTATGCGGCACAACAGGACACACTGACGTCAAAAGAAATTCTGAAACTGCATGCCATGTTCCCAAAGGAACTGACAGCGGTATTATTTCTGATGTCGTTGGAAACAAACAGATAACAGCATTTTTGCCGTCAACAAACAGTCTCTCCTGCATATATTATACTGATGAGAATCAGGAGAGAAGGAAACATTGGATTATAATCAGGATATTTTCTTTAAGATGCAACAGCAGCAGATGCCGGGCAAACAGCCCTTTTATATGACAAATCCAATCCAGAATCTTTACATGACGGAGCTAGAATATCAGAGGGATTTAGACCGCATGAAAGAGATGTATCCGATGGAGATAAGAAAAGTACAGGAACTGGTGGAAGAAGAATGCGATAAGATGGAATATGAGGGAAGTCTCATGTTTGACGAGTATCCGGATCGGCTGATGCTGCGGCAGATTTGTAAGAGAATCCGTGATAAGGCGGGACTTGGGGAAAACCGGGAAGACATGGATGCTCCGGAAATTCTTCTGTTTCATGAGATGTTTTACCGCAGATGCCGTTACAGACGCTGCCGCAGATGCTGGTAGCAGGTAATAAAATAGAGGTTGAGCTTTTGCAAAAAAGGAATTACAATATAGCTGTCGTTTTTTGATGGCTATATTGTTTGTTTACGTGAGTAGCGAGAAAAATCGCATGCCTGCATGCAGATTTGACGAGCACCGCGATAACTCGAGAAACTCGCAAAGCGTGTTTTTCGTAGTTTAGGAAGATGAGGAATACAGATGAATAAGGAAATGATTCGGGCACTGGTGTTAGCAGGTGTGTTTCTGGTATCAACCGTAGTGTTTAGTTTTTTGACAAATAAAACAAATCCTGATATGACAACAGAACTGGAGGAGGCAACGCTGCCGACTGTCCAGCTTTATTATAAAGAGCAGAAAATCAATGAACTCTACGGGTATGTAGATGAAATGAATGCAGTTTACATGAGGGACAGCATTACACCGATTGATACGGACAGGCTGCTTCCAATCCGCGTTCAGAATGGAAGCTACGCAGTGGATGAACTTTCCTATGAAATTCGGAGTATGGATACCAAGCGGCTTATTGCAGATGCGAAGGTAGATAGTTATTCCCAGAAGAATGGAGTGATTACAGCAGACCTTCCGATTCAGAATCTTCTGGATTCCAATGCGGAATATCTGTTGATTATACATTTACTGCATGGGGATGATACCTTAAATTATTATACAAGGATTATTGAACCGCAGGATTGTTATGTGAAGGAAAGCATTGATTTTGCAAAAGATTTCCATGAAAAAACATTTCAAAAGGATGGAAGCGGTTCTCTGGCAACTTATATGGAACCGGATTCTTCTGCGGATAATACCACACTTGCCAATGTCAGTATTCATTCCACACTGCGACAGGTAACATGGGATAAATTCAATGGGACCGTTCTGACGGACCCATCGGTAAGCATCAAAGAAATCAACAATTCCTATAATGTAATTCTATTGGATTATGTAGTGACGGCAACCGGAGATAATGGGGAACTGGAATATTATAATGTAGAAGAATATTACCGTGTCCGTTATACCAATGACCGGATGTATCTATTGAATTTTGAGAGAACCATGGATGAAATTTTCCGGGCAGAGAATGATGATTTTTATGAGAATTATTTACAGCTTGGAATATGTTCGTCCGATGTGGAATATAAGAGTAATGAGACCGGAAGTATTCTCTGTTTTGTAAAAGAAGGAGAACTCTGGTGTTACAATGCGACAGAAAAAAAGCTTTCCCAGGTGTTCAGCTTCCGTGGTTATGAGGGGATTGATTCCAGGGAAAATCATAAGGAACATGATATCCGGATTATTAAGGTGGATGAAACAGGAAGTGCTGATTTTGTTGTATATGGTTATATGAACAGGGGAAACCACGAAGGTCAGGTGGGCGTAGGTGTTTATCATTATGACAGCGTGGCAAATACAGTAGAAGAGGAACTGTTTATACCATCCACCCACTCTTACGAAGTGCTGAAATCAGAACTGGGACAGCTGATGTATGAAAATGAAAGTGGAATGTTCTACATTATGATGGGTGGGACACTGTATGAGATTAATCTTGCTACTACCAAAGAAAAGGAAGTAGTCAGCGGATTTGAAACAGGAAATTATGCGGTATCAGAGAATAACCAGTTTGTTGCTTATATTGCAGATGGCAACAGTGACAGCGGTTCGAAAATTACTGTTCTGAATCTGGAGAATTCGAAAAGCTTTGAAGTGGCAGCGGCAGCAGGAACGTATATCCGGCCACTGGCATTTATGGAAGATGATTTTATCTATGGCGAGGCGGATGACAGTGATGTGTATACAGATTCTGCCGGAAATGTACAGTTCCCGATGAATCATATTTATATTGTAGATACGGATGATGAAGAACACGGAGTGTTAAAAGATTACCATAAGGATGGATATTATGTGGCATCTGTAGAAGTTGTGGATTATACTATTTATCTGAACCGGGAACAGTATAACGGTATGGCTTATGTCCCGGCGGAACAGGATACAATTATGAATCGTGAGGGAGATTCTGCAGAAGTAGTCAGCATTCACAGTACGGTAACGGAACGAAAACAGACGCAGCTGCAGCTGCAATTATTACAGGAAGAAGAGATAAGCTCGGATCGTCTGCTGACTCCGAAGCGGATTGTATTGGAGTCGCCGAGAAATGTGAATCTGAAAGAACCGGAAGAGACAGATTATTATTATGCTTATTCTGCCGGAAGAGTAGTGCTGGCAACGGATAATGCGGCAAAAGCCATTGCAGTGGCAAATGATAATGTGGGCGTTGTGGTAGGAAGCAGACAGCAGTATATCTGGAAGAGGGCAAGAAAATCTTCCCAGTCACCACTGACGATTACAATAGGTGATGCAGACGCATCCGGAACAACGATAGCAAAAGCAATCAATGGTATGCTTTCGATGCAGGGATTAAATGTTGGTGTAGGAGAATTGATGACATCCGGAAATACACCAAAACAAATTTTAAAGGATACCCTGCAGGACTCTGTAGTCATTGATTTGACTGGAAGTGATCTGGATGCAGTGTTATATTATGTCAATCTGGGAACACCGGTATTTGCCATGAGTAGTGGAAGTGAAGCTGTATTAATTACAGGCTATGATAATGCAGGAGTCTATGTTTATAATCCGGCAACCGGTGCAACAGAGAAGATGTCAATGACGGATGCACAGAATGTATTTGATGCAGCAGGTAATGTATATTTTGCTTATATGAAAATGGCAGAATAGGGATACGGGCAGAGACAGGCGTGAATAAGGCGTAAAAAACATATAAAATTGCCTAAAAAAAGCCGAAGTTTCTTGGCAGTTTCGGTATTAGTGCTGTATTTTCACAAAGTCTATTGCAAAATCTGTTCGTGTAGGATATATTAATTTTTGTACGAATTGTACTACTTAGAAGCGAGGAAGATAACATGAGTAGAAAAGAAGTTACAGTTTCAAACGTTTCAAAAAAACATGATAATCCAATTGCAGAGTTGGTTCAGGTTGCCTGCCGGTTTGACAGCAATATTACTCTGGAAAGTGATAACCGTAAAATTAATGCCAAGAGCATCATGGGAATTATGGCATTTAATCCGTCCAAAGGAATGACGGTTAACATTGTTGCAGAGGGGAATGATGAAGAAGAAGCTCTTTTAGCAATGGAGAAGTTTTTAGTGTGTGATTAATTTTCAGGGAGGGAATTATAATGCAGAAGAGACCAGTTGAGAAAGCAGCCGAAGTAAAGGCAGCAGTAAAAGCTACAGAGACAAAGGCAGTAGTTAAGGCAGAAGAGGTTAAGGCAGAAGCAAAAGAAGTTGTAGCGAAGAAAGCAGAAGAGACAGTTAAGAAGGCAGAAGAGACAGCAAAGAAAGCAGAGACAACTGTAAAAGCAGCAGCAAAGACTACCGCAAAGAAAGCAACCAAGAAAGCAGCAGCTAAGAAAACTGCCAAGGCAGAGAAGAAAGAACTTGTACCGGAAGTATTTGTTCAGTTTGATGGTAATGAAGATGTTGTTGCAAACGTGATTGAGAGAGCAAAAGAAGCTTTCACAGCAGACGGACACAGGGCATCCAGCATCAAGTCTTTAAAGGTTTATTTAAAACCGGAAGAATATGCAGCATACTATGTTATAAACGATACATATGCAGGCAAGGTTAACTTATTCTAGTTTTATTTTGCTCATGATATTAAAATGGCTTCGGAATTCCGAAGCCATTTTTGCTACCGTTATTTATTTCTTTTTCTGATTAGCTTTATATTTCTTTATAAGCTTCTGGATGCGTTCATTTGGATCTAAGAGCTCACTGATAGAAGCATCATGATTCAATGTATCGATAATATAAGCAATATATTTGCTCATGTCACAGTTGATATAATATGGACGGCTTAAAAGCTCCGGAGTCTGATAAGTCAGGTTGGTGGTAACTACACGGTAGATAGTTCCATCTTCTACAGCTTTATCGAATTTTTCCAGACCATTGGTGAAAAGTCCGAAGGTTGCAACAACAAAGATTCTGTTTGCTTTTCTCTTTTTTAATTCGGTTGCAACGTCAATCATGCTTTCTCCGGAAGAAATCATATCATCGATAATCAGAACATCTTTTCCTTCTACGGAAGAACCTAAAAATTCATGTGCGACAATAGGGTTACGTCCGTCAACAATTCTGCTGTAATCACGGCGTTTGTAGAACATACCCATATCCAGACCAAGTACACTGGAAAGATAAATTGCACGTCCGGTACCACCCTCATCCGGGCTGATAATCATCATGTGGTCAGAATCAATCTGTAAGTCAGGAACGTTCTTGCAGATACCTTTGATAAACTGGTATGCAGGCTGAACAGTTTCAAAACCACCCTTTAAAGGAATTGCATTCTGGACACGAGGATCATGTGCATCAAATGTAATAATGTTGTCAACGCCCATGGCAACCAGTTCCTGTAAAGCCAGTGCACAGTCCAAAGATTCCCTGGTGCTTCTTCTATGCTGGCGGCTTTCATAAAGGAATGGGATGATAACAGTAATTCTTCTTGCCTTGCCGCCAATTGCAGCAATAATTCTCTTTAAATCCTGGTAATGATCATCTGGGGACATATGGTTTGTCTGACCACACAGAGAATAAGTAAGGCTGTAGTTAGTAACATCAACCATAAGATAAAGGTCATAACCACGAACAGTTTCTTTGATCATTCCCTTTGCCTCGCCTGAACCAAAACGAGGGGTAACAGCTTCGATGATATAAGAATCACGTTTGTAGCCCATAAAAGCTGCATCATTCTGGTGCTGATGCTGTCTTTCGTCTCTCCATTTGACAAGGTATTTGTCAACTTTTTCTCCTAATTCCTGGCAGCTCTGTAATGGAATAATTCCAAGAGAACCAGTAGGAAGGGTTTCTAAGTTTCTTTCACTGTTTGACATGAATAGGTTCCTCCATAGAAATAATTTATCTTATATAGTTCAATAGATATAGCATCTAATTGAATGCGTAATTAATGCAGCTTTTTCTTAAGACGGATATCGTCTCCAAAAAGCTTAATCATCGTATAGCTGCTGAAGATGCGGGAGCAGATACGCTCGGAATATACATCAGCAAGCTGGTCGATACTTAAATTCGTAGAAATCAATGTTGATTTCTGACGCAGCATACGTTCGTTCAGACACAGGAAAAGCCGGGATGCCGTAAAGGAGTTGGCAAGTTCGGTTCCAAGGTCATCAATGATTAAAAGATCACAGTCGAAGATATTCTGTCCGGCAGCAGAAGCTGCAGCGTCCTTCTGGAAAGTGTCCTTTTCAAATATATCAAATAATTGGAAGGCTGTAAAATAAATAACGGAATGTCCTTTATCTAAAAGCTCTTTGGCAACGCAGTTTGAAAGAAAAGTCTTACCGACACCGGTTGCTCCATAGAAAAAGAGATTTTCAAAAGAGGTATCAAAATGCTCGATAAAGGACTTGCAGTCTGCAACCGCTTTTTTTACAGTATCATAAGCAGATAATCCGGTTGTGGGATTTATCTGCTCTTTGGAATAGTATGCATAAGAGAAATTCGAAAAATTCTCTTTGGCTAAAATATCTTTTACATTAGACTGCGTATAGACTAAATCAATGGCAGCCTGTACAAAACAATGACAGCGTTCATTCCCAATATAACCGGTATCCTTACAGTCCTTACAGGTGTAAACCGGTTCCAGATAATCAGCCGGATAACCCAGAGAAGCAATCAGATTCTGTTTCTCCCTGCGAAGAGCAGCAAGCTGTTCTTTTAATGAAGAGAGAACAGAGGAATCTTCTGCTCCATCATCAGATAAAAGCTGTTTTGCACTTGCTACTGAGATGGAAGAAATCTCGTTGTCTATTTCTGTAAGGCGCGGACATTTTCCGTAGACTTCCTGAATGCGTTCATCCAGAAGATGCTGATTGTGAAACTGTCTGGCATTATATTGCCGGATTAAAGTATCGTATTGTGAATTATTAAGAGACATGAAATGCTCCTTTAGTATTCCTGAAAAAGTGTCTTAATTATTTAAGAGCTGTTTTTCAAGCTGTTCAAAATTATAGGTACGCTGTGAAAAATTGTTAAACCGGTTGGCGGCAGTCTTGTTTACGGTGACATTGCGGGAAGAAGATGCCTTGCTTTTTTTATAAGCAGTGTCTAATATAGCAATATCCTCTAAATGGTGGATATTGCATTTATGCCAGTTCTCTAAGATGGTATCGGCATACTGGAAGCTTGGCTGATTTGTCGCCTGCAGTGTCCGTTTGCATGCCTCGGAAATGATATCCAGTGTAAATCCAAACTGGCTGGTCCATTTATCTACCAGTTCAAGTTCGTATTCGGCCAGCTTTCTGCCGCTGATTCCAAATGCCTTCATGACACCATAATGTGTCTGCTTATAGGCACTGGAAGAACGTCTGGCATCTTCCGCGGTACGGATAGAAGAAGCAGACCAGGAAAGGGCAATCTTGTCCATATAGCGGATGCTCTTATGACCGTTGTCCACACAGGATTCTACCAGATATTCAATCAGGTCTGTGGAGAATTTCAATTCATCTGACCAGTAAAGAATGGTTTCATAATCCTTGATGGACAAAGGATGTCCGATATAGCGTTCAATAATGAATAATAAATCGCTGGAAGCCTCATCATTCTGGAAAGACAGAATCTGGTCTTTGGTATAGGATGGACGGATATCTACAGAAGATGCTTCCGTAGGCTTTTCTGCATGTTCAGAATCCTGCGTAACCACAGAAACAGGCTCACACAGGCAGATGCCGGTAAGCTGTTCGCCGGAATTATATTCTAACTGGAGTAAGTGTTTTTTCTCCCAGTATTTTAAGGCACGTTTAATATCCTTTTCTGTATGGTCGAATTTATCAGCCATCTTAGAAATGGAAAAATTCTCAGCTGCGTTGATGCAGCGGAGTAAATATAAATAAATTTTTACAAATTCTCCATTGGCATCTGCCATATACTCATCAATAAAGGTATTGGATACGCAGGTAACCGTGGATTTGCTTTTCGTATGTAATGTTATGTCTGTCATAAGAACTCCCTCTTTCACCGACCACATTATAGCATATGAATCTAAAATTGAGAAGTCTTATTTTAACCAAAAATCCAGTAAAATCAAGGGTTTCCACATTTGCACAGAATTGTGAATAATGTGGATAACTTTTTTTTGAAAGTGCATTATGGTAACTGAAATGGGAGCAGTTTGGCGGTTAATACAGATAGAATGGCGATTTTCAAAAATACATTATGTAAACAAAAAAATCCACATCCATAATTCACAAAAATGTGAATTACGATGTGGATAATGTGGATAACTACTGTTGGAGAAGGTGTTCGCCTATAAGATACACGTCTCCGGCTCCCATAGTTATCAACAAATCATTGTTTATGCATTTTTCTGATAAAAATTTTTCAATCTCATCAAAAGACGGGAAATAATAACTTTCCTGACCGTTTTTCTGAAGCTCTGCCAAAAGGTCTTTGGAAGAAATCCCAATCGTATTTTTCTCTCTGGCGGCATAGATGTCTGCAAGGACTACAATATCTGCCATGGAAAGCACCCGGGCAAAATCACTTAAGAATGCCTTGGTTCTGGAATAGGTGTGTGGCTGGAAAACGCAGATAATCCGTCCGTGTGGATAATTCCGGGCTGCGGTTAATGTAGCAGCTACTTCGGTCGGATGATGTGCATAATCATCGATAACGGTGATACCGTTCTTTGTTCCTTTGTATTCAAAACGACGTTTGGTGCCGCCAAACTGAAGCAGTCCCTTTTTGATAACATCCAAAGGAAGACCGAGATTTAAGCAAAGTGCAATGGCAGCCAGTGAATTGGAGACATTATGCCTGCCTGGAACGCTTAAGGAAACGGTTCCTAAGTCTTCGGTTTTGTGCATCAGAGTATATGTGCCGCAGGCATGGTCATTATAAGTAATATTTTTAGCATAAAAGTCATCGTTTTCGCATAAACCATAAGTAGTGACGCTACAGGACAAATTGTTGGTAATCTGATCTAAAGCTGCAATCTGGCCGTTGATGATTAATACACCATCATGTGCAGTATTTCCGGCAAATTCATGGAAAGAACGGCGGATATCATCGATATCTTTGAAGAAGTCGAGATGCTCAGCTTCCACACTGGTGATGATACTGTATTTCGGATGAAAATGCAGGAAACTGTTGGTATATTCGCAGGCCTCGGTAATGAATACTTCTGAACCACCTACGCGGATATTTCCACCGATTGCTTCTAAGATACCACCAACACTGATTGTAGGGTCAGCCTTTGCAACAAGAAGAATCTGTGAAATCATGGATGTGGTAGTGGTTTTTCCATGGGTACCGGCAACTGCAATGGATTTCTCATAGTTATCCATAATCTGTCCAAGCAGTTCTGCACGGGAAAGCATTGGAATACCGGCATCTACGGCTGCTTTAAATTCCTCATTGTCCTCGCGGATGGCAGCAGTATAGACAACCAGTGCAGGACGGATGGATAAGTTAGATGCTTTCTGACCAATGTAAATGGTTGCGCCTTTTTTGGCAAGGCTGTCGGTAAGCGCAGACTGCTTTGCATCAGAACCGGAAATGGTAAAACCTTCTTCCAGCAAGATTTCTGCAAGACCACTCATACTGATACCGCCAATACCGATAAAATGTACATGAATAGGTTCTTCAAAATTTAATGAATACATAATTCTTTACCTGCCTGACTTATAATTTCGTTTCTTGAGAAAAGATTTCTTCCTAATATTATAACCATATGCAGGGAATTTGCAAATCTATTTTGTCTGTCAGGAAAAAAGAATGCAAAATAATGGAGGTGATTTTGTAAAAATGACAAGAAATGTTCAAAAATTGTCTAAAATGACTAAAATATGCGAAAAAAGATAAAATAATTATACAGAATGCTGTACAACATATGGGCAGTGTGTTATACTTTTGTTATACCAAAATGACCTGATTTTATGACGAGAGGTGAATGACGTGATTAAGAAAGAAATGATAGCCATGCTTTTGGCGGGCGGACAAGGAAGCCGTCTTGGAGTATTAACTTCCGGTGTAGCAAAGCCTGCAGTCGCATTTGGAGGAAAGTATCGTATTATCGACTTTCCATTGAGCAACTGCATCAACTCAGGTATTGATACCGTTGGAGTGCTGACACAGTATCAGCCATTGAGATTAAACAGACATATTGGAATTGGAATTCCGTGGGACTTAGACCGTAATAACGGAGGAGTAACGGTTCTTCCTCCATATGAGAGAAGTGATAACAGTGAATGGTATACTGGTACAGCAAATGCGATTTACCAGAATCTGAAATATATGGAGACTTATAATCCGGATTATGTGCTGATTTTATCAGGCGACCATATTTATAAAATGGATTATGAAGTAATGCTTGATTTCCATAAGGAAAATAATGCAGACGTAACAATTGCAGCAATGCCTGTTCCAATAGAAGAAGCAAGCCGTTTTGGTGTGGTTATAACAGACGAAAATAAAAAAATTAAAGAGTTCGAGGAAAAACCGGAACATCCGAGAAGTAACCTCGCATCCATGGGAATATACATATTCAACTGGAAAGTATTGCGTGACAGTTTAATTGCTATGAAGGATCAGAGTAATTGTGACTTCGGAAAGCATATTATTCCATACTGCCATGAGAATGGAAAGCGTTTATTTGCTTATGAATTCAATGGTTACTGGAAGGATGTTGGAACACTTTCCTCCTATTGGGAAGCAAATATGGAATTGATTGATCTGATTCCGGAATTTAACCTTTATGAAGAATACTGGAAGATTTATACCAAGAGCGATAATGTAGCTCCGCAGTATCTTGCGGCAGAGTCCAAGGTTGATACCAGCATTATCGGAGAAGGTGCTGAAATTTATGGAGAAGTGCAGAATTCTGTAATTGGTGCAGGAGTCCGGATTGAAAAGGGTGCGGTGGTACACAATTCCATTATCATGAAAGAATGTGTGATTGGAGAGAATACTGTGGTGGAGAAATCCATTATTGCAGATAAGACCATTGTTGGAGCAAACTGCCACTTAGGCGTAGGCGAGTATGCACCAAGCACATTGAATGAAAAAGTATATGCATCTGATCTGGTTACTATCGGAGAAGATTCTGTAATACCAGACGGAGTTTCAATTGGAAAAAATACAGCGATTTCCGGAGTGACGGAACCGTCAGATTATCCAGATGGAATGTTAGCAGGCGGTGGAGCTATTATTAAGGAAGGTGACAGAATATGAAGGCATTAGGATTAATTTTAGCAGGTGGAAACAATCATCGTATGCAGGAACTTTCCAGCAAGCGTGCAATTGCAGCAATGCCAATCGGCGGAAGCTACCGATGCATTGATTTTGCATTGAGTAATATGAGCAACTCACATGTTCAGACCGTTGCAGTGCTGACTCAGTATAATGCACGTTCTTTAAATGAACATTTAAGTTCATCCAAATGGTGGGATTTTGGAAGAAAACAGGGAGGTCTTTATACCTTCACTCCTACCGTAACCGCTGACAACAGCTGGTGGTACAGAGGAACTGCAGATGCAATGTACCAGAACATTGATTTCTTGAAAAAACGTCATGAGCCATATGTAATTATTACAGGTGGTGATTGTGTATACAAGCTGGATTACAATAAGGTATTGGATTACCATATTGAGAAGAAAGCTGATATAACTGTTGTGTGCAAGGATATGCCGGAAGGCGCAGATATCAGCCGCTTTGGTGTAATCCGCATGAATGAAGAATCCAGAATCACAGAGTTTGAAGAGAAACCTATGGTATCCAGCTCTAATACAATTTCTACCGGTATTTATATCATCCGCAGAAGACAGCTGATTGAAATGTTAGAGCGGAGCGGTCAGGAAGACAGATGGGATTTCGTTACAGATATTCTGATTCGTTATAAGAATATGAAACGAATTTATGGATATAAAATGGAAGATTACTGGAGCAATATTGCAACAGTAGATTCATATTACAATACCAATATGGATTTCCTGAAACCGGAAGTGAGAAATTACTTCTTCCGTGAGACACCGCATATCTATTCGAAAGTAGATGATTATCCACCAGCAAAATACAATGCAGGTTCTGATGTGAAGAACAGCCTGATTTCCAGTGGATGTATCATCAACAGTAAAATAGAAAATTCTGTATTGTTTAAAAATGTGTTTGTAGGAAAGAATTGTGTAATCAAGAATTCCATTATTCTCAATGACGTATATATTGGAGATAATACGCATATTGAAAACTGTATCGTGGAAAGCCGTGGAACGCTGAAAGCCAACACGTATTATTGCGGTGACGACGGAGTAAAGGTTGTACTTGAACGCAATGACAGATATTCACTGTAGGCAGAAGACTTAAGAGAAAGGCGTGAAGGGGGTAACATAATGCAGATTACAGATGTAAGAATACGTAAAGTTGAAAAAGAAGGTAAAATGAAAGCTGTGGTATCCATTACCATAGATGAAGAATTTGTTGTACATGATATCAAGGTGATTGACGGAGAGAAGGGGCTTTTCATTGCAATGCCAAGCCGCAAGGCTGCTGATGGGGAATACAGAGACATTGCACATCCAATTAACTCAGATACCAGAAATAAGATACAGCAGATTATTTTAGAAAAGTACGAAAGTGAAATCGCAGCTGAGGAGGCGTAACACGTACATAGAATAAGGAAGACGAGCAGGCTGTCACAGAAATGTGGCAGCCTGTTTTTCACAATTCTTTTTTTTGAACAATTGATAGAATGAAGTATAAATATGCCGTGGGACAAATGAGAAAGCATGAAAAAGACTGTTAGGAGCACTTGGAATTTCGGGCGAAAACAGACAACGCCGGCACAGGGAAGTGCCGGCGAGGCGCAAGCAACATGGATGTTGATTTGCGCCGGTTGTCAGAACTGATAAAAATTTTTTTTAAAATTCTTAGTGCTCCCTATAGTCTTTTTCGCTTTTCCATTTGCCCCACGGCAGATTTACATTGTCATCTATTTCATATTGTGGAAAAAAGGATGACAAATTTCTAGGAAAGAAGTATACTAAAATATAACAGTATTTTCGGCAGAAAGCCGGAGAGGAATAAAGAGGATAAAAATATGGAAGCATTAAAAGCGGTAATATTGGCAGCTGGAAAGGGAACCAGAATGCAGTCAGACCTTCCGAAAGTAGTGCATACAATAGACGGAAAGTGTCTGGTAGATTATGTAATTGAAGCGGCAGAAGGAGCAGGAGCGGAGGATATCTGTCTGGTGGTAGGCTATAAGCATGAAGAGGTAGAGAATACCATTTCACATAAAGATGATGTAACATTTGTACTGCAGGAGCAGCAGCTTGGAACTGGTCATGCGGTAAAATGTGCCAAGGATTTTCTGGGAAAAGAAGGACATACACTGATTCTTTTTGGAGATGCACCACTGATTACATCTGCAACCTTAAAGCAGCTTTTGGAGCATCATATCCAGCATAAAAATGCAGTAACCGTATTGTCAGCAACGATAGATGACCCGACCGGATACGGAAGAATTATCCGCAATGAATCCGGAGAATTTATAAAGAGCGTAGAACATAAGGATGCAAACGAAGAAGAGTTGAAATCCCATGAGATTAATTCCGGAATGTATGTATTTAATACCTGGGAATTATCACAGGCATTGGATAAGATTCAGCCGAATAATGCACAGGGTGAATATTATCTGCCGGATACGCTTACGATATTAAAGGATAAAGGACTTCGTGTAGATGCATTTGCACTGGAAAGCCCGGAAGACATCAATGGAGTAAATGACCAGAAGCAGTTAGAATCAGCTGCAGAAATCATCAGAAGAAGGAAGAAAGAATGTACATTATAGCGGGACTTGGAAATCCTGGAAAGAAATATGAACATACCAGACATAATGTTGGCTTTGATGTCATGGATGTACTGGCAGAAAAATATAATATAAGGATGGACGAAAAAAAGTATAAAGCAATCTGCGGCAAAGGAATGATCGGAAGTGAAAAAGTTGTTCTGGTGAAGCCACAGACTTTTATGAACTTAAGCGGAGAAAGCATCGCTGAAGCAGTAAATTTCTATAAAGTGGATCCGGCCAGTGAACTGTTAGTGATTTTTGATGATATCAGCCTGGCACCGGGAAGAATACGGATTCGTAAAAAAGGCAGTGCCGGCGGACACAATGGAATTAAAAATATCATTGCGCAGGTGGGAACAGAGCAGTTTGCTAGGATCAAGGTAGGTGTCGGTGAGAAACCGCAGGGCTGGGATTTGGCAGACCATGTCCTTGGCCATATGGATAAGGCAGACCGGAAACTGGCAGAGGAAGCATTTTTAGATGCGGTATCTGCGGTAGAACTGATTGTCGATGGAAAAATCGAACAGGCAATGAATGACTATAATTAAAGGAAGAACATTATGAATGTATTTTTGCAGCCCCTTTCGGAACTGGAAGAATTGCAAAATGCCTTAAAGCAGCTAAAGAGCAATCAAGGTATCGTTCAGATATCCGGATGCATGGATGCGCAGAAGGCACATATGGTATTTGCGGCGAACGATGGTTTTAGAAATAAAATCATCGTTACTTTTAACGAACAAAAAGCAAGGGAAATCTTAGAAGATTATCGTTTTTTCGACAGGGAGACTCTCTATTTCCCGGCGAAGGATATTTTATTTTATCAGTCGGATATCAGAAGTAATCAGCTTACCGGAGAGAGGATTGCCCTGTTAAAACGTTTATCCGAAAAGAAGCCGGTTACAGTGGTATTGACTTTTGACGGACTGATGAACCGGATGGCAGGACTGGAAGCCTTTAAAGAAGCGGTGCGTACTTATAAGGTGGAAGACGAATTAGACTTTGAGGCAGAGACAAAGCGGCTTTTGCAGATGGGGTATGTGCGCAATTATCAGGTGGAAATGCCGGGAGAATTTGCGGTGCGTGGAGGAATCCTTGATATATATCCTCTGACGGAAGAAAATCCGCTGCGTATTGAAATGTGGGGAGATACCATTGATTCCCTACGAAGCTTTGAGGCGGAGAGCCAGCGTTCCATAGAGAATTTGGAAGAAATTACGTTGTATCCTGCAACGGAACTGGTGCTGACGGAAGAACGGAAGCAGGCAGGCTTGAAGAAAATTCGACAGGAAGCGGTAAAGGCAGAAAAGAAGTTCCGCGACCAGATGAAAAATGAAGAAGGCCATCGCATCAAACAGACGGCGGCTGCTTTGGAAGAAGAGATAGAAGAATTAGGTGGTGCAGCTAATTTGGACAGCAGCCTTGCATATTTCTTCCCGGAGGCGGTAAGCCTTTTGGATTATTTTGGCAAAGACGAGACTCTTTTAGTCCTGGATGAACCTGCCCGGCTGATGGAAAAGGGCAGGGTGACAGAGCAGGAATTTGAAGAGAGCATGAAGCAGCGCTTGGAGAAGGGTTATATTCTGCCGGGACAGGCAGAAACGCTCTTTACCGGAAAGGAAATTACTGCGAAGATGCAGAGTTTCCACGGACTTGCACTGGCAGCACTGGATATGAAGGTGCGGGAGTTAGACATTACGAACCGTTACCATATTCAGGTGCAGGGTGTGAATTCCTATAATAACAGCTTTGCAACGCTGGTGAAGGATTTAAAGAATTATAAGAAAAACGGATACCGGGTCGTTGTATTATCCGCATCTAAGACAAGGGCAGAACATCTGACGAAGGATTTACAGGAAGAAGAGGTAAGCTGTTATTATGCCAAAGATTTTGAACGGGAATTGCAGCCGGGAGAAATCTTAACTGCCTATGGAAAAGTAAAACGTGGATACGAATACCCGCTGATTAAATTTGCGGTTATCACAGAAAGTGATATATTCGGGCAGGAAAAGAAGAAACGGAAGAAACACCGCCTCTATGAGGGAGAAAAGATACAGAGCTTTCGTGACCTTCATGTAGGTGATTATGTGGTACATGAAAATCACGGCCTTGGCATTTATCGTGGAATCGAGAAAATCGAAGTCGATAAAAAAGTCAAGGATTATATCAAGATTGAATATGCCAAGGGAGGCAATCTTTATATTCTTGCAACCCAACTGGAACTGATTCAGAAATATGCCGGTTCCGATGCCAAGAAACCGAAGTTAAACCGGCTGGGCAGCCCGGACTGGGATAAGACAAAAACCAGAGTGCGTGGTGCGGTAAAAGAAATTGCCCACGAACTGGTGGAACTCTATGCTGTCCGGCAGAACAAAGAAGGCTATGTCTATGGTCCGGATACTGTATGGCAGAAGGAATTTGAAGAGATGTTTCCGTTTGAGGAGACAGAAGATCAGGAACTTGCCATTGAAGCAACCAAGAAGGACATGGAAAGCACCAAGATTATGGATCGTCTGATTTGCGGAGACGTAGGATATGGCAAGACGGAGGTGGCAATCCGTGCTGCCTTTAAGGCGGTGCAGGAGGGAAAACAGGTAGTTTATTTAGTACCGACCACAATCCTGGCGCAGCAGCACTATAATACCTTTGCCCAGCGGATGAAAGATTTCCCGGTAAGAGTAGATTTGCTTTGCCGTTTCCGCAGCCCAAAAGAGCAGAAGAAAACCATCGAAGATTTGAAAAAAGGCATGGTGGATATTATTATCGGAACCCACAGAGTGCTTTCTGAAGATGTGAAATTTAAGGATTTGGGACTTCTCATTATCGATGAGGAGCAGCGTTTTGGTGTGGCTCATAAAGAGAAAATCAAGCAGATGAAAAAAGATGTAGATGTGCTGACTTTAACGGCAACACCAATTCCAAGGACATTGCATATGAGCCTTATCGGAATCCGCGATATGAGTGTTTTAGAGGAGCCGCCGATGGATCGTGTGGCAATCCAGACTTATGTCATGGAATATAATGAAGAAATGGTGCGGGAGGCAATCTGCCGGGAATTAGCAAGAGACGGACAGGTTTATTATGTATTTAACCGGGTAAATCAGATTGCAGAAATGGCTGCAAAAATTTCAGAACTGGTGCCGGATGCCAATGTGGCATTTGCCCACGGACAGATGAAGGAACGGGAACTTGAGGATATTATGTATCAGTTTATCAACGGAGAGATTGATGTGTTGGTATCCACAACGATTATCGAGACGGGGCTTGATATTTCCAATGTAAATACCATGATTATTCATAATGCGGATAATATGGGACTGTCACAGCTCTATCAGCTTCGCGGAAGGGTAGGGCGTTCCAACCGGACGGCATATGCGTTCTTAATGTACCGCCGGGATAAGATGTTAAAAGAAATCGCAGAGAAACGTCTGGCTGCAATCAAGGAATATACAGACTTAGGAAGCGGCTTTAAGATTGCCATGCGGGATTTGGAAATCCGTGGAGCCGGAAACCTGCTGGGTGCGCAGCAGAGCGGACACATGGAGGCAGTCGGTTATGACCTTTACTGCAAGATGCTCAATGAAGCGGTCAAGCAGGAAAAGGGAATCGGAGTGGAAGAAAGCTTCGATACAACAGTGGATGTGGAAATGGATGCATTTATCCCACCGTCGTATATACCAAACGAGACACAGAAGCTGGATATTTATAAACGAATTGCAGCCATTGAAAATGATTCAGAAAGTGATGAGATGCTTGATGAGCTGACAGACCGTTTTGGAGATCCGCCAAAATCAGTGACAAACCTTCTTTCCATTGCATTGATAAAAGTGCTGGCGCATCAGGCGTATATGAAGGAAGTGGTAGAGCGTGGCAATACGGTGCGTTTTGTCATGTATGAAAAAGCTGCGGTCAATCCGGCAAAAATACCGGAACTTCTGTCAAAATATGATCATGCGTTGAAATTTATACCGGATCAGAAAGGACCGTATTTTGTGCTGAACCGGGGAACCAACAGCCGGACGGCAGCGGGAAGCAGCATCGACTATATCCGTCAGTTTGTGCTGGATGTGCAGACGATTCTGGTAGAAAAAAACACAAAAAAGGATGCTTAACCGCATAAAAATCTTGCGGCATGTACGAAAAAGCACTATAATAGAACGATGATAAATATTTTGGAGGAACGTGATATGAGATTTAAGAAATTCACAGCACTTGCATTGGCAGTTGTTACTGCAGCTTCCGTAGCTATGACAGGATGTGGCAGCAGAATCGATGAAGATGCAGTTGTTGCTACATTAGGAGATAAAGAGATTTCACTTGGACTTGCCAACTTTATGGCACAGTATACAGCAGTGTCCTATGACAGCTATATTACCATGGGATATGCTAAGGAAAATATGTGGTCACAGGATTTATCCGGAAACGGTAAGACTATGCAGGATAATGTAAAAGATGGAATCCTGACACAGATTCAGACCGATTATCTCTTAGAAGACCATATGAAAGACTATGGTGTGGAAATAACGGATGAGGAGCTTTCTGATATTGATACTGCAGCACAGCAGTTCATGGATGATAACAGTAAGGAAGCAATCAGGACCATGGGTGCCAAGAAAGAATATGTAGCAGAAATGCTTCGACTGAACCTGATTCAGAAGAAGATGCATAATGCAATCATTGCAACTGTAGATACCGAAGTTTCTGATGAAGAAGCGGCACAGAGAACCTTCAGTTATATCAAGGTTTCTACCGAGGCACATTATGATGACAGCAAGAATTATGTGGAATATACCGATGATGAGAAGGCAGAATTAGAAAAAACTGCAGAGAAAATCGCAGAAGAAGCGAAAACTGATTTTGATGCAGCAGCAACAGACAACGGATATACTGTAAGCACTTATTCATACGGCAGTGATGAAATCGGTGAAGATGGAACAGCAACCGGAAGTATGGATGCATCCATTATTACAGCAGCAGATGCGTTAAAAGAGGGAGAAGTTTCTTCCATGATTTCCGTAGATGGAAAAGGATATTATGTTATCCGCTTAGACAGTGAATTTGACCGTGATGCAACCGACAAAGAGAAAGAAACAATTGTTTCCCAGCGTCAGTCCGATAAATATACTGAAGTATGCGACAGCTACAAGGAAGAAAAAGAATGGACGGTAAATGATGATGTATGGGCAGCTGTTAACTTTGATAAGCTCTATACCATCAAGAAAACAGATACAGAAACAGAATCTGTAAGTGAGACAGAGACAGCATCAGAAACAGCAACAGAATAATTGCAGAAATTATAAAGTGACAAGAACATAGAGAAGCAGAAAATTTATTTTTCTGCTTCTTTTCTATCACATAGATACAGGAGTATGGAATGAAAGACAATATCGTATTAATCGGAATGCCGGGCGTAGGAAAAAGTACTGTAGGTGTCGTATTGGCGAAGGCATTAGGCTATAATTTTGTGGATGCAGATTTAGTCATCCAGCAGCAGACTGGAAAGCTTTTGTGTGAGCTGATTGCAGAGCATGGAACAGAAGGATTTCTTGAGATTGAGGATGAGGTAAACAGCAGCATAGAAGGACATAAAGCAGTCATTGCCACAGGAGGCAGTGCAGTATATTGTGCAAATGCCATGGAGCATTATAAAGAAATTGCAACCGTACTTTATCTGAGTGTATCTTATGAGACATTAGAAGAGCGTCTTGGTGATTTGAAAAACCGCGGTGTGGTATTGAATGATGGCCAGACGCTGAAAGATTTGTATGATGAGAGAACTGCATACTATGAAAAATATGCGGATGTAACAGTAAATGAAGAGGGATTGTCAATTCGTGAAACAATCGATGCAGTAAAAGAAAAACTCGGGATGGAATAAAAGATGCAGATACCAGGGAATGCACAGGAACCTGTGAAGATGCAGGAATCAGATAAAATGAAGAAGTCAGATAAGATGCAGGAGCAGAAAAAGAAATCAACAACTTTAAATAGAATTGGAAAAGTCGATAAAAAGATTCGTATCCGCATGTGGGCAGCAGGCATATTTTTCGTCTGTCTGGTACTGGTGGTACTTTTGCAGAAATTTTCACTGGGACAGAATTATTTTGTGGTAACCGTAAATAATAAAGTGGTAGGCTGTGTCAGCAGCAAGACAGATGTGGAAAAGGCAGTACACGAAAGCCGGCGGCAGATGGCAAAAGAGAGTGAAGGCTATCTGATGCAGGAGATTTCTTATGAGACAACAGAAAGCCATAAGCCATTTCAGAAACTGTTAAGTGAAACTGCATTAAAAGAAAAGATTACAAAGGAGCTTAAGAAAGAAAATTCCGGAGAAATCTTTGCATATACGGTAAGTGCCGGTGAAAACCAGCTTTCTTTTGCAACTTTAGATGAAGTAGAAACGTTTTTAGGACGTTTGAAGGAAGAACAGGATACGGACAATCGGTTTGAGGTAGCGTTCAAAAAGGAAACAGATCATCAGGAGGGAATGCTTCTTGCAAACTTAAAAGAAACAGGTGATTCAGAAAAAACAGAAGATTCTGCGGATGCCGGTATTGTGCAGCAGCTTGGAATCTATCTTTCCGATGCACATGAGAATCCCGTGGAAAATAATTATGAAACCGGAATTCTTTCGATGGAATTTGCACAGGATGTGGAAGTGTTCACCAATCTGGTAGCAGCGGACACTCTGACGGATATAGATGCCGCGGTGGAAGAAGTAACAAAAGAGAAAGAAACGAATAAAATATATGAGATACAGCCGGGAGACTGTCTGTCGGTTATTGCACAGGAGCATGATACATCGGTGGCAGCAATTATAGCACTCAATGGATTGTCCGGGGAAGATGCAGTAATCAGTGCCGGTGAAGAACTGATTCTGTCGGTGCCTCAGCCGGATATCAGCTTACGGATCAGCGAAGGCGTAGTATATGAAGAGGATTATACCGCAGAGCCGGAGATTGTACCGAATGATTCCTGGTATACGACCGACGAAGTGGTGCTTGCAGAAGGAACTACCGGACATCGCGAGGTTAATATGGTGGTGACAACAGAGAATGGAATTGAGACGGAGCGGAGTATGATCCACCAGACCATACTGACAGAGTCAACGCCGGCAGTTATTGAGCGTGGAACCAAGATACCGCCAACTTACATTAAACCGCTGATTGGCGGAAGAGTTTCTTCCGGTTTTGGAAGAAGATGGGGCAGAATGCATAAAGGAATTGACTGGGCATGTCCGACCGGAACCAAGGTATTTGCATCCAGCAATGGTGTAGTAGTCAGTGCCGGCTATGTTTCCGGATATGGCAACTGCGTCTTAATCAGCCATCCGGATGGAAGAATGACACGTTATGCACATAACAGTAAATTACTGGTAAAAGCAGGGCAGAGCGTATCACAGGGTGAAGTGATTGCATTAAGCGGAAGTACGGGACGTTCTACAGGTCCGCATGTGCATTTTGAGATATTAATTAATGGTTCCCAGGTAAATCCGGTGAACTATCTGAATTAATTTCGATTTACAAGTCAGTGAATATATAATATAATAATACTATTGTAGATAATTCTTTTGAGGTACGAGAAATACTTGACAAAAGAGGAAATAAGTTACTATAATATTTTGTTTGTAATTTTGTAGGGAATCTAAGCATAGAGGTGCGAGATGGAACAGTATGTGATTAAAGGTGGAAATCCTTTGGTTGGCGAAGTTGAGATTGGTGGAGCTAAGAATGCTGCACTGGGAATTCTTGCGGCAGCAATTATGACGGATGAGACCGTAATAATAGATAATTTACCAAACGTTCGTGATATTAATGTGTTATTAAGTGCCATGGAGGGAATTGGTGCTAAGATAGAGCGTCTTGGAGAACATAAGGTAAAGATTAATGGTTCACTGATTCATGATTTGAGCGTGGACTATGAATATATTAATAAAATCAGAGCTTCTTACTATCTGTTAGGAGCATTACTTGGCAAATATAAGAAAGCAGAAGTGGCTTTTCCGGGTGGCTGTGCAATCGGAACCCGTCCGATTGACCTTCATCTGAAAGGTTTTCGCGCGTTAGGAGCCGATGTTGATATTCAGCATGGGTTAATTTCTGCTACTGCAGAACATCTGGTGGGAAACCATATTTATTTAGATAAAGTTTCTGTAGGAGCAACCATTAACATTATGATGGCGGCATCCATGGCAGAGGGAAAGACGATTATTGAAAATGCAGCTAAGGAGCCACATGTCGTAGACGTAGCAAACTTCTTAAACAGCATGGGAGCAAATATCCGTGGTGCAGGAACAGATGTCATCCGTATTGTGGGTGTAGAGAAGCTTCATAAAACAGAATATTCTATTATTCCGGATCAGATTGAAGCAGGAACTTTTATGTTTGCAGCGGCTGCAACCAAAGGTGATGTAACTGTTAAAAATGTTATTCCCAAGCATTTAGAGGCAACCACAGCAAAATTAATTGAAATTGGTTGTGAAGTGGAAGAATTTGATGATGCAGTACGTGTGGTATCCAGCAAGCCATTGCATCATACCCAGGTAACTACTTTACCGTATCCTGGCTTTCCAACAGATATGCAGCCACAGATGTCGGTGCTTTTAGCATTAGCAGAAGGAACAAGTACCGTAACGGAGAGTATTTTTGAAAACCGTTTCAAATATGTAGATGAACTGACCCGTATGGGTGCACAGGTGAAAGTAGAGAGCAATATTGCAATTATTACCGGTGTTGAAAAATTCACAGGTGCAAGAGTCAGTGCTCCGGATTTAAGAGCAGGTGCAGCCCTTGTAATTGCAGGTCTTGCAGCAGAAGGCATCACCATTGTAGATGATATTTATTATATTGAACGTGGATATGAACATTTTGAAGAGAAATTAGCTTCCCTTGGTGCAATGATTGAAAAGGTAAGTTCCGAGAAAGAAATCCAGAAATTCACATTGAAAGTATCATAAGATAAGAGCCTGTCTCTTATACACATCTCCGAGCCCACGAGACTAGCGCTCATCTCG
>ENA-OZEO01000144-OZEO01000144.1-human-gut-metagenome-genome-assembly--contig:-NODE-144-length-19605-cov-6.293606_pt1 | contig 19605 bp, 21 predicted proteins | sample MGYA00244611_ERZ653620 | MGnify/ENA primary metagenome ERZ653620 (study PRJEB26926, sample SAMN06165137) | human gut metagenome | biome: ENVO:00009003; feature: ENVO:2100002; material: ENVO:00002003...
TCTACACCCTAGAGTTCGTCGGCAGCGTCAGATGTGTATAAGAGACAGACAGAAAGCATATAAAATATTTACAGAATCTAAATAATAGGAGATAGAACAATGGAAGCAACAAAGTATATCAATTCAAAAGGATTCGCAAAAGGAGCATTTATTTATAATGTCAAAAAGGATGGTTCGAGATACGCAACCCCTACATTCTATAATTTTGTAGGTAGCGAGAAAACAGCCGAAGATATTATCAAAAGGCTTGAAGAATTGAATCCTAACAGAAAGTTTGAAAAAGCATAAATGATAAAAAATAAGCGATATGACATTCAACGAATTTATGAAATCAACATTTGGTGTAGAAAGTTGCACTACATTTTGGGATGATTTCAGCATAGCAGATAGATTTGGTATAAATGCAGTTAAGGATACATACAAGCGTTCTAAGTATTGGATAAGCGATGTCAAGATGTGGACAGAGCTTTGTATAGTGCTTAACAAGCGATGCTGGCAACATTACAGTAACGGCAATAACAAGTTATCAGAAGTTTATTCTGAATTATACTACAAGGCAAGAGACCTCGCACTTGATACTTTCAAAGAAAAAGATTTTGAATATTTCTATCGTATGACAGACTAAAAAATAGAGCAATGGAAAAGAAAGCAATTGAATACAAGTTATCAGCAACAAAAGGTAATCTTGAACAAAAGAGAATCATTTCATCGGATGATGCTTCACAGTATGCCAGAAACTTCTATCACGAAGATTTTCTCATTTACGAAAGCTAGTTCATTATCATGTTGAATAATGCCCATAATGCCATTGCATGGGCTAAGATTTCACAGGGCGGGATTTCCTCCACATTGGTAGATACAAGGATTGTTGCAAAGTATGCCATAGACAGCTTGGCAAGCGGGGTTATTTTTGTACACAACCATCCTTCCGGAAGCAAGAAACCATCCTTACATGACAACAACATCACAAAAAAGATAAAGGATGCACTAAAGTTGTTTGACATTCAGCTGATAGACAGCATAATCATAACTGAAAACGACTATTATTCGTTCCAAGACGAAGGAATGCTGTAAATCAATCATTAATCACTAAAAATATACGCGATTTTATTTGAAAAACAAATAAAATTCGTATATTTGCGTTCAGATAGCGTATGAAGATGTACGCCACAGAACTTGTCGTGTTGGTTGGTTGTGATTTGCTTCAATTTAGCACGATTGAACAAAAACCATTGCTCAAGAAGGATTTTTAAGTTCTACGGAATAGTCTGCTGGCATACGTTTGCTGCGCAGGCTATTCTTTTTTTAATAACTTAAAATCATTTCGCAATGAACAGAAAACAGCAAGTTTTTGTGAGGTTGAAACCGAAAATGAAGGCGTTCGGGTTCAACAAGAAGGAGTTGATGAGTGTCGCTGCCAAGATTGCCGACAATCTAACCTCCGAAGAAGATGCCTCCGAAGAGGATGTAAATGCAGAAATTGACTCTCAGATTGATGCAGTTCTCCCCTACCTCCAAGTCAGCCAGTCTTTTGCCAATCGAGTAATCGAGGAAAACCGCAGAAAGAATGACGACGATGACGATGAAACCGGCAGCGACGATGGCGATGAGCCGTCGAACCCCACCAATCGCCAGACGGGTTCAAACAAGAAAAATCCAAAAGACAAAGGAAAGAATGACGACGCTCCCGACTGGGCAAAAGGAATGATGCAGACAATTGAATCTCTGACAGGAAAGATTTCTGCTTTAGAGGGCGAAAAGACAACAACTACCCGAAAAGCTAAACTTGAATCCATACTGAAAGATTCCGGCACATTCGGTGCTCGCACATTGAAAAGTTTCTCTAAGATGAGCTTTGAAAATGACGATGAGTTTGACGATTTCCTTTCCGAAGTTCAAGAGGATTTAAAGGCTTACAACCAAGAACGTGCGGATGCAGGACTTGTGGTGACACCGCCTGCTGCCGGAGGAGGAAAGCCGAAAGAGGACGAGGTTATCAATGACAAGCAGTTGCAAGAACTTGTCGATAGCTTCTAATTACTAACAATTAAATCATTGTAAAATGGGCGCAACAGCAAATTTAGCAAATGAATTGCAAACGATTGAGTCTGGAATGGATTCAGTTGTTATCAGAAAGTATGGCGCAGGGATTATCGGAGGTCGTACGCTGGATGTTTCCAACGTTGCATCCGATGTAATCAAAGCTGGTCACGTTATCATACGTAGTACCACCGATGAAACCGATTACAAGCCTATGCCAGTAAAAGACGGTGCTTACGATACGCTTACTGCAGGATATGAATATGCAGGCGTATTGGTAAGAAGCATTACCAAGAAGGAACCGCTTGCAGCCATCATGTATGCAGGTGAAGTAAACGATAAGGCAAGCCCTTATCCGATTGGCAGAATTAAGACTGCCATGAAAACGGCACTGCCCGGACTCGTATTCATGCACGACTAAAAAAGGAGGATGAAAAATGATTGCATCACAATTTATTGAAATTATCAAAGGAATATTCCCTAAGCTACAGAATGTTGTAGATAAGGTGAATAAGAAGCGTAACGGTGACAAGCAGCGTACATATCTGCATAAAACCATGTTACGCAAGGTTTATTCAGCTGACCAAAAGTGGTCCAGCGCATCCGTAAATACTACTTATGTAGCTGCCGATATGGTATCAATGAACTCACCTCTTCCATTGAAGAGCCGTGATTCCATTGCCCACTCTAACGGTACGTTGCCCAAGATTGGTATCAAGAAAGTAATGATGGAAACAGACATCAACGCTGTCAATATCATGAAAGCGCAAGGTCAAGAATGGGCGCAGATAGCTAACAAGCTGACCGCTGACCCTGTTTCATGCTCCGTTGCCATTGACGAGCAGAATGAGGCTAACTTCCTTTCCGGTCTGTCTAATGGTATTGTAGCCGTTGAGGATGACAAGAATACCGGAACTGCATTGCGTATTAATTTCGGCTATCTCGCTGAAAACGGATTCGGTGTGACAATCAAGGACGAAATCACTCTTGATGATATTGAAAGAGTGTTGTCTGCCGCTAATAAGAACGGAGACAGCATTTCTGTTATCGCTCTTGCCTTGTCTGCATATAACAAGTTGCGTAACACACAAGGAGCCAAGGAACTTGTCGCTAACTACAGAGGTCAGACATTTGATAGCAGCACCAAACTTCCCGTGCCTGTCGCTTCCGCTTTCGATGAAGCATTCAAGGATAACTACAGTGGTGTCACTTTCTTGAAGATTGACCGCTCCGTGATATATGAGAAAGACGGCAAACGCAAGTCTTACAAGCCTTGGAACGAAAACCGCTTAATCTATCTCACATCAACAGAGGTAGGTGCATTGGTATGGGCTACGTTGGCTGAAAAGACCAATCCTGTAGAGGGAGTCGTTTACACTACTGTTGACGAGTATAAGCTAATCAGCCGATATAGAACAACCGACCCGTTGACTGAGACTACTGCCGGACAAGCTTTGGTGCTCCCTGTCATTGAGAATATCGACCAGATTTATTATCAGGACATTTCAGAGGCGCAAACCGTGAATGAAACGGAAGAGGCCAAAGACTCCACCGATGTGAAAGTCACCGTTTGGGGAACGACCTACAAGAAGCCTGAATTTATCGCTGCCTTGAAGTCACTCACCGGCGACCGCATTGCTTCCAACATCAGCGATGCCAAGTTGATTGAAAAAGTCAACGCATTGAGTGACGAACAGGAAGAAGCGTTGAAAGCCGCTGTTGAATCGACAAAGGCAACCTCAGCCGCGTAAGCCATGAAGACAATAATGCAGGCACTGAAAGATGAAGTCCGCTACAACCTTAGTAGTGGCTTCTTCGAGAACCGTTTGCTGGAGCGTGGGCTTGTCGGTGACGATGAATGTACCGCTGATACCTTGAAAAGCAAACCGTTCAAAGGTGCCGTTGCCGATTGTCTTGTGGCTCTTGTGACCGAAGCCAACATTCAAGAGGGCGATGTAAGCATTTCGTTTAATGACAAATCCAACCTCTTGAAAATAGCAAACTCAATCTATCAATCCATAGGCGAAGAGGATAAAGTCGTTCACGATGAACCCCAGCCTATGGTTTACATCGGAAGATAGCCTATGATACTCGATTACAGACCACACAAACTCCAATACCTTGTAACCACACCCGGTTACGAAGATGAGAATGGAGATTATCACGAAGGCGAAAGCCATTGGGCAGGTGATATTTCCTGCCGCTACGTGCCGTCGGGTAAGGCAGAGGAAAGGGAGTTTGAGGACGGTATGGTAAGAAAGTATTCTGCTGTTGTCCGATTGGATGCTGATTGCCGTGAGTTCTCTATCTGTGATAGGATAAAACTCATCCTTTTGGGAGGAATAGAGCGTGAATATGAAGTGAAAGGTTTTCATCGCTATCAACTTTGTGCTAAACTATGGGTATAAGAATGACTACTCCCATGAGCGAGATTAACGCTGCCATCCAAGCAGAGATAGAACGTGCCAATATGCTAACCATACGTGCGCTTTCCCTTCTTGGCGAGATGTGTGTTATTGAAGCAAGGGACAGACCACAGGAATCAAGCTGGTATGACCAGTCAGGCAACTTGCGTAGTTCCATAGGTTATGTTATTGTTCGCGACGGGAAGATAGTTGCGTATTCAGAGTTTACCCAAGTGAAGCAAGGAAGTGATGGCGTAAAGGAAGGCAAAGAACTTGCGAAGGAACTTGCAAAGAAGTACACAAGTGGCTATGCGCTTATCGTTGTTGCAGGAATGAACTACGCTGAGCTTGTTGAAGCTATGGAAAGCAAGAATGTCCTTGCTTCCGCCGAACTGTTTGCAAGACAAGAAATACCTAAGATGATGGCTAAACTTAAAACTCAAATCGCATCATGATGAAGTCTGACATTGAAATCAAGGATGACATTTACAAGTTCATCAAAGGTTCTGCCCTTGAAAAGGCTGTTACCGGGAAATTAAAAAAGACCAAGCGACCAGCCAATTCGGACAAGGAAGACATTGTTATTTCCATGCTCGATAATGAAAACGGACAAATGCAAAAAGCTTTTGTAAATGTGAATATCTATGTCCCTGATGATATGCGAGACGGACAAGCAGAAGAAAAATCCATCCGTTTGCGTGAGTTGTGCAAGATTGCCTATAATCTTTTCGAAGTAGGGCGTGGAGAAAGCTACCGCTTCACGCTTGCTAAACAAAGGGTGCTTGAAGTGAATGGAAAGAACGAGCACTTCATCAATAATAAGCTATTGTATAAACAAGTAAATGAATAATAGATTATGCAACTGACATGGGGAAAACCCACAATTAAAATCGGTAAGTTGGGCGCAAATGGCGCCGCACCTACCACATGGATTGATATTCCTACTCCTGTTGAAAATTCAACGAAGTTGACACCTACAAAAGGCACTAAGAAAGAAGCCAAGATTGAAGGTGGAGAGAATGAGGCTGTTAAATACAACGCCAACACCTATGCTATGGAGTTTGAAATCAGAATGGGTGAAGGTCGTGAGAAACCTGTTGAAGATGTTGACGGAATTATTGAAGGCGAGTACGCAGTGAAACTTCAACCCGAAGAAAAAACTCTCAAGGGTGTCATTATTAACAGATGCGTTTTATCGGCAGAAGATACGTGGGATGCTGAAAACGGTACTAAGATAAAGTACACTGTTGACGTATTGAAACCTGCATCCGGGAATCAAGTAAAACATGAAGTCATAAATTTTAGTGGTGCCGGCAGCCTTAAAGTAGTCATCGCTGATGATGGTGGTGCTGGCGCATGGAAGTTATCGACTGAAACAGACTGGCATAATAGTGGTGTGCAAATAACCGCACCGAAGGGTTCTGTCACAATCCAATACAAGGATGTGGCTGGTAAAACGAAACCTACCCAAACTTCTGCTACAATCAAAGAAGGTGGAGTTGTTGAGGTTGTTGCCCAATATACCACCACTGCTGGTGGATAAGTTTCAATAGGATAATCGACAAGCGGAAAGACGCCCTTTGCTGGTAGGAGGATAAACCAGCCCTATGCGGAATTGGTGTAGCGATAGCACACATACTATCCTGTTATGAAGCAATGGTTTGAATCCATTATTCCGCTCTAATATTTATTCGTTATGGAAAGTAAAGAACACATTGAGGTAGATATGATAGATACCATTATTGAAAGACCGATAGGGTTCAATATTGATAATTTATCTTTTTACATATACCCTCCTACTCTTGGAAAGACTTATTTGCTCACAATGCTTTTTAAGGAGTTGGATGCTGATAGTAATATTATATCCACAAATCCATATCTGGAAGCTTTAAGATTGTGCCAAATGAAAAAAGATATTGTATGTAGAATACTGGCATATTATACATTCAACTGTAGATCTGATATTTTCGACAATATTAAAGTAAATGCAAGAGCAGAATTGTTTGGTAAAAAATTAGACATTGAAGAGTTATCTACATTGTTTGTTATTGTATTATCAAATGACAATTCAGAATTATATATCCAACATCTTGGTATAGATAAAGAACGAAAAGAACGCAAGCGAATTGCTGAAATAAGGGAGAATAACCGCAGCATAACCTTTGGTGGCAATAGTGTATATGGCACATTGATAGACAGTGCATGTCAACGATACGGATGGACTATGGACTATGTAGTATGGGGAATAAGCTATGCCAATCTGAAGATGTTAATGGCAGACATAATAACAACTATCTATTTGAATTCCGATGAGTTGAAAAAGTTGAACATATTCGACAACAAGGAAAATATAAATGCCGATGACCCAAGAAATGAAGAACTAATTGATAAGGTTCTCAGTGACTAAGGTCAGAAAAATATCGGGGCTTATAATTTTATAACAAGAAGAATATACCATAAATCATGTGATGCTACATGATACTCAATAAATCGAAAAGACTATGGCAGGATTGCATTTTGATATAACTGGCAACAACTCAAATTTCCTTCGTAAGTTGGAGGAATCACGAAATGGAGTTCGCTCTACATCCAAGCAGATAGAGGATAGTGGAATGAGTATTGAGCAAATGTTTGGTCGTATGACTACCGCTGCGGCTGCATTTGGTGTCAGTTTAGGAGCGAAACAGCTTGTAAGTGATATTACCCGTGTACGTGGTGAGTTCCAACAACTTGAAGTTGCTTTCAACACAATGCTTGGCAGTAAGGAACAAGCTGATACCTTAATGTCACAATTGGTAAAGACTGCCGCTATTACTCCTTTCGATTTGCAAGGTGTTGCTAATGGCGCCAAACAACTACTTGCCTATGGTACGGCTGCAGAAGATGTGAATGAAACCCTTGTCAGATTGGGCGATATTGCAGCCGGACTTTCCATACCATTGAATGACCTTGTTTGGTTATATGGAACTACTATGACGCAAGGTAGGTTATTCACGCAGGACCTACGACAATTTCAAGGTCGTGGTATTCCATTAGCTAATGAGCTCGCCAAACAGTTCGGTGTTGCTAAAGATAAGGTTGGTGAGCTGGTTACTGCCGGGAAAGTAGGTTTCCCAGAAGTGCAGAAAGCCATTGAAGCCATGACAAATGAAGGAGGTAAGTTTGGTGGACTGATGGAAGATCAATCAAAAACTATCACCGGGCAGATAAGCAACATTGAAGATGCAATCTCTACCATGTTCAATCAGATAGGCAAGGAAAATGAAAGTATTATCAATGGTGCATTATCAAGTGCCTCTTATCTTGTCGAGCATTGGCAAGAAGTTGCCATTGCTATAGAATCCGCTGCAGTTGCTTATGGCACATACAAAGCCGCCGTTATGACTACTGCCGCCTTGCAAGGAGCTGAACAGACATTAAAAGTAGATGCGGAGATTGAAGGATTGAAATCCTTATTAGTAATTAAGGAGGAATCCAAGAATGCTGATATAGCTGCTGCGGTAGCCAGTGGCAGATTAACAGAAAGCAAAGCGGCTGAACTAACTATGCTTCGGGAGGAACTTGTTTTAAAAATATCTTCACTTCAAGCACAGAACGCATTGGCTGAAAAAGAATATGCCAATGCGCTGCTTAATGCCACTGCCGCAGAAAAGAGACTGCAATCCGCACAAGATGCTGTTGATGGAATGGATGATTGGATTGCCCGCGCTGAAGACTTGGGAAATACCGAACTTGCCAACACATACCGCATACAACTTGCCGAAAATAGTACCGAGCTTCAATCTGCCGCTATCGCCCGAAATTCTGCACAGAAAGCATTGAATGATGCTGCAACTAAGAAGAAATCTTCTTCTGAAGCATTGAGTACCGTTACCACACAAGCTAATACGATTGCCAATCACGCAAACACCGCTTCAATGAATATCATGAAGCTTGCTGCTATTCAACTAACAACAATTCTGAAAGGAATGTGGACAACGTTAATGGCTAATCCTCTCCTACTCGTTACTGGAGCCTTCATTGGTCTTTCCTTTGCTGTCTATAAGGTTGCGACTGCCGAGAGTGAAGCCGAAAAAGCCACTCGTTTATACAATAAAGCCATTGATGAACAACAAAAAAAACAGGATGAGTACAAGGAAAATATAGACAAGCTAGTAAAAGCCATTGATGATAGTACTAAGTCAGAAGGAGAACGATTGCAAGCATTTGAAGCGTTGAAAGCTGAATATCCTACTATATTCAATAATCTTCTTACAGAAGCGGAATATTTGAAAGAAATCGCCAAATACAAAAAACTCATAGCCGAAGAAGATAATAATCGAGCGAAAAAATCCGATGAAGCTATTCTTGAGCGAGAGAAACAGAAACTGGAATACTATCAAAGAGTGCGAAAAAATGGCACTTCTACCACTTTGGTTGATATGGATGGCAACGGTTGGGCTACTGATAATGTAGAGTATGCAATCAAAGAACAACAGAATGTAGTAAATAAAGCGATAGCCAAAGTTGCCAATCGTAATGTAGCTTCATTTCTTGTCAATATCAAGGACATGAAGAATGAAGATATTGTTTCTGTCATTGATGGAATTAATAATTCATTAAAAGCTCTTGGCAAGAGTGGCGATGATGCTATTGCCGTTGTCGCAGAACTTGGTGGTGAGTTTTCTAAACAACAGTTGTCAACTATTAAGAACGCACTTGAAACAGAGCAAAATGCTCGCTCCGCTGAAAAAAACACAGGCAAAGAATGGGTTGAGAAATATAAAAACAATTATCTCGCAGCAAAGAAAGAACTGGATGATTTTTTAAACACGAATAACTCATTGACAGAAATTGAATATGAAAGAAAACTCAAAGAACTTACTGATGCTAAAGATGAAGCTGAAAAAAAATACAAAAGCGTAGGTGGTGTGACCGGAAATAAGGCGAATACCGAAGCCGACAAGCAACTTAAACAGCAAGAAAAGCTTGCCGAAGACCTTCTTTCTCTCCGTCGCAAGAACCAACAGGACGAAATCAATCTCATGGCTGACGGAACAGATAAGAAACTGGCACAGATTGACTTGGACTATCGGAAAGAACTTGATGCTATCCGTAAACAGGAACAGGAATGGTCTAAAACAAATGGTGGAAAGCTGACGGAAGAACAGTCTGTACAAATATCCCTTTCGTATTCACAAGCCGAAAGCAAGCGTGGCAAGTCAATCTCCGAGGTAAACAAAGAAGAACTTGAAGCCATGAACCGCTATCTGAAGGAATACGGTACATTCCAACAGAAGAAGGAAGCCATTACTAAAGAATACAACGAAAAGATAGCCAAAGCTACTACCGAGGGGGACAAGAAGATTCTCCAAAAAGAAATGGAAGAAGTATTGTCCTCTGTGGATATGGATAAGTTGAAGCAAGAAATCAACTGGGAGCTTATATTCAGTGATTTGAGCAAAGTTTCCAAGAAATCACTTGAACAGGTAAAACAACAACTAAAGGCTTTCAAAAGCTCTGGTGAGTATAAGAATATGGCTGTCGACCAGAAAAAAGTGATTGACGAAGCATTGAATAATATTCAGAGCACCATCATCGACAAAGGCGGCTTACTTGGTGATTTGCCTGAGCAATTGGATGCTTTGCGCATTGCCCAAGAAGAACTTAAACAGGCACAGGATGAGTATAATAAAGCTCTTAAAACAGGTACAGATGCCGAGAAGGAAGCCGCCCTTAAAAAGAAAAACAATGCCGAGAAGAATGTTCAGAATGCAGAGACAAATATAACCGAGAGCGCAGATAAGACCAAACAAAATCTGATAACTTTGGCTGATACTATTACCCAGCTTGGAAGTTCATCTGAAATGTCATTGTCTCAGATAGGAAATCTTGCATCTGGTCTTGTAGATGTGTTTTCCGAAGCCGGAAGCAAGCTTGGCGGCATTATAGGTGCTGCGTTCTCCTTACTTGACGGAATAGAAAAGCAAGGTCTTGACGGGTTTGTTGAGAATGTTTTTTCAAGCGTTTTTAGAGCCGGTGCGAGTATGTGGGATACAATCACGTTTGGGGCATTCTCTAAGATAACAGGTTCGGGTGAGAGTGACAAAAATCTTGAAAAGGATTTGGAATATCTTGCACAATCCAACCAAGACCTAAAGAATTCGCTTGACAATCTTTCCGAAAAGATGGACAAGGCTTCAGTAGCCGATGCTTCTGATATATATGCGGTTCAGAAAAAGAATATAGAAACACTGGAAGCCAATACAAGGGAAGCCATGCAACGCAGTGCCGCTGCGTATAATAACGGATTCTTAGGAATGGGCGGGTCGCATTCATCCGGTAGTAAGATAGATAAAGGAATGTCAACGTCCGAATGGAAAAGGGTCAGCGACATCGTAGGACAGTCTGTAAGTAGTGCCGGGCAGTTCTTCCGGTTATCCAGTGAACAGATGGCTAAGCTGGCAGAAGAAGATACGTCTTTATATTCAAAGATAAAAGACCTCGCCAATAATGGGTACAAGGATGCAGCCCAGTACATGGATGAGTACATCACCTATTACAAACAGCTCGAAGAACTTGAAAACGCCTATAATGAAAAACTTACCAATACCTCTTTTGACAGTATAAGGAATGATTTCAAGAATGCCCTTCTTGATATGGAGTCGGATGCTGAGGATTTTGCTGACAATTTCGAGAAGATGATGCAGAATGCCATTGTTGAAAGCCTTATGACAAAGAAGTATGATAAGTTGCTACAAGAGTGGTATAGTGATTTTGCGAAGGCGATGGAGGGTGATGGTAAAATCAGTGAAAACGAACAAGTTTCTCTTAAAAGGCAATGGGAAAATATAACAAAACAAGCCATTGCCGAACGTGATGCCTTGAAAGAGGTGATGGGGTGGGAATCAGAATCGGAATCAACCCGTACAGCTTCACAAAAAGGAATCGCCACCGCTTCCCAAGATTCAGTGGATGAGAACAACGGTCGGCTGGCAGTCATGCAGGGGCATACGTATTCCATTAATGAGAATGTTACTCGTATGGCTACCGGTATAGATACCATCGCAAACCACACCGCCAACCTCTCATGCCTGACAAATATAGACAAGACTATGCAGTCTATTCTCTCCATGAGGGATGCGGCTCTTACCCACCTGTCTAATATTGACGGTCATACTTCGAGGTTGGAAGCTATTGAAGACGCTATTGTATTTATGAAGAATGATATTAACACAATGCTGATTAAAGGATTAAAGTTAAGCAAGAACTAAACAATGAAAGGACAACTCTACATAGACGGCAAAGACATCTTCACCGAATTAGGTGTCGCCACCCTGCAAGGCAACTACGGCGAGCTGGTAGCATTCCCGCCCTCCAAGACACCCGACAGTAACGATTGGCCCGAAGAAGACGGCAAGGAGTTCGACTTGTCTTGTGTGGCTCTTGACACAAATGACATCACGCTTGAGTTCGGTTTCTTCTCAGAATGGAAGTACAATGATTTCGTGGCGATGCTTTCCGATATGGGTTATCACGATTTCAATTTCCCTCATTTGGGACGGACGTTCAGACTAAGGCTCTCCTCGCAGAACAGCTTTGAAATCTACAATACCACGCAGGTGTCGAAGTTCACCTTTGCCAATGATTTTCCCCGTCCGGCTGATTATGTCTATCAGTCGCCGGTGAACACAATCCCGCTGCCGAAAGGTTACGAACTGGACGATGTAGACCTGTCTTCTTACGGTGTGCTCATTCTCAAAGGTACGAATGAAGAAATACTTAAAAGCCCGGCGGTGAAGAAGAACCTCTTACAGAACTTCAAAAGGCAAGATGGGGCAATCTACGACGGTGAATATGTGAAGTTCCAGACGAAAGATGTTAACCTTAAATGCCTGATGCGTGCACCGGATTTTGAGACGTTCTGGCGTAACCGTGACGCTCTTTTGCATGACCTCACAAAGCTATCTGCCAAGACCGATGATGAAGGATATGAGTATGAAGATGCGGAACGTATATTTTATGTTGACGAATGGTCTGAAAGCTATCCATGCTACTACAAGAGTTGCAAGACGGTTGATTTCAATCCGCTTGGCGGGATATGGTGGGAGTTCACGTTGACACTCGTGTTCACCAGCTTCCGGTTTGGAGATACCGAGTACTTGCTTGCTTCTGAAGCCGGAGAGTTCATAATAACTGAAGATGAAGAATATTATATAGACTTAGGAGATTAAGATATGCCTATCAGAAAGAAGAAAATATCAGACCTGACCCTTGCCGACAGTTTGAAAGGCTTGTACACTATCGGCTATAAGGTTGTTGGCGGAGTAAAAACCAGCGTTAAGGTTGGTTTGGAGTATATTCAAGTCGCTTACGAGGATGTGGTAAAGGCTACGCAGGATGCTATTTCTGCCGCAAAGACGGCTCTTACAGCTGCATCTACAGCCGATACCTCACGAGAAGCTATCGAAGCCAACGAACTCGAGAGAGAGAGTAACGAGAGTGCCCGTAAAACCTCTGAACAGGAACGGGCGGCTGCGGAAAATCAGCGGGCTACAGCCGAAACCGGACGTGACAACGCAGAGAAAGCCCGTGTCACCGAATTTAGTAAAATAAAGACAGATGCCGAGAAAGCTACCGGTGACGCAATCTCCGCCACCGGCAAGACGAATGAGGCTACCCAGAATGCCAATGTTGCCGCGAACGCAGCCAATGCCGCCACCGCAGCCGCCAACCAAGCCGCCATTGAAGCGAACAAGTCGGCTGAAAACGCAGAGGGGAAAGCGCAAGCCGCACAGAATGCCGCAAATAACGCCAACGACACCGCAGAGCATCCTACTTACATAGGGCAAGACCTTTACGTCTATAAATGGAACAAGACCACATCATCCTATGACAAGACGGATATTTACACAAAAGGGGACGCGTTCTCCATTAAGAAGGTGTATGCTTCTGTTGCAGAATTGGAAGCCGATGCCAATAACACAGGGATTGCCGAAGGAGATTTCGTATTGGTTAATACGGGCGATGTAGAGAACCCCGACAATGCCAAGCTGTACGTCAAGGCAAAGAGCGATGCAGGTGTTTATTCTTATGAGTTCCTTGTCGATATGTCAGGCGCAATCGGCTTTACTGGAAAGACGCCCCAGTTTACGGTTGGTAATGTTTCAAAAGGGAGTGAGCCTGCCGTTTCCCTGTCAGAAGACGGAATTGACGGCAACGGTAATCCAAAGTTTAAATTCAATCTCATGTTACCTAAAGGCGATAAGGGAGATGCCGGGGAACAAGGTCCAAAGGGAGAAAAAGGGGATACAGGTTTACAAGGTGAGCAAGGTATTCAAGGAAACAAAGGGAATGACGGCACACCATGCACTCATTCGTGGAACGGAAGTGTCTTAACCGTTACCTCCGCATCCGGTACTTCATCGGCAGACTTGAAAGGACCAAAAGGGGACACAGGCTTGCAGGGTCTAAAAGGGGACACAGGCTTGCAGGGTCTAAAGGGGGACACGGGAGCAACTGGTCCTAAAGGCGATAAGGGAGACCCCGGTGTAACTGGACCGCGAGGAGAACAAGGACCTAAAGGGGACACAGGTTTACAGGGTGCAACTGGTGCAACCGGTCCTAAAGGTGATAAAGGAGACCCGGGAGACTCTAAGTTAACCTTTGTAAAGTTAGACGTAAACAAAGATGCAAATGGAAGTATCGGGCCTGTGACTGTTAACTTTAGTGGTTATAAAATTTTAGCTGCCCATGTTTCAATGCACGAACCCTCGTCTAACCGCGTAAAGAGTGCTAATATTATCAATGCTAATGGCTTCGGTTTTTCCGGAGTAGCAAATATACTTACCGAAGGGGCTATATACATTAATAATGTGCAGCATTACGTTCAATTTTTTTTCTCACAAAGCGTAACAACACATATAAATCATATGCAGTGCCTTGTTTTATTAGACTAAGGAAACTGTATATAGTCACGAGTTTTAATTGCATGGCTATTGGAATAAATTGGAATCAAATAATTCAAACTATGAGAGTAAAAGTATTTTACGAAAATTGGCTTGCCAAACTGATATTATTTGGCAACTACCACACGATAATGCTGTTCGGCTTCATCCTAACCAAGCTTAACGAGTTATCAGAAGCCGTATTTCGCCACGAGAAAACACATCAGAAGCAATATGTAGAGTGCATGGAGATAGCGGCTGTTCCTGTAATCTTGCTGTCCGTCTACGCAAGTCTGTGGTGGCTGTTGCTGATACCTGCATTCTACTACTTGCTGTATCTTGGCGAATGGGCGGTTCTGTTTATTAAATATATGCACACTCATTACGAATGCAGTGTATCAGAAGTTAACTACTTGGCTTATTCTTCCATATCATTTGAGAAAGAAGCCAAGCTGAACCAAGATAATCCTAATTATCTGAAAGAGCGGAAATGGGGCGCGTGGATTAAGTACTATGGTAATGTTTAGATACAGTTTATATTTTAAAATATGATTACCCTATATAACGGAAACGAAACTATCGAACTTCTTACGGATGACAACAGTTATTCCTATGAGGCTGTAATGGGCGAAGATGCACTGACGCTATATTTCTCCCATCCGGGTTACCTCAATGTTCCGGTAGGCTCATGGTGCGAGTTCTACGGAAAGCGGTATTCACTCAAGAAAGACAGTAATTTCAAGAAGAACGGAGAGAGGAATTATAGTTACACGCTCATCCTCGAAACCTCCAAAGCCGATACAGAACTTTGGAAGATACGCAATACTGTGGATAACCGTATCAAGTTCCCCTATACCGCCAAGCCGAAAGAACACCTCAAACTGATAGTCGACAATCTGAACCGCCGTTCTTCGGGGTGGGTAATCGGTGATTGCATAGATGGTACGGAAAAGCTGATAAACTACAACCATACCGTTTGTCTGGACGCTTTGAACCAACTGGCTGAAACTTATGAAACCGAATATCAGATTACGGAAACAGTGATAGACGGGGTGCATACGAAGACCGTCCACTTGAAGAAAGTCGAATACAACAAGGACAACCCACTAACCCTATCCTATGGTAAAGGACACGGATTCAAGAACGGTGTAGGTCGTGAAAGCGGCGAGATTCCGCCGGAAATCATCCTTGTGGAAACGACCGACCGTAATATCGACTACTCCAAATACGGTGCAAAGGAACTGTTGATGCCCAAGTCCCAGTCTATCCGCTATGACGGTACGCACTTCGAGGGTGAAGAGGGTTTCAATGCTGATATTGCCCGTACCTATAAGACGGATGAATACGGTACTGCCGTTATGCGTGCCGACCGTGAACTCTCTACCGCCAAAGAGGACAGTTTGAACTGTACGGAGATTTACCCCTCACGTGTGGGAACAGTCGGTAATGTAGTTACGGTAGATACGGAAAAGCATTTTTATGACTTTTACGATAACGACATCCCGAATAACCTCAATTTTGAGGATTGCCTTATCGAGGGTGAGAAAATGACCGTTATCTTCCAGTCCGGTATGCTCTCCGGAAAGGAGTTCGAGGTGAAATATACCCACGCAGGACGTAAGTTCGAGATAGTTCCGCAGGAGATAGACGGTATTACCATGCCGGACGGTGGTGTATGGATGCCGAAAGCTGGAGATAAGTACGCGGTATTCGGTATTCAGTTGCCTGAAGCCTATATAAGTGACAATGCCACAAAGACAGGCGCATCATGGGAAGTGTTCCGGGAAGCTGCAAAGTACCTCTATGAGCATGAGGACAAAAAGTTTACTTTCACCGGCACGCTTGACGGTATTTGGGCGAAAAAACGCTGGCTGCAAGTTGGCGGGAAAATCATATTGGGCGGTTTCGTGAACTTCACAGACACCCAATTCCATCCGGAAGGGTCACTCATCCGTATAGTCGGTATCAAAAGGTATGTAAATAACCCGTACAGTCCCGAAATAGAGCTGTCCAACACTCCGGTAGGCACATCCGTAGGTGGTGAACTGAATAAGATAGAGACGGACAGGGTGACTGTCGAGGAAAATCATAAGAAGGCACAGCAATTCACGAAACGTTACTTCCGTGATGCCAAGGAAACGCTGTCTATGCTTGCTGATTCCCTACTTAGTTTCTCCGGCTCAATCAATCCGATAACGGTTGCCACCATGCAGATGCTCGTTGGTGATGAGAGCTTGCAATACAGATTTGTCAACTCCAAGACTAATCCTGTTGCGGTGGTTCATAACATAACCTACAGCCGGAGCACAAAAGTATTGAATGTTCCCTCCGGTATCATCCAGCATATGACACTTGGTATAACAGAAATCAAGAACAACCATTCAGCAAGTGAATATAAGTTCTGGGATATGGCTGAATACAATTCCCCTTCACTTGTTGAACCGGAAAAGAAATTCTACCTGTATGCCAAGTGTAGCAAGGATAACCAATCGGGCACGTTCTTCCTTAGCGAAACAGCTGTCGGATTGAAACAGATAGACGGCTATTACCATTTGCTTGTCGGTATTTTAAATAGTGAGAATGATGGGGAAAGAAGTTTTGCCACGTTGTACGGCTTTACGGAGATACTTCCCGGAAGAATAACTACCGATAAAATTGTTTCCTCTGACGGCAATACTTATTTCGACCTGTTGAATAGCGAGATTGGCGGTCGCATCAAGTTCCGTTCCGGTTCATCAGGTTTGAAAAATATGGATGAGTGGGAAGGGGTGAGCAATGATATTTCCAACGCACAGGCATCAGCCGATAGCGCCCTTACAAATGCCATCAATGCGTTGTTTAACATTAATTCGTTGCAAGGAAGTCTCGGCAGTTTGGCTTATAAGAATCTGGTTTCATTGGCGGTGTTGGATGAAACGATTATTGAGGGCGGGTTCATAAAAACGACTCTGATAAATGCAAAGGCTATCGTTACCGCTGCCTTGCTGGCTGACTTAATAAAAACCACGGAACTCACAGCGGAGAAATTTAATTTGAAATACGGCTCTGTCGGAGATTTTGATGTTTCATCAAGTTTGAAGGCTAAAAGCGGGTATAATGAAATGTTGTTATCATCTTCGCTTATACGCTTTACCAATCAGTATGTGTCAACCTTCATCGGTGCAGATACAGTTCCGGCAACAGCCGGTGGGTCCATGATTGCTCCAATCAGGATTAATGCAAACCGTAGCTTATCTTCATATTTCGCAGGAGCAAATACATGTTTGCATTTATCCGTAGAGGGGGCTAAAGGATACGATGATTACGTACAGACAGGAAATCATGCCTTATATATACCTAAGGGGGATATATGCGGTTTCAGATTAAGGACAAGAAGAATCACAACAAGCCAAACGCTATCATTAATGGATAGCATCATCATAGCGATTGCCAAAGATATAACCATAAGCCTGCCTTACGATTCTTCGGTGGAGGATGGACAAATGTATTTCATTCGCAACCATACAAATGGGGTCATTTATATTAAATCCAAAATCAGTTCCTTGAATTATCCGACAAACGCTGTAACCACCGTCAGCCTTTACAATGGAGATTTGGCTACAATGATATTTGACAAAGTAAATAACATATGGGTGGCTAATAATTGGGGAAACTGGTAGTAACACTGGCTGGAACTTATTATAATGCACCACTGAATGTGATTGAGATTGAGGAAGTATAATGATTTAATAAAATGACGATGAATGTAAATGAGTGGGTAATATTAATCACTGCATTAGGCGGTATTGAAGGAATAAAACAGTTGCTAAAGTGGTGGCATTCCCGGAAGACGGATTCCAGAAAGGAGGATGCTTCTGCCGATGCTATGGAGAATGAGAATGAGCGTAAGCAAGTTGCTTGGCTGGAAGAACGGATAGCACAGCGTGACACGAAAATAGACGGACTGTATGCCGAGCTACGTCAGTCTCAAAGTGCCCATTTGGAAGAAGTCCATAAGCGGCATGAGATAGAATTAAAACTGAAAGAGGCTGAAATGAAACGGTGTGATGTTCGAGGATGCGGGGGACGAAAGCCGCCAAGTGATTATTGATGCATGGAAGGAAGGGGTTTCCCAACAGCTTCCTTCCGCCTTTAAATTTGACACAACTTAAAGTTTAACAAAGGCGAATTGCAAATATAACGAATATTTATGTAAAATCAAAGACGTATGAAGTATTTCACAATTGAAGAACTCTGCCAATCAACAACGGCAGACCGTAAAGGCATCGACAACAGATGCAGTAACGAAATTGCAGCTAATCTGACTGCATTAGTTGATAATGTTCTTGACCCGCTGCGTATATGGTACGGCAAACCTATTACAGTCAACAGTGGTTATCGCTGCCCTGCATTGAATAAAGCTGTAGGCGGTGCGGCTACCAGCCAGCATATGAGCGGGCAGGCGGCAGACATTGATACGGGAGACAGACAGCAAAACAAGCTCTTGTTTGAGTACATCCGTAAAAACCTGCCTTTTGACCAGCTGATTGATGAGAGTAACTTCGCTTGGGTGCATGTCAGCTATCGGGCGGACGGTAAGAACCGGAAACAAGTACTGAAGCTATGAAAAAACTACTTTGGCTATTAGTTGTATTGCTGGTAATCGCTTGTGCGGCGGCTTGGTTCCGTCCGCATGAGCCTTTTCCGGCGGAAATACGTACCGAGACGAAGATACAGACGGTTGTCAAACTTGATACGGTTCTTATTTCGGCACCGATAGCTGTCTTTTGGCAGATATTGCCGAATGATACTATACGAATAGGTGATACATTGCTTCATCGCAAACGGGTTGTGTATGAAAATAGTCTGTATCGGGCAGTGGTGAGCGGATATGTAGACCCACGGATGGATAGTATGACTGTGTATCCAAGGACGGTTTATCAGACGGTGACGAATGACATTTATCATCCGGTGGTTGTCAAGCCGAAGAGGAAGCGCTGGGGATTAGGGTTGCAGGTTGGGTATGGGTATCCGGGTGGTTTTTATGTAGGTGGTGGGGTAAGTTGGAATATTCTTATGTGGTGATTATTGTAATCAAAATGTAACTGAAGGAAATTTGCTAATACTCGCATTACATTAAATTTGTGAATAATTTCTGTAATTCGATAAAAATGGCTTATTTTGTGGTCAAAATAATAAGATACATTGTTTCCTATGAAAACCAATACTATACCTGTCTCTTATACACATCTGAC
>ENA-OZEO01000161-OZEO01000161.1-human-gut-metagenome-genome-assembly--contig:-NODE-161-length-18944-cov-13.816613_pt1 | contig 18944 bp, 19 predicted proteins | sample MGYA00244611_ERZ653620 | MGnify/ENA primary metagenome ERZ653620 (study PRJEB26926, sample SAMN06165137) | human gut metagenome | biome: ENVO:00009003; feature: ENVO:2100002; material: ENVO:00002003...
ACGAGATGAGCGCTAGTCTCGTGGGCTCGGAGATGTGTATAAGAGACAGTAAACATATAATGCATAAAGATTACATCTTACAAATTGCTTATATGTATTGTTCTTCAAGATATTAACATTAAATAAATTGGGAGCCAAATTATCTAATTCAATGATTTTGCCTTTTAACTCAGTGTGTATATAGGTTTTTACAAAATTAATGTAGTCAGTAATCGTTTGAAATAAAGATGTTGAATTTACTGTCGGAGTTGACTTATAAAAGCCATCTATATTTCTTGATAAATTTGCTAATTCTGGACAATCCAAAATATGAGTACCTAATGGTGTTGACTTATATTGCATAATATCATTATATTAATAATGTTGCAAAGTTACTCCGTTTTTTACGAATGAAAGACAGATAGGGCTACAAAAAGTGTATGTAGCGTGAAAATCCCGCTTCACTCGCAAAGTCCCTTCAAGAAGTTAACTCGGAGGGACAATACCTCCACGTTCGAGCCGTGGGTTTTCGGGCAAAAAATTCTCTGCGATAATTTTTCACCCGAAAAAACGCTCCGGTATCGCCGTCCGAGTTGAGACAGAGGTTGGGACTTAGCAAGCGAAGCGACCTACGACGCATAGTACAACAGGTCAAAAATCCATTGCGGTAAGATATGCCGCATCTCTATTCTCAACCTGACTGCCATATCTATATTCTATTATAAGGTCTATCAACCACCGCCATCTTTTTAGTGTCCGATTTTTTAAGTGGGGACAAAAGCAGCTCAGCTCTCAACTCTGCATATTACAAAAGTTATTTCATTTCGGTCATACCACCGCTTTTTTCTCGCACATTTTTTGCCTTCGTTTTTCGCTCATTTCAACCCCGTTTCTGTGTGGAGCATTTTCCCTCTTTTCACCCTTGTTTTGCCCCTTTTCGTGCCTTCGCTTTCCTGCCTGCTATGACAAGTGATGACATCTTATGACTTGTATAGTCTAACGACTTAAATATCAATGTTTTATCAAATTTTGCTATATATATTTGCGGTGACAACATTAGTTATTAACGCTAAAAACTCACAGTTATGGCAAAGAAAAATGTAAGGGATGACCCCTCAAAAACACAAGTCACCGAGAACCCGCAGATGAGCGACATCGTGCTGGTCTTAGACAAGATGGAACTGCTCATTCAGGCGGTATCCGAAATCAACAAGAATGGCAAGTATTCCACCGTGCCGGCAGACAAAGAGCATCAGAACTCCTTTCTCAAGATTGACCGCTATGCGACCTTCTTTGAGAACTTTCTCAAGAACTTCTGGAGTCAGTTGAAAGACCCGACACATTTCGGCCTTTTCACGATGAAGGAGGAGGAGTTCGATAAGCCCGAAGTCAAGCAGGCCATCGAAGACCTCGCCGAAGGTAAGAAAACAAAAGCAGTGGAAGAGTTTCTCAAAAAATATGAGATAACACCCAAAAATCAAACAGAACAAAGTATTAACAATCAAAATTCAGAAGAAATGGCAAAGAAAAACCAAACCCAGCAGCCCGTCGTTGAAGCTAACGACCAGCAGCAGAACAATCAGTATCGTTACAACGAGTCTATGATCAACTGGGACCAGTTGAAGAACTTCGGACTCTCACGTGAGTATCTTCAGGAGCGAGGACTCCTTGACTCTATGCTCAAAGGCTACAAGACCAACCAGCTTGTACCTATCAACCTTAACTTCGGCTCTGCCGTACTGCGTACCGATGCACGCCTGTCGTTGCAGCAGTCCAACACAGGTGAGGTGGTACTCGCCATCCACGGTATCCGCAAGCAGCCTGAATTGGAGCGTCCTTACTTCGGACATATCTTCTCGGAAGAGGACAAGAAGAACCTCCTCGAAACAGGCAATATGGGCCGAGTGGTGGAACTCAAAGGTCGCAACGGGGAATATATCCCATCGTTTATCAGCCTCGACAAGATGACCAACGAAGTGGTGGCCATGCGTGCCGAGAATGTCTATATCCCTAACGAGATTAAGGGCGTTCAGCTCACCGACCAGGAGAAGAACGACTTGCGTGAGGGCAAGAAGGTCTATATCGAGGGTATGACCGCCAAGTCGGGTAATGAGTTCAACGCCCACATTCAGGTAAGTGCCGAGCGCAGAGGCATCGACTTCATCTTCGAGAACGACCGTATCTTCAACCGTACCGCTCTCGGTGGTGTGGAGCTTACCAAGCAGCAGATTGAAGACCTCAATGCAGGCAAGGCAATCTTCGTGGAGGATATGAAGCGTAAGGATGGCGAACTCTTCTCATCGTATGTGAAGCTCGATGAGGCGACAGGACGACCTAACTACACCCGCTACAATCCCGACTCGCCCGAGGGTGCAAGAGAAATCTACATCCCGAAGGAAATCGGTGGCGTGAAGCTGACAGCCGAGGAGCAGAAAGACCTTCGTGAAGGTCGAGCCATCTTCCTCAATGATATGGTGAACAACCGTGGCGAGGAGTTCTCTTCGTTCATCAAGGCAGACCTTGAGACGGGACGACTGATGTACTCACGCACTCCCGACGGCTTTGAGGAGCGTGCCAAGTTCGAGATTCCGAAGGAGATCTTCGGTGCCAAGCTCTCTGGTCAGCAGCGTGCCGACCTTCAGAGTGGCAAGTCGGTACTCGTGGAGGGCATGAAGGGCTTCGATGGCAAGAGCATCTCACAGTATGTCAAGCTGAACTCCAACCAGAACAAGCTCGACTTCTACAACGAGAATCCCGACCGTAACCGCAACGCCTCACAGCGTAATGTGGTAGCCGAGAAACAGGAGAAGCGTCAGTCGAAGGGACAGAGCATCTAATCCATAACTCGGACAAGTCAATCAATGTATAACTCTAAAATGAATTTTAAGATGAACGATAAGAATAAAGCACCTTTCAAGATGGAAGATGTAAACTGGGACGAACTTTCAGGAATCGGTATCCTCAAGGATGAACTCGAACAGGCCGGAGAGCTTGAGACACTGCTCCGAGGCGAGAAGACAGGTGTCGTATCGTTGAGCCTCGTACTCCTCGGTGTAGATGTGGTGATGGATGCCACTTTGCAGCTTGTACGCAAGAACGACTCTCCGCTGCTCGAAATCATCGGTATCAACCCCACGCAGTAACACGATTCCATTACTAACCTGACAGCCGTTTCCCGCACCGTAATCGGGACGGGAGACGGCTTCTTTAATTCCAGAATAATTATGATAGCAATTATAGCAGAAAAGCCGAGCGTAGGTCAGGACATCGCCCGCGTCATCGGTGCAACAGAGAAGAAAGATGGTTACATGGCGGGCAACGGTTATCTCGTTACCTGGGCATTGGGACACCTCGTTTCCCTCGCCATGCCATCGGCATACGGATACGGCAAGGCTTCGCACGAGGATTTGCCTATGCTCCCCGAACCGTTCCAGCTTGTGGTAAGACAGATCAAGACCGACAGAGGTATGGTAACGGACATCGGTGCCGCCAAGCAGCTCAAGGTTATTGACGAGGTATTCAGCAAGTGTGACAACATCATCGTGGCAACGGATGCAGGGCGTGAGGGTGAGCTTATCTTCCGATACATCTACCACTACCTCGGATATACCAAGCCCTTCAAGCGTCTTTGGATCTCCTCACTCACGGACGAGGCTATCCGTGCAGGTATGAGCAATCTCAAGGATGGCGAGGCTTACGATAGTCTCTACCACGCTGCCGACTGTCGTGCAAAGGCTGATTGGCTCGTGGGTATGAACGCCAGCCGTGCATTGGCTTTGGCTTCGGGTATGCCGAACAACTCCCTCGGACGAGTGCAGACACCTACATTAGCGATGATATGCAGCCGCTACAAGGAGAACCGCGATTTTGTTTCCACACCTTATTGGCAACTGCACATCACCCTTGAGCGTCTGGGCGAGTTCCGTCAGTTCTCGCACATCGAGGACTTCAAGAGCAAGGAGCAAGCAGAGGCGGCACACACACGATTCTCGCCCGACTCAACGGCACTCATCACGAAGGTGGAGCGTAAGCGTACCTACCAGCAGGCACCGCTACTTTACGACCTTACCACATTGCAGAAGGACTGCAACACGCATCACGATATGAGTGCGGAGAAGACACTTTCAGTGGCACAGGCTCTCTACGAGAAGAAGTATATCTCATATCCGAGAACAGGTAGCAGATATATCTCGCACGATTTGATGGAGCAGGTCTATGATTCCCTTTGGAAGATTGCCACTATGCCCGAGTTCAAGGAGTATGGCAAGCGTTTCGACTTCGAGCATCTGAATATGCGTAGTGTAGATGATGACAAGGTAACGGATCACCACGCACTCATCATCACAGGTATAGAGCCTGAGGAGTTGAACACCCACGAGCAGATTGTCTACACAATGATTGCAGGGCGTATGCTTGAAGCGTTCTCGCCACGCTGCGAGAAGGAGTCATTGGTAATGGAGGCGGCAGCCGAGGATATGAAGTTCCGTTCACGCTCTACTACCATCGTCAATCCGGGCTGGCGTGCAGTCTTTGCCCGTAAGGAGGATGCCGAGAAGGATGAGACCGAAGCCAACAAGGGTACGGCACGCTTTGCCGAGGGTGAACAGATACCCGTTACGGGCTATGGCACGGCACAGCGTAAGACAATGCCTAAACCTCTCTACACCGAAGCGACACTACTTGCCGCTATGGAGACCTATGGCAGGAATATCACCGATGAGAAGGCTAAGGAGGCAATGAAGGAGCTGGGCATCGGAACGCCTGCCACACGAGCCGCCATCATCACGACACTCTTCAAGCGCGACTACATCGAGCGTTCAGGCAAGGCACTTGTACCTACCGAGAAGGGACTCTACATCTACGAGGCGGTAAAGGATATGCAGGTCGCCAATGTGGAGCTGACAGGCAGTTGGGAGAAGACACTCCTGCAAATAGAGCAACATACTTTGGAGACACGCTCCTTTATGCACTCCATCGAGAGTTTCACCTCGCAGGTTACACGCGAGGTACTCGGTCTGAAGTTCCCTGCACCCAAACAGCGTACCCTCCCTTGCCCCAAATGCGGTACAGGTAAAGTGATGATACGCCCGAAGGTCGCCAAGTGCGACAATCCGGATTGCGGTCTGCTTGTATTCCGCAAGGTGCTGAACAAGGAGCTTAACGAGCAGCATCTGGAGCAGTTGCTCTCATCGGGAGCGACCAAGCTGATCAAGGGATTCAAAGGCAAGAAAGGTAACTCCTTCGATGCCGCCGTAGCCTTTGACGATGAGTTCAATGTAACGCTGGCATTTCCCGATAAGAAGAGAGGTAAGAAAAGATGATGTCAGTCATCCCGATTCGTAGGCAAAGGTAGTGAACCGCCCTCATTCCACCCCGCAAGGTCGTGCCGCAGGCGGTTTCGGCAAAAATCATCCTCGCACGGCTGCGGTATTTTTACCGAAAACCTTGCAGGTGGAGGCGATTCACATCCAAGCCCACGAAATCGGGAACGACTGTTCCCACTAAATAATATAGGATATGAAAACAAATGACCCGACCGTAAGAAAGAGAATGAAGTGGATAGGTATGATACTGTTAGCCGTAGTAGCAGCATTAGGTTTCAGCTATCTATATACACGAGGTGTATCACCCGTATGGGCTGCGGTAGCCATCGTATGTTTCCCTGGCTTCTTCCGATTCATATACAAGATTGCCTGCATCGTAATGGCAGCATTGATACTCTTTGCTATCCTCAGTTTCTTGGTCTTCTAAATATAATAGGATCATCTATAAGATTGTTATTGGCGTACCACCATAATGTGTGAAGTGATAATACATTGATGAAAGCATACTGTTAGTATCAAAGGGCGTTAGATATATCTCATTTGCTATGTCAGCAACATGCCAATTCCTAATCTGTGAAGAGTTAGTACTCTGACGTTGATAATTTCTTACACTCTCTATAAGCATCCTGTCTTCCTCTATTGCCAACTTGTACTCATCAGGAATACGTTTATATATCTCTCTTCCGAGGAAGAGTATAACGGGATGCTTATGATCAAGTAATATTTTGAGAATCTTTTTCTCTAATGGAGAGTGGAACCCACTAATGACAATATAGTCGGTTTTACAGATAGATTCAGCCCATGCAATACATCTTCTTTCGGTTTCAGATGTGACCGAACGCGAAGCAAAGAATGCGACAAGATGCCCCTCCAATAATTCCCTATTTCCCAGCGAACTCACAAAAAAAGCGTAGGCTGTGCATTGACTTATCCTACGCTAAGGTCTTGGCTACCTGTCTTTCGAATAAGCAATACAGACAACCCACGCCAAATGTATATAACACAATTTACGCCAAGCGTAATGTAGATATACAACATTAGCAGTGGATGTCCCATTGCCGATCTTCGAAAGACTTAAACGGCCAAGTTTTAGCGTAGAAGCATCGTCAATAAACATCAACTATTTATACATGGCTCAATCCTTTTTGAGATAGAACCACTACAAAAATAAGTCATTTTTGACAAATAACAGCATTACTGTTAATAATTCTTTACATCAATATTCTTCAGGATGTGCAAATATTCAAATACGGATAGAAAATAAACTCCTAAATACCAGCCATTGGCAAGCCGATGAACTACAGGGCAAAGTTGGCCAATGCTTCTTATCGGACAGCAAGGTCGGGCCACAGGTGGTTTCGGAGAAAATCATCCTCGCCATGCTGCGGTATTTTCCCCGAAAACCTTGCCTTACCGGAAGCATTAGCCGTAACGCCCTCGTAGTTCAACGGACTGCCAAAGTCCGAGTATTAACCATATAATAAAAGATAAAGCTATGAATCAAGCAATCATCGCAAGTGTACCGATGGCACCGATGCAGATGCCTGTGGTACGTAGAAGAAGAGTAAAGGTCATTGAACCTGAAATCAAGTTGCCGCCAAGAGGCTCACGAGGTCCGGTACATATATCGGAGCTGCTCAATCCCATTCTGGAGATAAGCAAGCACCCTGACCGTAACAGACTGCTTGCAGAGTTCTTCAACCAGTGAACATCACAAGAAAATAATTCAGTATTAACATTAAATCATAAAGTTATGTTTTTCACATCAATTTCACAGATGATGACCGAGAGCGTAGATCTTACGCTCGTCATCCGCAAAGCGAACGGACAACTTACTGTATCAACACTGCCGAAGGCCAACGGACTCAAAGATGAGGCTGCAAACCACATCATTCCGCTGACACTAACGGGCACTCCCGAAGAGATGGATGCAGAGTTCCTGCAACACATCATGCAGCCTATACGCAAGGCTACGGGACTTATCTCCAATTTGATGGAGTTCGAGAAGCAGGCAGACAAGGCTGCTGCCAACAGCAAGGCGGCAAAGGATGCCAAAGCCAAGGAAACCAAAGAGGAGAAGGAGAAGCGTGAGAAGTACGAGAAGCATATGAAGAAGGCTGAGGAACTTATCACAGCCAAGAATCATAAGGATGCCATCACCGCACTCCAGCAGGCTCGTATGTATGCCACTGCCGACAAGCAGAAGGAGGTAGATGAGAAGATTGCCGCACAGAAGAAGGCGATGAACCAAGGCTCGCTCTTCGAGATGATGGAAGATACTCCTGCACCGGCTCCACAAGTGGCACAACCGCAGAATGTGGCACCGCAACCTGCACAGCAGACTATCCAGCCGCAGGCAGCACCACGACAGATGCCGCCACAGCCACAACAGACTGTAATGCGTCCCGTGCAGCAGCCTATGCAACGCCCTGTCCAGCAAGCCCCACAGCCTCAGTATGGTGGGCAGCCTATGTTCTCCGCACCACAAGGCGGTTATCCACCTCAAAATGCAGGACAGCAGCATCCTCACTATCCGCAGGGTGAGATTCCGATGTTCCCACATCATGAAGAGCCTCCTATGCCTGAAGAGTTACAGCAGGCATATATGCACGAAGGCCCTGCATATCGCCCCGAGGATTATGAGGAATATCCCGACTTCCCTCAGTCAATGTTAGAAAATCATTATTCACAGGCATACGCCCAAACAGTTTAAGATTATGGCACTTTTAAGAAACGAAATGCAGCGATCATTCACCTTCAAGAAAGGTACAGAGATGATTACACTTCCTGATCCTAATCCGAACGACTCTCCGGAGAGTGTTATGAGCTTCTACTCGAACATCTATCCAGAACTGACCACAGCAACCGTACACGGCCCGACCATCAAGGATGATAAGGCGGTATATGAGTTCAAGACAACCATCGGAACAAAAGGATGAGAACTATGAGTAAGGACACTAAAAAGAAGAAGTCATGCAGACCATTGGACGAACATCAGTCGGAACAGCTCGCAAGGATGATAATCGCATCGACCAAGCGGGAGGTACGATACGGTGTGACAAGAGTAGAGAGAGTTACGGCGCCAACGGGTGCCGTAATTCTTTTCTAAAGACACCAATTCTTCCCATAGCACCACAGACTATTATGAGGGAGAGCTATAGCGGAAACAGTTATAACCTAATCACGCAGGAGAATTACGAATACCTGCGTGATTCTTATTTCCGCTATGCCGAACTTATGAATGTAAAGGCGGAGCATACGCCAGGCAGAACTATTGGTGAAGGTATTGTCAATCTCTACAATGAGATGAACGACCTCGTAAATAAAAGCGGCATGTATCTCAACCTTGAGGATGACAATGGCTGTCTATACTTCAATGTGTGGAACACACATACTTGGGGTGAATACACACTGTATTACTTCCCTGTAAAGTTTGTGGAGGAACTGAATCCCACACTCAGACGCATTGTCATCACATTCTATCATAATTTTATGAAGGAGAACGGTATAACCACTATCAACGATGAGGCGGATATGGACTGGGCTATGGATATGCTGACTGAAGGCTGCTATGAGGATGAAGATGCCAAAGAGAGGCGAGCGAGGGAAAAGCTCGTGAAATCATACAAGGAAGGCAGAGCATATAAACTCCTCGACAGGGTGTGGCGAAAGTCCTACTACAAGAACCTGCCCAAAGCCATAGAAGAATATGAGTGTAAGAATGGCTTTGAACAAGGTCTTATCGAACTGCTGAGAAGAGGACTTGAGTTCATAAAGACGGAGAAAGCCATCATGTACTATGGCTATGACCCGTTCTACGATGAGGAGCCCGATTATCTGCCGATGACACTCGAACAGCAGATAAGGGTTGTCTATGATAGCGATGATATAATGACGGAACACCTTATCGACTTCTATAATTCCTCCCGTCAGGAGTCATACGATATTATTCCTGCATCGACCTTTGCCGTCTCTCCAAAGACCGACAAGGTTTTTACTCTTGAAGATACCTATCCTGAAAGGTTCTTCAAGTGGGCAGATGATTTTATTCACTACATACGATAATCACTATGGATACCAACAAACTTACCAAGCAGATAAATACAATGCTGCGCCCCCGTGCGGCATTGATAGCATACTCTACAGATGGAGGAGATACATACTTCCTTGAAGTAAGGAGCATAGACAATGAGGGAGCCATGAGCGAAGGCCGTCCCGTAACAGTAGACTTCATCAACGAACTCATCAAGGGATATTCCGAGAGGCACAGCAGCACACCGCATGGTCGCATCCCAACAAATATGCTATGGAGTGATACACGCAAGGGCTACGAGAAATATATATGGTACAATCCACCACAAAAGCGTATGATGTTCTTCAAGGAGTCGCTACATATTGAAAATGCCGAGTACAACCTGCCCGGTGTCATCTATGAGGTGCGTGATGAGCGTATGAATATCTACGCATACATAGACAAGGAGCTGAAGCCCGAAACGGAACTCTACGCGGCTCCGTTCTTCAATGTCACGGGGTCAAGCGTCTGTCTCGGCTCGGCAAAGATTGACAAGCCGACAGAGATTACCTACGACAAATTACTTGAGTACTGGGAGAAGAAATTCTGGCTCACGGAGTTCTCACACCTAGGAGGTAACGGAAATCCCACAAAGAGCAACCTTGTGCTCGTGACAAAGGCAGCAAAGGATGCTCCCTTCAACCTCGAAGAGTTAAAGCCTCTAAAGAATTTGAAACTTAAAGATATACTACGATGAAAAGAGTACATTATACCGACAGCTATCTGCTCGTACCACAACACCCCGTAACGGTAAACCTTATAGGTGGTGGCGGTACAGGTTCGCAAGTATTGACAAACCTTGCACGATTGGATGTAACACTTCGTGCCCTCGGACATCCGGGACTATTCGTAACGCTATACGATCCCGATATTGTAACTGAAGCCAACATAGGACGACAACTCTTCGGGTATTCCGACTTGGGGCTGAATAAGGCGAATTGCCTGATAACACGCATCAACAACTTCTTCGGGAATGACTGGAAGGCTGTGCCGGCATTCTATCCCTCCAATATGAAAGATGCTCGACAGGAACATCTTGCCAATATCACTATCACCTGTACGGACAATATAAAGTCGAGAATAGACCTCTGGAATGTACTCAAAGCATTGCCGCAGTACAATTATACAAACTATCAGACACCTCTGTATTGGCTTGACTTCGGCAACACGCAAACATCGGGACAGGTCGTATTGGGCAGTATCCCAAAGAAGATAAAGCAACCCACCTCACAAATTTACCAGACTGTACCGTCATTAAAGGTCATTACCAAACTTGTGAAGTATGCCCGAATCAAGGAAGAGGACTCCGGTCCGAGCTGTTCACTTGCCGAAGCATTGGAGAAGCAGGACTTGTTCATCAACTCCACATTGGCTCAACTCGGCTGCAATATCCTCTGGAAGATGTTCCGTCACGGAATGATAGAGCATCACGGACTCTATCTCAACCTCAGTACGATGAAGGTCAATCCGATAATGGTATAATCAATAGTAGCTGTCATATTCACACAAATATGATGGCTTTTTTTATGCTATCGCCCACTTTTATAACAATATAGCTAACATTTTTAGCGTTTTATATTACATCACAGCCTTGAATAGCTATTAAAAAATGATAAAGTCGCCTTAATTTTTTGCTTTATTAGTAATTTTGTGCTCCAAGGCATATATGATAAACTGTTCGGACTAACCCGAGCCTTAAATATAGGACGCAATGAAGATTCAAAGAAAGTTAGCCATAGGCTATACTATTATTGTCGCCCTAATTGGTGGTATCGTATATACGTACCTGCACGAGTGGCGGCAAATGGTATTGTTGGAGCGTGAAGTGAAAGAGATTCACGAACTCAGGCAAAATGTACACGAGGCATACGTGCATATGCTCGACCTTACGATGTTCGGTGAGACGATCCTCGAATGGGAGGAGGCAGACACCGCACTATATCGTGTCAAGAGGTTAAAGGTCGACAGCATTCTCTGCGAGTTCAAGAACTTCTATTCGGGTGAACGAATAGATAGTCTGCGGCATCTGATGGCAGAGAAAGAAATCCAACTATTCAATATCTCCCAGTTGTTTGAACATCAAGTGGAACTCGGCGAAGAACTTGCCGAGCGTGTCCCCGTCATCGCTTATGAGAGTACACAGGAGCCACCTAAGAAGAAAGGTGGTTTCTTGGGACTATTCAAGAAAAAGGAGAAGACTCCGTCTCAATCCACAACTTCTACAAAACTTTACACCCTCAATAGGGATGTCATCAGGAAACAATCCGAGCAGAGCCGGAGATTATCGGAAACGGCAGACAGTCTGGCACAGCGTAATCTCAACATCAACCAACGCCTGAAGAGTCTAATTGCTGCAATGGATGAGCGTGTTACAGCCGACCTTCAGGAGCGTGAAGAACAGATCATCAAAACCCGTGAACGGACAAAAGTATGGCTGGGTGGCATAACAGCTTTCATCTTCCTTGCTCTGCTGCTGTCGTACTTTGTCATTATGCGTGACCATACCAAGAAGGAACGAGGCCGCCGTAAGTTGGAGGAGAGTAACCGCAAGAATGCAGAACTCCTTGAAATGCGTAACAAGATTATCCTCACCATCTCGCACGACATACGCAGTCCGTTGAACAGCATCATCGGCTATACTGATCTGGCTATGGATACTCGTGACAAGAAGAAACGCAACATACAACTGAAAAAGGTATTAGGTCGTAGTAAGCATATACTGCATCTTGTAAACAACCTGCTTGATGTCTATCGTCTTAATCAAGCGAAAGAGACAATGCACCCTGTGCCATTCCGAATATCCGATCTGCTGAATCGTGTGGTAGATGGCGCCACACAGCCCATCAATGACAAAGGACTTCTCTTTGAACATGAGTTCGTAGGTGCAGATGCAGTAGTCAAAGGCGATGTCGATAGAATAGAGCAAATCATCAACAACCTTATTGCCAATGCCGTCAAGTTCACTTCCGCAGGACATATCGGATTCAATGTAACCTATATGGACGGTACATTCACAATGAAAGTCAGCGATACGGGTATGGGTATGACCGAAGATATGATGAAGCGTATCTATTTGCCATTCGAGCGTGCCGCAAGTGCAGAAAACTCCGATGGGTATGGTCTTGGGCTGCCAATCGCCCACGGAATAGTAACAATGCTTGGTGGAACAATAGATGTGGAGAGTACATTGAATCAAGGTACAACATTCACCGTTACTTTGCCTCTTCCTGTTACCGATGAGCCGGTAGAAGAGGAAAGCGTTTCGTTTGACGCCTCATTGCATCTGCCAAAAAATGTCATTGCCATAGATGATGATATGCTACAACTTGAACTGGTAAAGGAGATGTTGGAGCGTAACGGAGTATCGTGTACAATATGCAGCAAGGTAGATAAACTGACCGAGGAGCTGCGTAAGAAAAACTACGACCTGCTTTTGAGCGATATCCAGATGCCGAACACCGATGGCTTCAAGCTGCTTGCACTGCTACGCAAGTCTCGCATCGGTAACTCCAAGGAGATACCCGTTGTGGCTATGACAGCCCGTAGTGAGGGTGAGCGCGAGGCATTGCTCGATGCTGGTTTTGACGGCTGCATCTTCAAGCCGTTCTCCATGAATGAACTGTTGAAGGTCATTGCTTCAGTAGTCAAGGGACGCGAACCAGGCAGCGAAACCGATTTCTCCGTGATGCTTGCCAATGTATCGGACAAGAAGAAAATCCTGAGAACGATGATAGAGACATGCGAGAAGGATATTGTTGATCTGAAGATTGCAATGACAGCCGAGAACAGGGAGTCAATGCGAAGCATAGCACACCGTATGTTCCCGATGTGGGAGATGCTCTCAATGGAGAACACACTCCTTGCATACCGCAAGGCATTGAAGGAACAGGATAATGATATTCAGGCATTATTGGTACATACAGGACAGATTATAACCCACATAGAGCGTCTAATGGAGGATGCCCGTAAAGAGATAGAGAGAATAGCCGATGAAGAAACGGATACTGATAGTAGAGGATAATATAGCCCTCTCGCATATACAGAAAGACTGGCTGGAGCGTGAAGGATATTCAGTGGCTACGGCTATGAATGAGCCCTTTGCCCATAAGTTGCTACGCAAGGAACGGTTCGCCCTGATACTCTCCGATGTGCGTCTGCCACAAGGCGACGGCATACACCTCCTTGAATGGATTGGCAAGGAGAAGATGGATATCCCATTTGTGATAATGACCGAATATGCCTCCATTACCGATGCTGTCAAGGCAATCAAGATGGGTGCAAAAGATTATCTCTCCAAGCCTGTATATCACGAGCAACTGGTGGAGATGGTCAAGGAACTGCTGAAGCCCATAGCAACGATGCGCAGCAAGGAGAAGAAACTATTCAAGCGTATAAGTCCAAAGGCAAGGGAGGCAGAGCATCTTGCCGAAATCGTTGCCACATCGGACATAACGGTATTGATACTCGGAGCCAATGGTACGGGTAAGGAGTCCATCGCCCGAAGCATACACTTCCACAGCACACGCAAGGATATGCCCTTCGTGGCGGTGAACTGCGGAGCGATACCTCGCGAACTTGCCGCCTCGATGTTCTTCGGACATACGAAAGGAGCATTTACGGGTGCAGACACTGATAAGGGAGGTTACTTCGATGCCGCCAAAGGTGGTACGCTATTCCTTGACGAGATAGGCACTTTGCCATTTGATATGCAATCCTCATTGCTTCGTGTATTGCAGGAGGGAGCATTCATGCCTGTCGGCTCAAGCAGGGAACGTGTGGCGGATGTGCGTATCGTTGCCGCCACCAACGAGAATATGGAGAAGGCTATTTCAGACGGTCGTTTCCGTGAGGACCTGTATCACCGTTTAGGTGAGTTTGAGATACACCAACCGTCACTATGTGAGTGCCCCGAAGATATACTCCCGCTTGCCAACTTCTTCCGCGAGAAATATTCTGCGGAGCTTCATAGGAAAAGAACGGGCTTCACAGCTGAAGCGGAACGGTTGTTGCTCTCACACTCCTGGTCAGGTAACATCAGGGAGTTGCAGAACAAGATTAGACGAGCGGTATTGATGGCTAAAGATACGCTCATTGACTATACGGATTTGAACATCACTCCTGCAATACAAACAGATGCTTCGGAGGCTCCTCTGCTTCCGTTAAAGGATGAGGAACTGGAGAAACAGAGCATCATCAGAGCCTTGCAGTCATGTGGTGGCATCAAGACAAAAGCGGCTCAAATGCTCAATGTTGACTCATCTACACTATACCGTAAGATGAAAAAGTACGGCATAAAATGATGATTGTGGGGGCAATATGAACCGCGTATCGGCAAAAAGTTGTATCTTTGAGCCATAAAATTGAAATATCGTGACAGAACATTAGTGGTCTCTGTCCGTTTACATAACATAAGTTCGCAAGAATCCCGAACAGAAATCTGGCAGTTGATGTAATGGTGATAAATTGCGTATGCTTATGCTATGCCCATGGCATAGCGTGGCATTGCGTATATCACCATAGGCCCATGCCAGAGCCTCTGTTCGGATGCGTGATGACCACGCTTCTTTTTTGAACGGAGGTAACGATATGGCAAAGATTCAGATCATAGCAGCGATGACAATGGACGGCTTTCTTCCGAAAGCTGACGAGAGCTTAATGCAGTGGGTAATGAATGATGCCAAAGGCTTTCCATATTGGCACGAGCAGAGCGTATATCGCCTGATGCCACACTATCCTTTGCTCGACCTGCTTGCCGAGAAACACTCCGACAAGAACCAATCCGATACATACATCGCTGAAATATCCGACAAGGATAGCATAGAGCTTCTGCGAGGATTATCCCGTTACAACCTTATTGACGAGATGGTTGTCTATATCCTGCCAACCATTGCAGGTAAGGGAACTCCCGTATTCGATGACCTTACTCCAAGCCGTTGGAATATGTATAAGACTACATCCTTCTCCAACGGGATAACACGCATCATCTATCGCAACTCTTGCATTTTGCAATAGCAGGTTGCGAAAAAGTGTTGCATTTTGCAATACTCTAAAAAGTCCCAATTTTTACGCTTAAAATTTTTATTTCACTGATACACAATGATGTATCGGTGTCTTTTTGTGTCATTCCATGTCATTGGCACGCAGGATGCCATTTAATAAGTATAACCTGTTGCGCAACACGGTGTAGTAACCCGATTATTTACACTTAAACAGATTATACAATGTTACAGATAAATAGTGAAACCGCCCACAAGATGTTCATCCAACTGATGGAACGCTTCGATAAGATTGAGAAGATGCTGGAGCGACAGAACAAGATGAAGGAGTGTCTCGATGGCGACACATTGCTGGATAACTACGACCTGAGCAAACTGCTTGGCGTGACTCACCGTACCCTTGCTCGCTACCGCCAGAAGAAACTTATCCGCTACTATATGATTGACGGACGCACATACTACAAGGCTTCCGAGATTAATGATTTTCTTAAGATGAAAGGTGCCTTATGAAAGTAGTTGTAATAGAAGAGAAGGTATTTGAGGATCTTTTGTCAAGTATCGAGATGTTCGTTCATAAGTTTGAACAAACATTAAACAGTGAATCAGAAAAGCGTTTAGGAAGATGGCTGGATACCCACGAAGTGTGTGCCTTACTAAATCTATCCAAGCGTACAGTACAGAGTTTAAGGGCGAGTGGGAAGTTGCCTTCTACGCAAATATGCAAGAAGAACTACTATAAGCCAGAAGATATTGAGAAACTATTAAAAGAAAGAAACGATGAATCATGATACTCATACTAACACTCACCGTGTAAAGAGAGCCATAGCTGCCTTTTCTAAAATGAGTGCTATCCTTGATAAAGTCAAGGAAAACTACAAGCCTACATTGAACGGGGAAAAACTGATAACCGATAAGGAATTGGCAGATTTTCTCAAAATAAACAAACGTTCACTGGTCGAATATAGGAAGAATGGAATATTGCCATATTACCACATAGGAGGACGAATCTTGTATAAAGAATCCGATGTAGAACGGATAATGCAAGAGAATTTCTATGATGTATTCGGCAAGGAGTAGTTTGAAGTGTTAAAATACCTATAATAACACTCTTAAAAACGCCATGAGACTTGCGTGTAAGCCGATTTATGCTTATCTTTGCATCGTTGAAATTCACATGTGCACGTAACGTGTTTCTGAAATAAGGTGAATTCTTTTGTAGATTAAACGTGCCAGTCTCGTGGCTTTTTTATAGAAGCCAAAGGCAAAGCGTTAAGATACAAGTGCTTACAAGGATACATCAATCCCTGGTGGCACCACTTTTAAAAGACTTCAATTTTGGTAAATCCCTGAAAATTAAACATTTCAGGGATTTTATTTTTCTCCTAATCCGCATATTTTTGGCAGAATTACGCACTTCCGTAGTGCTAAATCGTGGACAATTTTAGTCTCGAAAAAAATGTCCACGAATTGCATTATAAGTCGTTGATTGTCTTATCGTTTGATTCTAGCTATTCTGCACGATTCAGTAACTTTAAACATTAATTTTTAGAGTATGAAACGACAGACTTTCAACGTACTGTTCTTCATCCGCAAAACAAGAACAGTAAAATCAGGAGAAACACCTATCATGTTGCGGATAACTATTCAAGGTCAATTAGCTGAAATGCAGCTAAAACGAACCGTTAAGCCTGAACTTTGGTCGCAAGCCAAAGAACGGTGTACAGGCAAAGATTCTAAATCAGTAGAAGTAAACCGTTATTTGGAATCGATAAAATTACGCTTGTATGAGATTCATCGGACTTTAGAAGATGAAAACAAACTTATTAACCCAATGGAGATTAAGAGACGTTTTCTCGGACTGGATGAAAAGCATAAGATGTTCTTTGAAGTATTTCAAGAACATAACGACAAATGCAGGGAACTGATAGGCAAGGATTATGCAAAGGTCACTATCTCCCGTTTTGATACATGCTTGAAGTATTTTAAAGAAATGCTTCTAAAACAGTATCATCTAAAGGATATTCCGATGAAAGAAATAAATAATGCCATCATTCAGGATTATATTCATTTCTTGAAATCAAAAAAGAATCTGCAAGAAAATACAGTTATCCGTTACATGAAAGTAGTCAAGAAGATTACTAATAGGGCTCTTGCAAATGACTGGATAGATAAAAATCCGTTTATGAATATCCATTTTCATGAGCAGGAAGTACATAAGGAGTTTCTAACCAAAGAAGAATTAGAAATTTTACGGACTAAAGTTTTCAATGTGCCACGTTTGGAGTTGGTACGTGATATTTTCTTATTTCAGTGTTGGACTGGATTAGCGTTCATAGATGTATCCGAATTGAAGCCTGAACATTTGGTAACAGATAATGAAGGTAACATCTGGATAAGAAAGGCTCGCCAAAAGACAAAAATCATGTGTAACATTCCACTCTTGGATATTCCGTTAGCTATATTGGATAAATACAAGGGCTATCCGCTTTGCGAAAAGAAAGGTACATTATTACCCGTTCCATGCAACCAAAAGGCAAACAGTTATTTAAAGGAAATAGCTGATTTCTGCGGAATTAAGAAGAACCTGACCACTCATACAGGGCGTCATACTTTTTCGACTGTCGTTACGCTAGCTAACAATGTTTCATTGGAAAATGTATCTAAGATGCTCGGTCATACCAATACGAAAATGACACAACGGTACGCAAAAGTATTAGATCAGAGTATTCTCCGAGATATGCAGAATGTACGAGAAAATTTCTCTCCTAAAACCACCTAAAGATGAAAACGGCTACCCAATCCATTCGGACGGTAGCCGTTTATCTATCTTCATTATATTAAGAGGAGTTCTATAAATTAAAATATTGTAGTACAGTTGTTTATATGGTTCCAAGAGCGTAAATTTGCAGAAAATAAGAATTTTATAATGAACAAGTTATCCCGATACCGTAAGCTTCGTTATAATCAACTATTTGAGTCAGAGAATCGTGAATTGCGTTTGAATGAAATGGGCAATCCTCTTGAAGTGTTGTCTCAGTATGTTGATTTTGAGATCTTTCGTCCTACTCTTGAATCAGCCCTTTTTACCGGAGAGCGCAAAAGTAATGCCGGTCGTCCGCCGATAGACTGTGTGCTGATGTTCAAGGTCTTGTTTCTTCAGCGTTATTATGGTTTGAGTGACCATCAGATAGAGTATCAGATAGTTGACCGTACGAGTTTCCGCAAGTTTCTTGGTATTGAATGTGTTGACGATGTTCCTGACGAGAAGACGGTGTGGAAGTATCGCGAACTCCTGACAAATACAGGCGTTTATGACAAGCTTTTTTCGGAATTTCATAGTTTCATGGAAAGTAAGGGTCTGCAATTCAATGAGGGTCGCATCATTGATGCCAGTTTTGTTATTGCCCCTCGCCAACGTAACACCCGTGATGAAAATGAGCAGATAAAACAGGGAGCGGGTGATAAGTTGTGGAATGACAATCCCCACAAGAAGTGCCACAAGGATGTAGATGCCCGCTGGACAAAGAAGCGTGATGAGACTTTTTACGGCTACAAGCAGCATACTAAAGTTGA
>ENA-OZEO01000178-OZEO01000178.1-human-gut-metagenome-genome-assembly--contig:-NODE-178-length-18172-cov-9.932218_pt1 | contig 18172 bp, 19 predicted proteins | sample MGYA00244611_ERZ653620 | MGnify/ENA primary metagenome ERZ653620 (study PRJEB26926, sample SAMN06165137) | human gut metagenome | biome: ENVO:00009003; feature: ENVO:2100002; material: ENVO:00002003...
AGATGAGCGCTAGTCTCGTGGGCTCGGAGATGTGTATAAGAGACAGCTTTTCGATATAATTAATATATCTCAATTTATAATCAATGTCAATAGTCTTGTTTATTTTTGACTTTTTCTATAATTTTTGGCATTGGCGTTTGTGCATTTCTTCTTTTTTTATTGTTTTTTCGTTTTAATTCTTTAGATATTAAAATCGTTTTCGTTATAATTACATAAAAAATATAATTTTAATAGTTCCAAAAATTCAGTCATTTTACACTAACCACAACGCAAAAAGACCCCCGGAGAATCTCCGGGAGTCTTAAATTGCTAAAATCTATTATGCTAATTTCATCGGGTTGATCTTCACACCAGGTCCCATTGTCGGAGTAATAACAACGCTCTTTAAATACTGACCTTTCAGTGTGCTTGGTCTAGCCTTAACGATAGCATCGATCAGCGTCTGGAAGTTGTCGCTTAACTGTTCCTCTGTAAAGGATGCTTTACCAACCGGAACATGAATGATGTTGGTTTTATCAAGACGGTACTCAATCTTACCTGCTTTGATATCGTGAACTGCTTTAGTAACGTCCATTGTTACTGTACCAGCTTTCGGGTTTGGCATTAAACCTTTCGGTCCAAGTACACGACCAAGACGACCTACAACACCCATCATATCTGGAGTTGCAACAACAACGTCAAAGTCTAACCATCCTTCGTTCTGGATCTTCGGAATAAGGTCCTCAGCTCCTACGAATTCAGCACCTGCTGCTTTTGCTTCTTCAGCTTTAGCATCTTTAGCGAAGACTAAAACACGAACTTTTTTACCAGTACCATGTGGCAGAACTACTGCACCACGGATCTGCTGGTCTGCATGACGTCCATCGCAGCCTGTACGGATATGAACTTCGATAGTTTCGTCAAATTTAGCAACTGCAGCTTTTTTAACTAAGCTGATAGCTTCTGCGGTATCATATAATGTAGCGCGGTCTACTGCTTTAGCAGCTTCCACGTATTTCTTTCCTCGTTTCATTTCTATAACCTCCTGTGGTATTTGCGGGGAACGCCCTCCCACTTGCTATTTAATATTAAAATTAATCAACTACTTCGATTCCCATACTTCTTGCAGTACCAGCGATCATGCTCATAGCTGCTTCGAGGGATGCTGCATTTAAGTCTTTCATCTTAAGTTCAGCGATTTCCTGAACCTGAGCTTTAGTAACCTTAGCAACTTTTGTCTTGTTCGGTACGCCGGAACCGGATTTGATCTTAGCAGCTTTCTTAAGAAGAACTGCAGCCGGCGGAGTTTTGGTTATGAAGCTGAAACTTCTGTCTGCATAAACAGTGATAACTACAGGAATGATTAAGTCTCCCTGATCTGCTGTTCTTGCATTGAACTCTTTTGTGAACTGAACGATATTTACACCGTGCTGTCCAAGAGCTGGACCTACAGGTGGTGCTGGAGTTGCTTTACCAGCCGGAATCTGTAATTTGATATATCCTGTTACTTTCTTTGCCATTTTTCGGCACCTCCTATGTGGTATTGGCGGGGGTTTATGGTCCCTCCCACGATATTGTTACCTTTGCTTGTTACATCTGTTTGATTTCTGCGAAACTAATTTCTACCGGCGTTTCGCGGCCGAAAAGTTCAACATTGATCGTTGCTGTCTGTTTCTGCACATTAAGGGCAGTGATAACACCAACGGTATCTTTCCATGCACCGCCTGTGACAACAACTGTATCACCCTCTGCGAAATCGACCTGAATTTCCTCTTTCTTGATACCAAGAGGAAGCATCTCTTCATCGGTCAACGGTACCGGCTTGGACCCTGGCCCAACGAAGCCTGTCACACCTCTGGTATTACGGACAACATACCATGTATCGTCATTCATAACCATGTTGAGAAGTACATAGCCAGGAAACATTTTCTTCTGAACCTGTTTCAGAGCCCCGTTTTTCAGCTCAGCCACTTCCTGCAGCGGAACACGAACTTCAAGGATCTGGTCTTCCAGGTGTCTGTTTTCGATGGTCTTTTCAATGTCGACTTTTACTTTGTTCTCATACCCGGAATAAGTATGGACAACATACCATTTCGCTTCTGACATACAATCACCTTATCCTTATTTCATTAAAAGATTAATGCCTTCGAGAATAAATGAATCCATGACGCTGATCAGTACGCAAAGCACGATTGACACACAAACTACCACGATAGTCTGTTTAATCAGTTCATTGCGGTCTGTCCAGACAATCTTCCTGAATTCTGACTGAAGTCCCTGAAACCAACTCTTCTTCTGGCTCTTGCCAGCAGATTTTTCATTTCCTTGCATAGCCTGACCTCACAATTCTCTGTGAGTAACTGTTTCGTCCAGTTACCTTGGATTACTTTGTTTCCTTATGCAGAGTGTGTTTGCGGCAGAACTTACAATATTTCTGAGTTTCCATTCTCTCAGGATGGTTCTTTTTCTCCTTAGTCATATTGTAGTTACGCTGCTTGCACTCGGTACATGCTAATGTAATCTTAACGCGCACAACTTCCACCTCCAGTGTTTTCATTTGCATGGTCATTTTCCTCATGCCGGACGATGTATCCGTCATCTTTTCGGGCATAAAAAAAAGACCTAACTTCCATGTCGCTTGTCAAGTTTATCACATATGACATGCCTAAGTCAAGTCTTTTCTTATTATTTATGCTTATATTTCATCGCATATTTTTTACAGGAAACGCAGCTATCCGACACCGTATGGTATTTCTTCTGTTGAACTTTATCAGAAATAATCATACCCGCCATGGATGTCCACAATACTTCCATTCATGTAGTTATTGGTAAGTATACTGTACGCCATATCCGCCACGTCTTTGATCTCACCGAATCTGTGCAGTGCGATCTTTCGGTTGATGCGTTCGTAGCTTTCCGGTGTGCGGTTCTCATGCCAGGGCGTCTGGATGAAACCGGGGGCAATGGCATTGACTGTGATGCCTTTTGGCTCAAATTCCTTTACCAGAGATTTGGTAAGGAAGTGGATGGCAGCCTTGGTCACGCCGTATACCAGAGAGGAGGAGTATGCCTGCTGCCCTGCATAGGAACCCATGAAGAGTACTCTTCCGCCCTCTGTCATAACAGGCATAAATTCTTTGATCATAAATACAGGTACAGACAGGTTGGTATTCACGATATTATTCCATTCCTCGAAAGTGTAATCCTGAAATTTATCGTAAGTGCTGATTCCAGCATTACTGATCAGCCAGTCTACGTGTCCTGCTTTCTCTTTTACTTCTCTGACGAAATTCATCATATCGTCATAGGAAGACATGTCCGCTTTCAGAATAATAAGCTTCTCCTGGTCTTCCGGTTTCAGACTGTCCCAGAATTCATTGGCTTTATATGCATTGTGGGCGTAAGTGGCAAAGATCAGATCATCTTCTGCTGAGTTTGCCAGTATCTTCTCCACAATACCGCGTCCGATTCCGGAGGTGCCGCCTGTGATCACTGTTACCTTGCTCATTTTGTATTCCCTCTTTTTATTCATCTATAATACAGACAAATCTGTTCTCTGTCATACGGGAGTCTCCCCACGTCCATAAAACGGACTGCCTGCAAAAAAATTCCTTCTATATTATATATCCACATTACCGAAATATACTCTTTGCTCCTACAATTCCATCAGTCTGTCATAAACTTCCTTCGGCGCATAGGGCTGCTGGTTGTGGATCGGTTCACCCAGACAGGTCTTGGGATATGCAAAAGTTCCATGCTCCAGCATAACTTCCAGAAGTTTGGGGCCTTCCCCTTCCAGAAATTCCGGTGCTTCTTCTCTGACTGCATCGCAGAGCATTCTCAGTGCAGGAATGCCGTAAGCCTTTGCTACTTCTGCGAAATTACAGGAAGCAAAGCCACAGCCGTCTGTGGTTCCTGCAAACAGACAGTCAAAATAATCTCTCTGCAGGTGACGGATCATGCCAAGTGCTTCGTTATTCATGACCATGATCTTAACAGGAAGATTCTCTCTCTTCACCCACTCCAGTTCCTGGATATTCATCTGAAGTGCACCGTCTCCGCAGATGCAGGCGGTCGGTTTTCCGGTTGCATAATACGCTCCGATGGCTGCCGGAAGCCCGTAGCCCATAGCTCCATGTCCGCCGGAGAAGAGAAGTTTCTGTCCTTCATGATTCTTGAATGACTGGTAACTCCATACCATATGCTGTCCTACATCTACTGCGATCGCGGAGGTATCCTCCAGCATATCACTGAGGTCTGCGATCATACGGTTCGGATATCTTTCCGGCGTGGCATCATCAACTGCCTGAAGATTTTCCTTAATCTCTGTGCAGATATTCAGCCAGTCACTTATCCCCTCTGTATCCGGAGCTGCTGCTTTTGCAAGACAATCGATCACTGCGCCTGTCTCTGCCTGCAGCTTCACTTCATTGATACCATTCTCATGGATATCTCTCTGAAGATTGTATGGATCAATATCTATACGTATGATCTTTGCACCTCTGGCAAATTCATGTACTTTGGTTCCGATCTGCCTGGTACACAGAGAAATGCCAAAGCAGAGAAGCAGGTCGCTTTTTGCATTGGCGATCATATTTGCATAACGGTGTCCATAGGCACCGCCGATGCACCCGAAATTCAGTGGATGGTCGTATCCCAGAACTGATTTCGCCAGAACGCTGGTGATGATCGGAATCTGTCTCTTCTGTGCAAAGCGGATCAGTTTCTGCTGGCTGAAGCTGCTGTCCACGCCATGGCCCAGCATGATCACCGGACGTTTTGCCTGTTCCAGTGCTTCCAGAATCGTATCTGCCGCCTGCTGCGCTGCGTCTGTATCTGTATGTTTGTCCTCAAAAGTCATGTCATAGACCGGATTCTCCACTTCACTTCTCTGGATATTCATGGGAAGGTCAATAAGCACCGGTCCTCTGCGTCCTGTAGTTGCAATATGGTATGCTTTATTTAATTCCTCCACAATGTCCTCAGGCTTTCGTATCTGAACAGCATATTTCGTGATCGGTTTCGCCATTGCCACCATGTCTGTCTCCTGAAATCCCTGCTGACGCAGTCCTTTAATCCCGGAGTACTCATACGTGTTCAGCTGCCCTGTCAGAAAGATCACCGGCAGAGAGTCGTAATAGGCATCTGCCACACCACTCAGAAGGTTGATGGCTCCAGGTCCGCTGGTAGCATAGGCGCAGGCACATTCTTCCTTCGCCTGTGCGTATCCGCAGGCTGCGAAAGCTGCCCCCTGTTCATTGTAACCGGAATGATTCTCTGTCTCCGGATTTCTCTCAATGGAGTCTACCAGATGTGCGATCATGGTTCCCTGATAGCCGAAGAAATGGCGGATTCCTTTTTTCTGCAAAAACGTAACAATATAATCTGAAAGTTTCATGTTCCCTCCCGTCAGATCAGCGTGCCGATCTTACTTCTCTGTACTGTCTTTCCTGTTTTCTCCAGTACGTCTACATAAATGTCAAAAATCTCTTCGTCCTCTGCAAAGAGTTCGTTCTTCTGCAGACTCTTCTGCATCATCTTGAAATAGGGACGAAATACCCTCTCAAGTGTCATATAATCTTCATTCTTATACAGGTTCTTAATATAGTCTTTCTGCTTCTCATAGGAAACACCCAGATTCATACGCTCCCCACAGAACTCTACATAATCCCAGCATTCATTGAAGTAGTCTTTGTGCCGCCTGCTTCTGGCAAGTTTGCGGGCATTTTTCATTCGCTCTTTACAGTATTTCTCAAAGTTTCCGGATTCTTTCCAGAACTGTGTGTAGCTTACCCTCGCACTGACTGCCAGCGCAATGGGTGTCACATAGCGGGGTTCCTTTGCATCTTTATAATTCTTTCCATAACTTATGGTGAGATACTCTGCGGTTTTTGCCGGAACCTGGAGTTCTGCACCTTCCAGGGTGACACGTTTACTCTCTGCAAAAATTTCTGCTGGGAAAACTGTGGTCTGTTTTCTTCTTTTGAGGATATATTTATTTGCTCCGGGCTGCTGGCAGGATCTGACAAGCCTGTCATACAAATGTGCCGCCTGTCCCTGGCGCCCGGTTATCATGCACTGCAGCCGCATGATCGTACGGTTCACCCTGCTCCTGAAATTTCTATCTGCATAGTTGATATGACAGAGCTCTGTCCATGCAATCTCATCTCTGGATAATCTGCGTTCTGCTTTTACAGAAGCTGCCGGCGTTCTGAGCGGAAAAATACTGACTCCGATTCCCGGGAATGCGTAGTCTCTGGTGTTGTCCAGATTCAGGCACAGAGTATCTGTATTGGTGTATCTCAGATGAAATCCTGAGAACCATTTGTGGCTCTTCATGGATTCCAGTGCTCTCTTTTCCCTTGGATCTTCATCCACAGCCAGACGGAACCGTTCCATATCCGCTGTTTTCATCAGCACAACTCCAAACATGGGATTCTGTGGGAAGGGATGCCCTTCCACTGCGCAGAGTGTCAGTCGTGGAGAGAGGTAATATTCTATTTTATTCCGGCGGCATATTTCATCGATTTCCTGTAATAATGATAAAATCACCTTTTGTTTTTTGTTCAACTTTTTACTCCGTTTCTGTTCATCCTCTGCTTCCGACAGGATCGGAAACAGTATGGACAATCTTCTTAATGTCATCGATACTGCCGTATTTACCCAGCCAGTTGTCAAGCACGATCATAATATCCGCTTTCCTTCCGAAGCTCTTCGCCTGTCTGCTTCCGTCGTTCAGATCATTGATAAAAATACGGTACAACTCTGTTCTTAAATAAGAAGACATCTCATGCTCCAGTGCTTTCTTATAATTGGAAAAGGCCTCTTTTGTCTGTCCCTGTTTCATCCGGACATCGCCCACCAGTTTGTAGACACAGGCTTTCTCTTCCTTGCGGAACTGACGGTTTCGCACCTGTTCTGCCAGCCACTCCAGTTCGCTTTCTTCCCCTGTGCAGATAATCTGAGTTCGCAGGTTTGCCAGCTCTTTGGGATAACCCAGACGTCTCCATGCTCTTGTGAGGGCTTTTCTGTACATCTGGTATTCTTCTGATGTTTTCTCCCTGCTGCCTGCTTCTGTTTTAACAGATGTGCGCATCGGTGTCTCGATAACAGCCCGGATCTCTGCGATCTCTTTCTCTATCTCGCTCTGGGTATGCGCACAGGCTGTCTTTGCCAGATATAATGCGCCCCGGATATCATCATCCTCAGGGATCAGGCAGCTCCACAGTTCCATCAGTGACAGCGCTTCCCTCCTGTTGCGGTTCGCCAGAAGTTCTTCACAGTTTTTCAGGACCTCGGATTTGTATCCCTGGAAGAATCTGTCCATCTCCATCCATACAATTCCATTGGTGGTCTTTTCCTTTACCTGCAGATAGAGCTCTGCTGCTTTCTGCACTTCACCGTCCATCCAGAAGATGTCTGCCTTATATTTCAGGAAATATCCGTCCTCAGGGAACAGCTTGAGTGCTTTGTCCAGAAAACGCTCTGCTTCAATCCGATTCTCCCCTGCATTCTCCATCAGAAAGCGGCACTTGAATTTCATAAAGCCCGGATGTCCCGGATATTTCTTCAGAAGCTCATTGACGATCTGTTCTGCCTCCTTCATCCGATGGAATTCATAATGATCCGCAGCTTTTCGGAAAAGCTCAATGTCTTCTTTCAGTACCTCCATCTCAGGACTCAGATGGTCAAGCTGCTGACGGACCTGCATCATCCGATATGCCTTTGACACACGTTCTGTATAAAACAGAGTCAGCATTGCCGCATAGAATACATCGTCAGGTATCTCCACAAGTGTCGGATGATAAAAAGCATAAATATTGGTATAGTCTTCTCTTCCGATAAAGTCAGCACTGAGCTGGTTCTTATAATAGGAACCAAACAGTGCACTCAGCTTACGGAAAGCCCTGTTCTCTACCAACTCACTGATTTTCAGTCCGGATTCATCGATGGCTCCCTGCAGATCCAGTGCAACAGCCCGGGCTTTCATGGTAAGACCCTCCTGACGGACTTTATGACTCTTCTTCGCAATGCGCATATTATAAAATTTGCGGAAGATGCAATCCCAGCGCAGCCTGCCCTTATTGATCTTCGGCATATACTCCTCACGCAGCTCCTGATAGGGAAGGTCATCTACACATACTGCCACATGGCCTTCTCTCTTGTCATGCGGAGGCATATAAGCCCACTCATCACCGTAATGCCAGATCAGATAATCGCTGCATTTGTTGGGGATCATCGCCTTCTGTCCCTCAAAATCTCCATCCTTGACAGGGAACATCATATCTTTGTCAAAAAGAAACGGGCAGCCGCCCCAGCGCATGGCATAACGGTCACATTCCTCTTCTTTATAAGAGAACATAATCTTCTCAAGCTTTGCCAGTGTTCTTTTTTTACCAAGAAAAATATAAGAAAGAAGATACTTCAGATACATGGATGCAGGTATCTCCCAGCGGTCACTGTAACCTACGGAAATATTGATAAGATCTGAGTAGATCATCATATGTGTTCTATATTTCTCGTATTCTTTGTCATCAGCCGGAACAGGATCCAGTGTAAGAATGTCTATGATTTCTCCGCCGCAGTCCTTCCCGATGATCTGGCTCTTATGGATGGCACAGGTATTGGTGGATGCGTAGCGCGGAAATGAATTTGTATAGTTTCTGTCCACCTCCGAACACTGTATCTCTCTGTCAGGCGGGAGTTCTGTTTTGCATATCTCTATGAATTTCTCCCAGTCCGGACGTGGCATATAAAGGTCTACATCATCATCCCAGGGAACAAATCCCTCATGTCTGAGAGCTCCGATCAGGGAGCCTCCTGCCAGCACGTATCTGAGGTTATGTTCTCTGCAGATTTCATCAACCTCCCTGAAAAGCTTCAGGAGGTATTTCTGTTTCTCCGTCATGAATTGTCCTTTCTGTTGATTGTTTCCAAAATTTCTATTATCTTTACCGACTCATCATAGAAAAGCCGGGTACATTCTGTCCGTTTGTCTCTGATCATGATCATCAGTTCCTGCAGCAGATAGCGGAAACCATTTCCCTCGAAGTTAAAGCTGTACCTTTTCAGAAATTCTTTTCCTGAAATATTGGCTTCAAAGTATCCGGTGTTCCACCAGTCATTAGGGATAGTTACCCTGCCGTTGCTTCCGATGATCACAAGTTCATTCTCAATGTCAACCGTTGTTCCGATTTCAATAGTCGCCAGTGCACCGGCGTATTTCATGGAAATCATATCATATACAAAACGGCCTTCCTGATTGCGGACCGCATTGGTGTTGATATCCTGGCAGTTTTTCCCCAGCAGTTTCAGTACTGCGCAGATGGCTGTGCAGACCGTCTCATTAAAAGTCCTGCCGCCCTCGAAATCATCCTGGGAGATCGCACATTTGACACTTACCAGATCTCCCACCAGATTACTGTGTACCAGCCATACCAGCTGATTAAACGCCCGCAGGTAGACCAGTGTGGTCCGTTCAATGAGAACCACATTGTTCTCCCTTGCCACCTGAAACAGGTGGCGCAGTTTCTCTGAGGAAAGCGTCATGGGCGAATCACTGATCACATATTTTCCTTTTTTCAGCGCTCGTTCGATATATTCCGCTCTCCGGTTCAGCGAAGTCTTGATATAAACAATATCTACATCTGCCAGAAATTCATCATAGCTGTTCCAACAGGAACCTAACTCATATTTATCACAGAATCTCTGTGCAGTCTCGTGATCCTCACTGAATACACGCTCCACATGAACCCCGCTGACATATTTGGATTCTTCCACAAAATCATTATCCCTGATGTCATCTGTCACGATTCCCATATTAAAGATAACACCTTCACTGCGAAGCTTTGTACTGGAAATATTCTTGGTCCTTTCCAGATAAACTACATCACAGTAGTTCTTAAGATAATCAAATTTCCCCCGCCAGTCAGATCCTACCACCAGGACATCAATATCATACTTAATGATGTCATTGACCTTCTGTCCCTGATATTCCTCAATGATGATCTCATCTGCCAGCCCGGTCCTTCGCACATTCTCAATTCTCTTAATGAGGCTGTCCCGCACATTGAGTTTGCCCCGCTCAATGTCAAAGCTCTCACTTGTGACACCTACAATCAGATAATCACCAAGTGCTTTTGCTCTTTTGATAATATTATAGTGGCCTTTATGAAAAAGATCAAAAGTGCCATATGTGATTACTCTCTTCATTCTTTCGTCATAACTCCCCTGAAAAAAATATTCTTATTTTGCCGAACAGTTTTCCTGCTCCATACGTTACTGTTCACTCCGTTCACAGTAACCTCCATACGATAGATACTTTGATTATATCATACTTCCCAACTTCCGTCACCTGTCCGTTACAAAAATGTTAAATTCGCGTTAACTTTACAAAAAGAAGAGTTTTGAAATACTGTTTTTGTATCTCAAAACTCTTCCTTTGTGTTTATGGTTCTTTATTGTCGTCCATCGTTCTGGTAGTAGCTTCCAGTTCCTGGATCAGGTCTTCCAGCGAAAGCTCCTCTTCCCCTTTGATCAGTTCATCAGGGATATCATCCAGATTATCTTCTTCAATCTCCAGCTCCATGCCGGCCACATTGCTGAAGCCTTCATGCCTGTCAGAAGAAGTATGTTCCGGTGTGTCCTCGTCCATATTTACTTTCTCCATATGTCCGTCCTGCTCACTCTCTGAATCAAGCGTTGCCGCAAGCTCTGCGATAGCTTTCTTTCTTCTGAGAAGTTCATATTCATCATATTCGCTGTCATACTCTTCTTCCAGACCTTCATCTCTGACTGTCTTATCCTTCTTGATCAGGATAAATGCGATCAGATTCAGAACACCCGTATAGAGAAGATCCACAGGCAGACTTCCCAGTACAAGTACAAATACCAGTGATACTCCCAGAAGCACCCATACATTGTTCATTACAGGAAGCATCAGGATATATAAACCATTCATAATGATCATGATCGGATAATGGAAGAAATAAATTCCCATTGTATGTCGTCCCACATAGGTGAGCGGCAGTTTGATGTCCGGCACTAACGCAAGCATCGTATAGACAACTACGAAAGATACCAGATACATCAGCAGTCTGAGGATCACTCCCTGAGGATCCGTCAGACCGCAGAGCTGATATCCATGATTACCTCGGAAAATAGCGATTCCCATTTCATTTGGGATCATATAATTCGGTATCGCCCACAAAAGGACTCCGGAGATTGCCACCAGGATCCATTTTCCCTTAAATTTACGGATCGCTGTGATATATTCACTCTTCCAGAGATACCCCGCAACAAAGAACGGGAAAAACACCACGATTCTTGAGGATGACAGGAATGTGGTAAATTCCGGTCTGGTTCCTGCCCATAATGCAAAAAGAATACTGAGCGGAACAATAAATCTGATCTTACCCAGGGCCTCAATGGTAAGGCGGTAAATAAACAGTGCCAGTATATACCACATGACACTTCCGGTAGGACGCAGTATCTCATAATCTACAGATCTGCCCAGCCATATCTGTGAATACCAGGTTAAGGTATATCCCAGAACATAAGGTATCAGCAGGTTCTTAAAATTCTTCAGCACATTCTGAGGTTTCTTTGACAGATATCCTGAAATAAAAACAAATGCAGGCATGTGAAAAATCGTGATCGCATACCACACATATCTCACTACAGTGTCTACCTTTACAAGGTTAAATGCAATAATATGGTTAAATACTACCAGAAAGATAAGCAAAACTTTAATGTTATCGATCAGGCAGGAGTACGGCACCGCCGCTCTCTCTTTTTTTATTTTCATGTTTAAGTACTATCCTCTAATCATATTTCTGACTTCTGCTGTGTGAACATACAACCCCATTCTGCCAGATTCTTCAGATGACCGGCAGACAAAAAAACGCACAGCAATGTAACGGGCAATTAACCGCAAAGTCATATTTACTGCAACAAGCATAACATATTTTTACGATTTATGGAATAGAAACTTAACATTTCGGTCAATGGAAATATTTCCATAATCCATGTACAGCATAAGAACAGAAAAAAATACAGCTTCTGATCCTGCCGTAACCGGCGTATCTGTAGACATTGTAAGTCATGGCTGCTGATTTCAGTTTGTTTCTGGATTTGCCGCCTTCGCTGAGACGATATTTCAGATAGGGTTTGTTGATTCCGGCAGCACAGCCATATTTTCTCAGGATTTTCAGCCAGGTGATATAATCCTCATGGCTGTCGTCATGCTCCATGGGAAATTCACGCGCCACATCCCTTCTGAGTATTACCGAAGAACAGTTGATGCTGTTATGTTTCAGAAGTTCTCTGTAGGTGATCTTCTCTTTTACAGGGATTGTCCGTCCTGTACTGCTTCCGTCCGCTTTCATCAGTTCCCGCCCTGTAGAACACAGCACGTATCCTGTCTCTTCCAGACGTTTCAGCTGCTCTTTCAGCTTGCCTGACTCCCACCAGTCATCTGCATCCAGAAAAGCAATGTAGGTTCCCTGTGCCAGCCCGACTCCTCTGTTTCTGGAGCCTGCAGCTCCCATATTCTGTTCATTCTTAATATACCGAAAGTCCTCTCTGCCCTCATAGGCAGACAGGACTTCCTCTGTATGGTCTGTAGAACCGTCATCGATCACCAGAAGTTCCAGCGAAACTCCCTGTTCATAGACGGATTCCACAGCCTTTCTAATATATTTTTCTCCGTTGTAAACCGGCATGATCACAGATACCAGCGGTTTATTCATTGTCATTCCTCCGTTTTATTCTCTGACACTCCGGCGTTTTTCCCGGAATCCTTCAACGCATTTACCTGTCTGTCATCTACTCCCTCAGATACTTCTTTCTGGAAAAAGATTTTAACTGTCATAAAGATCAGCTTGATATCCAGCAGGAAGGAATAATTCTCAATATAAAACAGATCCAGCTTTAATTTGTCATAAGGAGTTGTATTATACTTACCGTAGACCTGCGCATATCCGGTAAGACCTGCTTTAACTTTCAGACGATAATAGAATTCCGGAAGCTCTTTCTCATACTCAAGCATGATACTTTCACGTTCCGGACGTGGACCTACCAGAGACATATCTCCCTTAAATACATTGAAAAGCTGAGGAAGCTCGTCCAGATGAAGATTTCTCAGCACATGACCTACCGGTGTGATACGGGAATCATGCTTGGATGCCAGTCTTGCACCGTTTTTCTCCGAATCTACGCACATACTGCGGAATTTACAGATCTTAAAGGGCTTTCCACCCAATGTCAGACGGTCCTGAAAATAAAACACCGGACCTCTGTCGTATGCTTTTACCGCAATCGCTATGATCAGCATGATCGGTGAAGTGATTATAATGCCGATCCCTGAAATCAGAATATCCATAACTCTCTTTGCAGCACGCTGGTCTACTGCCAGTCCCATATTTCTGGATACCAGAAGCGGTGTGTCAAAAAGATGGATGCGTTCACTTCCCATAAGAATGATGTCCGAAATCTTCGGACTCACATAGCATCGGACAGAATGTGCAAAACAGTATTTCAGATAACGGTTTCTCTCTGTTGAATGCAGATCCCAGATGATCACGCCGTCATAATCCTGCATCATCTGATGGATTTTTTCTTCTCCCACACTGATGTGTACCTTGCCGCTGATGTCATATTTGTCCTTTCGGGAATTCATCTTATGGATCAGGTCGTCCCCCGGATCCCGGTCACCGTAAATGACCAGAAGCCGGCGTGCGCGGTAAAGTCCGGAATAGATATACCTTGAACCAAATATCCAGATAATGATCAGCACCAGCTGTATTCCTGTCATCTCGATCATAGGCCATACGCTCAGGAACCATCTGTTGATCAGGGTGATCTCCAGATATTCCACCACATTGGTACACAAAAGTGCCAGTGTCAGCGAATAAAATACATCAATCCTCTTAAGATATCCAACCTTAAGTCCTCCGTACAATTTGGCAAACAGGGCAAACATCAGACCGTAGATTGCGATCAGTACCCAGTTACCTTTGCGCCAGAAAGGCTCGTCGATCTGTCCTCTGTAAACGGAATACCACACCCATGCAAAGACCGCCGCCTGTGCCAGAACCACCAGACTCGCCAGACAAAATACGATAAATCGTTTATAATCTTCTCTTTTACTCACGTGATAACCTCTGTTTCTCTGTAACTGTTGTTACTGTTCACTGTTTTCACAGTTACGTTTCTTCAAATCTGTTACCGTTTGCTTCGCTCACAGCAACATAAATTCTTACCTATTATAGCGTAAGAATTATTATACGTCCACCTGTTTCACTTAAATTTATACAACTAAAGTAATTCCAGTTACTGTTCACACACCACTATCCCGCGAGGTGTTTTGGCATGAATATGCCAAAATCCCGAGACATACCGGCCAAAATTCCATTGCCACAGGCAATCTGGAATGAATTTTGGCTACGTGACTGTGAACGGAGTGGACAGTAACTAATTCCAGGTTACTGTGACCTTTACTCTCTGATGGATTGGATTGTCTGCAGTACTCCGTAGAATTAATAAGAATTCATATATCAGCATAATTTACATATAACTGCAGCCTCCCGTCTTACAATTCCGCTCGATATTTGTATATAATGTATATTTTTTCGTCGATTTTACTTGACTTGTAGCGAAAATTTTACATATTTTTTAAAGAAACCTATGGAAAAACGCCAAAAAAAATTGTATAATATCATATAACAAATGAAAGCGAGGGTTCACTATTATGAAACAAAATAGTATGTTGGCCATGATCCTGGCCGGCGGTCGTGGCAGCCGTCTGCATGATCTTACCAATAAAGTGGCAAAGCCGGCCGTTTCATACGGCGGTAAATATCGTATCGTAGACTTTCCTTTAAGCAACTGTGCCAACAGTGGCGTTGATGTTGTAGGTGTACTTACACAGTATGAATCTATCCAGCTGAACAGTTATGTGGCAGCCGGCGGACGCTGGGGTCTTGATGCTAAAAACAGCGGTGTTTACGTTCTTCCTCCACGTGAGAAAGCAGATGAGAATCTGAATGTATATCGCGGAACTGCAGATGCAATCTCCCAGAATATTGATTTCATTGATAAATTTGATCCTGAATACGTTCTTGTTCTTTCCGGTGACCATATTTATAAAATGAACTATGACAAGATGCTTGCAGCCCACAAAGAAGCAAAGGCAGATGCAACCATCGCAGTTATCGGAGTTCCGATGAAAGAGGCAAGCCGTTTTGGTATCATGAATACTGATGAATCCGGACGTATCGTAGAATTCGAAGAGAAACCTGAGCATCCGAAGAGCAACCTTGCATCCATGGGTATCTATATCTTCACCTGGAAACTCCTCCGCAAGATGCTGATGGCTGATATCAAGAATCCGGATTCCAGCCATGACTTCGGTAAGGATATCATCCCTACTATGCTTAACGATAACAGAACTCTTTATGCATATAAATTTGAAGGATACTGGAAAGATGTTGGTACCATCGACTCTCTCTGGGAAGCAAACATGGATCTGTTAAGTTCCAAGAATGAACTGGATCTGGGTGATCCGTCCTGGAAGATTTATACAGAAGATGTTACCGCACTTCCACAGTACATCAGCGCAGAAGCAGATATTAAAGATGCATATATCACACAGGGCTGTGTTGTTCAGGGCGAAGTTAAGCATTCCGTTCTCTTTACAGGTGTTAAGATTGGTGCAGGTGCCAGAATTATCGACAGTGTACTGATGCCGGGTGTTGTTGTAGAAGAAGGTGCCGTTGTTCAGCGTGCACTTGTAGCTGACGGTGTCCGCATCGGTAAAGGTGCAGTTGTCGGTGCCGCAGACAGTGAGCACATTGAGCTTGTAGCGAAACGCGTAAAGGGGGCAGAATAATATGTATAAGGCATTTGGAATCGTAAGCTCTTCCGGGAGAAATATTTATGTAGATGGTATGCAGGATTATCGCCCGATTGGTGCGTTTTCCTTCCTTGGCAGATACAGAGTCATTGACTTCCCTATCTCCAATATGACCAACAGCGACATTGACCGTATTCAGGTCTATATCAATAATAAACCCCGTTCTGTTGTAGAACACGTTGGAACAGGACGTCATTACAACATCAACTCCAAGAGCGGCAAACTTCAGCTTCTCTTCTCAGAGCACAATAATGACAATGATATCTATAACACCGATATCTCCTGCTATCTGGACAACATGGAGTCCCTCAGCAGAATGAATCATCCGTATGTTGTCATTGCCCCGAGCTATATGGTTTATTCGATTGATTTTGACCAGTTTTTACATACACACATTGAGTCCGGTGCAGATGTTACCCTGCTTTATCACGCTGTTGATAACGCAAAAGAGGCTTATCTTACCTGTAATGTTCTGGGACTGAACCGCCAGAAAGGTGTGGAATCCATCGAACCGAATCATGGTAATAAGAAGAATCAGTATGTTTATATGGATACCTGTGTTATGAAAACAGAGCTTTTCATCAGCCTGATCAAAGAAGCCAAGAATCTTTCTTCCATGTATACACTGGCAGACATCCTGAATGATAAATGCGAAACTCTGGACATCCGCGGCGTTGCACACAAGGGATTCTTTGCAAGCATTACAGACTTCCCAAGTTACTATGCTGCAAACATGGCTCTCCTTAATTACAAGTCAGCTCAGGAACTTTTCCATGATAACTGGCCAATCTATACACGTACCAATGATTCCTGCCCGACTCAGTATTTCAATACTGCAGATGTGAAGAATTCCGTAATCTCCAACGGCTGCCAGATTGAAGGTACTGTTGAGAATTCCGTAATCGGTCGTGGATGCGTCATTAAAAAAGGTGCTGTTGTAAGAAACAGTGTTGTTCTCGCTGAAGTCACGGTAGGCGAGGGTGTTCACGTAGAGAATGAAGTAGTTGACAAATGGGCAAACCTCATTCATAAAAAAGAAATCGTTTCCCCGGCTGAACAGCCTGGTTATATCAGAAGAAATGATACTCTGTAATTAATGATTAATTAGATTAAATGCAAAGCCCCCGGAAGCGGTCACTTCCGGGGGCTTTGTTTGTATTTATTTAAATTCCATACTCTGATGATCTGTCTTGATTGCATTATTTTGTGGAATTGCTATATATAACATTTCAGGTAGATATACACAATTTGTCTCATCCAAATTTATAAGATTTCGCAAATTCTTCACATTTTCCTCTTGCATTTTATTTCTAGCGTGTTATAATACAGCTGTAACAAAGATAAAGAACAAACAACTGAATACTCAAAAATACTTAACACCACCTGGAGCATTTCGGATGCTCATAAATTAAAGATAGTGTCAAGCGTGTCACCTCAGCTGTAAAATGGAGGAAAAGTCAAATGAATACTTTAAAAGCTGAAAAAAGAACAATGGACACAAAGGCCAAAAGATTAAGAAGAGAAGGCTACGTTACAGGTAACGTATTTGGCAGAGAAATGGAAGGTTCTCTTCCTGTTAAAATCGAGAAATCTGCTGTCGAGAAACTTCTCAAGACAAGTAACAAAGGAAGCCAGATTATGCTGGATGTAGATGGTCAGTCATATGACGTACTGATCAAAGAGATTCAGTTCAATCCGTTAAAAGGACAGGTGGATGAAATAGATTTTCAGGCACTGGTAAGCAACGAGAAAGTACATTCCGTAGCAGAGATCGTACTTGTAAACCACGACAAACTGGAAGCCGGTGTATTACAGCAGCATCTGGAAGAAATCTCCTTTAGAGCTTTCCCATCAGCACTGGTAGACAAAATTATGGTAGATGTCGGTGACATGAAAGTCGGTGACGTAATCAAAGTCAAAGACCTCGCCATCGCTCAGGACAAAGATGTAGACTTAAAGACAGACCTTGAAGCTGCAGTTGTATCCGTAGCCGCCGTTCACGTAGACCCGGCTCTGGAAGCTGAAGAAGAGGCTGCTGCCGAAGAAGAAGCTAAATAACATAATATCTCTTTTAATATTTATTCAGGTACGCCCAGAGGCGTACCTGAATTTTTTTTGCCAGAATATAATATTCCAAACAGACGTTTACAACTCGAATTTGTCACCTGCACATAACAGAATAATCACTAAAGTAACAAGAATGCGACGCGCAGTTATTCGATTATTTATTAGCTGTCTCTTATACACATCTCCGAGCCCACGAGACTAGCGCTCATCTCG
>ENA-OZEO01000179-OZEO01000179.1-human-gut-metagenome-genome-assembly--contig:-NODE-179-length-18063-cov-9.656264_pt1 | contig 18063 bp, 17 predicted proteins | sample MGYA00244611_ERZ653620 | MGnify/ENA primary metagenome ERZ653620 (study PRJEB26926, sample SAMN06165137) | human gut metagenome | biome: ENVO:00009003; feature: ENVO:2100002; material: ENVO:00002003...
AAAGGTAAATATCTTGAGATCACCGGAAAACTTACTAATATTGATGCTTCTGGTGAATACATAAATCTTACGGCAGATGGCGATTTTGAAATCATTGGCGTACAGTGCAATATCAAAAATGACGAGCAAAAATCAAAGGTAGCATCTCTTACCAAAGGCGATAAAGTAACATTAAAAGGAAAATGCACAGATGTTGGAGAAGTCCTTGGATATTCTTTTGACATTGACGAGATTGAGTAAACCAGACTAGCTCCTGCTTAACGGCAGGGGCTGTTTTTATACAAGGAGGAAAATCATGGCAAAAAGAAAGAAATATCCGAAATTGCCAAACAGTTTCGGCTCTATCCGCTATCTCGGCAAGGGTCGAAGAAACTGCTATGCAGTGCACCCACCGGCAACACTGGACGCAACAGGAAAAGCGATCCGTCCACCTGCGATCTGCTACGTTGACGACTATCTGAAAGGGTTCGCTGTTCTCACAGCATACAAAGCCGGGACGTACAAGCCAGGCATGGAAAAAGAACTTGAGATTGCCCCTACAACGGACGCAGATGCCCTTATAGGCCGTATCTTGTCGGACTACAATACATTTAAGGGCACAGAGGAAAAACACCCGGAAACGCACAAATTGACGTTCTCAGAGGTATATGAACAATTCTACGCATGGAAATTTCCAGGCGGAACAAAAGCATCTTATAGCTCGATGGAATCATACAAAACAGCTTACTCAAACTGTAAAACATTGCACAATCGCACATTTGAAGATTTAAAAGCCCCCGATTTACAAAACGTAATAGACAAATGCACTCTTAAGAAGCAAAGCAAAGCAATTATATTAACCCTCTTTAAGCAGATGTATAAGTATGCCATTTATTCAGAAATTGTGTCGGAAAACAAGGCTTTATATGTAAAAGTTAACGCAAATGATGATACGGAACATGGCACACCTTTTTCGGATGAGGAATTGCAAATCCTCTGGAATAACACCGATGATCCAGAAGTACAGCTCATTCTGATCATGTGCTACTCCGGCTGGCGAATTGGAGAAGTGCTGAAACTTACGACTAATCTTGAAGAGAGATATTTCCAGGGCGGCATCAAGACCGCAGCCGGAAAAGACAGGATCGTTCCGATTCATCCGGCCATATATGAGTTTGTGAAGAATAAGGTTCTGACGCAAAACGGCAGGCTCTGCATCTATTCTCAGACGCAACACCGAAACGCCCTGTTCTACCCTACACTGGAACGATTGGGGATAGTCGGCGATCCGAAGCACACGCCGCATGATTGTCGACACACCTTTTCCGCCCTGTGCGAAAAATATGGCGTCCGGGAGAACGACCGGAAGAGGATGTTGGGACATTCGTTTGGAAACGATGTCACGAACGCTGTGTACGGTCACAGAACCCTGGAAGAACTCCGGGCAGAGATTGAAAAGATAAAAGTCCCATTTGTGACTAACTGTGACTAACCGTTCCTATTTTTATCTTTTTTAAACTGTCTTAATTACTCTAACAAAAGTCTGCAAAGCCTTGATTTTACTGGCTTTTCCGCATTTTACAAGGGATTTCGCAAAGACATTTTCTTTAATCTAATTTTAATGAAAATCTTCAAGAATCCTTTGTTTATGCGGGTTTCAGGACTTCGTTTGTGACTAATTTGTGACTAACCGTGTAAATCTATATCTGTTCACAACATCGTAATTTGACGTAAAAAAAAGAGAGTCGGGTTTTTAGGCCCAACTCTTTTCTGACTGTCCGCTCGTGCCGCTGCTAACAGCCCCCGAATTGGGACATACAGCTCTTCCGTTCATGCACGGTGGAATCAGTCTGCACTCTTCACTTGTGCGTAGCCACACAGGATATTATACATCATAAGTTCAACCCCTGTGCGGCTGTTGATAGTATACCTTGTTCTGAAGGAAAAATCAATCAGAACATAAATTTGGTTAAAAGAAAAAAGCCCCAAGGATTAACTCCAAGGGGCTTAAATCTCATACCTTTTTGATATATTTTGCGGAAACGAATCCAAAGTACTTTCCAGCAATGCGGATGTAGTACCAAGAGTTACCGTCACTTGCTTTCTGAGTGAAGTTCATAACATCAACCTTGTTTCCTTTGTTCAATGTCGGATATTTTTTGATGTTCGGATATTCTGCTCCAGCCCATGTGCGGACGTTCAGACTGGAAGCTGTGACCTGTCCAGTGTACAACCTCTGGTTCTTGTCTTGCTTTTTGGCGATTACTGTCGCAGTTGCGGCCGTGTTTTTTGTTCCGTCAACAGCAAGGTACTTTGCAGCAACCCAGCCGATTCCGATTCCAGCGACCTTGATCTTAGTCCATGCACCGGACTTTTCTCCATTGATTTCAACGCGGTTTCCTTTGTTGATTTTTCCGAGAACATATCCGTTCGGGCTTTCACGGACGTACAAATCATCCACCGTGGAAGTAGCTGTGCCAGTCGCTTTCCAAGTCGCAGTCTGTCCCTCACTTCCCCAGTCAATCCAAACATAGCCATCAATCGCAGAATCGTTGATAGCATATGATTTGTTTCGGGTTGCTCCGCCGTTGGCTACTACGCCAGCTGCACTTGAAGTATTGCCCTCGTTGGTATAGATTCTTGAGCCATCAAAACTCTGCACGCTTCCAACATGGGAACCGTTGCGGAAGATTACCAGTGCCCCGACTTTTGGTGATTTATGCCATGTTCCATTGCTCTTGGCGTGATTTGTGATGCTCTTGCAGTTATAGAATCCACCGCCCATAATCTGCAATGCTCTTGTGATTCCCAGAACATTCGCCAGCTTCCAGAACTGGTACTCTGCACACCATGGCTGAGCCTGGCAACCCGGCTGCCCCCAGGAATTTACATCACGAGCAAATCTGGTGTAATTGTTGTATCCGGCATTTTTCTTAAAATCATCCAGATAGGCATCACTCTTCTTTTCCAGATATCCGCCGTTTGAAGCATAATAATCACCAAGTTCAAGAAATTTCTGTAATTTTGTTTTAACCACTGTTGTTTCTCCTTTCTGTGTCGTTCCTCTATAGTCCTTGTAAAACACATCCATATCAACATTTCCGCTAATTCCGGGTACTTTTCCTTTGCTGGAATACTGCCAGCCAATTCCTGCTTTTGGTTTTACCCTTGTTTGCATTGTTCCGTTATCGGGGTCTGGGTAATGTGCAATCCAGCACTCATACTTCCTGAGTGCATCAGTCAGAACGTTATTATACCAGTCCAGATTGCAGTAGATACCGACCTTATAACCAGCTTTTTTCATCCTTGTCAGAAATGCGACTGCAATGTTTTCGATAGCCTGTTTACCAAGTTTTCTCTGATTAGACCACTCGAGGTCATAGAACACCGGGAAATCCAGTCCTCGCCCGTTCAGTGCGGCAATCACATCCTCCGCTTCATCAATCGCCTGTGCCGGTGTCAGAGCGTACGAATATTTATACCCGCCGATAAGGATTCCGTTGCTCTTACATCCCTTGTAGTTGTACTCGAATGAGCTGTCAACGCCGGACCTCTGGTGTACTCTCAAGATTGCGAATTTAATACCGGATTTAGCTACTTTCGTCCAGTCCGGTTTCCCTTGGTTGGATGATACGTCAATGCCTTTAATTTCCAAATTATCAACTCCTTTTTATGAAATTTTCAAAGTTTCTTAATCAACAAAATGGGAAGAGGAAAATTATAAAAAAGCATAAAAGCATGTGATCATCTGAGTTTTTGTCGATTTTATTGTTACGGTCCTATCCGAATTGCTGACAGTGATACCGTCCGGAAGTGCTGATGTGGTCACGGTATAACCAATATTGATAGAACCTCCGAGGTAGAAAACAACCATCGCTTTCTCGATTATGATTAATCCATGAGTGGCAGCACGTACATTTTTGATAGTAAGCGATTCGCCAAATGCTTTTTCGTACCTCAGAAAGGGCTTACTATTTAATTCATTAATCGCCCCCAGTACCGTCTTGTTGCTCGTCTGCAAGTTGCTGATAACCGCATTGGTCAGTTTCCCAACAATCCAGTTCCAGATTCCGCTGAACGATAAAAGCTTGTTTGCCTTCGCTGCTGCGTCGTAAATCATTAAAGAATCCGCATCCTCTGGTGTTGCTTTCTGTGAATACTCATTAAATTTTCCCATCTTGTAATCTCCTTTCTAATTCATTGATGCGTTTCTCCTGCGCTTCAACCTTTGCGCTAAGTTCCTGTATGGCTTTAATGGCGTAGTTGAGAAGATACGGACTGTTAATCTGTTTAATATCCATCTCGCCGTTTTCGTCATATCCGCCGCCCAGTGCCAAGTTCGGGTCGATTTCTTCCAGTTCGTCCGCCACGAAACCAATGTTCTGATGCCATCCGCCCATCCGCTCTTTCCAGTCAAACTGACGGACTTTCATGCGATTAACCGTTTCGAGAGCGTCTGTTTCGCTGTTTTCGATGTTTTCTTTTAAGCGGATGTCGGAAACTTGTGAGGTTGTATATAAATAGTCTGTGTTAAAGCCAGATCCACCCCATTTAGCACGGATTCCTAAACGTCTGTATGTTGCCGCATCTCCGTGCTTACTGCCTGTTCCCGAAAAAAGATAGGCCACTTGCGAATCATCTGCGCTTACGGACGCTACCGGTTGTCTTTTAACTTTGCCGGACGTTTTTGCTTGATTTTCCAAGTCGTAAAACATAAGGGTTCCATCGACAGTTGCGTTTCCGCCTACGCTCAAGCTTTTGCCAATAGTTGCACTTCCATCTGTCGAAAAATTTGCTCCAAGTTCGCATCCGTCCGTAAAAAGTGAGTTTGTATTTATTCGAACTTTATTGTTCAGATAGCGAACAATATAGCCTTCCCATTTTTTGCTCGTATCACCTTCCATCCAAAGTTCAGGCACGTTATTTTTGACTTTCTGTGCGTACAGTCCGTATTTTCCAAGCATCAGTGCATTGTAGTTGTCTGCATCTGTGTAGTCCGTATACAATCGCAATCCGGCAGTGTTAAGAGATACCATCGGGTTTCCAGTGTTCTTATTAAGTACGACATATCCGGTATATCCTAATCTCGATATCTGATTTCCGTCAGCATCGTAAATCTTCAACTGACCATTTCCGTTATTCGTGCCGCCAAGACTGATAACGCCACCTTTCATGGCATTGAATGAGATAAACAGCGTCTGGTTCCCGCTTTCATCTTTTTCGTAGTACAGCCCTTTGAACTTCCCATCGTCTGACAAGATATCGACTATCTGTTCCTGTGTCAGTGACGCCACATCAACCGCAACGGAATATGTCTGATAGTCCGCAAGCTTGGTTTTTGATTGGTCAAAATACAGCGAAACCTTGAGCATGTCATGTGCATTGAGTGACAGGCTATTGACATTAATATTCAACCGGTCAAGCGCCGCAGTCTGCGATACCGTGAGTGTTGCCCATGTAGCGCCGTTGTCGGTGGATTTTTCCAGTTTCCACCATCCTTTTTGTGACTGCGCAACTTCTCCGTTTCCGTCCCTGTAGAACGAATCTACAATGAGCGGTGCCGGTGTTATCTTCCTGTCTGCCCCCATCAGCAACACATCCGCATTACTCTGGAAGAAGTAAGTCCTTCCGGCAGTCCCCGGTTCACCCTTAATCTTCGTCCAACTATATTTCGTCGGGTCGGTGCTATCATCTGGCGTGTAATCGGTATACTGCCCGATATACAGCTTATTGACGCTATCATCCACAGAGAAACCTGTTCTACCATCAGCACTATTCGCATATGCGATATGGAAGTACGGCGTCTTTCCGTTCGCCCCCGGTGTTCCCGGCACGCCCTGGTCGCCCTCGAATTTCGCCCACGTGTACTTGCTCGGGTCGGTACTGTCAACGCCAGAAAAGTCCGTATAAGTTCCGATATACTTGTTTGGTGTCTTGCTCATCTGCGCCGCTGTCGGGTTCTGTACCGGTGCGTACTGGATATGCAGATACGTTGTCTTTCCATCTATTCCAACGCCCGGAATTCCCTGCGGTCCGGCGTACTGTTTCGCAAGTGAGAACTGTTTCGATACGACAAGGTTATTCAGATATGCGGCTTTGATGTTCACCCATCCGCTGTCTGCGGTCAGCCCGGTAACAGTGTACGTCTTAGTTTCCTTATTCCAGCTTCCCTGTATGTTCTGGGACGCCGTAATAGTGTACGTACAGTTATCCGTGATATCCTGCGTGCCGTACATGACGGTCGCTGTCGTGGTACACTCCGGGAACTCCGTGTAGTTTCCGTCACTGTCAACCGGGATTCCCTGATAGTCGTTGTCAAGCTGCATGGTCATGTTTCTGGCCAGAGCTGCCATGTTCTCAACATCTTCAATCTTTTCATCAAGTGGCTTACCGCCGATCGTCACATAACTTCCGTCAAGGGTAACTGTTCCGGTATCCATGTCTGCTTCAAATATCACATTTCCGCTCTTGTCTCTTACGATGAGTGTTCCTGCGTTAATATAATCAGCATTAATGCCCTCCGCATAGAGCAGTCTGATTATTAATTCGCCAGTCACCGCAAAGCCGTAAGGATACGTTTTTCCACCATCAATCGACACGGCAAACGCCTCTGCTGTCAGCTTCCAGATTATGTTAGATTCTGCTATGGTTGATTTGTTGTGCATATAGTATATGATACTACCATCCTGTTGTGGCCCCTGTGTCATATACAGACCGCTAGAAGATTTAAGCGTTTCAGCTAGTCTCTGTATAGCCTCTTCTCTTGCGGATTTTTCTTTTTGCACCATCTGACGTGCCGCAACTATAGTTTTCGTGCTATTCCCGTAAAAGTCACTGCTGCCTCTGATTGGATCATCGGCCTGTGTCTTAACTGTAGTCAGGCCGCCCACGTTACCTGATACATCTGTCAGAGGAGTAAGGTACTTATTCCCTAATCGGTCGTAAGTGTACACCATGTCTCCAAACTCGACGAGCGGGTTGTACACCAGATCACCCTCAAGATTCCGGAATCGTGCTCCTGCAATCTGTTCGCCGATAATATTCGCCACTGTCTGAAGCTGATCGGTATCAATCAGCTCGTTCTCAAGTTCAAGGACGTAGCCTTCCTCTCCGTACATGCCGGAATAATCAGTATTAGCATCGTCGTTTGACTGCCCGTTCGTTACCTTGATTCCAGTTATAACTATATCGTCACTAGAAAGTGTAGGTGGGTTTCCATAGTTCTTCAATTCCGGAACATCTGCTTTTTCAAAATCCCATTTCACAAACTGGAGATTCCCGAAATAATCAATTCGCGCGTTCGCAGACTCAACCATAGCCGCATATCCGAACAGCTGGCGAAATGTCATGCTGTCTGGAATGCTTCTTATTATAATATCGCCATGGTCCATGGTCAGATTCATACCTATGCCGACAGTCTTACAGGCATCTCTGACAAGGTTAATGAGCGACTGCGGAAGTTTCAATCCGCTGGTATATGTCTTATTTGCCTTATACATATCATCCAGTGCCGTAACATTGATGATATCTGAATACTGCTCTGGCGTAGTGACTGTATAGACTCCCTTGTCAATAGTTTCGATGATATCTTTTGTGGCTGCCTGTGTTGCAATAATAGAGTCTCCGGTACTGTCCAGAATCGGGTTATAACTTTCATCCAGCAACACACTTACAGATTCCGGCGCCGCATACGACGTCTGAAGCTTCAGATAAGCATGAATCTTGGCTCCGTAAAAGTTGTAGTTCTTCCACTGTTCTTGATCGTTATTAATACTCAGTGTCAGTGTTTTACAGACAGTAGCGCCGATCGGAAAGCTACTGCTATCTGCGCAGTCGGAAAACCCGTTGTCGCCGTTCATGACATCTTTGTCAATGGTCTTTTTCGTCCCGTCAGGAAAGGTGATATCCACTACCATTTTGACTGGTTCACCAGCTTCAAGTTTTTCTCTAAATGCGTTGCTTACGTTAATCACAGTGGATTCACCCCCGTCATGTTAAATTCTAGCGATGATAGTATTTTTCTGTCATCTGATAATTCTCCGATAGCTATGTTTTGTGTCTGCCCTACGTAGAACGGAGCGTCTCTCCAAACTCCGTAATATGGCGAGAAATAATGAAGCGTAAATTTATAACCTTTTGCCACCATCTGCAAAATCTTGGTTGCCTCTGCCATCGGGAGATCGCTAGCCTTGTACGTATACTGTTCTACGGTAAACATCGGTGTAAAGTAACCTACACCGTATTGCGTCCTCTGGCTGGATTCCGTGTAAGTCGTGGCGAAGGAGAGCGCAAGGCCTTTGTCCGGCTGCCAAATTATCGTTCCGTTGATTTTATATTTTTCCATAACACTCTCCTTTCTATGCCATCTCAAACGGGTTTCTGCCGCTTGTATCTCGTCTCATCTGCGCTTCTTTCATCATCTCGTCAAACAGCGTCCTGCGGTTGATCTGAGCTGTAAATCGCCAGCTTCCACCGCCAGCCTGTCGTCCTGCTGTTTCTTCCCGGACGATCTTTCTGAGCAGAGCTTCCGGTGTCTCGATGTTGTTACCCTGCTTCTGGTCGCCTAAGACCGCAAGGAACTCGCTTCTTGGTGGAATGACTGCGCCTTTAGCCAAATACGGAACTGTCGGAACTCTTGGGAAAGTAGCTTTAAACCCGATAGTCTTTGAGCCGAATGGAGTCGGTACTTTCCATGGGCCGAAAGAGAATGCTGATTCAATCGCACTAACAACTCCGTTTACTTTGCTGATAGCGCCATTTACAACACTTATGATATTGTTCAGAACAGACCTGATAGCATCTCTCATTCCGTTAAATACATCGACTACAGTGTTTTTGGCGGATGTGAATTTATCAACAATAGCGTTCTTGATTCTTTCAGCAAAGCCACTAACAGTAGACCATATAGCATTCCATTTCTGATGCGCGCTGGCTTTTATGTTCCCCCAAATGGTCGTCATTTTGGTAGCTAGACCTCTGAGTTTATTCCCAATATCCTCAACAAAACGCCTTGTTTTATTAGAAATCCAATCCCATACCTTTCCAGCCATTTCTTTGATTTTGTCCCAGTTTTTGTACAGTAATACACCAATCGCAATACATGCGCCGACTGCAAGAACAAAGACTCCACCTGGTCCGATAGCTGTTGCAATGGCTTTGATACCGCCCATGATGCCGCCTGTACCAGTCATTAACGAGATAAGCCCCTTTGCGGCCATAGCGATTCCAGACACGTTTTTAATGATTATCGACGCCAATCCTGCAATCTTCGCCGCTGCGAACGCCCCGATCAGGGCCGCACCGAACGCTTCAACGATCGACTGATGATCGGCGAGAAACGTAGCTACTTTTGACACCAGATTAATCACTGTCGGAAGCCCTACCTCAATGACCCATTTTAGCATCGGGAGGACAATGTTGTTGTAAATCCATTCAAGTACATTTCCAATGGATTCCAGAATTGGTGCAAATGCACTTGTCAAATTACTGATAGATTCCAACAATGGATAGAAATCCAAGTTCGCCGCCCATGTCGCCGTATCTGCGGCAATCCTCTCAATGAACTGCATAACTACCACAAGAGCATTTGCAATATTCTGGATAATCTGCGTTCCGACATTATTCTTGTTCCATGCGTCAGCAAAACCGGAAGCAATATTTCCAATAGTTTTAAGCACATTCTGAGCAATCCTCAGCATGGTCGTAAGCATCGTTGTGCCTGTACCATTTGTCCAGACTTCAACTAGGCTTTTGCCTACACTCTTGGCGAGCTTTGCGATTCCCGACAAGGCTATCTGCGCCGCACTAATGGTGTTCTTGCCCTCTTTTTTCCAAGCGTCCTGAAATGGTTTCCAGAGCTTTTTTAAGAGCTTCGCAAGCTTTTCAGCTGATTTGCTGATTTTATCCAGAGCGGTTTCACCCTCTGCTACTTTTCCATAATCAACGCTCCCGACAGCTCCGGCTAGACCACCAGGGCTTCCTCCTGATCCTGTTCCTGAGGACGGGACTTTACTTGCTGTTGACGATGTATTCTGAGTTGAATACCGATTAATCTCATCAAGTGGACTCAGATATCCGTTCGCAGCTTTAGCTGCGTCTTTTGTTGCATCGGCTACATCTTCTGTAGAATCCGCAAGCTTGCTGGCGTTGTCTGCCGCCTGTCCATAAGCGTCTGCCGTATCCTGCACGCCGCTTGCATCGCCTGTGAGACCTGCTCCACTTCCACTTGTCTGACCAGAGGATTTCTTACCGGTGATTAATTCCGTAAAGGATTTAAAAGCATTGGCTAACGTTGCCAGCTTACCGAGCAGAACATTAATTACTTTCAGAACAGGTGTAAAAATATTAATCAGTCCCTGTCCGACTGTTGCCTTGAGAGATTGCAGCTGTAACTGCATCACTCGCACCTGGTTCGCCCAGCTGCCTGAAGTACGAATGAAATATCCAGATGCAGCTGATAACTGCTTCTGCACAAAAGCCAATCGGAGAGCTACTTTCTCCTGTTCAGTCATAGCAGATGTGGTTTTGCCGTAGCCGTTTGCAAGTGCGTACTGGTCAAGTGCGCTTTGTGTCATAACAACACCCAAGTCTTTAAGTGTTTCCGTTTCTCCTGTAAAAACTGACTTCAGTTTTATATAAGCCAGGTCTTGCGAAATGTTATAGAACGATGCTACATCACCAGTCAGCTGCGTTAGAGCCGTTGACATATCGTAAGCCTGTGCCTCAGAGAAACCGAACGACTTAGACATTGCTCCGAACGTACCGACATACCTTTTTGCCATTGTCTCAGATAATCCGGCTGAGGTCATGGCGTTCTTTGCGAATTCATTGACCTTATCCGACATTGTGGTAAATGTAACATCGACCACATTCTGTACTTCTGCCAGATTAGAGCCGAGTTCTATACACTCTTTCCCAAACTGGGCCAGTTTCCCAATTGCAAATGCTCCGCCAATCAGTACGCCTATTTTTTTTACTACGCTGCCAAGTTCGTTAAATGACTGTTTTATAGCTGATACGCCATTTCGGACACCGGTTGTATCCATTCTGGTATCAATAATGACTGAGCCATCAGCAGCCATACGTCCACCTCCTAACTATTTGAGGTTCAACATCTCATTCAACTTATCTTTATAAGCTTGCTCTTCTTCGCTGAGACGTGTTTTTATGTCAATTGTGTTTTTATTTTCTTGATAGAATTTCTTTTCCCATTTATCCAGGCGTTCGCCTTTTGCCTTTTTTGACCGGATCCCGACAACTGTATTAAATAGGCATTCCCCAGATTCCATAAAGTAGCCAAAGAACGTCCACCAGTGCATATATGGTACGGATCTGATTTCTTTTCCGGCAACCTTGTTTACAGCCGGAATGATTATGCCTCCATCTTGTTCCCAGTCCATCAAACGGGCTTTTGGGTGGTTTGGATCATCGTCAGATTGTCCGCAATCGATGAACTCCGATGCTTTCTGGCAAGCCTCGTCCAGGCACTCAGACGGTATGTTCTGCCAGTCCTCAAACAGAATTTGTAACATAACTACCGCTTTCGCCTGTTCATCCAGTTCTGGGTCGCTCATGGCTATGAGAATATCAATGATCGCTCGAAAATCTGTCCTAATAGAAAAATCCACCCCACTGATGTTGAGTGAGGTGGGAAGCTCATAGGCGGTCATTTCGTATACTTCTCCGTATACTTATTGACTGCTGACTGCATTTTCTTCTTTCTCTTTTCGATTTCCGGTGCAATTGCTTCTGCGATCTTGTCAAGTACGATGTAGGCGAATACCTGTCCGTTTCCAAACACGGTGGTTGCTGTGATCGGCTCTTTGAACAGGTCTTTTGATGCTTCATATCCGAGCAGATAATTGATTTTATCCTCGATCTGTTTGTTCAGTTCTGCCATTTCTTTGCCGGAAGTGACTTTCTGGATAGAATCCTTAAGCTGCTCAAAGTATTCTGTCAGCTCTTCTGCACGTGCTGCCACATTGATATCAGTCGGATTTAATTTGAAAGAAGAAAAAACTTCGTTTTCGTTGTTAGTGAATGTGAAAATGAGAATTCCATCGTCAATTTTTGTATTAATTACTTTTGCCATTTGGCGCGCCCTCCTTGCATATGTGTTTATTCGCTGTCAGCTGTGAATGTACCGGAACTGATGTCGAACTTTCCTTTTACACGTTCGCCGACATAGTTAACGGTAAATGGAATCTGATAGCCGGATGTATCGCCGCCGTAGCTTGTCGGCACAACGTAGCAGTCCTGCTGATATGCTTCATACTTGCCTGCTGTGGCTTCTGTCCAGAGATGAACCTCAACTGCTTTTGTTTTGAGGTTATCGTCTTTGAGACGTCCATCTACGATCTTCTGTAATGCTGTGAACAGATCAGAAGTAGTGTCTGCATAGAACGGATCAGCGTCAGAAGAAACTTCATAGCCATTGTGTTTAAATGTGGATTCTCCGAGAATGTTTTTAGACGTTTCAGTATCCGGATTGAGTTCGACATTGTACTCTTCCAGATCTTTTCCAAGACGCTCATATTTCGGTGTCAGTCCCCCACAGAGAGAGCCTGCATCGATATAATGTGCCATATATTTACGGTCAATTTTTCCTGTAACTGCCATAGAAATGTCCTTTCTGCCTATAACTTTTAAAAGGCCGTGTAGGTTAGCGACTATCTCCAATTGATAGCCGGTTGTTACTTGTTATATTACTTCATAAGTGTTTTCATAGCGCACTGACAATGGCAATAACCAATCCTGTACGCCGCTCTCCTGTGGCTCTAAACCATAGGAATTATCACGTGTGATACGTTTTATCACTCGTCCCTGTGAAAGCTCAGGGAACACATTTAAACGTGTCTCAGAGCCATTTATAATAACTGGTTCTCGACATATCCATTTACCGAGATTGTCAAGGAACTTCTGAACAGATAGTTTCTGCCTTTCCTTGTCAGATGCTGTTCGGTATACCACGTAAAATGGATACTGACATACCTGATGCATTGTTCCGCAAACATCTTCTTTTTCTGAATAGATTAAAGCTCCATTATCTGCTGAGAACGCAATACCTGATTCCTTACCGAGTTCCTCAAACTTGATTGTTTCATTTTCGTATAGTCCCGGATACTGGTTCAGAAGTGCTTTCATGGCATCTGTCAGAATCTCATATCCAGTTGCATCTTTTCCGATAGGTTTATCTGCCATGTCTGCCACCTCCTGCCTGTGCTTTTACTTTGCGAATCCAAGTATCACCATATTGCCGTTTAGCGGCATCGAACCACTTTGCCTGCGCCTGTGGGTGAGCCTGTTTGGTGTATTCAAGATTTTTCTTTGCAGCTGTCTGGCCAGAAAACTGACTAACAAGAACCTTCTTTGCTCCACGTCTTGCGTAGGGACTTCCAGTTGCTTCGTCAACCATTCCTTTTCCCTCATACAGAAAGCGTCCATAAGGAGCAGCCGCAGCACACACAAGTCCAGTTCCTTGCAATGATATGCTTTCAATTCTTGTCCGATTGATGAAATTTCCAGTAATCATTGGCATAAACGGAACCATACTGTCCATAACCATTCCATCAAGGAGATACTGGGCTTCTTGATACTGTCTGGAGAACCTGTCCATATTCAGCTTTATTTTCATATCCCCATTAACTACGGAGAATCCTTTGAAATGATGAATCTTACTCATATCACTTACCCAAAATCTCGAAGTGCGGAATCAGTGTATACGGACCGCCTACACTGGTAATCTTAAACACGTTATCTCTGTTCTCATTCATGTACTGGTAGAATCCATTCCGATAATCACCATCAGATACCGTTCCGCCTGTCCACTCACCTTCCCAGAAGAACGACTCATCTGAGAATGTAATAGTGTCTTCCAGAGCGTTGTTAATCTGATGTTTCCACTCTTTTTGCGGCACATAGGGGAGAATCTTGCCGTCTTTATCAGTGATGGTTATATCGCCATTCTGGACGGTATAGCGGATGTGCAACTGCGCGTTGTCAGTCACGTCTGGTCCGTACTTCTTGAGGATTGCTCCCTTGTCGGTAATGAGGTCGACACCGGATAAAACATGAGGATACCAGTACGCATCTCCAGTTGTGGCACTTTCGTAATAGTCAAAAATCGTCACCGTTTTTTCGTACATGATACCCTCTCCTTAATTATTATTTCTGTACTGTCTGCTTAATAACCTGATTCACGCCGGTTGCCGACAATCCATTAAACATACCAACCGCAACTGCCGTTATATAGTCCGTTGCTGGGAAATCTGGGATAACTCCCATTCCGATCGCTCCGAGAATTCCACCAATAACCGCCATGATTACTGGAATCCATTCATCAGAGATTCTTTTTGATGCTTTACAGCCCATCCCTACGATGTAGCAAATCATAACGATTGCTATACATGAGCCTAATGTTGAAATGTCCATCTTTAGCCCTCCGTATAATCTTCAATAATGGTCTCAATGCCATACTCGATAGCACAAGTATTTTCAATCTTGCACCCTCTGGCTTCGTCCCATCCTTTAGCGAAAAACGCCACATCAGCTTCTGCCAGAAGTTTAAGGGATTCACCAATATACCAGAGTGGCTTTGCGTCCACTGGTGCTTGCTGGAAGAAAGAATCAATTACTTCTACAGGCTCACCGACCTGCTTCTCTGCACTTTTGATTGCCTTTTCTCTTACCGCAAGGATTTCCTCATCTGTCTTTCCCCTCATTGGCTGCGAAATAAATAACTTTTTCATAAATCACACTCCTGCATACAATACTGGTATTCCATCATCCGTCCTTACTCCCATCAGAAGCGGTAAAGCTGTCTTAAGAAGTAAGTCATTCGTTTTCTGTACATCTCCGGCGGCGGCATACACCGCGCTCCATTCCTTTGCACTTGCTCCAATCTGCTGAGGTGTGGCATAAGAGATGGATTCGCTGCCGGAACTTACAGATGTTACAACGCCTGTTGAGATGTTCCCGACATTTATGTCGGTCCCATTTGCTGACGCCTGATTAATAGCATTCTTTTCAGCAAGTTCAATCTGATACATTAATTCAGCCAGTGAGCAGACCGCCTTTTTGATACGCTTCTGTGAGCGTTCATTTTCCGGCAGTCCGTCCACTAGTCTGTTAAATGTTATCGTGTCTATAAAATCACTGGCTCTTTCTGCCAGTCGTGGAAAGTCGGTTTCTGGCACGACATTGCCGAATGATTCTGTATAGAATTTATAATCTGCATAAGCCATGCCAGTTACCTCCTGTGTTTATGATTTTGCTGTTACGCTTGCACTTCCAGCATTCAGCGCCTTGTATGTTCCATCACACTCAACCACTGTGATCTTCTGTCCGGTTGCTGCTGTGATATCGGCTTTTCCGTCCCAAGTACTCCAGTTTCTGAGATTCTGTCCATATCCAACAGTTACTGCATCTGCTGCAACTTTGTATTTATACACATTGCCAGCATTTTCCTTAGCTGGATTTACAGTGATTTTTGTGTCGCCAGTTGCTGTTCCTGCCGCAGATGTTACTGTCAGAGTGCCAAGTGCTGGCGTCTCATCAATGGTGATTACTGCGATTGCGTCAATGTATTCCGCAAAAAGAGTAAGTCCCATAACTGCAAACGCTTCGGACACTGCTGTGTGGTAGTTACCCTGTGTATGGAATCCGATCAGGTTTGTCTCGCCAGATACAGTGTATACAAGTCCTGCTCTTGCGAAGTCAGATTCGTTTGGATCAACATAGTAAAGTACGATGTTCTCAACAGGGGTGGCAATAACCTGTCCTCTCGGAATCTCGCTGTCAGACAGTAAGAAGATTGTATTAAATCCCATAAAGTCCTTCATGTACTGGAAGCCGAACTGGTTCTGAATAGTAATCTCAGCCGCTCCGAGGTATTCATATACGTCCAGAATGTTCACAAATCCAACAACGCCAGTCACATTTCTGTGCATCTGCTTGAATTTGTTTTCTACACGGCCCTTAGCCATTGCCAGAGCCATCTGGAATGTAGTTTCTGTGGAAGTAAGCGTACCGGTTTTCAGATAGTCATAGAATCTGCCGGTAACATCAGTCTGAAGCTGGAAAAGGAATTCATCATCAGTCATCTGAACAGCGTTCTCATAACCATGATCCTTGATTGCTTCGATAGATACAGCCTTTGCGTACTTTTCGATAGTCATTTCCGCATAGTCCTTTTCTTTTACAACGAATTTGCTGTAAGGGATTTCCTCACCCTCTTCCACTTTTCCGCTCTGTAAAGTACCCTCTGCGTATTTGGACTTGAGTACAGCACCCGGCTGTTTTTTGATAGGTCTCATGATACCCAGAATATCACGTAAGTGCTGCCAGTTCCTTTCGAATCTGGTTACAAAGTCAATCTCACGTGCTGTGACATGAATATCATTATTCATAATAAGATTAGCTTTTGCTGCCATATAAAAAATCCTTTCTACCCATAATTGTTAAGGTATTGGGTTAGCGACTATACTCTGGCGCATAGTCGGTGTAAAAAATCACTGGAACAACTGGATATTCTGAGCAATTGCAGCCTGTCTCTCGGACGGGTCTTTGATTGCTTCAATATCTTTCTTCGTCATGCTTCCCGGTGTCTGCTGCTGTCCAACGTGAGTGGTAAATCTTGCCTGTTTCTGCTGAGCCTGCTGTTGAGATTCATCCACGAAAGCGGATGCGTCAGACTGTTTCATCTGCTCAATCAGATCATTCAGCCCAAGGATTTTACCGTCTTTCAGCTTTAATCCTGCTTCTTTGATGTCTGCCATAACAGACTTCTTGGCCGCTTCACTGGAAAATTTAACATCATCGAGTGCCGCTTTGAGTGCATCTGAGAAATCGCGGTCATAGATTTTCGCATTAAATTCTTTCTCTGCATCCTCGGCTTTTTTCTTCCATTCAGCAAGCTCTGTCTGAATGTTCGCCGGGTCGATACCGTCAAACCCTTTCAAGGTCTCTTCTGCTGTCTCGGCACGTTCTTTCCAGTTATCACGTTCGCCCTCGATTTTTGACAGGGTTTTTGCTACTTCTTTCGCATTCTTATAATGCTCAGAGAGTGCTTTCTTCACATCTGCCTGTTTGTCCTCCGGGATCTCGATTCCAAATGATTTTAATGTGTCAATAAGTTTCTGCATACATATCCTCCTGGTCGTGTTTATTGACCTGCCGCCGCAGGTATGGATTAAGCCAGTTAGACCACTGGCAAGGTAATCGAAAAGGGTGGACTCGAACCACCGACGTCAAGGACTATGCGTCCTCCGCTCTTCCACCTGAGCTACATTTCGTCAACCCGGATTCCCGGGTTAGCAAGGTGTTTAACGTGTCATGCCTGCCACGAGTTGTTCCGGGCGCCTGTCCGCCCATTTACCTTTTACAAGGAGGTGCGTACTGTCTATGCGAGCGAGCAAGTCATATAGACAGTAATGGCACGTGTCGGAAATTGCATCCGCTTTTCAACCTCATGCATCTTATGTGACAATCCGGCCACTGCATTTTCTATTAAGGACACGCACCCGAGAAAGGAGGAATCAATGAAAAATGTCTATGTCAAGTGGCGGAAACCACTTACGAATCTTCCTCATAAATACATTGTACCACAAACCTTTCCAAAAGTTGTGGTACATGTTTTAGCCAATTAGAGCATATCCCGGAGTTTTTCCACGTATCTCTTGACAAGATCACGTTCTTCCCGGCACTCTGCGTCCTTGGACATGTCGCTCATTTCTGTTGTGAGTTCGTCCAGGTGTTCTTCCAGAGCAGCAAGCATCTTTCTTTTGCAGTCCTCAGATTTGACGGAACGATAGCTCTGTTTCTGTGTCATATAGTCGTCATAAGCATCTCGTCCGTCAGAGCGGCTGTAATGTCCTCTGACATAATGTTCACCACGTCTGGCATAAGAACTGCCCCGGTCGTAATCCGGCATCATTCTGCCATCATTTGCGCTGTACCTCCCCATGCTGTCGCGCTTTCTTCCACGTTCGCTGTAATCGTCATTGTATCCGCTACGCATCTCATCAAGGACCGTGTTGTAATACTCCACTTTCTTGTCCCAGTACTGTGTGTTCTTTATATCTTTGT
>ENA-OZEO01000235-OZEO01000235.1-human-gut-metagenome-genome-assembly--contig:-NODE-235-length-15826-cov-5.865830_pt1 | contig 15826 bp, 24 predicted proteins | sample MGYA00244611_ERZ653620 | MGnify/ENA primary metagenome ERZ653620 (study PRJEB26926, sample SAMN06165137) | human gut metagenome | biome: ENVO:00009003; feature: ENVO:2100002; material: ENVO:00002003...
TCCCGGACGATATTAGACAGCTCAGCGAGAAGCTCGAGGAGCTCAGGGAAACCATAGAGCGAGCCTTCACTCCGGTGCTCGACTGGCTCACGGAGCTGGCCGGCAAAATTGTGAAGATTGTACGCGACGCGGTGGACCGTATCTGGTGCAATGATCGCCACTGGTGGTACATGGCAGAACACCACAAAAAGCGCCGGATCCGTAAGAAGTACAGAACCAAGATCAAACGCATGGCAAGAGACAGAGCCCGCAAGCTGCTCCACTCTCTCGGGTGTGATACCCCAGAGGAGCAGGACGACACCGAGGCCAGCGACGACGAGGAGGTCCCTTAATGGCAAGAAAGAACTCACAAGCGAGACAAGCAGCCTGCCGGATATGCGGCAAGGACTGGCAGATCAGCGCTTTGGCCGTTATCCCTCCGAGTGGGTACGTCTGCCCGGTGTGCGAAACCAAGCAGAGGAAGGAGCGACTTTATGGCAATGAAAACACTCAAAAGCGTGGGATCCAGAACCCCGCAAAATATCAACATCGAACTCGATACACTCCCGGAAAATGAGAGCGACGCGCTCTGCAGGACAATAATCAGCGGAATGTCGAGAGCGTTCGAGGATCCTGCCGTTATGGCAGACTATCAAAACTGGAAGAAATAGAGACAACAAAGAAAGGAGGCAGCAGCCCTATGAAATACATGGGAAGCAAGGCGAAAGTCGCCCGCTACATCGTGCCGATCATTCAGAAACAGATCGAGCGCTCTGGCTATGAGACTTATCTCGAGCCATTCTGCGGCGGCTGCAATGTGATCGACAAGATCGAAGCCCCGCAGCGGATCGCCAGCGATTGCAACAAGTACCTGATCGCCCTCATGCAGCACATTCAGGCAGGCGGCGAGCTCCCGGGCTACATCGAGCGCGAGGAATACGCCAAAGTCCGAGCCAACCGCGACGACTACCAGGAATGGTACGCAGGCTATGTCGGTTTTGTGGCTTCGTATAATGGCAGATTTTTCGACGGTGGCTACTCTGGCAAGACTCAGACAACCGGAGGGCTCCGGGACTATCAGGACGAGGGCCGGCGCAACATCGAGGCGCAGCGGGACAAGCTGAAGGACGTCATTTTCTTACATAAGGACTACCGGGCATGGAGCCCGACCGGGTGCGTCATTTACATGGATCCACCCTACGAGAACACAAAGCAGTATAAATCGGTTGAAATTTTCGACCACGCGGACTTCTGGAGAGTCGCACGGCTCTGGAGCCATGACAACATTGTACTAATCAGCGAGCAGGAAGCTCCTGACGACTTCGTGCCGGTGTGGATCCACAGCGTAACCCGCACCATGAACCAAAATAAGACGATAGCAGCCACCGAAAAGCTATTCGTTGCGAAGGAGGTGCTCGAGCGTGAGGAAATTGTTGCAGCAGTTTAAGAAAATTGTATTTTTCGATACTGAGACAACCGACCTCAATCCTGAAAAGGATCAGATCATCGATCTGGCTGCTGCTCTCGTAACCGAAAACGGCATAGAGCTCAAAATCGACGCTTTTTGCAAGCTGCCGGAGGGCGAAAAGATACCGGAGAAGATCGTCGAGCTGACTCATATCACCGACGACATGCTGGCAGATAAAGGGATCGACTACCGCGAAGCCTGCAGGATCTTCTGCAATATGCTTCACAGTGACAGCGAGGTGCTGCTGGTGGCTCATAATATCCAGTTTGACCTGCTTTTCATTCTGGAAATGTTCAAGCGCTGCGGCATGGTTCCGAAAGCTCCAAAGCTCCGGGCGCTTGACTCCCTGACAGTATACAAGGACCGCGCGGCATACCCGCACAAGCTGGCGAACGCGATCTAGCACTACGGCCTCGCTGATAAGGTCCAGAACAGCCACAGAGCGATCGACGACGTTCTGGCGCTCTACGAGGTAACTAAGGCCATGAGCGAAGAACGGGACGACCTGACGGACTACATCGACCTTCTGGGCTACAACCCGAAGTACGGCATAACCGGCCGGAAATTGAGACAGATCACATACATGCCCCAGTCTTACAAACTCGGGTGCAGGCTGCCGGATCTTATGAATGGAGGTGGATCTTGTGAGTAACGGCGTACTTATTACCCTGATTATTTGCGTAACGCTGGTAATTATCAGCTACAACAACAAAGGTGGAAAAGACAACGACAAAAAGTAAAGGAGGCGTGCAACACATGGCCGAAGAATACAGCCGCAAGGCGGTTTTTGAGATACTGGGCCAAGAGGTCCCAGACAAGGAAATGCAGCGGGCTGAGTCTTATGCAGACAGAAAGCTCGAGCGGGCCACAGAAATGCAGCCAGAGGACGCGGCGACGTACCGCTCCGGCTGGTACCGTGTTTTGCTGGTGGCCGATCTGGTGAAGCAGCTCGCCTTCCAAGACTTCACGCTCGCCCTCTGCGAGCTGAGAAACTACGAACCAAAAGGAGGCATACAGACCAATGCAAACACATGAGGACATAAAAAGGGCCAGACGCCCAGAACGTCCAGCCCAAGTGACCGCGAAGAAGGAGACGGTGCTCTCGCCTGAGCCCGTCCATAATTTCAAAGATCACAGAGAAATTATAGCACGAAAACACAGAAAAGCCAATAGGCGCCGCGAGGTTTTCCTTGCCAGACTGGCAGCAGGCGCCGCTCTGGTGCTCGTTGTGACCGTTACCGTGAGTCTGGTATCTTGCAGCAAGAAAAAAGAACCGGTAAACGCTCCGGCAGCAGAAACAACAGAAACACCGCAGGAGACTACTCTCATAATTCAGGACGAAACACAGCCGGACGGCTACTACTTCGCATATCTGACAGAGAACGGAGAACCTCACGCGGTAGATATGGAGGAGCTCGCAAGATCGTGGGCCTCTGAGGCCGGTTTTGAACTCCGGTACGAGCTGACAGACGCCGAGCGCTACGAGGTGGCCCAGATCGTCACAGCAGAGGCCGAGGGCGAACCGCTGGCGGGTAAAATTGCAATTTGCCAGTGTATCCTGCAGGCATGTGAGGACGACGGGATCCGGCCAGCAGAGGCAGCAGCCCGCTACTCCTATTCCGAGAAAAGACCGGAGCCGTCAGCGGAGGCAATGCGGGCCGTTCGGTATGTGTTTGACTTCGGAATGATAGCAAGCACCGAGCCGATCAAATACTTTTACAATCCCGATCTTGTGGCGAGTAAGTTCCACGAGTCACAGCGCTACATAATGACAATTAACAACCACCGCTTCTATGCGGAGAAAAAATAAGGAGGATCTTATCATGGCAGTATTAACACAGACAGTAACCACAGAGACAGCAATCAACTGGGAGGAACTGGCCCAGAAAATCAAGGACAACACCAGTGCCCTGAAGGTGGGCGACATTATCACAGAGAAAACCCTCGACGGCGAGGGAATGGATCTCGTAGTCGTTGACATGGGCCCGGGCTGGGCTCGCTTCGAGAGTAAGGACTGCCTGCCGGTAGAGGTTGCCTACAACCAGAACAACAGAAACGCCGGAGGCTTCGCAGACTCAGACGTCAAGCGCTACTTAAACGAGGAAGTTTTCAACAGTCTGCCGGAGGAGCTTCGCAATGTGATCGCCGAGGTTGAGCGTAAGCAGGAAAACGGCGAGAGCTCACTCTGCCGCCTCTTTTTACCTACCGAGTCGGAGCTGTTCGGGGACTGCTGCTATTCAGAGGACGACACATACAACCAGATCGAATACTACAAAGACCGCCGCAACCGTATCAAGTGCAACAGAAAAGGTGGATCACCTGATTGGTACTGGACCGCTTCTGTCAGGAGTGGCGCCTCGACTGGTTGCGTGCACGTCTACGGCAACGGGGACTCCTGCTACTGGGACGCCAGCAACGGGCTTTACGTCCCGGTCTGCTTCGTAATTCAGTAAATCATAAATCCCGCCGCCTTTGTGCGGCGGCATAAGGAGGAGAAACCACATGCAAGAAGAACAGAAAGAAACCGCAGCGGGCTCCCCGGTTGCCTCATTCCAGACGCGGCGGGACAAACCGATCGAGGTAATGAGCCTGCAGGAGAAATTCATCGAACTGCGGCGCCAGATCCCGAGAATTGAAAAGGGCCAGCATAGTGAGGAGGTTCCCTATAAGTTTGCAAAGATTGACGACGTCTGGCGAGCTATCACTCCCACGATGAATGAGCTCGGCGTCAACTTCGACATTATTCAGGAGGAAAACGCTCAGATTAAAACCATGAACACGCAGCACGGCGGCCTCATGTTCCTTTATGAGTCCGATCTGACAATGCGCTGGACCAATGCAGACAACGAGGACGACACCGACGAGGCCCAGACTCATGCAATCGCATGGAACGACGATCCGGCCAAAGCTAAAGGCAGCGCGTGGACCTATGCAATAAAATATTATCTTTTTGAAAAATTCAGCATTGACATGGGCGAGACCGATCCAGACATGAAAGGCAAGCCAAGCGCTCAAACAGCCTCACAGCCGGTCAGAAATGCCGCAGGCAACCAACAGAGCCAACCGAACAATAAAACCGCTCAGAGCGGCCAGAATGGAGCCGAGAAGAAGCTCACAGCGGCCCAGCTTGACAGAATGTACCGGAAAGCTCAGGACGCAGGACTCTCCAAAGAGCAGACAGACGGCAGGATCAATTATTTATACAGCAAGAAACCGGCCGACATGACTCGGGCAGAGTATGACGACATTTGCAAGCGCATGGACGACACGGCCAAAGAGCTGAGGAATGGAGGAAACAGACAGTGAACAAAGTCATTTTAATGGGGAGGCTCACCAGAGATCCCGAAGTACGATACACGCAAGGCAATGAGCCTATGGCGATAGCCCGCTACACTCTCGCCGTGGACCGCAGAGGCAGAAAAGACGGAGGCGAAGCAACTGCCGACTTTATCCAGTGCGTTGCCTTCAGGAATAACGCCGAATTTGCTGAGAAGTACCTGAGACAAGGCACAAAGATCGCAATAACTGGCCGGATCCAGACGGGAAGCTACAACGACCGCGAGGGCCGCAAAGTATACACTACCGAGGTTGTTGTTGAGGAGGCCGAGTTTGCAGAAAGTAAGAACAAAAACAGCAACCAGCAGGAACCTCCAACCGGTCCTGCAGGCGGCGACGGTTTTATGAATATACCGGAGGGCGCAGACGATCAACTCCCTTTTAATTGATTTTCGCCCTACCGGTCAACCGGTGGGCGACCACCGGACGACCGACAAACGACCAAAACAGAAAGACACGCCAAGAAAAAGGACGACCAAAAAAGGAAGGAGGAAACGCCGTGGCATGGTTGAAAATTTATCAATCAATTAGACAGCATAGAAAAATTTTAGACGCAGCCGACGCTCTCGAAATAGCTCCACCCTACATGATCGGGCTCCTGACTTCGTTCTGGCTCTGGGCTCTCGATAATGCCCCGGACGGCAATATCTCGGAGATAAGCGCGCGAAATATAGCCCGCGCAGCACAGTGGGACGGAGACGCCGACGAACTGCTGCAAGCCTTTATTTCTGCGGGTTTGCTGGATCAGGGCGACGAGGATCCTGCTACTCTCACGATCCACGACTGGGAGGAATATGCAGGCACTCTGATCCAACAGCGTGAAGCCGAAAAGGAACGCTCCAGACGCCGCCGAGCGGCTGCTAAAAAGACCGAAGGACGACCGCCGGACGACCAACAAACAACCGCTGGCAGAGTAGACAAGACTAGAGTAGATAAGACTAGAGATATAAAGGATCCTTTAAGTGCTCCTCCAGAGCACGAGGCAGCGGCACCTGCCAAATCAGATCCGACTCCGTATGTGAAAATCATGCAGTTATACAACGAGATTTGCGTCAGCTTCTCGAAGATCCAGAAGATTGACGGAGCCAGACGCAAGGCGGTGGCCGCAAGATTTAAGACCTACCCGAATATTGAGACATTCGAGACACTATTCAGAAAAACCGAGGCGAGCAGCTTTATGAAAGGCGAAAATGATCGCAACTGGCGCGCCGACTTCGACTGGATAATGAAACCGACAAACATGTGCAAAGTGCTGGAAGGCAAATACGACGACAAAGGAGGCCCGGACAATGGCAATGAACCACCAAGCGGATCCCGCTACAAGCTCACCGGCTTCACGGCAGCCGAGTGACGGCTGGTTTTACAGCAACGAGGAAAGAGACTGGCCGGAACCACCACCGGAGCCGGTGCCGTGTGAATATTGCGGAAAGCTCCGGTATCACAGAGGCAAAGAACTCAACAACATGGGCGACCGGATCTTCTGGATCCCCACCGCTATTCCTTGCAACTGCCCGGGAGCAGTCGAGGCTAGAGAAAAGGAACGGCTCGAACGGGAGCAGGAAGAAAAACGGAAAGCCGAGGACGAAATCAGACGCCGGGTGTCACGTCTCAGATGTGACTCAGGAATGAGGGGCCGCTTTTTAGAGCGAACCTTCAGCAACTACCTCACCCCGGACGAGAGAACGGCCAAAGCGAAAGAAACGGCCATGCGATACGCCCAGAATTTTGACAATATGGGCCAGAAGAAAAACGGGCTTTTTATACTGGGCGACATAGGCGTCGGAAAGACTCACCTCGCTGCTGCTATCGCCAACGACCTGATCCAGAGAGGCCGGCCGGTTATTTGCATGACAATGATCGACATGCTGGCAAGGATCAAGGCTACATACGACAAGCGCGAAATCTCAGAGGGCGAGATCCTGAGAGTTTACGAAACGGTCCCGCTCCTCATTATCGACGATATGGGGAAAGAGCCGCCGACAGACTGGGGCGTCTCGAAGATCTACACGATCATAAACGCCCGCTACGAAGGCTACAAGCCAACGATTGTAACAAGCAACTACACAGACACCGAGCTGGAGAAACGCCTCACTCCTCAGAATGGGGACGACATGACAGCGAGGGCCACTGTGGACCGGCTGCGAGAAATGTGCGAGGCGCTCGTCATGGAGGGCCAGAGCTGGCGCAGCAGATAAGGAGGTAGACAATGAGTGCAACAAACAGAGGAAGCACCAGAAAGCCGCACGACTTCTACCCGACACCGATCTCGACGATCGAGACATTTCTCGACGTTTTCCCTCTGAGGGGGGGATCGAGGTGCTGGAACCGGGAGCAGGTAGCGGCAACATAATCAAGACACTACAAAAATACGGCGATTTTTCGATCGACGCGGTGGAGATCAGACCAGAGGAGGCACAACACCTGCAGGATCTCGGCGTCAATGTGATTATTGACGACTTCCTGAGTATGGATCTCGGGAAAAAGTACGATCTTATCATCGGCAACCCGCCATTTAATCAGGCGATCGAATTTGTTGAGAAATGTCTCGGGCTACTTAAACCGGGCGGCAGGCTCATTTTCCTGCTCCGCACCGCGTTCATGGAAAGCGACCAGCGTTTTGAGTTCTGGCAGCAGGAAGATCACCGGCTCGCCGGACTCTACACCCTACATAAGCGCCCGAGCTTTACCGGACACGGAACGGACGCCACGAGTTACTCGTGGTTCGTATGGCAGCCCGGCAGTAGTCACCAGACAATAAAAATCATTTAGGAGGTATCAAATGCCGGAATACATAAAAGATACCGAGTGCAGTCGAGACACCCCCGTAATATGGGGAAAACTCTCGGATCGTTCTTATGGCACCGGTAAAAGAATAAAACCAAACATCGACGGAAAGCACGCCACAGACTACGAGAAAAAAATCTATTTACCCGAACTGCTGCCACTGGAGGAATACGACCTTGTAATCGTTCTGTTTTCTGGAGGCAAAGACTCGACGGCTGCATATTTCAAACTTTTAGAGCTGGGCGTCCCGAAAAACAAGATCGAGCTATGGCACCATGACATTGACGGAAAGAACAAAGAGCGCCGCATGGACTGGCCTTGTACTCAGGAATATGTAAAAGCCTTCGCGGAACGCGAAAAGGTAACACTCCGGGTTAGTTGGAGGGATCAAGGCTTCTGGGGCGAAGTTTACAGAGTAGGCGCAAGCTACCCGATCCGGTACATGCAGGACGGAGAAGTCAAAACCTGCAACCAGTCAAAGCAACAGCTCAGGAGCCAAGAGCTCCGCGAACAACTGGCCGACGATTTTACAGAGGAGGAATTTGAGGAGCTAAAGTCATACGGCTACCGCATGAAGTTCCCGGCAAAGGCTGGCGACTTAATGCGCCGCTGGTGCAGCGGTTACTTAAAAATAGACGTAGCGGCCGCGACGATCAGGAACCTCGAGACAATCAGCAAGGACAAAAAGATCCTGATTGTATCTGGAGAACGCCGAGGCGAAAGCTCAGGACGCTCGAAGTACAACGAAATGGAGATCCACCGCTCAAACGCCACAGCAAAGGCTCATAGACTCGTACACCAGTGGAGGGCTGTTATTGATTATTCAGAGCGGGACGTCTGGGAAGTGATAAAAAGGAACCGGACAACGCCCCACCCTTGCTACTCTGCAGGCTGGAACCGGTGCTCGTGTATGATGTGCATTTTTTCACTACCGAGGCACTGGGCCGGGATCCGCGAACTATTTCCCGAAGAATTTGAGGCGGTAAAAAACGACGAGGAGCGTCTGGGTTTCACTCTCGACAATAAAAAGGGCCTAGAGGAATACGTCGGAGACGCTGAGAGTTGTGTCTGCCATGCAGCGGCCGAGGCGATCCGGCAGATTATAAGCGGAAAATTTACAGTAGACGAAATTACAACCCCGTCAGAGCTCTGGGACTTTCCTGCAGGAGCGTTCAAAGGCAGCGACGGCGGTCCGTGTTAGGAGGACACCGAATGAAATTAACATATATTTGCTCACCGTGTCGCGGTGACTATGAGAAAAACATCATCAAGGCGCAGGAATACTGCCGCGAGGCAATGAATGACGGCCTGCTGCCACTCGCCCCACATGTGTATTTTACGCAGTTTGTGGACGACTCCAACCCGGAGGAAAGAAAGCTCGGCCTGCGTTGCGGGCTCCAGCTCCTCAGACATTGCCAGCTTATCAGAGTTTACGGCTGCGAGGTATCTGCCGGAATGTATGACGAGATCCAGCTCGCCGGAGTGCTTGACATTGAGATCCAAGTTTTCGGCCCGCCGGAATTTATCGAGAACGTACTGGAGATCTACAACCATGCAGCAGTAACACAGCGCAGGCCACTGAGAAAGCTCGCCGCCTCTGCCGCTGCTGCATACGCCGATCAGCCTGCTGCCGCTCCAATACTTGCGGAGGCTGGCAAGAGTCTCAGAGAGGTTACTGCGGTTCATGTCAACATAGATCCGACGGAGGCCTCAGAACTCGGCGAAATGATTGCGAACAGCCTGAAAAATGGCAGCTCAATGTTGAGAGGGGGCGCGTGATATGAGTAACGGACGAAATTCAGAGGGCTACCCGGATCCTACACCGTGCGAAGCCGAGAGAAATATCGAGTATGAGCGCAGGCAGCAGGGCCGCCGTGCTAAATACGCCGGGGAACGCTTCGAGAATATGATCTCCGCAGCGTGCAACTACTACCGCTCCCAGAATATTGCGGACATTGAGAAAACGCCGGAACCTATGCGACCTCTGAAACCATACGGAGATCGCAGACGCGGCCAATATGTCGCGGTTTTCGCCAAGAAAGCCCAGAACGACTACAAGGGAATACTCAACGGCGGCCGGTGCATTGCCTTCGAGGCCAAACATACAGACGCCGACAAGATCGAAGCCTCTGCCGTGAGCGATCGGCAGGCTGAGCTGCTGGAAAATTACGAGAAAATGGGCGCGAGCTGCTTCGTGCTCGTGAGCTTCAAGTTTGAGCAGTTCTACCGCATACCGTGGAGCGTCTGGCGAGACATGAAGGATATATACGGCCACAAGCACTTGAAACGCAGCGAGATCCAAGACTATGAGATCGGCCTCAATCATCTGGGTACGCTGGAATTTTTGAAAAAGACAAAGGGAGGAACGCACAATGCTGACACGAGCGCTTAATGATTTGAAAAACCCAAAGAGTAAAACCGGATCACTCCAGATTATTGCGACATTCACCGGAACAACCGGATCAATGGGATTTATCACCGGCCAGCGCTATGAGCTGATCGTGAGATATATCCGCAGCCGCGGACGCTTCGAGGTGAAAACCAGAGACGGCCAGCTCTTTTGCCCTTATCAGAGCACGGAGGCCTTCGCGAAGAACTGGAGCGCCTCGGCTATCCAGAAAGGAGCCTAGATGATCGAGAACTACACCAGACTATCTTCGAGAATGTTCACGGCAACGGTGGTCGGAAAGGATAAGAACGGGAGAAAAATCACAGAAGGCAGGGAAACGTACAAAACGCCAAGCGGAGTATATGAGATCAAGGACTGGGCCCGGCTCGTTGAAAAAGCAGCCGAAGCCGACGGCCTGCTCCCATTGCTGGAACAAATAAAACGCCATGTAAAGGAATACGCATGGATGAAAAACGCCAGCGACATAAATGTGCTGATTTTAGCGGCTGAGTGCCTGACTGGGCACGCCTATGAGCACTGGGAAGGCTTTGTTATTCCAATGAATACGCAGGCAGACGAAACGGGACAATTAACATTTTGCTTTTAGAAAGGAGCCGGAATGAAAGCAATAACAATATGGCAGCCGTGGGCTGAATTTGTAGCCGCCGGCGTAAAACATAACGAGACAAGGAGCTGGGCCACAAAATATAGAGGACCGATTGCGATCCATGCAGCAGTCAAACCGATACGCCAAGTCGTGCCGCTTCTGTCAGAAAAAGCCTTCGGGCTCATGGTTGAGAAACTGGAAAAAGCAAGCATGGCAAACGGTGAGCTCCTGACATATTTCAATTACGGAGAAGTGATTGCAACGGCTGAGCTTGTGGAGTGCCACCTCATAACGGAAGAATACCTCTCTACTCTGTCAGACACAGAAAAAGCTCTCGGAGATTATTCTCTCGGCCGTTACGCATGGGAGCTGAGAAACATCAAAGAGCTGCCGGAGCCTATAAAAGCCAAAGGCCAGCAGGGGCTCTGGAACTGGGAGGCATAACATGAACATAACAATAAAACCGTGGAAACCCGGAGACGGCGGGCTTATATGCCTTCCGCTCCGCTCCAATATACCAGACGCAAGCAAGCACCCAGACTGGCGCCTCGTCACATGCCCGAGCTGCGGCCGGGAGTGCTGGGAGCCAGAGCTTGCGCGTCAAGTAAAGGCAGCGGGAGCCGCTGGAGTTTGTACCGAGTGTGCTCTCAGAGCCGCAAACACACCGGGAGGAGGTGAACAGAAGAAATGACCGCAGCAGAAATCACGCTCGGCGCCGCCGTGTGCGTATTATGGGCCGTTTTCCTGATTTTGTCAGCAATCGGAACCGTAGTAACCCACAAAGACGCCAAGAAGAAAGCCGCAGAGCTCCACATGGTAGCTTATGCGACCTACCAGCTCAGCCTTCGCATTGACGAGCTGAACAATTCCAAGACCAAGAAGGAGGATCCAGAAAATGAAGAAAACAACCGTACAGAGTAACATCAACCTCGAGACTCTCGCCGGCGGCGCTTTTGCTGAAAAGCTCAACGAGGCACTCATGCAGGTGGCCGAGAACATTCAGAACCCGAACACAGAGGCAACCACAAAGAGACAGATCCAGATCACGCTCAAATTTGCACCGAACAAAACGAGACAGCTCGTAAGCACCCAGATCGCTGTCACGACCAAGCTCGCAGCAACCGAAGCGATCGACACCCAAATGATTATGGGCGTAAATATGAGAACCGGCCAGATCGAGATCGCAGAATATGACGGCCAGATCCGCGGGCAAATGTCTTTTAATGACTTACAGACTCAGGAGCAGCCAGCAGAACCGGCTCAGGCTACCGCTCCCGCTGCTAATGAGACACAGCCGGCAGCAGGCGCCGCAGAACAGCAGCCAGCACCAACCGGCAAGCCTCTGGACCTGAAAAACAGAAATAAAAAGCCGCCAGAGGCTCCGGCCGTTCAGGAACCGGAAAAGGCAGAGGCGGCAGCAGGCGAACTCGTACCGGGCAGAGACTTCGATCCTGAGACGGGCGAGGTATTTGAGAACGGTCGCCCACCGGTCGACCAGCCAACAACCACAGAACAGCCGAAAAGTAACCAGCACAAAGTCATTACAATGGGCCCAAAGGCCGTAAACGCATAAGGAGGACGAAACAATGGAAGGAATAAAGGAAGCTATCGCATTTATCACAGGACTGGCAGTAAAAGCCGAGGATCCGAAAACCGTCAACATTAACGGCAAGACATACTGCACGAAGGATCTCGTAAGATATGACGCACCGGAAAAGGCGGCGCCTATCTCCGCGACCACTCTCACCTCACTGGTGGACTACATCAAAGAAAACCGCGAAGAATTGCGCGATCGTATGATTATTCAGGTAGTGAACGAAACAAAGGTACTTTTATACTCTGGCCTGCTTGCTGAGCGCGACCGTGAGACGCTTTTCGAGGTCAACGCCCTGCTGCCTCGTTTTGAATATGGCAGAGAATACGATCAGGAGAGCTTTCTCATTTCTATGCAGTCATGCTTCAAGGAAAGCGACGACCGCGAAGCTGTCACCATGCTGGCGAGCAACATCGTAAACACTCAGGAGGCTACCTTCTCGGATAATGGAACAACCCAGCAGGCAGTTATGAAAACCGGAATAACCACAAAGGACAACGTACTCGTACCGAACCCGGTAAACCTGATCCCATACCGCACATTTTTGGAGGTTGAGCAGCCGGCCAGCGACTTTGTTTTCAGAGTAAGCGAAGGCAGAGGCGGCGCCCCGGTATTCAAGCTCGTGGCTGCTGACGGTGGCGTCTGGAAGTCTCAGGCGGTAGCAAATGTCAAGGCGTACCTCACGGAAGCACTCAAAGACATACCGGACAGAGACAAGATCACAATCATTGCATAATGTCACCGACATAAATGTCGGGATCATCAAGGGAGGGCCCTGCTGCCCTCCCGCATATTGCAGGAGGTTATTCATGGAATTATTAAAAAGCCCATTCTTAAACGATCCGAGCAGCCTCGTGGCTCAGGCTTTTGCTGAAATTTACCCGGGTACGGAATACGAGGCTATACTGGTTGATAAAATCACCACAGAGGACGGCACAGAAATGGTCGGTTGTACCACATTCCCGGACGACGGCACTCTCCCACTCATAGAAGTGGCCGGACATATCCCGGCAGAGGCAGTCCCGGAGATACTGGCTCACGAGCTGGCTCATATCGTAACCGTAGGCGACGAACACGGGCCAGAATGGAAAAAAGCCTTCGAGGCTATTTACAGCAAATACAACGAGCTCGCGATCGCTCGTTTTGGAACTCAGGAACCGGAAGAAAATCAGAAGGGAGGCGATTAAGTGGCAAAATCAAAGAAAACGCTCGAAATCACCCAGACAAAGACGAAGGCCAACCGTCAGGAGATACAGATCAATGACATGGACTACACAACCAGCGCTGAGCCGAAAGCGTTCGCAGACGGCCGGCCGGTTTTTTGCGCACACGACAAAATTGTGCCGATAAAGGAACTCAGAGAAAACCCACTAAACCCGAATAAGCACCCAGACGATCAGATCAGAGCTCTCGCTGCTATCATTAAGGCAACCGGCTGGAGACAGCCGATCACCGTGAGCACCCGATCGGGCCTGATCGTAAAGGGGCACGGCAGACTCGCGGCGGCAAAGTATGGAAAATTCAAAGAGGCTCCAGTCGACTATCAGAACTACGCCAGCGAGGAGGAGGAACTGGCTGACCTCATGGCAGACAACCGGATCGCGGAGCTTGCGGAAATCGACAGCGTAAAACTGGCCGAGGCTTTTGAGGCAGTAGACACCGGGGCGATCCCGTTTGAAATGACCGGCTACGAGGAGTCATTCTATCAGGAACTTGCGACAGCTCTATGCGAAGCAGACCACGACAAGGAGGAAACAGACGACGACACCGTACTCCCACCGCCGGAAGAACCAGTCAGCAAGCTGGGGGACGTGTGGATCCTCGGACGTCATAGACTCATGTGTGGAAACTCCACCAACACAAAGGACCGCGAGGAGCTGCTGGCGGGAGCAGAACCGGAGCTCATGCTCACAGATCCACCGTATTGCAGCGGAGGCCACCAAGAGAGCGGAAAGTCTACCGGAAGTATCGGAACCGTAAGAAAAGGCCAGACAGACGCGCCGAAGATTGCAAACGACATACTCAGCACCCGCGGTTATATTAAATTATTAACCGCAGCCTTCGAGGGTATCACTCCTCTATTTGCTTATGTGTTCACCGACTGGCGCATGTGGATCTATTTGTATGACATAATCGAAAAATCAGGCTTCGGAGTCCGTTCGATGATCGTATGGGACAAAGAGACACCCGGCATGGGCGTCGGCTGGAGAAGCCAGCACGAGCTCTGTCTGTTCGGCAGCAGAGGCAAGGCGAAATTCGACGGCCACAAAGGTTACGGCAATGTTTTGAGGTGCAGCAGGTCCGGGAATGAGTTACACCCGACACAGAAGCCCGTCGAGCTTATGGAAATGATACTCGACAACATGGATTTTGTAAAAACGGTTTACGACCCGTTCGGAGGCAGCGGGACCACTCTCGCGGCAGCAGAAAAGACCGGACACACCGCCTACCTCATGGAATTAACGCCCGGATATACCGACGTAATTGTAAAGAGATATTTCAGGATCACCGGTAACAAGGACCAGATCCAGCTCATAAGAGACGGAGCTCCGGCAGATCCGGCAGTATACGCCGAGATTTTCGACGATGTAGGAATAAGCTCAGACTACAAGGAAGGAGAATATGAATAAATGGCAAAACAGAAAAAACCAAGCATACCGCCAGAGATCAAAAGCTACATAGACGAGGTAGCAAAGAAAACCGCGGCAGCAGTCTCAGACGCATACAAGCCGTTGCAGCAGCCGCAGAACGCAAAGGCGGCGTTCAAAAACACCGAGGCTCGTCTCTATGCCCTACCGGTGCTGAAGGTCAAGATTAAGGACGACAAGGAAAAGATCGAGGAGCTGAGGACCTACGGAACCCCAGCGAGAAGCAAGTCAATCACCAGATTTTCAAAGAGTAGCACCCGCATGGATCCAGAGGAGGCTCTCGAGGCTATTATCAAAGACAAGCAGGCCTGCATTGAGTCGGATCAGCACGAAGTCGATGTTCTCGAGGAAGCCCTCGAAATCATCAAGCCAGATCCGTATTATGAGTCAGTAAGCGGCCGCTACTTCGAGGGGCTTGACAATGAGGCCATTGCTGAGTCACTGGGCTGCGACGCAACAACAATCTGGAGGAACCGCCAGCGCCTTATTAAGAGCCTCTCTGTCCGCTTGTATGGCACGGCCGCCATTGATTAGCCGCCGCCGGCAGCAGGCTGAGCGTGCAATTTACCGGTGCAAAAAAGATGCAATTTACTTTGAAATTGAGCCGTGCTATAATTTTTACAATGCAATAAATGGGTAAAGAAACCGCGCGAGAAAATCGGGCGGTTTTTTGCTGCCGTTTTCAGGCTGAGAGGAGGCGATCACACATGGCAGCCACCAGAGGAACAACCACTTGTATGCTGTCAAATTATGAGGAGCTCGTCAAAACGCTGGACAATATTGCAGGGGTAGACGCTGAAAAGGTAATAAAGAAATGCACCTCAGACGCAAAGAGCCGAGCGCAGGCGTGGGTATCTGCTGCCGTGTGCGAGGTTTACGCTATCAAGAAGGCTGACGTAAAGGCGGCGCTTGACGGCAAAGGAAAAGGCGGCGGCCAGCTCAAAGTCGAGGGCAACCTCGTCGAGTCCGTTGTATTAACTGTCTCTTATACACATCTCCGAGCCCACGAGACTAGCGCTCA
>ENA-OZEO01000245-OZEO01000245.1-human-gut-metagenome-genome-assembly--contig:-NODE-245-length-15643-cov-12.116372_pt1 | contig 15643 bp, 30 predicted proteins | sample MGYA00244611_ERZ653620 | MGnify/ENA primary metagenome ERZ653620 (study PRJEB26926, sample SAMN06165137) | human gut metagenome | biome: ENVO:00009003; feature: ENVO:2100002; material: ENVO:00002003...
TGAATGATATTAAATATGGCAACAATATTAGAAAATCCATTGCATATCTGGAGAACAACGAATCAGACAAGGTTATACCGGAAGCGCCGTTTCTGGTCGGAACAAATGCTGAAGCTGATCGGCTTAATAATACTTTCCTTGGCAAGTTGGATAAAAAGACGGAAAAAGTGTTTCATGCAGCAGTTGACGGAGATTTGACATCTGCCGATATTAAAAACATTGCATTTGCCAGAGAAGACTTGACGCTGAACATCGGTGCAAAAGTGATGATTACCGTCAACGATCTGTCTGGTAATTACGTTAACGGAACGATTGGTATTATTCAGAAAATCGTAGACAATGGAGAGTTTGAAGAATCCTATCTGATTATTAAAACGGACAAGGGTAAAACAGTTAACTTGTACAGATACAGCAAAGACATTGAGAAACAGGTTATTGAGGAATCCGAACAAGAAAAGGACGGTCAGAAGATCGTGAAAGAGAAGATTGTCCGTAAGAAAGTTGGGTCATTCTCTCAGTTCCCGGTAAAACTTGCCTGGGCAATCAGTATTCATAAATCACAGGGACAGACATTTGAAAAGATTAATATTGATCCTTGCTGTTGGGATCCAGGACAGTTCTACGTGGCTGTTTCCCGGGCTAAATCAGCTAACGGCATACATTTTATCAGACCGATTAAGCAAAGCTATATAAAGGCGTTTATCAAGGATAACGAGCAACTTCTTGAGCAGAGTTTTGAGGTGGAAGAAGGTGTGTAACTATGAGGGTGACACATGAGCAGATACCGAACACTATAAAGTTTTTACAGATCGACTTTCCGGCACTGGTCCTCCAGACTGCCGGAATCGAAGAAAATGATGAATACTGGCAGCAGGTGACAGAGCAGATTCATATCATGTCAGAAAAATATCGAAAAAACGGGTTTGTAGATCATATGCTATTGGCTTATGCGGACTATCTCGAAAAAATGTTTAAAAGAGCGCAGAGGATGAAAAAGGAGCGTGAGAAGAATGTACAAACAGAAGTATAAAGAAGGTCAGCAGATTCACAAAGACATATATCTGTACATCTGCCGATATATCAAGTAACATCGGTACGCACCGTCCTACAAAGAGATCGCCGACGGGGTTGGCGTGTCAAACGCCACGGTACTTCGTCACATGGACATGCTGCGAACTGATGGGCTGATCGAAACGGATCACCCGAAGACGCCGAGAGCGTTCCGGTTGACGGGATATGAGTTCGTGACAAGGAGGAAGAAACATGAAACTGTATGAGCTGTTCAAAGGCACTGAATACGTTGGAGAGTTCACCCTTGACGAGATCATAAGCATCACAGGAGCACATCGGAGCGCACTACTCAACAGCGTGGCGCACGGCGTCCTCGTAAATGACTTGTGGGACGTCTCTCCGGCTTATGACAGGACTTTAAACCGAAATGACGACAATTCATTGCTTAAGCAGTTTGAGGCCGTTACAAGGCAAATTAGGAGGTGTGTGAAGCGTGAGCAGTAAACTTAAAGCAAAACCACGAAAGCAGAGACTTCCTCTAGCTCAGTCCAACCAGGCAGCGCAGGCATTTGGGCGAGCAATGATTAACTGCCATAGCCAGATCAAAAGCATGGAGAAAGAAGCCTATGAGAATGGATTTAATGATGGAGAAGATTGGGCTGATACGATTAATGTCGTTACAACCATGATGCCCCTGAGACGTTTATATGGTTTTTCTACGAAACGTTTGCTCACAGTCATGCAGACTGCCAACGAATACGTCAAAATGGCAAATAGGGGCGAAATGAGCGTCCTGAGCATGATGCAGGACATTGAGGAGAACACAGATGTAATATTTGATGAGATGAATAAGAATCTGGTTAAGAAGATGGGAGTATAAAATCATGTACCAACTGCACAATAGCGTGTCAGTTGCTTACATGGGGAAAGTGAGGATGGAAAATGGATAAATTAAAACCATTAAAACCGTGTCCGTTTTGCGGAGGAAAGGCAGAAATGCTGATTAATGAATATAACGATTCAAAAAAAGAATATCTTGTAGCTTGTACAGAATGCGATGGAATGGTGGAACGCTGGAGAGAAACAGAGGAAGAAGCCGTAGAACAGTGGAACAGGAGAATAAGTGATGAGGAGGACACAAAATGTTAATCAGAAGTCAGGATAAAAGAATGATTGTAAATTTCGACAATATTTGCACAGTATCAGCCTTTCCTGAAAAGGATAGTGAGGATATCTATGTCGAAGATGGCACAGGCTCACTCATGGCCGGAAAATATTCTACCAAAGCAAAAGCCATGAAAGTACTGGATATGATTCAGGAAGCCTATGAAGAATATAAAATTACCTGCACTTTTTTGACAGGATTTACAGGACATCGAGCAATTGTAGAATCAAACGATATTCAAGTCAATGGTTTCAAAGAACTTGTAAAAAGTTTTAAAAAGAATATGGTCTTTCAGATGCCAGAGGATAGCGAGGTGGAAGTATGAGCGACGAAATGACATTTGCACAGAACGAAGACGGCACATTTAGTGCATACGATGATACCTATGACATTACAATACATTGTGAGGCAGAAGAGGAGCAGAAGAAAGTTATTGAACGTTTAAGAGCCACCAACTGGATTCCGGTATCTGAAAAAATGCCGGATAAACGTGACTGGTGCCTTGCAGTATTCAGAGAATCAGATACAGAATATCAATTAATTCCAAGGGTTGCGGAGTTCGTGAATAGACCAGATGATGAGCATGCAACGGCTGATGGCTGGCATATTATAGATTTTTTTGAAGGGGCGAAAGAATATATAAAGTTGTTAAAATGTGTTGCGTGGATGCCACTTCCAGAGCTATATAAGGAGGACTAAATGGGATATTGTAAATTAGACTGCCCGCACGGTGAAACCGAGTGTTGTATCTACTGCGATAAGCAAGACGATTGTGAAAATTGGTGTGACATGATGGATAGCTACGAATACGCAGAAGATTGCGAAGATTATGTTGAGGAGGATGAGCCATGATTACATTCTTATTAGGATTCACCCTTGGAACCATATTCGGAGTGGTTGGTCTTGCATGTGCAGCGATCATGTACGACAAGCACCACCCAGACGATTAGAAAGGAGAACAGTATGCTGACAAGGAACAAAAAACTGAAAGACTACGGTATTCCGGCAGAGGACATTGAAAAACTGAATACGATGCTGAAAGACTTCCCGGCAGAGTATGGATACCTGCTTTCCAGTGCCGCCTTGTCAGCTTGTCCGAAGAACACGGTGATAGCGGATATGGTGATTGAGAATATCCTACACCGGAAGAGCTATAGGAAAATCAGCAGAGAAAGATATATCCCGATGAACCCAAAAGACTTCTACGGATACAGACGCAAGACCGTCGCTGTACTGTATGAGAGAATGAGGCTGTTGGGAGTGTGGGAGGATGAGAGATGAGCAGACTAATTGATGCGGACGACTTAATTGAATATATCAAAATCTGGGAAATTGGAAATAGTATTAGTTCCGACCAAAAAGAGTTTATTGATTGTGTCAACAGGCAGCCGACAGTTTTTGATGCGGAAAAAGTTACGGAATCGCTTATGAACAGATTTCGTGTTGTTTCCAATGATGAGGACTTGGAATGGAACAGAGCTATAGATTACGCTATTAAAATCGTAGAAGGTGGTGGAGTTGAATGAGAGAAATTCTTTTTAAGGCAAAGAGTGTTTATAACGGCGAATGGGTTGAGGGATATTACCTAAGAGATCAATATCACATAGGGGGGAAGGACATTATTTTTTATCGGAAGGATTCAGATCGGTTTACAGTATATACCAATATAATTGATATAGAAACCCTCTCCCAGTTCACGGGACTTTGCGACAAGAATGGAAATAAGATTTGGGAAAATGACATTTTACGATTCACACAGCAGGATGAAACTAAAATTGGTGTTATTAAATATAACGCACCGATTTTTACATATTTTGGATTAATGAGATGGAGTCTATACAAAGATGAAGTTATTGGAAATATTTTTGACAATCCAGAATTATTACAGGAGGAATCAGATGAGTAAATGGTATGTAAGTGTTGGTGTGAGCTTATCAATTGATTATGACGATATTGAAGCTGATACAAAAGAAAAAGCCGAGGAAATAGCAAAAAGTAAAGCATTGGAAGACATTAATTGTAACAATTGTGATTGCGATACTGGCTATCCAATAGTGTATTGTTGTCTTGAGGAGGAATCAGATGAGTAAAGGCAAGGACATTTCAACCATGTTTACGAAAGAAGAAAATAAAAAGAATGGAAGACTTGGATATGGACTGGCTACCAGAGAGAAGAAAGATGTTATCAGTCCTGCACAGTACGGAGCATTTTTGCAGAAAAGAGGTAGGATAAAATGAGTAAATCAGTATTAGTGATTGATACGCCGGAGCATGGCTGCATTTCCTGCTTAATTGGGCAAAATCACAGTAACAGTCTGGAAACCTATATTTATTGCCCGATTGTGGGAAAATGTGTACTTGATAAAGAAGCAGAAGCCATTCCTGATTGGTGTCCACTTATGGATTTGCCAGAGAAAGACAATGGAGACTATCCGGCTAATGCATCTGATGCCGGTTTTGTGGAGGGCTGGAACCAGTGTATTGATGAGATTACAGGAGGAAATTCTGATGATTAATTTAACAGGGAAAAGCGTGTTTGTAAAGACACAGGAAGAATATGAAAATATTCTTAACATTGCAAGGTTACAAGGTTTTGATAAATGGTCTGATAAAGTCAGCTTGTCGTCTAGGAATATCAAACTGCCAAATATTTTGATTTTTAAGGATAATGGAACAGTTGCTTATTGGAGTGATAAAGGAGTGCTTGAAGCATCCGAAATTATCGAAGATGAAGAAAAAATCAAGGATGCAGTAAAACTTGTCAGAGCATTCACTAAATACCCAGACAGAACAGCATTGACGGACTCATTTATTAAGTCCTTGAAGTTACTTGCAGATACTGTAGAAAGTCAGATGGAAGAGGTGAAGTAGATGGAGAGATTAACAGTTGACGATATGATAAAAGCGCTTAAATGCATTTCCAGTCAAGATGCAGAAGGTGATTGCTATATGGATCACGAGAATTTTAAGCACATGGAAGACGATAAATATAAACGCATTACCTGTGGAACTGGCGAGAACTTAAAAGATTGGATTAGTGGAAGGGATGCAGTTGGATGCCCATACCACCAGAAAACGTACGGGACTTGCTACGAAGATGGAGAATTGTATTGGCTGAAAGATGTTACAGAACTTCTGGAAGAATTAAAATCTTACAAAGACTTAGAAGAACAGGGCTTGCTTGTGAGATTTCCGTGCAAGGTTGGAGATGATATTTATAGGATTCTGAGCAAAGCGAATTACGATTTAAATGTTCTGAATGGATATAAAGCAAATAACAGAGTGTATCATCAAAAAGTTTACAGCATTGTATTTTCACAAAGTGGTTGGTTTGTACAGTGTGATAAAGACAGTATTTATGCCCCAAACGTTATTTGCGTTGACGTAGAATACGGGAAAACATGGTTCCTCACCCGTGAAGAAGCTGAGAAGAAGTTGGAGGAGATGAAGAAATGAATAACAAACCTACACCAGACATAACGCCAAACCTTGCTATATCAGCGTTCGCAGTACTGCATCAATATTGCAGCTCAATCAGTCCACATGACTGCATTAGATGTGCATTTTACGAATATTGCCCGGAGTGTTTCATAGGGTGTCCGGGAGATCAGGGAGAGACGATCAGGAAATTACAAAGCAATGAATAAAATTAGAGAGTCGGTATTTACCGGCTCTTTTTTTAGCGCAAAATTCCTCAAACATGTACCACAACTTTTCTACTGACCTGTGATAGAATATACTCAGAAGTGTTACTATGGGGTTTTATAGCTTAATTCAGAAAGGATATGATTGGATGTTGATAGGATGGCAAACGAGAAAAATTTAATACCAAATTCTGAACGAACTCCGAGCGAACTCCGAGAAATAACAAAAAAAGGCGGTATTAAGTCGGGAGAAGTACGCCGTCAAAAAAAGACCCTTTCTGAATTAGCAAAAATGATAGCTGAAAATCCTGCCCCGGCTGCTGCAAAGAAGAAACTCGCGAAGATGGGAATATCTGACGAGGATGCAAATAACAATGCCTGTATTGCGGCTGCCGTGTATGATAAAGCCATAAAAGGTAATATGCAGGCGGTAGACAAATGGGAACAGTTAGTAGCCGTATCAAAATCAGACGAAAGCAAATATGAACTTCCTGCCAGAGTGCTCGGCAAGGCATTCGTGGATATTAACCGACAGATTAAGCCTAATATCGAATATGTATTTGAGGGTGGCCGAGGTGGTCTGAAATCTTCATTCGTAGCTTTTAAAATTGTTGAGCTTATCAAGAATAATCCTCAGATGCACGCCTGCATTACAAGACAGGTGGCCGGTACTCTGAAAGATTCTGTATACGCTAACATGAAATGGGCTATCAACGAACTTGGACTGATGGAAGAATTTGAATGTAAGGTGTCACCACTTGAGATCAAGTATAAAACAGGACAGACAATATACTTCCGTGGTCTGGACGATGAAACCAAGCTGAAGTCTATTAAACCGGAATTTGGATATATCGGAATCCTCTGGAAAGAAGAAAAAGATCAAATGAAGGGAGATGCTCAGGAACGTTCTGTTAATCAGTCAGTGCTTCGTGGTGGTGACGAGTCCTATGATTTTTCATCGTATAACCCACCAAAATCAAAATCAAACTGGGTAAACAGGATTAAGCTCATACCTAACCCGAAAAGAGTTATTCATCATTCGAGCTATCTGGAAGCCCCGGCGGAGTGGCTCGGACAGAAGTTTATTGACGATGCAGCGCATCTGAAAGAAATCAATCCAGAAGCCTATGAGCATGAATACTTAGGTGTTCCAAATGGTGACGGCGGGAACGTATTTGAATATCTGGAGATTAGAGATATCACAGACGAAGAAATCAGTCGCATGGACAAAATATTTCAGGGGTGTGACTGGGGATTTTTCCCTGATCCGTATGCTTTTATTCGTTTGTATTACAATCATAATACTGAAAAGATATATCTCATTGATGAAATTTACGAAAATAAATGGAGCAATAGGAAATCAGCAGATGAGATTCTAAAAAGAAAATACGATGATTATACTATTACTTGCGATTCTGCCGAACCTAAATCAATTAATGATTATAGAGACTTTGGACTTCCAGCAAGGGGCGCGATAAAAGGGCCTGGAAGTGTGGAGTATTCGATGAAATGGCTTCAGACAAGAACTATTGTTATTGACCCTAAGAGAACGCCAAACGCTTACAAAGAGTTTTCAGAGTATGAATATGAAAGAGACAAAGATGGAAACGTTATAAGTGGATATTCTGACGAGAACAACCATTTAGTCGATGCCTGTAGGTATGCAACAGAATCATTATGGAGGAGAAGAGGGACCAATGCTTAAAAGAGGATATAGTCTAAAATATAGACGAATATATAAAATATGGCAAGGGATTCGCCAGAGATGCAATAATCCCAACGACAAAGACTATGAGGATTACGGTGGGCGAGGGATAAGGGTTTGCGAAGAATGGAATAAAAGCTCAGAAGCGTTTGTTCGATGGGCATTAGAAAACGGATATGCTGATAATTTAAGTATTGACAGAATAGACACAAACTCAGGCTATTCTCCAGAAAATTGCAGATGGGCAACATGGACGCAGCAAGCAAGAAACAAAAGAATGGAAAAAATAAATTCAACTGGTGTTACTGGTGTTTCCATGGACAGAGGGAAATATAGAGCAATAATCTATGTGAATAATAAAAAAGTTGATCTAGGCAGGCATAACACGCTTGAAGAAGCAGCAGAAGCACGTAGACAGGGTGAGATAAAATACTGGGGCGTGAGTGCATAATGGGACTTATAACAACACTAAAAAGGTGGTTTAACATGATTTTCAAAAAACAAGCCGAAGAGGATTTTAACATCCAAGCAGCGGAGTTTCCGGAGATGGAAGCACTGATTAACCGGTGTGCGAACATCTATAGGGGCGTGCCGGAATGGTTAGATGATAAGAATAATATCAAAACGATTAATTTCGCGAAATCTGTCTGCTCAGAAACAGCACGGCTCGCAACACTGGCGATCGGCATTCAGATAGACGGTTCCGCAAGGGCTACATGGCTACAGGAGCAGATTGACAAGGTATATTTCCAGATCCGGCACTGGGTAGAATACGGATGTGCTTATGGAACGGTATTTATCAAGCCGAACGGTGAAAGCCTCGACGTATTTACTCCGGCAGATGTGATGATTGTAGATTACGATAATCAGGAGATCAAAGGAATTATATTCAAAGATTCTTATACTGTTGGACGGAAATACTATACACGGCTTGAATATCATAGGTTTGTTGAGACCACAATAGATGGCGTAACAACTTATCCATACTACGTTTCCAACAGAGCTTATGTGTCGAAGTCCCCTCAGTCAATCGGTGACAGAATTGACCTTAAACAGACCAAATGGGCTGACCTCATGGCAGATACGCCACCGATTCTCAAGGCAAATGGTGAGAAACTGGACGGACCTCTATACGGAGTACTTCGGACACCACAGGCAAACAATGTAGACATTAGCACACCACTTGGACTCCCGATATTCGCCGAAGCCATTGAAGAGTTAAAGGACCTCGACATTGCATACAGCCGTAATGCCGGAGAAATTTTTGATTCGCAGAAGATTGTTCTGGCAGATGATAGACTGCTGATGCCAAGCGGTACACCTGTAGCAGCCATGTCGCCGCAGGGCATGGAGAACAGACGGAACGAGATGAACTTACCGCACTTTGTCAAGAATGTATTCGGACAGGATGAAAAAGAGTTCTATCAAGAAATCAATCCGCAGCTCAACACGGATACCCGTATAAGTGGCATAAATGCCCTTTTAAGCCAGTTAGGATACAAGATTGGATTCTCCAACGGATATTTTGTTTTCAACGAAGCTAGCGGCATTCAGACGGCTACAGGAGTAGAAGCAGAACAGCAGAGGACAGTACAGTTTATCAAAGATGTTCGAGACAAACTGGAATCCTGTCTGGATGAAGTAATCTACGCACTGAACGTTTACGCTGACCTGTACGGACTTGCACCTGTTGGAGCATACGAAGTCAATTATGATTTTGGAGATATTCTCTATGTCAGAGAAAATGATCGTGCAAGATGGTGGCAGTATGTAACTACTGGCAAGGTTCCGGCATGGTTGTATTTTGTAAAGTTTGAAGGAATGACCGAAGAAGATGCGAAAGCAATGGTCAAGGAAGCTCAGCCAGACGAACCGAAACTGTTTGGAGATGAATAGTTATGTTAAGCCCAGAATATTTACGGCAAATCACAGAGGGCAGCGAGCAGATAGCAGAAGAACTGCATCAGTATATCGTCTCTGAGATCGTGTCGAGGATGATGGCAAGAATCGGCAGAGGTGAAGATTATATTCTGACCAATGCTGATGCGTGGAGAATCAGAACGTTACAGGAATCCGGTGAACTGTTAGAGGACATTCTGGCAGAACTATCCAAATATACCAAACGTGAACAGCAGGAACTCCTTGAAGCGTTTGAAGATGCCGGAATCACTGCAATGAATTACGATGATAAGGTATATAAGGCAGCAGGGTTAAGTCCTGTACCGCTTGAGCAGTCTCCAGCTATGATAAGGCTCATGGAACGGAATATGCTTGCGACTATGGGTGAGTGGAAGAATTTCACACGAACCACCGCAAGTGCCGCTCAGAGGCTCTATATCGAGCAATGCGACCTTGCATATAATCATGTGATGGCTGGGGCGGTTGGATATACACAATCCATTAAAGAGGCGGTTAATAACGTTGTGAGTGATGGCGTTACTGTTACATATCCGTCTGGCAGAAAAGACACGATTGAAACAGCAGTCGCACGTTCTGTCAGAACCGGTGTGGCTCAGGCTACGGGAGATATATCCCTAAAACGCATGGAAGAAATGGACTGGGATTTAGTTCTAGTCAGTGCTCACATAGGAGCCAGAACGGGTGACGGCGGCCAGAATCCGGGCAATCACTCATGGTGGCAAGGCAAGATATACTCTCGTTCTGGTAAGAGCAAGAAGTTTCCGCCGTTCTCATTGACCGGATACGGAACAGCAAGCGGACTGTCAGGGGTCAACTGCCGGCATAGCTTTGGGGCAAGTGATGGAGAATTCAACCCCTATGCAGAACTATCAGCACAGGATAAAGCTGATAAAGGTAAACAGTATGAAAAAGAACAGCGACAACGTACTTATGAGCGGAGAATCCGAAAAACGAAGCGCGAAGTCCTCGGAATGCAAGCAGCGGTTGATAACTGCAAGGACGAACAGGCGAAATTCGCACTCCAGCAAGACCTTGACCGGAAGTCTTATCTTTTACAGAAACAAAATGCTGCATACAAAGATTACTGCAAGCAGAACGACCTGAGAGAGCTGCAAGACCGGCTTATGATAGCTAAGTGGAATCGTCAGAACGCTGCAAAAGCTAGAGGAGCGGCAAAAAGATATAAGACAGCAAAGGGGATTGACTGATGGACAGATGGGAGTATTTCAATCCGAATCCTGTTAAGGGTAAGAGAACCGGAGATTGCGTTGTCCGGGCAATATGCAAGGCAACCGGTTTTGACTGGGAAACGGTATTCGCCGGATTAATGATACAGGCGTGCGCTCTGTCAGATATGCCGAGCGCAAATTACGTCTGGGGAGCGTATCTTTATAAGCATGGATACAGACGCAAACTGATTGAACAATCAGAACGATATATCTATACAGTCAACGACTTTTGTGCAGATCATCCAACAGGCACATATATCCTCTGCATAGATGGTCATGTGGTGACAGTACAAGAGGGCAAATATTTCGATACATGGGATAGCGGTAATGAAATCCCGGTATATTACTGGGAAAAGGAGTAGCTAAATGAGCATATCAGAATTTGTACAAATATTCCTTTCAATCTGCGGAGGGGTGTCCATTGTCGGAGGGGCGGCAGCCGTAATCTTTAAATGGATTACACCGGCGTTTCGACTTAATAAGCGAATAGAGACACTGGAAGAACATGATAGACGAGATTATGAAAGTCTTCGGAGAATCGCAGAACGAGATTCATTAATTCTGGAAGTGTTATCGACTATGCTGGATAGCCAAATCAGTGGGAACAATGTCGAGGAGTTAAAAAAAACAAAACAGAAGCTCACGGAGTATCTTGCACAGAATCAACGTTAATTGCATTAATAAGGGGTATGCTCATGAAATTATATGTGTTCACTAAGAAAGATATAGACAGATTCTTGATAGAGTGTAATTTTACACCGGACGAAGAAAAACTGTTCCGGCTAAGATGTCAGGAACGCACTCTTGAATACTGTGCTGAGAAAATGAACGTGAGTATATCCACGGCGAAACGATTAAGCCGGAGGGTTAATAATAAAATAATTAAAGTGTGTTAAGACGACAATAAAAGTCCCCGGGATTATCTCCCAGGGGCTTATTTTTTAAAGCATTATATAGGACTCTCCGTCTCCGTCATACTCGTTTACTGCCTCTTCCGCCTCTTCCAGGCTGGAATAAACACCAATTGTTTCATAACTTGGTGTTTCGACAACTTCGATTTTCATCGAGGTTGTTTCCAAGGTGTCCACGAAGTCCGTCTGTACGAACTCATTTTCGTCCTCGTCAAACTTGAACTCGTTTTCCTCAATCACATATTCCTCAACTGAGTAAAACGTCATATTGTGATCTTCAAACTTGCTGACGCTTGTCTTGCGTTTTGCAAGTTCTTTTTTTGCCTCTTCCAGATCGTCAAACGTTTTTATGTATTCGGGATCCGGATCCAAAGCTGTACATCCTTGTTTGACCTCTCTTCTGTCTCTGCGGCTAAATTCCATCGTTCTTTTTACTAAATCATATTTTCTCATGTTCCTATTCCTCCTCTTCCATATCAAGCCAAATTTCACACTGTTCTCCGTCCTCTTCGTAGCTGACAACTTCGCCAGCTTCCAGGCGTTCCCGCCAGTCTTCCGGGTAGTTCTCTGGAATATAGATGCAGTTATTTTCGTATACTGCATTTCCTCTTGCTTCTGAAATCATATATTCTGCCATGTTCTTTTCCTCCTTTTATTCTTCTTCTATTTTTTAATATCTTCTTTTACAACTCTCTCAAGCAAACTAATAACATACGCTGGAGGATTACGTTTACCACCCTCCCAGTTTTCTATGCTTCTTTTAGGAATACCATATTTTTCAGAAAAAGCTTGCTGCGTAAGTCCAGATAGTGCTCTAATTTCGTGAAAATCAAGAGGATCTGGAGAAACTTTTTCAGGAAAAACGTCCTCCTCTCTCACCTGGTAAGAAAAGAATCCCATTGAGGACGGAAGAATCCTGAAATAGAACACCTCATTGCCTTCTTCTGTCCAGGTTTGCTGCAAAAATATTTTTGAGCGCTGTTCATCTAATGCAAACTTTTCATCTGAATCAGAATAAACAGCATAAGAACATAAATTTCCTGTGTCAGTTTTTATTCTTTTCATTTCATCATAGATAAATCTAGTTCTGACATATCTAACTATACTATATACTTGTTCTATTTTAAGATTTGGAAATAAAATTCCAATCTGTTTATATGTCCTGTTCCAAAAACGCATATTATATTTAGCATCTAGTTCTATTGATACATCACTATAACCATTACTACAAACTGACAGAAGATGATACACTGTATCAATTATTTCCTTATCATTGATTGGAGAAATTAATTCTGCATTATCTGGAAAATCAAATGGTAAAAGGCTCGACTTCTCCTGATTCTCAAGATCATGTTTTACCATGTTCAAAAACTCTTCGTATTCGTATTTTTTTAACATCTTATTTTCTCCCCTTTCTTTTTTCTTTCATCATAATACTTTAGTGCTTCATAAAAATTGTCTTCGCACCAACCTCCTTCGTCATAGAGTATTTCAACCCATTTTGCCTGTGGATTTCTTGGTTTTACGGCATATTCACGGTTATTAATAAACCAACTTGCTTCTGTAATAGTGAATAAAATGCTCACCGTGTTCTTTACTCTTTCTAACCTTTTAGTGCTGCTATTAGATTTATGATATTCAACAAGACTGTTTCCGTACTCGATCATCTTCTTGCGAATATCCTCAGCCCAGGCAATCTGTTTTGAACTGCCAACCAGTTCCGGTAATTCTTTACACATATTCTTTGCTTCCTTCCATGCTTTCTCGTTCCTCTTTCTGATATTATAATATCACTCAACGGGTGATATGTCAATACTTTTATGACACTTTTTTGAACTTTTTAGATTGATATATCTATGCAAAAATATAGCTATAGAAAGTCATAGAATAAGTCATAGAATAAGTCATAGGAGGTGTACGAGATGGCATTATATAATAATCCTTATCAATATAGTTTTGGTGTTCCGGGACAGATGAATCAGTTCCAGCAACAGCCTGTCCAGATGCCAGCTCAACCAGTACAGCAACCCCAGCAGAATAACAATGGCATCCTGTGGGTATCTGGCGAAGTCGGTGCAAAATCCTATCTGGTAGCACCCGGGACAAGTGTTTTGCTAATGGACAGTGAAAGTGAAAAATTCTTTATAAAATCCACAGACGTTTCCGGCATGCCGCAGCCGTTACGAACATTTGAATACCACGAGGTAGGCGCTCAGATGCCGCCTAAACAGCCTGTTCAGAACATGGACAAATATGTCACCAGACAGGAATATGACGATTTAAAGGGCAAATATGAAATTATCATAAACCGATTAAATTCTTTTTCTGAACCTGTTAGAGCTAATACCACACAGGAATCAGCAGCCAAGGGAGGAAATGCAGATGAGTAATCCATTATTTAACGTGCTTGGTGGTGGAATGCCACAGGGAAACGGGCCAATGCAGATGATACAGCAGTTTATGCAGTTTAAACAGAATTTTAAGGGAGACCCAAAAGCAGAAGTTGAGAAGATGTTACAGTCTGGGAAGATTTCCCAGCAGCAACTTAATCAGGTTCAGCAGATGGCAGGACAATTCCAGCACATGTTGAAAGGAATGAAATAGTACATTACAATCTGGCCAGATTGATGTAAATACACAAAAAGGAGATTATAACTATGGATGGAAATTTAACAGCATCAGACGTTGCTCTTTTAACTGGAAATAACAGGAATGATGGCATGTTTGGTGGAGATGGTAGCTGGTGGATTATTGTTTTATTCATTTTTGCTTTCTTCGGATGGGGAAACAACGGTTGGGGCAATAATGGCAACGGCGGCGGATATGCAGCCACAGCAGCTACTCAGGCAGATATCCAGAGAGGGTTTGATAACTCCGCAGTAATCAGCAAACTTGACGGAATCAACAACGGTCTCTGCGATGGATTCTATGCAGTGAACAACGGTATGCTTACCGGTTTTAATGGAATCAACACAAACATCATGCAGACTGGATTTGGAATCCAGCAGGCAATCAACGCTGATACTGTAGCGAATATGCAGAACACCAACGCTTTACAGGCTCAGCTTGCGAACTGTTGTTGTGAAACAAGGGAAGCTATCCAGGGTATCAACTACAACCTGGCAACCAACACTTGCGCTCTTCAGAACACAATGAACAACAACACCAGAGACCTTCTGGACAATCAGAACAGCAACACCAGAGCAATTCTTGATTTCTTGACGAATGATAAGCTTGCAACATTACAGGCAGAGAACTCTGATCTGAAACGTGCTGCATCTCAGGATCGCCAGAGCGCACTTCTTACAACTGCAATGGCTTCACAGACACAGCAGCTTATTAATGCGATTAATCCAGCACCGATCCCGGCATATCAGGTTCCTAACCCGAACACATTTTACGGATGTGGATGCAATACTGGATGCAATTGCTGATAACTTCATATCGAGAGTATCTTTCGATTGATTTCGGATGTCGGCTTATGCCGTATTACACAGAGGGGCAGGCTGAGACCTGTCCTTTTGTGATATGAAAGGGGTATTTTTATGGCAGAATTTACAAATGTGGCTGCTCAGACTGTAGCAGCAAATGGAAACGTAGTATTTTCAAACACAGCAGTTAAGGGTTCTAACTGTATTCAGCACAGAGAGGGAAGTGGAATTATCACACTGAGAGGACTGACTAATCAGTGTAAAGCGAGATTCTTCGTGGATTTTTCTGGCAATATCGCAATTCCAACAGGCGGTACTGTCGAGGCTATCTCTCTGGCTATTGCAATTTCTGGTGAGCCGGTTCTTTCTTCTCAGATGATCTCCACGCCGGCAGCAGTGGATCAGTACAACAATGTGTCCTCTGGCATCTATATTGATGTACCTCGTGGATGCTGCGTTAATATTGCGGTAGAAAACACAAGCGGTCAGGCTATTTCTGTTGCGAACGCAAACATTGTCGTGACCAGAGAAGCGTAGGAGGTGCAGTTATGAGAGATATTAAAGATTTATGCGCAAGAATTGAAGACGAACTGTCCAAAATCGCTGACAGTGGGTTGACTACTGGAA
>ENA-OZEO01000253-OZEO01000253.1-human-gut-metagenome-genome-assembly--contig:-NODE-253-length-15431-cov-12.751366_pt1 | contig 15431 bp, 13 predicted proteins | sample MGYA00244611_ERZ653620 | MGnify/ENA primary metagenome ERZ653620 (study PRJEB26926, sample SAMN06165137) | human gut metagenome | biome: ENVO:00009003; feature: ENVO:2100002; material: ENVO:00002003...
AAGGGAACGATCATCATTGAGTGCGGAAAGATGCTGGTACGCCATGGATATAAAGTGAAAGTATTGAATACGATCAATTTTTCCAAGAGTATGCATTATAACCCGTTCCACTATATCCATTCAGAAAAAGATATTCTGAAACTGGTGAATACTATCATGGTAAACACCAAAGGAGAAGGGGAGAAGTCCAGTGAGGATTTCTGGACGAAGGCAGAAAGGCTTCTGTACTGTGCATTGATTGGCTATATCTGGTATGAAGCACCGGAGGAGGAACAGAACTTTGCGACACTGCTTGAATTTATCAATGCATCGGAAACAAGGGAAGATGATGAGACATTTAAAAATGCAGTAGATATGCTGTTTGAGGAACTGGAGAAAGAAGAACCGGAACACTTTGCAGTACGTCAGTATAAAAAATATAAATTAGCCGCCGGCAAAACGGCAAAGTCGATTTTGATCAGCTGTGGAGCAAGGCTGGCACCATTTGATATTGCGGAGCTTCGTGAGATCATGAGTTATGATGAAATGGAACTGGATATGGTAGGGGATCAGAGGACAGCATTGTTTATCATTATTTCAGATACCGATGATACGTTTAACTTTGTTGTGGCAATGATGTACAGCCAGTTATTTAACCTGTTATGTGACAGAGCAGACGATGTACACCATGGACGATTGCCTTATCATGTCAGAATATTAGCTGATGAATTTGCGAATAGTGTGACACGTTCTACGCCTAAAACGGTGGGAATAACCGACAAAAGCGTAGCCTAAAGTCACAAACAATTAAATAAATGTGGTTTTAGAGAACTGCATAACTGAAATCTCAAATGACGGGGTAACGCCCTGAAGGGGATTCACTAATACTCCGAATAGCGTCAGCCGAATACAGACGGTTGGGGTTATAAGCTCGGGGAAGTCGTGCGAAGCACACCCTAACGCTTAATGGCGAGGAAAGATTCGTAGAGGTACGGGTTGTGTGTGACAGTGCGGGTGGGGTTGCCATATGGTTAGAATGACCAAAAAGGCGGTCTGACAAAGATTCCGAATGTACGGCTCTAAACGAATGGCTTGCAGAAATGCAAGTGTACCAATGGGTATGCAAGCGGGGCAAAGTAAAAGTTGTTAGTATGAAATGCCCTCTGTGTTTACAGGACACAGGTATCTTGAGGGATTCGCTCGAAGATAATGCTTGCAGGGCTAAAGGAACGACCTAAGTGGCAACAATCCTAAGTTATGCGGAACGTGGAAAGCAGCCAATACGGGAGCTGACTGTATCAGCGGAAAAAGTACCGTAGTTGTATTGAAAAGGAAAGGGATTGAAAGAGCCTTTCTATAATAAGTGCATTAGTGGCTGTGAGAGTAGAGGCACAGTACCTGTGAAGCCGTAACAATAAGCGGTGGAGGGATAGCCTCAAGCCGATACTAAGATTTTCTTTCATGCCTATATAGTAATCACCAAAATGGAGATTTTCATAGCTGTCGTGGTGCGACTAAGAAAAAATCATTCTCTGATAAGGAGCTGGTTACTATGGCAAAACGAATTGTAAACAAAGCAGAGCGAAATGCAGAAAGGTATGACGCTAAAGAAACAGGCTACCGATTATTTGAGGACAGCCAGAATGGAAAGACATTTGACAGGCTCATGCCGTTGATTGTGTCAGAGCAGAATATCATACTTGCATATCGAAATATCTGTAAAAACAGTGGGAGCAAAACTCCCAGCACAGATGGGAAAACGATTGTAGCGATACAGTCACTGCCCATCGAATCGGTCATTAAAACCGTCAGAAATAAGTTGAACTATTATCAGCCAAAAAAGGTTAGACGAGTTGAAATCCCGAAAGACAACGGAAAAACCCGCCCATTAGGGATTCCGAGTATTTGGGACAGACTGATACAACAGTGTATCTTACAGATACTGGAGCCGATTTGTGAAGCGAAATTTCATGAGCGGAACAATGGTTTCAGACCATATCGGTCAACGCAGAATGCAATCGCACAATGCTATAAAATGGCACAGTTGCAGAATCTGCACTTTGTAGTAGATGTAGACATTGTTGGCTTCTTTGATAATATCGACCACAGTAAGTTGATTCGGCAGTTGTGGGGAATCGGCATACAGGACAGAAAGCTGATTATGATAATCAAGCAGATGCTGAAAGCGGAAATCCTGTTCAATGACATTATAATCACTCCCGAAACGGGTACACCACAGGGGGGATTCTATCCCCACTTCTTGCAAATGTTGTATTGAATGAACTGGACTGGTGGATTGCCAGTCAGTGGGAAATGTTCAAAATCAAAGAGGGTAAAACAGGTTTAGAGTTTAACAAGACTGATAAAGAGGGAAACGTCCTCACAGTAGACAGAACGCAGAAATGGAATAAGCTGAGAGCAAAAACCGATTTGAAAGAAATGTATATCGTAAGGTATGCAGATGATTTTAAGCTATTCTGTCGGGATTATGCAACGGCGAAAAAGGTAATGTGTGCCACAAAACTCTGGTTGGCAGAAAATCTGCATTTACAGACCAGTGGAGAAAAGTCGGGTATCACAAACTTGCGGAAGAATTACACTACTTTCCTCGGTATCAAATTTAAGGTTGTACCAAAAGGCAGTAAGTGGGTAATACGTTCCCACATGGCAGACAAGAGTAAAGCAAAGGTCATTAAAAAGCTAAGTGACGTTTGGAAAGACATAAAGAATCCAAGCAAACAAAGCGAGATAGACCGAAATATAAGTCTTTATAATGCAATGGTTATGGGAATGCACAACTATTACTGTATGGCAACTATGGTATCAGCAGACTTTGCGGAAATCGCCTTTAAAGTAACGGGAAAAAGTAACGGCATGAATCATAATAACCGCTGTTGCCCCATAGAACGTCAAGGCGAGATAACCAGCAAGTTTATTCAGGAAAAGTATGGAAAGTCTAAGCAGTTCCGATGGATAAAGGGAAGAATGATTATCCCTGTTGGATATGTGGCTTATGAATACCCCAAATATAAAAGGCGTGAAGTCAATAAATATGTGAGGAAGTATTCAGACATCGAAAACTGTATCAGCTACGATGTTATGAAATACATGATGGAAAATGCACATCTCTACCCTACGTTGGAGATGGCAGACAACGCTCTTTCGAGATATATCGCACAAAAAGGCAAATGTGCGGTAACGCACAATGCCCTGTCAATATCAGATATGGTATGTGTGCATATCAAACCATGTAAGGGAGAGCGAAACGACACTTACAGGAATTTGATTATCCTGTCAAAAGAGGTGTCAGAACTGGTTGGAGCAACGAATCCTGTAAAAATTGGAAAGTTGCTTAAAGACTTACAGTTGACCGAAGAAATGAAAGATAAAATCAATAAACTCCGAAAACACAGAGAGTTGGAGGAAATACAATTCGAGGACTATATAGGCACTAAAAAGTAATCTTAGTCGGTGGAACGCCGTGTGATGGGAAACTATCACGCACGGTGTGGAGCGGGGGAAAAGCCCGAGGTGGAAACGCCAGAGGCTTACCTATCGCTATTCGGACAGATTCCGAAATTTGATAAGCTGATCGCAACTATTCGTAGCCGTGAGATTTCAGCATCCATTATCCTCCAGTCGCAGTCACAGCTCAAGACCATCTATAAAGATGCTGCTGAAACCATTTTAGGTAACTGCGATACGATGTTGTTCCTTGGCGGAAAGGAAAGTTCCACATTAAAGGAGATTTCCGAGACACTGGGAAAGGAAACGATTGATTTATACAACACTTCTGATACCCGTGGACAGAGCCGTTCTTATGGGATGAATTACCAGAAAACAGGAAAGGAATTGATGAGCCGGGACGAGCTTGCGGTCATGGATGGCAGTAAATGTATCCTTCAGCTGAGAGGTGTCAGACCATTTTTCAGTGACAAGTTTGATATTACCAAGCATAAACGATACAAGGAATTGTCGGACTATGATAAGAAAAAGGAATTTGATGTGGAAGCGTATATGCGGCATCGGATGGAAGTGAAGCTGACAAGGACACAGGAATTTGACCTGTATGCCTTTTCAGAGGAAAGTCTGGCAGAAGAATTAAATACAGAAAACAAGGAAGCAGAGCATGTGAAAGATTCGGACACATAGCTCTTTTTCTTTGCCCTTATAGGGAGGTGATGGATTTGAGAGATCATGAAAGGCCGCCCATAAGGGCAGAGCCGGAAGAGACTTCTTAAAACATAGATAGAAACCGAGAAAAAGCAATGATTTGAAAGGAGACAACGACTATGGCGTTTTTTAATCAGGCAATTAATATTTTACAGACTCTTGTAGTAGCGATCGGAGCTGGTCTTGCAGTATGGGGTGTTATCAACCTGCTGGAAGGTTACGGAAACGACAATCCGGGTGCAAAATCCCAGGGGATTAAGCAGCTGATGGCGGGAGGTGGTGTTGTTTTGATCGGCACCCAGCTTGTACCGTTACTTTCCGGTTTGTTTAGCTGAGAAACTTAGGAGGGAGATGACTCATGGATCGGATATTTGAAGCGATTGAAGAATGGATGAGGAATCTTCTGACAGGCATGGTAAGTTCCAACCTGACAACAATGTATACCGATGTCAATGAAAAGACCGGTCAGATTGCTGCTCAGGTTGGGCAGACACCGCAGGGCTGGAATGGCAGCATTTACAGCATGATACAGAATCTTTCCGAGTCGGTCATTGTACCGATTGCCGGTATGATTATCACATTTGTACTTTGTTATGAGCTGATCTCCATGTTGACGGAAAAGAACAACATGCACGACATTGACACCTGGATGTTCTTTAAATACTTTTTCAAGATGTGGGTGGCAGTCTGGATCGTCAGCCATACCTTTACGATCACGATGGCGGTATTTGATGTCGGGCAGTCCGTAGTCAGCCGGGCAGCTGGGGTTATCAGTTCTGATACAGCGATCAATATAGATACGATGATCTCCACGATGGAGACAGCGATGGAATCTATGGAGATTGGTGAACTTGTCATACTGGCACTGGAAACGATGCTTGTAAGCCTGTGTATGAAGATTATCTCAGTCTTTATTACAGTGATTTTGTATGGACGTATGATTGAGATTTATCTCTATTCGTCCGTTGGAGCGATCCCGTTCGCAACCATGTCCAACCGGGAATGGGGGCAGATCGGGAACAACTATCTTCGTGGATTGTTTGCACTGGCATTCCAGGGATTTTTTATGATGGTCTGCGTGGGAATCTATGCGGTTCTGGTCGCAAACATCCAGATGTCAGATAACATACATTCTGCATTGTTCGGCGTGATGGCATACACGGTGATCCTGTGTTTCAGTCTGATGAAAACAGGAAACTTTGCCCGCAGTATCTTTAACGCCCACTAAGAAAGGAGGAACTGGCAATGGCATTTGTATCTGTGCCTAAAGACTTAACCAAGGTTAAGAATAAGATCATTTTCAATCTGACGAAACGGCAGCTGATCTGCTTTGGGGTTGCGGCGGTGGTAGGGCTTCCGTTTTATTTCTTAAGCAGGGGAATCATTGGTTCCAGTAACGCAGCGACCGGGATGTGCCTTCTGATGCTTCCGGCATTTTTGTTTGCCATGTATGAGAAGGATGGACTCCCGTTAGAAAAGGTCTTAAAAAATATGATTACCGTAAAATTTATCCGTCCTCCGGTACGCAAGTACCAGATGGAAAATATGTACGAGAAAAAGTATACCGTGGTCAGAAAGAAGAAAGGGGGAACGAAGAGTGTTAAAAAGAAAAAACGATAGACAGCCGCCACAGAGTTTAGACGAATTATATCCGGATGATTACTGGCTGGATGAGGAGGATGGAGAAGAAGAACTTCCAGACCCCGCAATGAAAAGAAAACCAGTAAACGGCAGGCTGCACGATGAGCCAATGGTAACAGGGTATGAAGCACTGGAACGCCAAAGAGGTGTCCGCAGACCGAACCGGAAACTGACACGCAGGGAAAAGAAAGCCCTCAAAAGGGCACAGAAATATGAAGAAAAACTGCATAAGGAACATGAAAAAGCGGATAAGAAAAATGCAAAAAGGGAAGCAAAGCTGGCAGCCAGAGCAGAAAAGCAGGCAGTGCGTGACGCAAAGAAAAACGCAAAAAAGAAAAAGAGCAGATCTGTCGCAGCACCGTCGGGGCAGCGTCCGGCAGGAAAAGTGGTTTCCGGAACGAAAGGCAGTGGGACAGGAAAGAAAACACCGGATAGTGCCAGAGATAAGAGGATCACTGCACAGCAGTCGATTCCATACCATGAGATGGGAAGGGACGGTATCTGCCGGGTGCAGGACAAGTTTTATTCCAAGACGATCCGTTTTTATGACATCAACTATCAGCTGGCACAGAATGAAGATAAGAACGCCATCTTTGAAAACTGGTGTGATTTCCTGAATTACTTTGACAGCACAATTCATTTTCAGCTGTCTTTTATCAACCAGCACAGCAACATGGCAGAGTATGAGAAGGTCATCCATATCAATCCGCAGGAGGATGAATTTGATGACCTACGTATGGAGTTTGCCCAGATGCTCAATAACCAGCTGGCAAAAGGAAATAACGGGCTGATGCGTACCAAATATATCACATTTGGGATTGAAGCGGAGAATATCCGGGAAGCACGGCCAAAACTGGAACGTATCGAGTCGGATATTCTGAATAACTTTAAGATCCTTGGGGTATCTGCCTATCCGCTGAACGGAGAGGAACGGTTACAGATCATGTATGAAACCTTTAACCAGGACAGCAAAGTTCCGTTCCATTTCTCTTATGACGATGTACTTCGGACAGGGCTTAGTACCAAGGATTATGTCGCACCGACCAGTTTTGTATTTAAGAATGGAAAAGATTTTGAGATGGGCGGCACGATGGGAGCTGTTTCCTATTTACAGATCCTTGCACCGGAACTTACCGACAAGATGCTGGCAGAGTTTCTGGAGATGGACAGCAACCTGATGGTGAATTTCCATATCCAGTCCATCGACCAGATGAAGGCGATCAAACTGGTAAAAAGCAAGGTGACGGATATTAACCGTATGAAGATCGAGGAACAGAAAAAAGCAGTCCGGGCAGGCTATGACATGGACATTATCCCTTCGGATTTAAATACATACGGTGGGGAGGCAAAAAGGCTTCTGGAAGATCTGCAGTCCAGAAATGAGCGAATGTTCCTTGTGACAGCATTGTTCTTAAATACCGCACCGACCAAACAGGAACTGGAAAATGTGGTGTTCCAGACTGCAGGTATTGCACAGAAATATAACTGTGCATTGAAACGGCTGGATTACCAGCAGGAGCCGGGACTGATGAGCTGTCTGCCGCTTGCGATGAATTTCGTACCGATCAAGCGGGCACTGACAACGACATCCACGGCGATTTTTGTCCCGTTTACCACACAGGAATTATTTATGAGTGGGGAGTCCATTTATTATGGATTAAATGCCCTGTCCAATAACCTTATCATGGCAGACAGGAAGAAGCTGAAGAACCCGAACGGACTGATTCTTGGTACACCGGGTTCCGGTAAATCGTTTGCGTCAAAACGAGAGATTGCAAACGCATTTATCGTGACGAAAGATGACATTATCGTATGTGACCCGGAAGGGGAGTATTATCCGTTAGTCCGGGCATTTCATGGACAGGTGATCCGTATTTCCCCGACCAGCCACGATTATATCAATCCGATGGATATTAACCTGGATTACGCTGACGATGATGACCCGCTTTCCTTAAAATCGGACTTCATCCTGTCCCTTTGTGAGCTGGTAGTTGGCGGAAAGAACGGACTGGAGCCGGTTGAAAAGACCGTCATTGACCGATGCGTAAGGCTGGTCTATCAGGATTTCCTTTCTGACCCGGTACCGGAAAAAATGCCGATCTTAGAGGATTTATATAATCTTCTCCGTAATCAGAAAGAGCAGGAAGCACAGCGTCTGGCAACGGCACTTGAGATCTACGTCAATGGTTCCTTAAAAGTGTTTAACCATAGAACCAACGTGGAACTGAGTAACCGTATCGTATGTTTTGACATTAAGGATCTGGGAAAACAGCTGAAAAAACTGGGTATGCTGATCGTGCAGGACCAGGTGTGGAACAGGGTAACGATCAACCGTTCTGCGAATAAGAGTACCAGATATTATATTGATGAGTTCCATCTGCTCTTAAAAGAGGAGCAGACAGCAGCATACAGCGTGGAGATCTGGAAGCGATTCCGTAAATGGGGTGGTATCCCTACGGGTATCACGCAGAACGTAAAAGACCTGTTAGCCAGCCGGGAGATTGAGAACATCTTTGAAAACTCTGACTTTATCCTGATGCTCAACCAGGCATCCGGTGACAGACAGATCCTTGCAAAACAGCTCAACATTTCCCCACACCAGCTTTCTTATGTAACGAACAGCGGGGAAGGTGAGGGACTGGTCTTTTATGGCAGCACCATTATCCCGTTCAAGGATAAGTTTGATAATTCCCTGATGTTGTATGCCCTGATGACTTCCAAGCCGGACGAGGTGGAGAAACGGAAGAAACTTGGTATCGGAGAACGGGACGATTAAAGAAATAAACGAAACAAAATAAAACAGAGTAGAGGATGAGCCGGGGGGAATACTTCCGGTAATTTTTCTGCCCGGAAATCATGGAGGATTACAAGATGGAAGATTACAGAAACATGGAGAGATGCAGCGGTGAGCCTTGCTGCGTATTTGCAGAAAGAATCTGTGCAGACAATGAAAAGGAGATTTTGAAAATGGAAAAGGACAGAAAGGAAAAAGTAATGGCTGATGAGATGGTGGATGACCTTATCTATCTGGCAGAACTGATTGACTTTACGGGAATTGTATCTTGTCTGGCTGTAAGGGGGACTTTAAGTGAGCGAATGACAGACAAGCTGACGGATTCCATTGCAGGGATGGCAGATGAAGTGTTGGAAAAATGGGAGGACTATCAGGATAAGACAGAATAACCGGTACAAAACAGTAAAGGGGATGGTCAAAGTTGCAGGAGCATGAGTATAAGGCGAGAGATAAAACCGTCCAGAAGATGAGCCGGGATGGTCTGCGGGAAGAAAACCTCCGGAACAAGGAAGAAAAAAGGATCACCGGACGGGATACGGATACCGAGATTTCCCGCAGTGAGAAGAAAGAGGAACTGGATTTTAGTAAACGCAGACATGAACGGCTTAAAGAAGAACGGGAGATGGAGCAGCCAGAGCAGAGTTCCAGAAAACCCAGATATAGCAGGGAACATGTATCCGACCAGGATATAAACTCAGATATGGGTGAAGAGGTAGAAATAGAGGGAGATATTTCCGTTGAAAATGGAGAAAATCCCAAATCTGCCTTTCGCACAGAGAGTATCCGTGGACAGCCAAGAGGGGAACGGGCATATCTGGAGACAGTTGCAGACAGCCGGGATCTTCGGAAGAAAAAGATGGTCAGGGATTATGCTGCAAAGGAAAGAAGGAAGGAAAAGGAGACTTCCAGAGAAGAAAAAGCAGCCAAAAGAGAATCTGCCCGTTACCGGGAAACTTCCGAAGTGATGGAAGATTCCCTGGATAAGTTCCACGAGGAGATCAAAGGCAAGTCCAAAAGGGAACGGGTGCTGAAGGAACAGCGGAAAAAAGTTTCCCGTCTGTCTTTTGGTGATGAGGGTGACGGCATGGTACATGGTGCCGGGATCGGTATCCGGAATCCGGCATCGGCAGTCAAAGATGCGGCAGTCACAGCAGCACACTGGAAAACGCACGAAGAAGAGGATGAAAATGCGGCAGTGGAAGGGGCACACCGGGCAGAGCTTGTCGGGGAAAGTCTTGCAAGGAAATCCATCTACATGCGGGAACGGCTGAAAGGGCGAAGGGAAGAATCTCGGAGATTAAAAGAAAGCGTCCTGGATGAAGCAGAAAGGAGCAGGCTGATATTTGAGACTGCCTATGGAAATGAAGCGAAGGACGCAGTGAAAAGAGAAGCAGAGAAGAAAAAGAAATCTGCCCTGCAGAAACTCTTTCAGAAGAAGCGTTACCAGAAGCAGTATCAGGCAGCCAGACAGAGTAAAAAAGTAAAGGATGCAGCGATCACTTCCGCACAGAAGTTTACGGAAAAAGCGAAAGATGCCGTCAAGATGGTGGCGGCACAGAACCGGGGGATTTTTGCCACGGTAGCTGTCTTTGCTCTGATCTTTGTGCTGATCGCAGCCAGTTTTACCAGCTGTACGGCATCTTTGCAGGGAGCTTCTTCAGCAATCATCTCTACCAGCTATTCCAGTACGGATGAAGATATTTATGCCGCTGAAAATGCGTACCGTGCCTTGGAAGAAGCACTGAATACACAGATCAATCAGATGGAATCCACCCATCCGGATTATGACGAATACCGGTACCAGATTGATGAGATCGGTCATAACCCATATCAGTTGATCTCTTATCTTACGGTAAAATACGGCGGCTTCACTTACGATGAAGTGGCAGAGGAGATTAAGGAGATCTTCCGACAGCAGTATGGAATCACCACAGACTCTACCAGAGAAACAGTTACAGAAACCAAGACTGTCCGGGTAGGGGAGTCCTTGGGACTGGTTGTGACAAGTGGGTACTGTAACTGCCCGATCTGCTGTGGCCAGTGGAGTGGCGGACCGACAGCCAGTGGGGCAATGCCGACAGCAAACCATACGATTGCCGTGGATGCGGCGAATCCATTTGTGCCGATCGGAACCCATGTAGTCATGAACGGTGTGGAATATGTAGTAGAAGATACCGGAGCGTTCGCAAGATATGGGGTACAGTTCGATGTTTACTATGACAATCATGCGGCGGCATCCGCACATGGACACCAGACATGGGAAGCCTACATAGCAGACAGCAATGGAAACCAGGAAGTGCAGGTCACGACTACAAAAGAGGTGAACCGTCTGGATGTGACGATGACAAACCACAGCCTGGATGCCGTGTTAAGGAGCCGTATGACAGAGGAAGAACAGGAACGCTACGATGCGTATAACAAATATTATGGCAACCGTGATTATCTGTTTGATCTAAACAGCATACCCACCGGAAGCAGTGGATTTGGTTACGACATACCGGCAGATGCTTTATCTGATCCACAGTTTGCAAAAATGATACAGGAAGCAGAAAAATATCTGGGTGTTCCATATGTATGGGGCGGTTATTCCCCAAGTGGTTTTGACTGTTCCGGCTTTGTAAGCTGGGTTATCAATAACTGTGGAAATGGATGGAATGTCGGAAGATGTACTGCCGATGAGCTGCGGTCACACTGTTCGCAGGTATCACCATCGGAGGCAAAACCGGGAGATCTGATCTTCTTCCAGGGAACCTATGACACACCGGGAGCAAGCCATGTGGGAATCTATGTCGGCAATAACATGATGATTCACTGTGGCAAGCCTGTCCAGTATACCAGCATTGCAAGTGCTTACTGGCAGGAACATTTTATGGCGTTTGGTCGTCTGCATTAGAGGAGGTGACAGGGCAGATGAACATGAAATTGAAAAAACTTCTGAATGATATTCAGAAAACAGAGGATAAGATCGCTGAATTACAGGAACACCTGAAGCGGCAGAATACATTGAGACAGCAGATGGAAGATATAGAGATCGTTAAGTCGTTCCGTTCCATGAAGCTGGACAGCCGCAGCCTGCTTGTCCTGCTTGACGGGATTCAGAAAGGAACCGTTACGATTCAGATGGATGAGGACGGCGGTATCACGGTGGAGGATGCAAAAGCTCCGCAGAAAAAGGAAAACAACGAAGAAGTTCACAGACCACCTGTTGGTCAGATGACAGAAAGAGAGGTTTTAGACGATGAGGAATAAAGTGGTAAAGAAACTGCTTATGATTGCCATGGCAGTCACCATGATCTCCGGGACATCCATTGCTACGGTTTATGCAAACGCAAACCCACCGGCGGAGGAGACAACGACACAGGTAGTAGAAGAAACGGCAACAGAATCAACAGAAGATACGGAGAAGAAAGAGGATATCGGAAGGGTCACCGGGGAAGGGGATAATTCGGCTTTTTCTACTCCGGGAAATGCCCAGCTGGTGGATGATAAGGAAAATGATGATACGAAACAGTTCCTTACCATCCAGACCAAGAAGGGAAATACATTTTATATGGTCATTGACCGTTCCAGCAATACAGAAAACGTGTACATGATGTCCCTGGTCGATGAGAATGACCTGGCAGAATTTCTGGATGAGACAGAAAAGAGCAAAGAAACCGAAGAATCAACCGTAGTGATTCCGGAAACCGGAAACTACCCCGGCAGTAGAGGAGGAAACCGAAGTGAAGAAAGAAGAAAAGACGGGAATGAATGTAAAAGGACTTGGAGCAATCGTACTTGCAGTGATTCTTGGAGTGGCAGGGATTGCCGTTTATAAAAAGCATGGACGTGGCAAAGAGGAGGACTATGTAAGCGAACAGCTGGAGTTTTCTGATGGACCGTATGTAAATGAAGAAGAGGATGAGGAAGAATAAACTTCCATCTTCAAAGAAGCAACCAAAATAAGGACAGGGGGCAGCCAGAGTAGTTTGGCTGCCCTTTTTCAGTAGAAAGGACAGAAAAACGTATGTCAAAATTTTTAGTAATCGCAGAGAAACCAAGTGTGGCACAGAGTTATGCCAAAAACCTGTCAGCTTATAAAAAAGAGGACGGATATTTAGAAGGGGAGAGCTGTATTGTCAGCTGGTGCCTTGGGCATCTGGCAGAGTATGCACAGCCGGAGGAATATGACCCGAAATATGAGAAATGGCAGTTTGATGACCTTCCGATTCTCCCGCAGGTCTGGAAGTTGAAAGTTTCCAGAGATAAAAAGAAACAGTTTGATGTGTTAAAAAGCCTGATGAACCGGGCAGATGTGGACTATCTGGTAAATGGCTGTGATGCAGGAAGGGAAGGGGAACTGATCTTCCAGAGAGTGTATGACCTTGCCGGCTGCAGGAAACCGGTGAAGCGTTTATGGATCAGTTCCATGGAAGATACGGCAATCCGGACAGGTTTTCAGACAATGAAAGGAGCAGAGGAATACCGGAATATCTGCATGGCTGCGGTATGCAGGGCACAGGCAGACTGGCTGATCGGAATGAACGGAACTAGGGCATATACGACCTGTTATTTTAAACGTCTGGTTGTGGGCAGAGTGCAGACGCCAACGCTTGCCATGCTTGCGGAACGTCAGGATAAGATTGAGCATTTTCAGAAAGAAGCCTTTTATAAAGTAGCACTGACAGACGGAAGGCTTACGGTAGTTTCTGAAAATATTGCAAATGAGGAAGCAGCCGATCTCCTTGCTTCCTTATGTATGGATTCGGAAGCAGTGATTACACAGATAAAGAGGGAACAAAAGAAAGCGTTTCCTCCCAAACTTTATGATCTGACCAGTCTGCAAAGGGAAGCAAACCGTTACTTTGGCTATACGGCAAAGAAAACACTGGATATGCTGCAGGAATTATATGAAGAAAAGCTGGTCACTTATCCAAGAACGGACAGCCAGTTCGTGACGGAGGATATGAGGGATACCGTAGAGGAACTGGTAGGGAAAATGCCAGTCTTACTTCCGTTCTTGGATTATGGACAGCTGGGACATAACATCACCAGAGTGATTAACAATGCAAAAGTATCCGACCATCATGCGATTCTTCCAACAAAAGAAGCCGTAGAAAAAGGAATCTCTGATCTGACAGCGGACAAAAAGAACCTGATGATGCTGGTCTGCCAGCAGCTGGTGCAGGCAACAGGGGAAGAGTATCAGTATGAGCAGACGGATATTATGGTCAAATGTCAGGGACATGATTTTACTGCCAGAGGAAAAGTGCCGGTGCAGATGGGATTTAAAGCGGCGGGGAATGCCTTTAAGAACCAGTGCGTGAAAGCCAAGCCGGAAGAAGAAACGGAAAAAGAAACTTCCATCCCATATGGATATGAAGAAGGAATGACGCTTTCTCCGGTAAAGGCAGAAAAGACAGTGCATTTTACTTCCCCGCCAAAACCATTCAATGATGTGATATTTTGTGAGCGTAAGGAGTGGATAGGAATTGAAGAAAGGAGTTCAGCATGAGAAGAAAAAAAGATAGAAGCAATGGCATTACTGCTTTGTATGAAAGACTGTCTCGTGATGACGATAATGCTGGAGAGAGTAACAGTATCATTCATCAAAAGCAAATGCTTGAAGATTATGCTATAAAACATGGTTTTACGAATCTTGTTCATTTTACCGATGATGGTTGGAGTGGAGCGACCTTTGACAGACCTTCATGGAACAGACTTGTTGAAGGTGTTAAAAACGGAGAAATCACTGCCTGTATCTGCAAAGATATGTCCAGAATCGGCAGAGACCATTTGCAAGTGGGTTTTTTCACTGACATTCTGTTTAGAGAAAAGGAAGTTCGATTTATAGCAATCAATAATGGTATTGACAGTGACCGTCAAGAAACCAGTGAGTTTGCCCCTTTTCTGAATATCATGAATGAGTGGTTTGTCAGGGACACAAGTAAGAAAATTAAAGCTGTACTGAAATCCAGAGGTTCTTCCGGCAACGCTCATACAAGTAATATCCCACCATACGGCTATTTGAAAGACCCCGAAAACCCCGACCATTGGATTATTGATGAAGAAGCTGCTGAAGTAGTCCGCAGAATTTATCGCATGACTATTGAGGGAAAAGGACCTTATCAGATAGCAAGAGAACTTTCAGAAGAAAAAATAGAAAGACCGTCTTATTATCTTGGAAAAAAGGGACTTGGAAATCATGCAAGCAACTATGACAAAGAAAATCCGTATATGTGGCGAGGAAATCAGGTTACTACTCTGATTGCCCGACCAGAGTATATCGGAAAGACTGTCAACTTCAGGACATTCAAAAATTCCTATAAGGACAAAAAGACGAAAAGGGCAGACAAGGAAGATTGGGTGGTTTTTGATGATACACAAGAGCCTATTGTCGATGAAGAAACATGGCTGCTTGCTCAAAAGTTAAGACAGAATGTAAGAAAAGCAGATCCTATGGGCGAGCCTAATGTTCTGACCGGAAAGATTTACTGTGCTGATTGTGGTGCGCCGATGTATAATCACAGGCAGCGGAAAGGGCGAGAAAGAATATACTATACTGCCAAAGGCGAAAAAAGGACAAGTTATTCCAATCCGGCAGATTGTTATGAATGTTCCACTTATAATCTTGCTTATCAGAAGTATGATCGTCACTGTACTTGCCACCATATTTCAACAAAAGCACTTAAAAGCATCATTCTGAAAACCATACAAGAGACTTGCCATTATGTTTCTTTGAATGAGCAGGAGTTTGTCTATTCTCTGCAAGAAGAATCGGCGATGAAAGATATTGCTGTTTCTGAAACTGTAAAAAACCGCATTGAAAGAAATCAGAAGCGAGTTCACGAACTGGATATGCTTA
>ENA-OZEO01000265-OZEO01000265.1-human-gut-metagenome-genome-assembly--contig:-NODE-265-length-15107-cov-6.354504_pt1 | contig 15107 bp, 10 predicted proteins | sample MGYA00244611_ERZ653620 | MGnify/ENA primary metagenome ERZ653620 (study PRJEB26926, sample SAMN06165137) | human gut metagenome | biome: ENVO:00009003; feature: ENVO:2100002; material: ENVO:00002003...
ATGACCCTCTGCTTGTAAGGCAGATGCTCTCCCAGCTGAGCTAAGATTCCATATTGTGCTTGTTTCAGGCGGCTTATTTGTTGTCCGCTCCGTAACTTGCTTTGCTATTATATAATGGATTTTGTCGGATGTCAACACCTTTTTTGAATTTTTTTTAATTTTTTTTATTTTTCTAATTGTTCATACATTTTAAATCCATCTTATCACCTGAATTTTCCAAAGAAATACAGGTAAATGAAACCCGGAAACAGAATTGCTCATGACAACAACTCTGATGTACCGACAAGTTGATTCTTGAAACAATCTTGTCGGTACACTAATTCCGGGCTTCTTCTTCAAGAACTATCTTTTTATGTGTAGCAGAAATTTTTACTGATTCTGCCTCTATATAATTTTAACTGTATGGTTTTAGCTATATAATCTTTGTTTCTATTTCTTATTTTGTAATCTTTACAGAATTTTTCTGTCCTTTGCCCTTGAAAAGCTTCTGGTATGCACTTAATTTTGCTGCCGGAACTTTGATTACTGCCTTAGCAGAAATTCCCTTTAATGCAGATGCTCCTACTGTTTTGAGCACTTTAGAATTAACTGTAATGGAAGTCAGCGCTTTACATCCGTTAAACGCCTGTTTTCCAATTGTGGTTACTTTGGATCCTATCGTGACTTTTTTCAGTTTTGTGCAGCCATTAAATGCTTTATCACCAATTGCTGTTACATTAAATGTATAACCATTAATTTTTACTGTTGCAGGAACAGATGCACTTGTAAGAGTTTTCTCTGCCGGAGCATAAACGCTTACTGTTCCATTCTTGTATGCGGATTTAGTTACCTTGTATTTCAGGTTTCCGGATGTGTATACCTTTCCTTTTGCCGGAATCGCCGCAATTTCGAAATTCTGGATCGCTGTGCCAACATAATTGCCTTTACCTGTAATGATCACAGATGCTGTGGAGCCGGCTTTTGTGTTATTTGCATAGGAAACGGTGTAGTCTGTTCCGGCTTTCAGTTTCTTGCCGTTTAAGGTTACTGTTACTGACGGTTTAAGCGCCTTACCTGCATAAAGTTGAGTCTTGATTGTAGAAATTTGTGCAGATGCGATGCTGTTCAGAGATTGACCTGAGAACTCATAGTATGCAGGAATCTCAACAGCTTTTATTTTCTCTTCATTTGTCCACCAGTCTACATAAAATAAACGATGTTTATTTCCATCAATTCCGGCTGTTAAACCTTCGAATTCATCCAGATGAATGTATCGAGGAAGTACTACTCCATATTTTTTCTCACCATTTACATCAAATCTAAACTGCGCCAGAAGTCTGTTTGTAGAATATTCTTCATCCAGACTAGCATTGACCGTAACAAGATTTATTTCTTCATTCTTGTATATTTTTGTAAAGTAAAACCAGTCATTATCCTCTGTCTCATCCCATGCATACCTATATGTTGGATCAAAACAGTCTTTCGATACAGGAACGCCTGCTGCCTGCGCTTCTTTTGTATCAAACTGTCGAACGATCAGATTTCTTGAATATGTCTCACCTTCCGTTTCATATGTACCAAGTTTCAATGCTCCACCTATATACAGCTGCGCTGTCTGTTTTCCGTTTGTTCCAAGATAAATCTGCGGAATTGCTGTCTGAGAGTATTCTGCACTGTCAATTTCACCAAATTTCAGATAAGCTCCCGGCTGTCCATAAATGGTTATTTCCGGATTAATCACTGCTTTCTCAAAATTCAGATATTCAGATACAACCAGACATACACCCTCTTCTGATGTCAGTTCTTTACAGTTCAGGCTCTTCACTACAGCATCCGCAATCTTAATTTTATCTGCTGTTACATTTGCATTTAATCTGGCATTCATAAGTTCCACTTCTCCAGAGCCTGTAAAGGTTAAAGTATTCGCCTTTACAAGAATCCTGGACAGTGACAGTTTCTTGCCTGCCGGAACATTTACAGAAGAAATTGAAACCGGAACAAAATTATCTGTATCTGTGCTTTCGTCATAATTATTCTGTCCCTCTATCTTCAGTGCTTTCGCAGCACTTGGAACAGTAAGCGTTCCACTGATCTTGGTGTTAGCTTTCATATTCATCAGATAATAACCACTGGCATTGTTCTTCTTCTGATATGCATTTATATATCTTTCCGCCTGTGCTGTCGGTGCGACATTAATCCACACACATCCTCCATCAGGGAATTCTGCCCTTCCGCATGCCTCGAAAATCTCCTTTGCTGACATTCCTTCACAATCCCGGAATTCCTGAAGATCAACCGCATTATCTTTATCCGGATTCCAGATTTTTCCATTCATATCCTGAGTCGTACCATCTTCTGAATAGACCCAAATTCTGGAAAGCATTTCCACAATATCTTCGTCAGACATATCATATTTCACTGCCTGTGTACCAGCCGGAACAGGAATATCTTCCCATTCACCTTTCTCATCTGATGTCTTATATATAATTCCAATTCCGTAAGGACTGCTCCACTTCTCTCCATTTTCATTTTCAAACTCGCCAGTACCCCAGTCAAATGTTTTATGGAATACCGGAGCAGTCTTACTGTTTACAATGTGTATAAAAAAAGCATTTTCATCCTGTGGATTGTTTTTGATATTATCCGTTTCATTGTAAATATTAAAAAATTCACTGGCACCAAATACCTGCAGATCATGGCTGTTATTTCTCAGATATATATTTTCCACTCCGGAAATACCACCTATCGCATTATTCTGCCCACAAAAGATCACTTTATCATCGGAACCTGTTCCTTTTAATACGCTTCTCATATCCTGACAGAAGAAAGTTGTCGTTCCTTTTCCTTCTTTGATTTCAATCGTCTCTGGCGGATCTATCATACCCCAGAATACGATGTTTCCGTTCGGTGTAATACTTCTGGCTCTTGCATTCTCCACCAGTACTATCATCCCTTCAGGAGCCACAAAGTCTGCTGCATCTTCCAGATCCTGGACGCTTACAAAACAGTATCCTGTATTTTCTCCTTCGATACTGTTTAACGCATTTGAAAAAGTAGTGTCTTCTACTGTTTTCATGTCCACTTCCGGACGTTCTTCATTCTGCAGGGCATTATTGTACTGTTCCTCTGTTATATATGCCACTTCAAAAGATCCTTTTACCTGTTTAGCACCTGCTGCGTCTGTCGATGCCTCTGATTCTTCTGATGTAAATCCGTCCACTTCCGGCGCTTCGTCCGTATCAAAATCTGATACTTCTTCCCCGGATGTCCAGATTTCTGCCGTATCCTCTGCTTCGGCTTCTTCCTCCGTGCCCTGCATCTCTACAGTTTCTTCCCCCGAAGAAAATTCTGTGCCCATAACAGCTGCGCTTTCTGCCATAGGTGTTATGCACATAAGTGCTGCCAACAATAATGCGACTTGTTTTTTCTTCATACGTAAAACCCTCCTTTTTCTGGATTTGAGTGTATTAAAAAAAGCACCCTGCAAGATGTAATCGCAGCTTGCACAATTTGCGAGAATGATTTTTTTAGTACCTCTGTAATTTTATACACTGCCATCTTCATTTTTGACAGCGTTCAGAATCCCTTCAGGGATATCTTTCAAAAATATTTTACAGTAAAATCTCTTCCCCTATTTCATCCAGGAAGCTGTTCATCTCTTCTAGTGTCATCTTCTCTTCCAGTCCATAAATAATTGCTGCATCGTAACGTACGCGCGGATAAAGTCTCGGCTTCTGACCGATATCCAGAAGCCTTTGTGTATCCGACAGATCAAGAGAAAGGAGAAACGCACACTGCAGTAGTATTTTCCTTGTGGGGATTCGCTGACCGCCAAACAGTTTTCGTGCATAGGATTCTTCCAGATTCAGCTTTCGCACAATATCTTTCTTTTTCATTCCACGCTCTTCGATTATATGCTCAAGATAAAGCCCTACCTCTACCTTGTTTCCTCGTTCCCTTGCAAAATATGCGGCGCCTTCCTCTTTTATCATTCCCATGATTTCTTCTGTTTCTTTCATTTCTTCTCACACCTCTTTCCTGTTCATATCTCCCTTCTGCCAAAACCCGAGGTTATATTTTTTGATCTTTACCACTGTCCGTTATCTGATGACTGATCCATAATTAAAAAGCAGATATGATACTGTTAAGTGTACCATATCTGCCCATTTTAGAGCGGGACAATTTTGTCCCTTTTTATGTATAAATTTCAAAATCAGGGGAAGAATCTATCTTCATGATTTCTTCTTTTTGTTCCTCTGTACAGTGTACCTCCGTCAGTCCCGAATGTCCAAACAGCGGTTCAAAATTTTTAATATCTGCATTGGAAATATCTATTACCTGCAGATTCTTTGCTCCTGTGACAGGAGACAGATCTTTCACCAGACTGAAACTTACTGACAGGAAATTTAATGAAGGAAACTGTTCGATTCCTTCCAACGAAGAAATCTGTGTTGTGAATGCAAGTGTCTCCAGCTGTGTCATCCCTTTCAATGGTTTCAGATTCTCCAGTATGGTACTATCCCCCCACATGAACAGCGCCTTTAAGGTACTCATCTGCGAAAGAGTTTCGGCAGCCGCCTCATTTACATCACACATGCACAGAGTATCCAGTTTCTTCATCTCTGTCAATGGCTCAAATATATTGTTTTCTACTTCCATATTACTCATATCCAGGTAATCCAGGCTCAGATTTTTCAGAAAGTCTATATCTGTCAGATTCATCCCCTGTATATTTAATCTTAAAATGCCTGTGCATTCTCCAATCACTGACAGATTCTCTGCCGGATTCTCCATAATACAGAGGGTATCCAGATCTATCAGATTCAAAAGCACAGAGAAATCTGTGATCATATTCTTGCTCAGATAAAGTTTTTTCAAAGGCAGCTCTTTTAACCCGGAAATATCTTCGATTTTCTGGTTACACAGCGCAAGTTCCTCCAGATTTACCATTTGTGCCAGATCCGAAAGATCTGTAATATTTCCGCGCACAGATCCGAAGCTGCTGTCCTTTCCATCCACATGGCGGCCTTCACCCCAGAATGTGTCCTCATCATCAAGAATTTCTTTTCCGACAATGCGGAGTTTCCTTACATTCTCCAGCATAGAGGCAGTTATTTTGTCTGTCTTTGAAAGCCCCAGTTCCTTGCGCACGGCTTCTTCTATCAATTCTTCTCTGAAGATTATCTCTGCCTGTATCTGTTCTTCTGCCGCACTCTGTTCTGCCGTTTCAATCCTTTTGTTTTCAATCACTGTGCCATCCGGGGAAAAAATTGCCAGTATATAACCTGCTGCAATCAGTCCAAAGACTGCGCCTGCTTTTTTATAAACCTTTTTTCTATTGTTCGCCTGACATTTCTCAACTGCTCTCCTTAATTGCGCAGCATCCCCATATCTTTTATCAGGCTCAAAAGAGCAGGCCTTCTCTATGATCTTTTTCATTCTCCGGCTCACTGCACACTCAGAAAGCTGATTCATTTCATAGCTCTCTGAAACCATATACAGCATTGTCTGCCCGATTGCATACACATCTGTACGCTGGTCTGTCTGTGTATAGCCATACTGCTCTGGCGCCGCAGTTCCTCTGGTACCCACCACAAAAGTATCACGCGACCCATCTTTTTTATAACTGCGCATAGTACCGAAATCAATGAATACCACCTCACCACCAGGTGTGACCACTATATTCTCCGGTTTTATATCCCGGTGTATCATAGGCTCATCCGGATTCTGAAACTGCTCTGCTGTCTGGCATATCTTCCTGCTGATCCTGCAGATTTCCGCTTCTGATATGCCACCTTTTTGCAAAACCATCTGAGCCAGAGACATTCCCTCTATATATTCCCTTACCAGATACACTTCGCCATTTTCTTCAAATATCCTGTATGTCTTTGGAATCCCGGACAATTTCCTGTCCGCCATTTTTTCCATGATTTCCATTTCATTGCGCAGAAACTCCGCCTGCCTGTTACGCCCCCATTTAAGCACGCACAGGATTCCGGTAGCTGTCTCTTTCACCAGGAAAGTGGATGAATCTTCGCTTTCCTTCAGACATTCATATACAGTCCAGTGTTCTTGCATGTCTTCTGGCAAATAATCGTTCCATATCTTGTTCTCTTTCATACAATCTCTCCTGCTTTGGTATAACCGATCGCCGACAATCAAAAATGGGTCACATTTTTTCGCGTCACTATGATAATTTTATATCAGTTTCCCAATAAATCGGATTGTCTGTCGCTTTTTATAGAATTACTATAGATTGTATCAGAAAACTTATGGAAATCCTATATGTTTTTGCACAAAAAAAGATTCCCTCTCCAGTTTTACCTGAAAAAGGAATCTCCTGTTATCTTTACTTATTCAGCGTCTTCTGCTGTGTCAGTTGTATCTGCATTTTCTTCTGCCGTGTCATCTGCATTGTCTGCGTCTTTGCTGTCTGCATCATCTGCATCTTCTGTATCTATTTCTTCTGCATCTGAGCTTTCTTCAAAAGGAATTACTGCACCATCATATTTCTCATTGATAAAATCTTTAATCTCATCAGATTTCAGTACATCTACAAGTGCCTGAATCTTTTCGCTGTCTTCATTGCCTTCTTTTACTGCGATTACGTTTACATATGTCTTTGCTGCTTCAGAATCAGATTTCTCATATGCAAGTGCATCTTTTCCAACTGAGAAGCCTGCTTCCAGAGCATAGTTTCCGTTTAATACTACGTAAGCTGTCTCACCTGTAACACGTGCTACCTGTGCTGCTTCCAGTTCTACGATTTCTACATTGTGAGGATTCTCTGCAATATCCTTAACAGTTGCATTTAATCCTGCACCATCTTTCAGTGTGATGATTCCGTTATCCTGGAGAAGAAGAAGTGCTCTTGCTTCGTTTGTGGTATCATTTGGTACTGCGATGGAATCTCCGTCTTCCAGATCATCCAGGCTGTCTTTTGTTCCGGGATAGATTCCGAATGGCTCATAGTGAATACCACCTGCATTTACAAGGTGTGTACCCTTCTCTTCATTAAACTGATCCAGATATGGGATATGCTGGAAGTAGTTTGCATCAAACTCTCCACTCTCAACTACCTCGTTTGGTCTTACATAATCATCAAATACAGTAACCTCAAGGTCATATCCTTCTTTCTCAAGAAGTGGTTTTGCCTCCTCAAGGATCTCTGCGTGAGGTGTTGCAGACGCTGCAACTGTGATTGTCTTGTCATCATCCTTTGCGTAAACTCCTGTGCTTAAAGTTCCTGCTACTAATACTCCTGTTAAAACTGCTGCCACTAATTTTTTCATAATAATTGTCCTCCTGAATTTTATATTTTAACTTTTTTCATAACCATTTTATAATCAACGATTTCTTAAAACTACTTTCTTCTGTCAATCTTATTTGCGATCATCATTCCCACTGACTGGAAAATCTGTACCAGCACCACCAGCAGGATAACTGTGACGATCATAATATCTGACTGATATCTATAATATCCATAGCGGATGGCGATATCACCAAGTCCGCCTCCACCTACTGCACCGGACATGGCTGAATAACCAAGGATAGTTCCGATTGCAATCGTTGCTCCTGTGATCAGTGAAGTTCTGGCTTCTACCAGAAGAACCTTCACAATGATCCTTATATTGCTGGCGCCCATAGCTCTGGCTGCCTCGATCACACCTGCATCCACCTCTTTAATAGAAGATTCCACCATTCGTGCGATAAAAGGAATGGCAGCCACTACCAGAGGAACTACAGTTGCTGTTGATCCATAGCTCTTTCCCACCACTGCTCTGGTAAAAGGAATCAGCAGGATCAGTAAGATCAGAAACGGAATACTTCTCACAATATTTGCAATTGCATCCAGTATCTTATACAACACTGCATTTGGTTTCAGTCCCTCTTTATCAGACACTGCCAGCAGCACTCCCATGGGAAGTCCGAACAGATATCCCAGAACTGTGGAAAGAACTGTCATGTAAAGTGTTTCTCCCACACCCTGAACGATCATCATTATTGTCTCATGATCCCACATATTCTGTCACCTCCCCGATTGCTAAACCTTTTTCTTTCAGATACTGTTTCATCATTTCTGTCCTGGTACTGCCCTCCATAAACTCCAGTATCATCTCTCCCTTGGCTACACCACCTACATTCTTGGTATCTGCCTTCAGGATATTTACCGGTTCTCCGAAGGTAAGGATCAGATTTGCGATCACAGGCTCAAAAGCTGAATTCTCGGAGAATACAATTCGTATCTTCTCACCGCTTTTAATCTCTGCCTGTCCTTTTTCCCTGACTGCATCCAGTCTGCTGTCTGCGTCGATATCAGAGCCTGTATCCTTTCGGATCAGTTCTTTGGCAACCTCCGACTGAGGATTTGCAAAAATATCTGCAACCAGTCCTTTCTCAACCACTTCACCCTCATACATGATCGCCACATGTGTACAAATTTCACGCACAACCGACATCTGATGAGTAATGATCACTATGGTGATTCCAAACTGCTTATTAATCTTTTTCAGCAATTCCAGAATGGAAGAAGTAGTCTGCGGATCCAGTGCACTGGTAGCCTCATCACAAAGTAAGATCTTCGGATCCGATGCAAGTGCTCTTGCAATGGCAACCCTCTGCTTCTGACCACCGGAGAGCTGTGCAGGATAAGCATTCTGCCTGTCCCCCAGACCAACGATCTCCAAAAGCTCTGCTGCCCTCTTTCTGGCCTCTGCCTTCTTCTTTCCTTTTATATAAAGTGGAAAACAGACATTATCGATCACTGACTTCTGCATCAGCAGATTGAAATGCTGGAAGATCATACCAATCTCTTCCCTCTGTTTTCTCAATTCCTTCTCTGTCAAATCTCCAAGAGCCTTCCCATCTATCAGAACCTGTCCCTCTGTGGGAACCTCCAGAAAATTCATACATCGTACCAATGTACTCTTACCTGCCCCCGACATACCGATAATCCCATATATATCACCGGAATCGATATTCAGGTTCACATCCTTCAAAGCCTCGACCACGCCATCTTTCGTGTCAAAAGACTTCCGGACCTTCTCAATCACAATCCCAGACATCTCATTCTCCCTCTCTCTTATTCCCCGCTCCGTTGAGCATGAACATACTATACCACTACACTTCCAAATATGCCAATTCATAATATCTAGCACCAGTTATAGTTTAAAACTATATTTTTATCGCTTTACCACATCAAATTCTATATCTCCTGGATTTATTCAGAAAGAAAAACAGCAGGAGAAAGGTCATATTCCTTTCATCCTACTGCTTTGAAAACGTAATATTCATTAAATTCCATCATCCACATCCGGTTCTTTGGGATTTGCACTTTTGCATCCATTACAGGTCATCCTCTGCTATATTCATTTTGACTTGGATAATCCATCTGAGAATAATTTGTCGTTTTGTCCCATGTAACATGAACCTGAGTCAAGCGGATATTCGCAATCCGGATCCAGAATACGCACTTACCATTTTTACTCTTCCAGGTATTTTTTGCGCAGCATTTACAGTTACTGACATTACCATACAAAACAGTATCAAAAAACACCTGTCAAAATCGCTGAGAACTTTTTCTTCCTCTTAGCTCCTTATCTTTTAATTTTTTTCACAGATGAGAACGCACTGTAAACTTTCTTTCCTTTCACTGTCTGATATGCGCGGATTTTATACTGATAAGTAGTATTCTTTTTTAATCCCTTATCTGTAAAAGAAGTGGATCTTGTGTCACTGACTTTTTTCCATGTCTTTCCAGTCAGTTTGTATACTTCATAACCAGATGCACCTTTTGTCTTGGCCCAGGTTACTTTCCAGCTCTGTCAAGCCCCATCATATTTTTCCAGCCCCGGATAGGTTTCCAGGAAATATTCATATCTCTGTACCGGATTACAGGTAAGAATCATTTTTCTGTATTCATATTCCCTCATAGATGCCACACTCTGCATTCGATTACAGACCAGAGCAATTTCTATATTCTCCATAGCCAGCTTTCGAAGAACATCCGCTGATATCCTTACAATTTCACAATCCGTTATCAACTCCACTGTCAGGAAAGAGGTTATCTGCTTGTCCAAATTCATGATCCCTACCAAAGCTTTACCTTCTCGTTCTCTTTCATCAGCAAAGTTTTTGCTTTCAACTTACAGATTTCCGAGTTCTCCGCCAACACCTCCAGCACAGCTTCCGATTTTATTCCTATCACATTATGAAAAAAATCTTTCAGTTTTTCCTCTTCATTTTCCCTTTTTCTTTCATCACTCATACTTTTTCCTTTTTACACTCTCAAAATCACCAGACAAAACCATCTTGCTTAAAGTTACTGTTTATCCTGTTCTTTTGCAAACAAGATTTTCTCTAATTATATCTTATTGTCTGACAAATAGCAATTTCACCGCTTGATTCAAATCAAGTAATCAAAAATATTTTTCCCAAACATACCCTTCACAATTTTTACTGCTACACAAAAATAGCTATAAGACTTCATTTTTGAAATCCTATAGCTTTGCTATTGATAATATTACGTTGTATTTGTAATCATCAATTATTTTCCAGTAACCATTGGAACACGACTAATAAACCGAACAATACTTGTGTCTTTATTCTTTATCATATTCAAAAATAACCGAAATCCTACTCATTTCTAAAACATATTTCGATAAGTCAAAATTACAATTTTCACACTTTAATTGATATAATATTCAACAACTAAACAAGGAGGCCATTTAACCATGAATAATGTAAAAATTCTATGTATCGCAGGCAGTATCGTACTCGGTAGTATATTGCTATCCGGACAAGCTTTTGGCAAAGCCCCCTCAGATCTAATCACCCTTTCCGCCCCTAAGGAGCCTGAGGGGCAACATGTATCTTATGATATAGATGGTTCCGGCTCTTATTATGACAGTGAGTCAGATACAACTTACTATTTTGTCAAGGGGATTGTCACTTCTTATTCTAATCATACCAAAACCTTTTCACTGACTTCCGACGTCGGTGAAACTTATGAGTTACCGGCAGATACGGATATTAATATAACCGACTATCTCAACACAGAAGCACATATATGGTACTCAGAAGACTCTCAAAAAAACTTAAAATTACTTGTGTTCTCTCCTCAAATTTTTTGGGAACATATTAATGAGCTGGAATCAGATGAACAAATTCCGGATGGTGCCACAGAAATTGATGGGACTCTTTCAAAATATATCTCTTTCTGGTTAACAGAAGATAAAATAGATGTTACTCTCTTATTTGTTGAGGACAACGATGGAAACACTCATATATATGCAGAGGATAACACATGCAATAATTGTAATAGTTCTGTTTTTGTCAAAACAATCGGCGACTATATCAAGTTATATGAAGATATGCATTTAAATTCTCAAGTATATGATGATTTTAATGTTGCATATCTTATATCAGAAGCATCATCTTGACTTACCCAAATGTCTGGTTGAGAACCTGATGTTTTTTACATCAAACATATCATATATTTTAAATGCCGCAGCCAATATTTTCAAAGGCTGCGGCATTTTTGACTTAATTTTTCTTTTAAACATGTTGCTTCTTCTTTTGACTGCTGCAAATATGTTTATGTCACAAATTCAAGCAATATTCAGTACTTACTATTTATGTAAAAAATCATTTCAGAAATTGATATATTTTTTTCTTTTCTCTGTTTACATATTGACGGCTAAAGTGTAAGAAAGATGCGATTTCACTATCTGACCACCCTAAAATCAAGTATTTTAAAATATCCCTTTGGTTTGAAGTCATTTTTAAGGTTATATTTTTTAGATCAAATGCTAATTCCACAGATGAATAATCCGCTCTATAGCTTTCTTGTAAATCACCTTCATTATCCATATATGCACATTCGTATTTTTCTTTTTTTAAGTTTCTCTTGCAAAGATGAGCAAATTTATATTTCACTGAATTGGTAATGAATTTCAAACACTGATAATCGTCTTCACAAGTGGCGATTGTTTTTACTGCTTCTATAATTGCCAAATTCAATTCTTGAGTTGCGTCATCCCAATCTAGAAAGAATATTTTTTTTGCATATGATTTTACTAAAGGTTCCATTATGCAAAGTAAGCTTTGCATGTATTTTGAATCATTTTTTGCCTGTATAACCAAATCTTTATATTCCTGCATCATATACCCTTTTATTTTTTAAAGAGTATCTGGGCATAAAAATGTAAACTTATTTTTTATTTTTTCGTTCAGAATCAAGGGTTTCTTATATCTATAAAAAAAGGAATATTGTATTTAAACAACATTCCCAATTTACATTCTGCATATAATCCTCACTACAGAAACTATATATTTTACAGCTGTTTCCTGACATCATTACCAAAAACACTTTCAAAATCTATTTTTACAATCCTTTTTGGTTTATTCTTATTATTTTTACTCATCAAAATATTCCTGATACCAGAACAAAAACGCCAGCACCGTCCAGATTTTCCGGCTGTTGTCCTTCTTTCCCGCGTGATGCTCCTCCAGAAGCGCCGTCAGCTTTTCCGTGTGGAAATACTGACGGGATATGGGGCTTTGAAACATTTTTTTAACTCTCCCGTACCAGTCGTCGTCCCGCAGCCAGACACGAACAGGCACCGGAAATCCCAGCTTTTTCCGCGCGGCCGTGTCTTCCGGGATGTATTTCCGGGCCACCTTCCGAAACAGATGCTTCGTCTTTCCGTGGGCGAATTTTGCCTCCGGCGGAAGTGTCCGGGCAGCCTCGAACACATCCCGGTCCAGGAAGGGCACGCGCACCTCCAGCGAATGGGCCATGCTCATGCGGTCGGTTTTCTGCAAAATATCTCCGGCCAACCAGTAATTCAGGTCGATGGTCTGCATTTTCTCCGGGTCGGAAAGTTCGGCGGCTTCTTCATAAGTCTTTCGCAGAAACTCCTGACAGGACGGCGTGTCAGTCGGATTTTTCAAAAGCTCCCGGCGCTCCTCGTCGGTGAAAATATGGGCGTTCCCGATAAACCGTTCCTCCACCCGTTGGCCGGCCCGGATCAGAAAGCTCTTGCCGCGGCGGTCCGGCAGTTTTTTCGCCTGCCGGGAAACCGCACGCCGGATCTTTTCAGGAATCCAGGCCACTTTCTGAAGAGCCAGAGGCTCCCGGTAGATATTATAACCGCCAAATAGTTCGTCCGCACCCTCCCCGGAAAGCACCACCTTCACATAACGAGACGCCTCGGCAGCCAGAAAATACATGGCGACGGCAGAAGCATCACCGCTGGGCTCGTCGAGGGCGTACATCACCTTTGGAAGCACATCCCAGAACTCCTTTTTCCCGATAGTGTGCATGTGATAAGAAAGATGCGCATACCGGGCCACCTCCCTGGCCATGTTTTCCTCGTTGTAGCCGCTGTTCCCATCCAGAAATCCCACCGTAAACGCCATTTTTGCCCCAGATGACACGGCAATAAAACCCGAATCCACACCGCCGGACAAGAAAGTTCCCACTTCCACATCACTGACCATATGGCGGCGGACGGATTTTTTAAGCACGCTCTCCAGTTTTTTCTCCGTATCCGCCAGCGAACACCCCGCCTCTGGCTGCAGCTTCGGCTGAAAATATCTGCAGATTTCATACTTTCCCTGGCGGTAAAACAGCATACAGCCCGGCGGAAGGCGGTAGATTCCCTCAAAAAAAGTTTCCTCCAGCACGGAATACTGAAAAGAAAGATACTGCTCCAGCGCCCGTTCATTCAACTTTTTCGGGACGCCCGGGAACTGCAGGATGCTCTTAATCTCCGACGCAAACACGAAATTCCCATCCACCACTGTGTAAAACAACGGCTTGATTCCGAAAAAATCCCTCGCCAGCATCAGTTCTTCTTTTTCCTCATTCCAGACAGCAAAGGCAAACATTCCACGAAGCTGCTCCACAAACGCCGGGCCGTATGCCTCAAGGCCATTCACCAGCGTCTCCGTGTCCGAGCGAGTGACAAAAAGAATCTTCTTTTCCCGTTCCATCTGCTCCCGCAGTTCCTGGTAATTATAGATTTCTCCGTTAAACACCACTGTCAGGTTCTGACTGATGCTTTTCATAGGCTGCAGGCCGCCTTCCAGGTCGATGATACTCAGGCGGCGAAATCCAAGGGCCACGCTGTCATTTACAAAACTGCCCTGCGCATCTGGACCTCGATGTACCAGCTTTTCCTTCATTTTTTCCACAATCTCTCTTTTGTTCTTTTTCTTTCCGAAAAATCCACAAATTCCGCACATGCTTTTCTCCATCTCGTATAATAAGTTTGTAAGCAAGAGAAATCACTTACAGACTTATTTCTTTTTATGGTATAGAGGTAAGGACATCTAAGAAGTATTCCCCTCATCCCATTCCCATCTATACAGTCAATAGTTACATTTTCATATCGTTTATCCTTGTTGTCAACCTTTACTTCTTTATTTTACCTCATACAACACCCCATAATATATTTCTGGCACTAACAACACCTAAAAGTCTTCCAACAGTAACAACTGTCTCATTTTCATTCTCAAAAGTCATTGCGCAGTAGCATACGGTACAGCCCAAGGGCTTTTTTCGTTTTCAGCCATCAAATTTGCTTTTCATCACTTGCCGAACATGAATCCTGCTTTTGCACTTCTGCTCATTGGATTTCACGGCACTTTTTTGTCAAAAATCTTGATTAGCGGTTTACATTTTGAGACTATTTTTCTCCTTATAAAATGAATTTGCAAATTCCAAAATTTCAAAAGGAGAAAAAACACAATGACAGATCATGAAAAACTTGTAATGCGAAATATTATTTATGCAGTGGAAACTGGCGGACAAGTATATGGACAAAAGGACTATGCTGATTTTACGGAAGCATATACCAACAGTTCTGCGGAACATGCGATCACAATCGGTGCCGGACAGTGGTATGGCAATGAGGCTCGTACACTTCTTCTTAAGATTAAAACTACTGATGCCGCAACTTTCAGCAAGTATGATACGGCCGGTGTCGCGGCGGATCTTAATAAAACAGACTGGTCAAACTATCAGCTCTCAAAAACCTCGGCAAAAGCGAAGGCAATTGTACATATTATCAATCTGTCTCTTATACACATCTGACGCTGCCGACGAACTCTAGGGTGTAGAT
>ENA-OZEO01000281-OZEO01000281.1-human-gut-metagenome-genome-assembly--contig:-NODE-281-length-14698-cov-8.521546_pt1 | contig 14698 bp, 10 predicted proteins | sample MGYA00244611_ERZ653620 | MGnify/ENA primary metagenome ERZ653620 (study PRJEB26926, sample SAMN06165137) | human gut metagenome | biome: ENVO:00009003; feature: ENVO:2100002; material: ENVO:00002003...
AACCAGAGACACGAGGATTTTCAGTCCTCTGCTCTACCAACTGAGCTAACTGGGCTTGTGCTGTAAAGCACTCACAGCACTGATTATTTTATCGGAAAAAGCAGGGGTTGTCAAGACAAATTTCCTGCTTTTTTCATTTTTTCTTTTTTATTCCGGTGGTACGATAACTCTGTTCCGTTTTTATGTATTTCGGCTTTATTCTACGGTAATAAGTGCCATGGAATAAGATGGCAGTGTCAGTTCATTATTATCCAGCGTAATTGTATCTTCTCCGGTCAGAAGCATTCCACCGATAGTACCTTCTCCGCCTAAATCTACACCTGAAATGTCAACCTTCTGAGTTTCCTGGGAAAGGTTAAATACCAGTAATGTGGTTTTACCATCATATGTCTTGGTAATTGCTGCTATATTCTTATCAGAAAGATTCTCTACATTTGCAGCGATACCACGGGCGATTTCCGGATAACGGTTTCTCAGGCGGATTGCCTGTTTGAAATAATTATAAATGGAATCCGGGTCATCCTGCTGGTCTTCCAGGCTTCCATTTGTCATCTTAATGCTTTCCATTCCATCCGGCCCTTTACACATACCCTCTGCAGATGCATCTGAGGACCACTGCATTGGTGCACGCTTATTTTCATCTTTTCCAGAGCCTTTCATACCAATTTCTTCCCCATAATAAAGAAATACATTGCCGCTCATCATAAGATTCATGGCTCCGGCAGTTTTAATCTGTGCAGCCTTATACTCGCCACTATAGTATCCGGCACCTCTTGCCATATCATGATTTGTATAAAACGGTGCATCAATATAATTTTCATTATACTGGCTTAAAAGCTCATCCATTTTGCCGCAGACATTGGCATATCCTTTTGCTCCGGACTCTGAGCTTCCTTTTACTGCATTGGCAATAATCCCATCGCCATCTCCAAAATCAAAATTGAATACACTATCAATTCCACTTTCCAGATATTTTGCATATGTCTCACGATCCGTCCAGACCTCTGCCACGATATAGGAATTCTCATCTTTTGCCTTTACCATATCATTAAACCATTTTAAGACTTCCACATTTTCTGTGGTATTATCTGAAAAATATTCTTTGGCACCATCCATACGGAAACCATCTACCCCAAGATCCATCCAGAAGGATGTAATCTCATCAAATTCAGCTCTCACCGCTTCACAATCAAGGTTCAAATCCGGCATTTCACTCCAGAATTTTCCTTCATAATACCAATTGCTGCTGCCAGCTTTATAATACACACTGCTTAACTGATCTGTTGTAAAGTTATAATAATCTACATACGGACAAACGCTGCTATCCGGCTGCTGTCCGTCACTTAATCCCTCCAGATATTCCACTGCCTGTGTAAACCATGGGTGCTTGGACGATGTATGGTTAATCGGGAAATCAATAATCACACGGATTCCGCGCTTGTGGCATGCTTCGATTAACTGTTTGAAATCATCTATAGTTCCATACTGCTCATCAATATTTTCATAATCAGAAATGTCATATTTATGATAGGTCGGTGATGGCATGATCGGCATCAGCCAGATTCCATTACAGCCAAGGTCTGTATCTGTACTGTCATCTCCATCATTGATATAATCCAGTTTATCAATTAATCCCTGGATATCTCCGATTCCATCTCCATCACTGTCATAAAAGCTATATAAAAACACTTCATAATAGGTGCGGTATTTATCATCAATGATATTCAGTTCTCCTGCATTTGCCTTTGCCATAGCAGAGTCTTCCACACTTGCGGTCTTTTCAGTTTCTGTCGCCGCAGCAGTCTCTGTTCCCGCAGCATTGTTATCCTGTCTGCCGCCACAGCCGGCACTTATAGTTCCAAGGGTAAGGCACAATGCAAGAAGTAACGCCTGTAGTCTTTTTTTCATATGATTCTCCTTTTCTTCTCTTTCTTATTTCGTTGAAATGAAGGGGTGATGTAAATGCGATGCTTTTGTTCTGTATTTGAAATAACAGGTATTTTCATTCAGACAGAATGTGTCTCAATTCTTGGCAGTACATTTTTCTGATTTTCAGATGTCTTGCCATTGCTTTGACTGGATGCAGTGGGTGTCCGACTGATACGGATACCTCATGCAACCGGTAAGGGGCGCTAAGAATTTCAATCTACATTACATCTATTCCGGCAACCGGTGCAAAGTCACATCCGTGTTCCAATTGCACCTCGTTGGCACGTCCTGTGCCAACGTTGCCGGTTGCCAGATGAAATTCCAAGCGCCCCTAACCAGTCACAAAATGGTATCCGTATTCAGCCGGACAACCACTTGCATTCTGTCAAACATTGGAAAGACAGATGATAATAAGAAAAGAAAAATGTGCTGTTTAGAATTGGAGCATTCTGCCTGGAAAATAACGTTATTTCAAATGCAGAACAATGAAGTATTGAATCCCACACCCTTCATTATCAACTGATATAACAAAGAGAGGCAAAAGCCTGCCTCTCTTTTAAACATTTTAAACGGCTGTAATATTTAGCCTTTTACTGCTCCACTCATTCCCTCTACATAGAATTTCTGTGTAAACATAAAGAGGATAGCAATAGGAATAGATATTACTACAGCACCTGCTGCAAAACATGTATACCAGCTGTTGATATACTCTTTCTCTAACATCTTCCATAAACCGATAGATACGGTAAACTGGTCTGCATTTGCACCACAGATAACCTTTGCAAATACGAAGTCAATCCATGGTCCCATGAAGGAAGTCAGGATGGTGTATACAATAATTGGTTTACTAAGTGGAATGGTAATCTTAGTAAATACCTGCCATCTGCTCGCTCCATCAATGATTGCTGCCTCGTCCAATGATTTTGGAATGGTATCAAAGAATCCCTTTGCTACATAGAATCCAACACCACTACCTGCGGAGAATACAATAATCAACGCAATACGAATCATGGATCCTTCGGATAATCCCAGTGCCTTTAAGATAAAGTATACCGCAATCATGGACATGAAGGATGGGAACAGACCTAAAATCATTGCAATATTCATAAACGGTTTTCTCATTTTAAAACGCATTCTTGACATACAGTAAGATACTGAAAGTACAAAGATGGTTGAAATGATACAGGTAAAGATTGCAATAATCAATGTATTCATGAACATTTTCGGGAAGTTCAGAATACTGGTATCTGTAAATAGCTTAACATAATTGTTTAAAGTATAAGTCTTCGGGAAGAAGGTCTCAACATAAGAACCTTTCTCCGCACGGAAGCTTGTAAGTACTACCCAGAATACCGGAAGTACCCAGATAAATGCTAATATTGCAAGAAATATATGAATCAAAACATTTACAAATGTTTTACGTACTTTTGCGCCTGATGTGGCTGTTTTCTGCTTACTCATTACATGAATCCCTCCTCATCTTTGTAGGATGTGGTATTTCGATAAGTAACCAGGGCAACAATAGCCAATACCACGAATGTCATAATACCAATAACGGCACCCAGGTTAAAATATTTCTTATCAACAGTCAGCTTATACAACCAGGTAACCAAAAGGTCTGTCTTTCCTGCGGTTGCATCCACCGGAGTAGGATTTCCTCCGGACAGAAGGTATATAACGTTGAAGTTGTTGATGTTTCCTGTAAACTGTGTAATTAAGTACGGTGTCATTACAAATAACATATATGGCAGAGTAATTTTGAAGAAAGTCTGGACAGCATTAGCACCATCAATCTTTGCTGCTTCGTATAACTCAGCCGGGATATTCTGTAAGATACCGGTTACCTGGAGAATCGTATATGGAATACCTACCCACAGGTTGATTACAATAACTGTAACCCTTGCCCACATTGCCTTGGTAAAGAACGGCAATGCTGTGTCAATAATACCATATTTCATAAGCAGTGTGTTAACAATACCGGTTGGCTGTAACATACTTCTCATAATCAGAAGGGATACAAACTGTGGTACTGCAATGGATAATACAAAGCAGAATCTCCAGAATCCCTTTGCTCTTGTTTCTTTCCGGTTGATAATGATTGCAAGAATCATACCGAAAATATAGTTTAATGCTGTTGCAAATACAGCCCAAATCAGGGTCCATCCTAATACGGAATAGAACTGTTTTCCAATACTGTCTCCAATATTCAATATTTTCTTAAAGGTAGCAAATCCAACCCAGTCGAATAACACTAAGTGTTCTCCAGATGTACTGTAGTTGGTAAATGCCATTGAAATATTGTAAATCAATGGCAAAACAGTAAAGATCAAAATTCCCATCAGTGGGAGTGCTAACAGTAATTTATGTAAATTTTGATCAAACAAACTCTTGAAGTCTTCTTTAAATGTGTTTAAATGCTTACCTGCTTTTGCCAGCAGTTCTGATTTATATGAACTTTTTACTGCTTCCCTCCATACAATGATAAATATGAAGGTAATATATAATGTTGCAACTCCATAAAGTAAGATAAGCTGTGAATTATCACCAGCCTGATATTCATAAATACTCTTTGCATCATTCCATACCTTTTCCCGCTCTCTCCATCCAAGTGATGGCAGCATGGAAACTGCATAGAATCCATAAGAAATCATGTAATAAAGATACGCAACCTCGATTGCCAAAAACATAAGACCTTTTACAATCTGTTTATGCGCAATATTGCCCAAGCCCATGATCAACATGGAGAGCTTAGTAATTGCATTTCCCTTAACTAACGCACCAGTAACAGTATATGGTGTCTGGAACTCTTTTGCTTTTTTCTTTTTTGTAGCAGCCTTCTTCACGCTATGGGCCTCCTATACTCTCTATAGTAAGACATCCAGGGTACCGTTGCCGGTATCCTGGAGTCCCCGGTTCTTTTCCAAACCGCTGTTTTAGGAATTCTTATAATGAACTTCCAATTACATCTTCTGCTTATTCAGCAACGTCTGTATTCATAGTTGTGTTCATTTCTTCTGTCTTCTCAGCAGCGTTGTCTTTTGTTACTTCGCCAGACTGGATATTTTTACCCATATTCTCTGCTGGTGACCAGTAGTTACTCATTTCTTTACATAATGGCTGCATGATAGATGTATCTGTCATAACATTTGTAACTGCTGTTGCGATTGGATCGTCAGCTAAAGAGATGTTGATGTTTGAAGGAAGGAGGTTTCTCATTTCATAATGAGCTGTCTGAGCCTTCTCACCTGCTAAGTAAGCTGCAAGAGACATAGCTACCTGCTGGTTCTCAGCATTAGGATTAACACCGATTGCTTTAGATCCGATGAAGGATTTCATCTGACCTTCTTTTCCGTCGATTGTAACGGTAGGAAGAGCTGCAACACCCATGTTGTCGCCAAGTTTTTCTTTAACTGCTTCAGCATCCCATGTTCCGGAGAATAATGCTGCTACACTGTCGCCTAATCCTGCAAGACCAGATCCATCAGCATCTACTAAGAAGTTAGGATTAGCTGCTAAGTCTACTAAGTACTCTGTAACTGCTGCTGCTTTGTCTCCACCGAAGTCGATACCAGCATCTGTATCAGTTCCATCACCGAATAATGTACATCCGTTAGCTACATAGAATGCCTCGATATACCAGGAATCAGTTAATTTGAAAGAAACTTTCTTTCCAGCTTCTCCAGCTTTCTCTAACATTGTGTCAAAGTTCTTTACATCATCCTCTGAGAATACGCTCTTATCGTAGTACATAAACCATGTATTAGGAGTAAATGGGAATGCTACTACTGAATCGTTGTATGTAACAGATGCAAGGATAGAATCAGAGTTTGTAGATGTTACATATCCAAGATAATCTCCACCAAGCTCTGATAATGCGCCTGCAGATACCAGATCCGGGATGTTATCGTTAGCAAGCATGTAAACGTCTGCTGCTGCTTCAACGTCTTTTGTTACGTTGTCTTTTGCTTCACCCTCTGGACATACGCCATAGTTGAAGTTAATTTTCCAGTTTGGATGCTCAGCTGCGAATGCTTCGCACTGATCCTGAAGCCAGTTTGTATCCTGATCTTCCTGTGGGCTCCATACTGTTAAGTCACCCTCCCAAGCTTCATCTTCTGCTGCAGCTTCTTTTTCTGTTGCTGCTGCTACTTCAGTATCTTTCTTGTCTGTGTTCTTGTCTGTGTTCTTGTCTGCGTCTTTGCTACCGCATCCTACCATGGATACTGCCATAGCTGTTACAAGAAATAATGATAATGCTTTCTTTTTCATTTTCTTCCTCCTTAAAAATGTGATTTCGATTAAGCATTTATATAAAACGGTAATCCGTTCTATATCATATAGAAATTATCTGCGGTATACTGCCGCAATGGTGCGGATCCATGCTCTTCGTTCTTCACTCAGAGTATCTTTTCCCACCCGCCATTTCCAGTTCTGTCCGACTGTGGATGGCTGATTCATTCTGGCTTCATTGCCAAGCTGTAAAATATCCTGCATCGGAATAATTACCACATCCGCTATGCTTGAATAAGCCAGACGGATTAAGGCGTCCGGAATTTCTTCCTTCGAGCCGATATTCAAATATTCATAGAGGTAAGCCAGTTCATATTCTGTCTTATCCCGGAAATAACCAACAACAGTATCATTATCATGTGTTCCGGTATATACCACTATGTTATTTTCTTCAAAGTTATGTGGAAGATTTTCATTTCCTGTATTTCCATCGAATGCAAACATCAGGATTTTACTTCCAGGCCATCCAATTCTTGCAAGAAGCTTTCTGCTTCCGGCGATGGCACTTCCGGCATTGTCTGCTATGATTCTGCAGTCACCGGCACTTTCTTCCATCACATCTGTCAATTTCTTTCCAGGACCCTTATTCCATTTTCCATTGCAGCAATCTTTTTCCTGAAACGGAATCGTATAATACCTCACAACTCCAAGGAAGTGGTCAATCCGGATTACATCATATAATGCTGCGTTTTTCTCAATCCGGTGCCTCCACCAGTTAAACTGATGCTCTTCCATATAGGAGTAGTCATATACGGGATTGCCCCATTTCTGACCTTCTTCCGAAAAATTATCCGGCGGACTGCCTGCTACATGCTGCTGGCTTCCGTCTTCTTCTAATAAGAAGAGCTTCCGGTCTGCCCACACATCGGCACTGTCCATAGCCATATACAGCGGTATGTCCCCAATAATCTGTATTCCTCTTGTATTTGCGTACTGTTTTAAGAATTTCCACTGTTCATAAAATTTATACTGGCAGAACTTCCAAAACAGGATCTCTTCTTTTAATAATTCTGTATATTCCTGTAATGCCTCCGGTGTACGGTTTCTGATTCCCGGTTCCCATGCCATCCATTCCCGGTTATTTTCTTTTCCTTTGACTGCCATAAACAATGCATAATCAGCCAGCCAGCAATCATTGTCTTCTTCAAACTTCCGGAAAGAAGGCTTTGCGGTATCAAACCGTTCAAATGCTTTCTTTAATATCTGAAAGCGGTTTTCAAAAAGATTGGCATAATCAACATCTTTCTCATCTGCACCCCAGTTATAGCTTCGAATCTCGCTTTCCATAAGCAGACCGTCGCGAACCAGGTCATCTAAATCTATCAAATACGGATTTCCTGCAAATGCTGATATTGACTGATACGGACTGTCTCCAAAACTGGTTGGGCCAATTGGAAGTATCTGCCAGTATCTTTGTTTCAGGTCTACAAGTAAGTCTACGAAATTGAAAGCTGCATCACCCAGAGTTCCGATTCCATAATCAGACGGAAGACTTGTTATTGCCATCAGGATTCCTGCTCCTCTGGTTAGTCTCTTTGCCTCCAATGTTTTTCCCCCACATCGGTTTTTATTTTTGCTTTTCGTTAATTTTCGTATCTGAGGTTATTTTACGTCTTTTTAACATTTTTGTCAAACAAAACGGTCCTTTTAACATTATTTTTGCCATTTTTGACGGAATTCACATTGTTTTTTTGGTTATATTGCTATTCAAAACCCTGTTTTTTTTCGAAAAATATTATTTTGCAGTACTTGCACCTGTCATGCAAATTCTATATAATACAGAATATAAAAAGTTTTTGATATAATTTTTCTTAAAATATACCAGATTTATGGAGGCTTGTTATGGTCACAATTAAAGATATTGCCAACCGGCTCGGCATTTCCGTCAGCACTGTTTCCAAAGGATTAAACGGCGCCAGTGATATCAGCGAAGATTTACGGCAGATGGTTCTTGATACCGCTGTAGAAATGGGATATCAGTCCAAGAAGATGAAAAAGGATGAAAACAAGAAGCTTTGCCTTTTTATAGAAAATATGGAATATGAAACAGCCAACCAGTTCGGATACGAAATCATCCTAGGTTTCCGCCAGGCTGCTTTCCGGAATGGCTGGTCCGTCAGTGTAGTTCCGGTTACTCCCGCTTTCCAGATGACCGAAAAATATGATACTTATATGTTAAAGAACGGTTATTCTGGTGGGTTCCTGGTAGGCTTTGCTCTCCATGATGACTGGATGCGGCAGCTTGCCTTCACCTCCATTCCGACGGTTCTTTTCGATAATTATATTAAGAAGAATCCACATGTGTGCTATGTGGGAACAGATAACTTTGAAGGAATTGAATCTGCAATCGACCATCTCTATCAGCTTGGGCACAAAAAGATTGCTTTCCTCAACGGTTCTCTCTATTCCATGGTCAGTGAGAAACGTTATCAGGCATATTTAGATGCCATGAAATCCCACAATCTTCCAGTAGAGGAAGATATGGTTGCACATGGCTACTATGTTGCAGACAGTGCAAAATATCATGTACCGAATTTTCTTGCTGCCGGAGCAACAGCAATTCTCTGCGGTAATGACCTGATTGCTTCCGGAGTCATTACAGAATGCCGGCTTCGAGGTTTTTCTGTTCCGGATGATATCAGTGTGGTTGGTTTTGACGACCTGCCGATTTCTTCTTTCTTAGAGCCGCCACTGACTACAGTCCGTCAGGAAAGAACCGAGCTCGGCAAATGTGGATATGCTGCTCTGAGCAACCTTATTAATCATGTCTCCGTCAGCATGACTTTACTGCGTCCGCAGCTTATTACAAGAGCATCTACTGCTCCATGTGCAGAGCGTGAAGAAGAGGCAGAAGAAGAATAGGACTATTTATAAAAAAAGGAAGCGGTTACCGCTTCCTTTTTTAATGCCCGCGACCGGAATCGAACCGGTACTGTGTCACCACAACAGGATTTTAAGTCCTGCGCGTCTGCCAGTTCCGCCACGCGGGCAAGTATCTTTTTATAGTTACATAAAAAAATTCTCATTGCATAACCACAACGAGAATGGGCAGAGGTGGATTCGAACCACCGAAGCAATTTGCAGCAGATTTACAGTCTGTCCCCTTTGGCCACTCGGGAATCTGCCCATTTATCAGTCCTTAATTGTCCTGACGAATATAGATTATAGCATAACGCCCTGCTGTGTGCAAGGCGTTTTTATGCATTTTTTGCATTTTTTATTTTGCCATTTTTTATTCTTCCGGATTCTTTCTCTTCAGAATGACAGCTGCATGCTTTGGCAATGTAATATCCAGTCTTCCATTGACGATGTCATAGCTGACAGAAGAAATGGAGTATCCATTTTCACTGGTAAAAAGTATCTGTTCTAAAGTTCCATACTTCGGAAGCCCCACTGCCCATACAGACAAATCAATGTGCCGGATATTTTCATCATTATTTACAATAATGACAAACTGCTGTTCCCGGTTAAATCTTCCATAGCAGAGAAGATTATCCTCGCCATTTAAAAATTTCACACTTCCGGTACGAAGTGCCGGGTTTTCTTTATGAATTCTGATGATATCACGATGGAAACGAATCAGCTCTTTATCTTCCCTGCCCCACGGATAAGTTCTGCGGTTATCCGGATCTGTAAATCCACATAGTCCGGCTTCATCACCGTAATAAACGGTAGGTGCTCCCGGCCAGGTCATCTGAATAACAACCGCCTCCCGGAGAACTGCTGTATTTACGCCCTCTTCTGCCGCTTTTGTTCCAAGTTGTTCCGCTCTGCCCACCTTATGATTGGTTCTGGTTAAGAATCTGGAATGATCATGATTGGAAAGTTCATTCATGGAGCACTGCAGCGATGGTGTCAGAAAGCTTGCCATATAATGCTTCATAGCGCCTTTAAAGTTCTCAACCTTTCCAATATTTTCCGGTTTAAAATCATCACTGTGTTTCTCCATTCCGGTAAGAAACCATGTCACCGGTTCCATAAAGGCATCATAGTTCATAACCGTATCCCACTGGTCTCCACCCAGCCAGTCTCTCGGGTCGCCGTAATGTTCTGCCAAAATCACCGCCTGCGGGTTGGCTTTCTTTACGGCATCACGGAATTCTCTCCAGAACTGATGGTTATATTCCGGACTGTGTCCCAGATCTGCCGCAACATCCAGTCTCCAGCCATCGGCATTATAAGGTGGAGAAACCCATTTTGCAGCCACATGCAGAATATAATCGTGTAATGTATCTGAATCTTCGTAATTAAGCTTCGGCAATGTATCATGTCCCCACCAGCCATCGTAACTTCCGTTATCCGGCCATGCATTCTGATCATGGAACTGGAAAAAGTCATTGTACGGACTGTCCTTGCTGATATAGGCTCCCGGTTCATAGCCGGCTTCACTACGGTAGATTTTTTCACGATCCAGCCATTTATTAAAGGAACCGCAATGATTAAATACTCCATCCAGGATGACACGGATGCCCCTCTGGTGTGCTTCCTTTACCAGCGTTGCAAAAAGTTCATTACTTGCCTCCAAATTCCGTTTATCCGTCACGCGGGTGATATAGCGGCTGGCATGCTGGTTATTGCGGTCACCCGGTTGTAAAAGTTCTCCCTCATCCACCACTATTTTGCCGTAATGCGGGTCAATATAATCGTAATCCTGAATATCATACTTATGATTGGACGGAGAAACGAACAGTGGATTGAAGTATATCACCTCTATTCCAAGTTCTGCGAGATAATCCATTTTCTTTCTCACGCCCTCTAAATCTCCGCCATAAAATTCTGCTACCGAAAAATTCTCCGGGCATTTCTCCCAGTTATCTACCTTCTGACTGGTAGTACGGATATAGAAATATTCATCCGTCAACGGGTCATTGGAAGTATCTCCGTTGTAAAAACGGTCTGTTAAAATCTGATACATAACCGCCCCCTTTGCCCAGTCCGGCGTGGAAAAGCCCGGTACAATTTCAAAATTATACTGCGGTCTTGGTGTCTGATTCACGCCATAGCGGTCAAAGATACAGTGAAGCATTCCCGTCTCAATTTCAAAGTAATAGGAGAAATGCTCCTCTGTCATACGAATTTCTATGGAATAATAATCAAAGAGCCCCTCTGACTCGGTCTTTTCCATAAAATATTTTTTCTGTTCTGTGCAAAGCCAGACTGCATCTACATTATCTCTTGCTGTACGAAAACGAATGGTCACCAGCTCTCCGGCTTTGGGCTCTGCCGGACTACGATAATCTTCTGTTCCATCAGAAAAGAGTGCGCGTTTTCTAAGAATCGGGCGCATCTGCATAATATACTGCTGAATTCTGTTCAATTCATAAATCGATTGCTGTTTCTTCATCATCTTACAACAAGCCTCTCGTTTCTAAATAATTATTTTTATTACTATAATATACGAAAGTTCCAAAGATTACAACCAGAAAAGGACGGATACATTTTCCGTATCCGTCCCCTCTTAAAGAAGTAACTCTATGAAATCTATTATATACCTAACTCCGCCTTTACGTCTGATACCCATTCTTCTACGGTACCATACCATTCAATCATTTCATTTAATTTGTCTTCTTCAATTTCAGTGTCTCCCTCTAACAGCTCTTTGTGCTGCTGTAAGACATCTGCCATTTCAATCATGGTATCAATCACATCCTGGTCGTATGCATCCGGATTCGCATTGATGGCATTCGCTACTTCATTGAATGATGTGCTTGCTTTATTGAATGCATCAATTGCAGCCTGTTTATCCGTTCCCCCGCAGGCAGCCAGTGAAATGCACATGGTTAATACCACTAAACATGAAATTATTTTCTTCATTTTTATCTTCCTCCTGTCTTTTGTGCGTCATCCTCGACTTAGATATATTTTACCATTCTTTCTTATCCAGCAGGAGATTCACGTCTCAAACGGCAGTAAAATGTACTGAATCGACATTCTTTTCCGACAGATTCAGACGGAGTACAAAATACTCTTTTTCCAATGAAAATGTATATACCCCTCCATAGCGTTCCACAATGGCACAGATACTCCGGGTTCCGATACCATGTCCTTTTTTCTTTGAAACCGGGACTCCGTTTTCGAAGATTGGTGCTCCGGCACAGGAGTTTTTTATCTGTAAAAATACCTGCTGCTGTTTTTCATAAATCTGTACTTCTATTCTGGCTTCTTTTCCCTCTTTTTGTACTTCCCTGCAGGCATGGATGGCATTTTCCAGGGCATTAGACAATAGCACACACAAGTCAGTATCACTTATCACCGCCTTCGCTTTCATGCCGCCTTCCACTTTCATTACAATTCCTTCCGCTTCTGCCCTTCCTGCAAAGGATGACAAAATCAGATTCGCAGCTTCGTTTTCACAATACTGTATCACCTTCTGCTGTTCCAGCTCATTACAGATATCAGATATATAATCCTCTGCCTTCTGTATCTGATGGTTCTCCAAACAGGCATATAGATATTGTAAATGATGACGCAGGTCATGGCGGTAACGGCTGGCCAGATTCTGTGACTCCCGTAACGCCGTTATTTCACGCATGGACTGTGCCACCTGCATATCAAGGCTTTTTTGAATCTCCCTCATCCGGTTTTCTTCCTGTCCTTTTGTAAAGTTATACAACAGGAACACAAGATACGCTCCACAACAGATAAATGGCATAAATTCCACGACAACCGGAGCTCCACTGGACAAAAGATCTGTATACACTCTTGTCAGATAATCAAATACATAATACAGCACCGGTATCACACCAAACTGACACTGCATTTTTCTGGAATAACAGGAAATATAACGGACTGCCGGCGTCATAAAGTGCAGCAGGCCAAACAGTAGTGGCAGGGTAATCAATAATTCCACCGCATCCAGCATCAATGCTCCTCCGCCCAAAATTTCCACTGTAAGAAGTGCCAGCCAGCGTCGTAACTGGCAGCACAGGTAGGCTGCCATCACAGAGAAAAACGGCCATAACAATTTACCGGTCAGTCCACATAACAGTAAAATCAACGGAACATGTACCAGCAGCGGATAAATCTGCCTCAAAAAGCCATCCTCCCATACATAGTAAATAATCCCCTGTGCAATTGGAATCAGTGCGATGCATATCCAGAATATAATCCGGTTTTTCCGCCGGTCCAGTGCATCACAGAAGGACGCCGCCAGCACACTTCCAAAAACACTGACTGCCACATTGTTAAGAAGGGACATCCAAAGGCTCATAACGTCACCTGCCCATCTTCAAATGCATTTTTCAGAAATGCACTCTTTATTTCATTGTATTTCCCTCTTGGAATAGGAATTTCCACAAGGCTTGACATCGTAATGGTACGATAAGAAAGATTCTTTATATATTCCAGATTCACAAGATATGAACGATGTGGACGTATAAAAGTTCCATAAGGCATAAGCTGCCGGCCCAGTTCATCCATGCTGCCGCTGCATTCATATACCGTCCCATCGGTCAGATGTATCAATAATGTCCTGTGGATTACTTCGCAGTATTCCAGCTGTTTTAACGCAATCCGGGCAATTCCCGTCTTACAGCGCAGTACAATACTACTGCCATGCTCTTTTTCCATCTGTTCTAACATAGAATCCAGCAGATGATAGAAGCTGCCCTTTTCAATCGGTTTCAACTGGTAATAATATGCTTTCACCTCATAAGACTGCACCGCAAACTCCACAGAAGAAGTAAGAAAAATAATTTTGATATTATTATCAAACTTCCGAATCTCGGATGCCGTTTGGATTCCAACTACCCCCGGCATTAAAATATCCAAAAACAAAATGTCAAAGCGGGTTCCTTTTTCCATTTCATTCAGTAAATCCAGCGGACTGTGATAGACTTTTGCATCTATTCTGTAATCACGCTCCCTGCGATACTCCTCCAGTAAGCTCTGCAGTTCTTTTAAAACCGTATCGTCATCATCGCAAAATGCTGCCTTTATCATGTTGTATCTCCCATCTATGTGTCAGCTTTATCGAAATATTCTTTTCTTAAGATTCATTATAGGCAGTTTTGGGACCGATGTCCACTGTTTGAGGGATGGGAGTTTTCTATGCGAGATAAGTGAGGGAAAAGCTCCCTCACTTCCGCGATAGGCTCGGGAACAAGTTTACTCGCGTAAAAAAAAGACGACCTTTCGCACGGTCGTCCTTTTTGGAGAAGGTATTTTTACTATGGGGTGTAGCAAAAATTATATAATGTATTGGGGGGTTTTTACGTTAATTATAGTACCATTTTCCCATTCAAAAGTGTGCACAAACTTCCAAAAAAATTCACATTCCTTTTATTCAATCTGTATAGCCCATAAATTTCATATCTAAAATACCACTTATTTTTTGCACAAAAGAATGGCTTTTTTAGGCTTCTATTTTGGTCTGACCATTTTTCTACTCTTTTCCTCACCCGTCACTTTTCCTCATTACTCGCGTAACAAAGAATGTGCCTTGGCACATTCTCGCGCCTGCGGCGGTCGCTTGCGACAT
>ENA-OZEO01000302-OZEO01000302.1-human-gut-metagenome-genome-assembly--contig:-NODE-302-length-14214-cov-10.227488_pt1 | contig 14214 bp, 10 predicted proteins | sample MGYA00244611_ERZ653620 | MGnify/ENA primary metagenome ERZ653620 (study PRJEB26926, sample SAMN06165137) | human gut metagenome | biome: ENVO:00009003; feature: ENVO:2100002; material: ENVO:00002003...
TGGGTATTTAGATTGTCGGTAACAAGAACTATTTTTTCCGTCCGTGGGTACAGGGTGTCGGAAGTATACCGGAGAATTTCTGCAAAATCCAATGCTGTGCGGGTCTGTGTTACAACCGTTTCCCTCCTGCCTGCCAGGGGTTCAGAAATCATGAAGACATCTGCAACACCGTTGCGGACATACACGGAATCTACTTTTTCAGGCTGGCCTGGTTCACAGGGAATACGTGTTTTCTTTATGAGCTGTTTGTTCGTTTCATCTATGCAAACGACAGGACGGAGAGGGTCATACGGGCGCTGATATACCTCCAGCACGTCCTCCATCTTCGCTACGAACTCGGCGTCTGCTTCCGGAATGCACCATTCCTTTACGAGCCACGGCTTGATTTCATTTTTTTCATAACCTCGCAGACGGTACTGTCCGTAATGTAATCGACCACTTCCAGGCGGATCAGTTCATCCGCGATTGCCTGCATAGTCCAGCGTGAGGCTCCTTCCGGCGGTTCCGAACAGGCTATGGCACATATCCGGGCCTCCACATCGCCCGTCACCTTGCGACGGCGGTTTTCTTGTACCTTCCGCCCAAGGGCTGCCTCCATCCCTCCCATGACAAACCGTTGCGCAATACCTGCAATGGTGGAACGGGCGGCTCCATACGCATCTTTGATGCGGTCATATGTCCATGCCTTGTTTTCAGGCTTTTGGTCCAACTTTAGCAGTATCTGTGCATGCTTTATGCGGTAGCCCTTTCCGCCTTTTTGTATTATTGCTTTCAGCTCCTGTATTTCATCGTTTGTCAGCGTGACAATGTAGCGTGGCATATCTGCGTCCTCCAATACCGTTTTTGATGGAGTATAGCAAATTTTTTCAGTACTGTAAAGTATTGTTACTAACCGGATACAGCACTAGGTGTATTCAAATAAGTATAAATCAATTGTTTTTCACTATTAATTGTTTCAATTGTAGCAGTTACAGTATTACTAGAACTCTCACTACTTCCCAACTTAACAGTTACAGCTAAAAAAGTTTGTTCAATGCTTATCTCTGATTCCCTCTTTTGTTCTTTCCCATCCCAAATAAATGTAATGGTACCCTTATACTTTTTAGAGAGTATTGGCATCCCCCCTGTAAGCCAATGAAAAGATTTCCATTTCCATCCCCATTTATTAAAACATATCATAAATAATGTTGCTGCTCCAATTGCCTCTCCTGCATAACCATAAACAGAGTATCCGCACTCAGCAATATCATGTCTACTCACTATTACACTAATCTTTTCCCAGTCAATTCCGCAGCGTAACGCAAATAATATGATGGTCACCCATATACTTATACTCATAAATCTTTTTGAAGCTTCGCCCATAAATTAAACCCCATATTCAAGATAATTCCAGACATCATATAACCACTGCTTTGCATCTAAATCTGTCCATTTTCTTCCTCGAAATAGATAGAGCATATCACTAACTTCGCACCATTCTTTATGACGTCCGTCCTTCATCTCATTATAAAGAAAAATAATTGCTTGACGGACTGTTTCAGTCCAAGTCAAATTATTAGTTATTATATCATTTGGTATCTGATAGACAAGGCATTCAACTAAAAACGAAGTGATTTTATCCCCGTCAACTTTTTTATCTTCAACCATATTATTTTTAATATGTTTCATAATACGAACAAGCTTTTTATAATTATAATTAGTTGCTTTATTCTTTTCCTTTCCATTTTGAAGATGCCTTTTTGCATAATTTGATACTTTTTTTCCATCCTGTGCTAAAAAACAAGTTCCCTCTATATACTGGTTTGGATCCATACTTCCCCAATAATAGTAATTGCGTAGCTGAAAAGCAGGAACAACATCAGCCTGAACATGGTATGTATTCTCGTTTATCTTCAAAGATTTATTGCCATCATATACATAGCCTACTCCAAATTTATTCTGAAGTGCCTTCTTAATTAAATTACGGTATTGGTTAAAGGTCATATCGGATGCAATAAATCCATAATCCTCCCTATTTTTCCCATCTGGATATTCTGCATAAAAAACATCTTTAAGCATAACACAAACATCCACATCGCTTTCAGTCCGAACATTTGTATTATTCGCATAAGAACCTTGAATAAAAACCTCAATATTCATTGCTTTCAATTCTTCACTTTCATCAATCGCTTTTCTCACCATTTTTATTGTATTATCAGCTCTTCTTTCTTCTGTCTGTGACAATGGAACTGTCCAATTCTGTAATGTTTGTTCTGAATATTTCATTTATAACTCCTCCCAAATCACATCATTTTTTATATGATCCAACTATAAAATGCACACTTTATCATCATTTTCATTATACCGTTTATATTGATTACTAATAAAATTATTGTAGCAAGTATTATAAACCATTTTATGTTTTATCTCAACATATCTTGGCATAAACTTGGCACACTTCTGCGATTGAAGGGTAATTTTACCCATGTTACAATTGATATTGCTTATAGTATTCCTATTTTCTCCAGCACCTTAATCGGTGCTTTTTTGTACCCGTAAACCTTTCGCTGACAGTAGCCAATACTTACACAGTACGTACAGCGTACTTCCCCTAAAATAAAAACGTATTCTGTGCGTACAGTGTAAGTAAAACTTCCTATTATATAATGAAGGGAGATTACCATGAAAACAAGAAATGAAATCTATCAAGGGGAAGGTGCCCAACTGCTCCGGTTCATTAGTACTTACCATTCGCTGCAATATGAACAGGTCTTACGGCTCTTTTCCAAAAACAGAGAGTCTATCAAATCTCTGATCACAAGTCTGGTAAAACAAAAACGCATTATCTATGATAAGGAGAACGGGCTTCTCTGCGACAGCCAGGAATCTGCAAACAATCCTGATTATGGGATGATTGCATCTTTTTGGGTGCTTTTGGACTTCAAAAACGCCATTGTGTACCATACTGACGGTGAATTTCCTGTGAAACTGAACTTTTTCTCTAAAGATGAGTGGTATGAAGTCCTCTATGTCCCCCAGGAACAGGAATATCTTATCAATCATGTCATGGAAAGCCAGACAAAAAGCGATGCGAAACGGCTGGTTGTATTAGAGTCAGAAGAACAGGCTTCAAAAATCTATATCACAGGTGTGATTGCCTTTTGCCTTGTAGACTCCTCTACCGGATCTGTCAGCTATTATGCAAAGAAATGAGGTATGTATGAACACCAAAACTGTTTTTGACCGTTTACAGAGCATTGATGATGAAGTCCAAAAACTTCACAACACTATTTTTGCATTGAAAACAACAGATATTCAAGCGTATGCCGACAAATACGAAGAGTTGAGTATCAGTGCTGCCCTACGTTCTGAAAGGATTGCCTGCCAGCTCAGAAATCTGGTATATACCACAACTGATACTGGAAAGAAAGACTATCTGAAACAGGCTGCGGCTGTGCAGGGAATCAAAATCTCTTTTTCAAATAGTGTTCTTTCCATTACCATGCCAGGACTACTGCCCAAACGTAAATTGCGAACCAACACCGCTTTTCTACATGAGCCATTAAACCTTGCCTTGCAGACTTATGTGACAGAACATTCTATTCCGTTATATAAAAGATGTGTGGTCTGTTTCAGTCAAATTTATGACCAGAGCCTTTCTTTACAACGGATACGTGATTACGATAATTTGGAGTTTAAACAGATTTTAGATACTATCGCTTCCTATGTTCTGGTTGATGATACGGGACTCTTTTGCGACTCCTATCACACTACAGAACTGGGGAATTACGATCACACCGTTATCTTTGTAATGGAACCGGAAATCTTTCCTGGCTGGCTGAAAAATAGAAAATCGTCTATCAAAACTATATCGGAAATTTCCTGATATTTTTCTTTCTTTTTCCGATATGGGTAATTTTTCTGCAAAGAAGCCATATTCTTTGCATTTTTTATGCTTAATACCGCCCTTACTTTACCCAAGTATAGGCTGTCATAGGTAAAAATCGAACTGAGGTGATGCTTATTTGATAAAACCAGATTCTATAAAATATCAGCTTTTGGAAATGGTTGGACTATGTGGGGAATTCCCTTCCGGACAGCTTAACAGATTGATTGAGAGTGATTCCTATGCAGAGAAGGTGGTTACAGATTTAAAGCAGAGTAAGCTTATAAGAACACACTATAAAGATAGCCTACGAGGTTATCGCCTTACCAAACGGGCAAAAGAACTGCTGCTTTCGCAAAATCCCTGTCGTTTTCAAAACTATTTAACCGGAAATGCAGAAACCAACCTCATACGTAGTGAATTACCAAGACGGCTGCGACTTCATCAAAAAGCAGAAACCTATTTAACGCTTTCACATGCCGGAATCCCATTCTTTCCAGATGAAAAGCCGCTGCTTTTTTCTGAATCCGGCGAAGCGGCTACGTTTCCTGTGCGAAGCCTTCCTCTGTTTTACTCTTCCAGGGAAATAAAAAATCTTGGAGCATCCACTACCAAAATCAAAAATTCCCGTTGTATAGGAATCCTGATGGCTCCTCACTGTATCTATGCTGTTTATAATACCGGAAACACACTTCTAAAATGGGAATACAAAACGGAAGTCCGGCTCAATGCTTTTTTGCAGCACTATCTTCAGGGACTTCCTTACCATGGGCCGCCTACCGTTTATGCCATCATGACTGGCAGTGATATGGATATGGCTTTCCGGCTCCTGACCAGTACCGGTGGATACAAAAAAACACTGTTCATGCTGGATACTTCGTATGAACACTTCTATTTCCTGCCCAATAACAGCTACGGAGAATACCTGCTCCGTTTATTGGTACAACCCCAGCGTATGATGCAGCTCAATCAGCTACTACTGTCCGACTGTTTTCCCCAGCGTGAGGATCTGCCAATTGAACATGATGGAATAGACAGCCAGGAAAAGCCTATTTTGCTTGCGTATGATTTTGACATGCAGCGTATCAACCGCTTCAATACTGGATTAAATGTATATGGGCTATCCGGGAACCTGATTTGCTTTGACTTTCAGCTTCCCTGCCTGAAAAAATACCTGACAGCAGATATACACTTCTCCAGCATTGATTTTCAAAAGTTTAAAAGGAGGTTTTTCAATGAACCGTAAATGGTGGAAGTTCCTGTTTTTGCTTCCCATAAGCGTCTGCACTCTGTATGCCGGAGGATACGCAGCACAATTTATTAAAAACTATCAGGAATGGACTTCTGCCGGAAACTTTGCCGGCAACGGAACCTATCCGCAAGCAGCTTCTTTACACCCATTGGTCTGCTTTCATACTGCCCTTACTGATTTCCCATACAATTTGTATGGGATTTTTCTTTGCCTGGTTCTCTTTGGGCTTCTTACTTTTTTACTTATGCGTATGGGATATGACAGAAACGGGGAAATTAGTGACCATGACCGGAACTTAAATTACTCTACAAAAGGAACCTACGGTACATCCGGATTCATGACTCCAGATGAAATGATGAAAGTTTTGGAACTGACCGGAGATGTAAAGAAAAATAAAGGAACCATTTTAGGAAAATTGAATGGCAAAGCCGTATGTCTTCCATATCAAACACGAATGAATAAAAATATCGCCGTGTATGGTGCCAGCGGTTCCATGAAATCCAGGGCATTTGCCAGGAATATGATTTTCCAGTGTGTCGCCAGAGGGCAGGAAGGCAACAACGCTTCCGGGGAAAGTTTAATCATTACCGATCCCAAAAGCGAACTCTATGAAAGCATGTCTGCTTATCTGGAAAATGAGGGCTATGTAGTAAAAGCATTTAATCTGGTCAATCCGGAAAACTCGGATAGTTGGAATTGTCTGGGTGAAATCAATGGACAAGAAACGATGGCTCAGGTATTTGCAGATGTCATCATCCAGAATACAGGTTCCGGAAAAGGAGATCATTTCTGGGATAATGCGGAGATGAACCTGCTAAAAGCCCTGGTTCTCTATGTGGATCAGGGATTTCCACCGGAAGCCAGAAATATCGGACAGGTTTATAAGCTGCTGACCATGAGTTCTGAAAAGGAGCTGAACAGTCTTTTTGATCTGCTCCCAGTGTCCCATCCAGCAAAAGTTCCTTACTGCATCTACAAACAAGCCAGTGATACCGTGCGAAGCGGAGTTATTATCGGATTGGGTGCCAGACTTCAGGTATTTCAGAATAAACTCATTCGGCAGATTACCTCTTATGATGAGATTGATCTGACACTTCCGGGGAAACAGAAATGTGCTTACTTTTGCATTACCTCAGACCAAGACAGCACCTTCGATTTTTTATCTTCCCTGTTTATGACCTTCATCTTCATCAAACTGGTCCGTTATGCAGATAAGTATGGAGAAGAAGGAAAACTTCCTGTTGCTGTACATATACTAGCTGATGAGCTTGCTAACACCGGAGCTATCCTGGAATTGAATAAGAAGATCAGTGTAATCCGAAGCCGGAATCTCAGCATTTCCTGCATCTTTCAGAATTTACCCCAGATGCAGAACCGCTATCCTTATAACCAATGGCAGGAAATTATCGGCAACTGTGACACTCAGCTCTTTTTGGGCTGCACAGATGAAGTTACTGCTACCTTTATCAGTAACCGCAGCGGCGATGTAACCGTAGGGGTAAGCAGCGAAGCCAAGCAGCTCAATAGTTGGCGGGTATCCGACTATACACCGGAATACCGGCAAACAAAATCTATCGGCAAACGAAAACTCTTAACACCAGATGAAATCTTGCGGCTCCCACTTGATACTGCCTTGGTTATCCTACGTGGGCAAAAAGTCCTAAAAGTAGAAAAGTACGATTATACCCTACATCCAGATGCCAAAAAGCTGACACCAAGAAAAGCATCGGAACACATACCTGAATGGCGCAAAAATGGTTCCTCGGAAGAAACAGATTATCGACCACAGCCCTCATTCGAATCTGCCAAAAGGAAACGCCGTTCATCTTCTGCGTCAATAGCAAAACAGAAACCACATTTTACATCCGAACCCGTTTATCAGGAACCTACTCCCGATGATTTTATGGAGGATTTCCTTCAGGAAAATTTTATAGAAGATTCCCCCGAATCTGGCATGGTTCCTTTAGATAAAGATTCCATCATGTCATAACACATTTTGAAAGGAGATAACATTTATGGCAAACGAAACAATGAACCTGAACACCCCTATTTTAACCCTTGACTCCGATACTGTATTAGAAACTGCTCAATCAAAAGCGGATTTAATCTGGCATGACATCCAAAATGCCTATCGTACCCGGAAAATTCTCACCGGCATTCTGGGCGGTATTGAAAAGACCGAAGCCGGCAGCTTAATAGCAATTATTTACTATAAAGATTATCGGGCAGTCATCCCTATCTCGGAAATGATGATCAATCTGATCCAGGATGAAACTCATGATTACGGAGATCTCTCTCTTAGACAGAACAAAGTCCTTAACAATATGCTTGGTTGTGAAATCGACTTTGTAATCAAAGGACTGGATACCAAATCCAGAAGCATCGTTGCCAGCCGGAAAGATGCTATGCTGAAGAAACGTCAGATTTTCTATTTTGATCAGGACTCTTCCGGGCAGACAAAAATTCATGAAGACCGTATTGTGCAGGCCAGAGTCATTGCCGTTGCTGAAAAAGTAGTCCGGGCAGAAATCTTTGGTGTAGAAACTTCCATCCTTGCAAGAGATCTGTCTTTTGACTGGCTGGGTGATGCCAGGGAACGATTCCAGGTAGGGGAACATATTCTGGTCCGGATCTTAGCTATCCAGGGAGATTCCCCGGAAACGCTCTCCATCCATGCAGATGTAAAAAGCGTGGAAGGCAACACCAGCAAAGAAAATCTAAAAAATTGTCGGGTACAGGGAAAATATGCCGGAACAGTAGAAGACATCCACAAAGGAACTGTTTTTGTCCGGTTAGAATTGGGCGTCAACGCCATTGCTCACAGTTGCTACGACAGCCGCACCGTTGGAAAGAAAGATAAGGTGTCCTTTGTTGTGACACATATTGATGAAGAACGGAATGTTGCTGTTGGCATCATTACAAGGATTATCAAACAAAATATCTGATTACCAAAAGCAATATGAAAAGGAGCTCACTACATCCATTTCTTATTGCGATACAAGATATTCCATGCTATACTGAGCGAGTATAGCTAATCGAGAAAGAGATGCGGATGCAATTTCGACCAGCCCTCTAGTTTTTAAAGGAGGGTGATGCCCATGAACACAATGGAAGTACTCACATTGCTTTTAGTAGTTTTTGCGGCTCTGACTTACATAGATAATCGACATGATAAGAAATAGCATCCACGATAAACCCTGAGAAAGTTTGATGGATGCTATGTCTTAACATAGAAAAAAATTAAATTTTACTGAGGGCATCAGATCTTGCATCTGATTACCTTTCTTAATTAGATTATACACTGGGGGATATGAGAAATCAAGTCCCCCTTTATTATTGTTATTGTCATTACTTAAACTAAATCGACAAATAATATGTTGATAAATATTTTCTACAGCCCCCTCATTCTCATTTGACCATCATTTAACAGATTTCACATCTAATTCATGGCTATACATTAGTACTTGGTTCTCATTCTGATTCTTCTTTCAAATTTAGTCAGAGCAGACATTTTTAACGACTATTATTTCTATTCAAAAACAGTCACAGATATCTAAACATCAATAAAATATCTGCGACTGTCTTAGAGATATATTTCATTTCAGTTCATACGTTCTAACTTTTTCATTCATGCAGCCATACAAACAGCGAATCTTCTCTCATTATCTCGTCATATATGATTTCCGCCATTTTCTCTTCTGGTGCAGATAGGTTATCTGCACCTAATTTCCTCCCTATTTCATTGTTATGTAAATCCATTTTTTTGTGCTCATCTTTTGTATATCCATCGCTTTCGTTTCCAGTAGTATCTTTATCTTCATGTGCTGTCGCAAAAAGCTCTGCTTTTTCACTTCCTATCAAAACTGTCATTTCGGCATTCCATATTCCGTGTCTAAATGCATCACTCCTGTCACCCAAACCATTTTTTCCGAATTTTCTTTCGGTTTGTTTAGTGGCAATTTCCTTTGCTTTATTGACTTTTAGTGCATCAAACGGATATCGAATCACTAATTTTTTCTCAGAAGCAGTAAGTGCGTTCCAAATGTCTATGACACCATCTTTCTTAATAGCATGAATCTGATCCATAAAATCACTTATCCGCTGTTCACTCCATTCCGGATGTTTTGACTTAACATCTAAAATTTGCTTAACGATATCCTCAAACTCATTAGTTTCATCAATTAAAAACTCTCTAGAATTCATACTTTCATTTGGAGCAGCATAAACTGAAATAGGAAGTGATGCACTAATCAGTACACTCAACCCAATAACTATCTCTTTCTTCATCTGTAATACCTCCTCATACAATGGCTTTTCATATCATAATTTAATTCCTGTCTATCATTGAATACTCTCAAAATACCATCCCTTTTTCTTCATCAAATCCAAATGTGTTCCCTGTTCAATGATGCTTCCCCTGTTCAATACATAGATATAATCCGTATCTCGAATAGAGGAAAGTCTATGAGTAATGATAATTTGCGTTTTATTGGTAGACCTTAGGTTATCATAAATTTTCTTTTCTGTAAGCTGATCCAGATTACTGGTAGCTTCATCAAAAATAACTACCTCCGTATCGCTAAGCAGAGCTCTTGCTATGGCAATACGCTGTTTTTGACCACCTGAAATATTTTGTCCTCCTTCTCCAACAAGTGTATCCAATCCCAACGGCATACTTAAAACTTCCTCTTTTAATGCTACAATGTCTAGTACCTTCCATATTTTCTCATCCGGAGCATCACCTATAATATCAATATTCTTTCTTATACTTGCATTTAAGCACATAGGATTTTGAGTAACTACTGAAAACCATTTATAAATCTGTTCCTTCGACATTGATCTGATATCATAATTATTTATCTCAATACATCCTTGATTAATATCCACGGCACCCAGTATGGCTTTTATCAAGGTTGATTTTCCACTACCCGATAAACCAACAATAGCAATTCTCTCGCCTCGCCTAAGATCAAGAGAAACATTATTCAATGCGTATGCCTGCCCACTATTGTAGCAATATGAAACCGAACTTATTTTTAAATTTTCAAATTTTCCAGGTACAAGAACTCCCGTATGATAATTTTCTCTAAAAATCATTAGTTCCTTATAACGTAAAAGCACTTCTTTAATACCATTGATACTCGGTAACAACAATACAACGGTAGTAAAAGGTGCTGTAAAATATCCCACTAAGGTTGCATAGGCTATAAGTTGTCCTATCGTTAACCCTCCTTGCTTCACACTATAACTTCCAATCACGTAAATCATTAAAGGGAAAATCAAGTTTAAGGTTGAGGAAAAACTATTCATCAAATTACTAATTCGAGTTTTTCCCTTGAATCTTTCTATTAACTTACTATAAGAATTTTGTAAATTTGATTTAACTGCATTATCCATCCCCATACATTTTATTTCCATTATATTCTCCAGAGTATCTATCAGTTCTCCCTGTATTGTACTCTGTGAGTATATATACTCTTTCGTCTTTATGAGATTTTTACCATTTAATAAAATCATTATGGCGATCTGTATAATAGAAACAACTAGAACAAATGCAGTCAAATATGGAGATATACTGGTCATAACAGCTAAACATACCAAGGATGTAATCCCTTGGATTATAATGTTTATAAATCCATTGGTAAGAATGTCGTTCAACTGATTTATACTATTGAAACGGTTCCCTATGTCACCTGCGGAATGCCATTCAAAAAAACTTACATCCAAACGGAAAATTTTATGAATCATATTAAAAATCATTGTTTTAAAAAGTTTCATGTTAATATTCAATAAAATTTTCTGTCTTAGTAAGCTCAATACAAAATGGGCACACATAATCAGAAGAACTAAAAGTGTAATTTTCCATATATGAATTGTAATATGGGCAGAAGATAAACTATCTATTACTTTTTGCACAACCATTGGAACAGCTAATGTAATAAGTTGACACATAAGCATCAACATAATTGCAATCATAAATTGAGAAAATTTTACCTCTATTTTAAATTTGGTTTTTTTTATTTTCTTAATATTTCTACTTGGAATAACGGATACAAGAATATCCTTGTATCCGTTTTTTAATTCTAAAAAATCGACAACTCTTTTTCCATTTGCTGGATCAAACAGAATATATTTTCCTTTCTTCTTAGTTTTATCAACTACCACATAGTGGGAATCATTACACAAAATGGCTGGAAGATACTCTATTAAGTTTTTTTCTTCATGATTATACTGGTATGCAGCAAATTTAAATCCATACTTTTCTGCTAATTCTTTCATTTGAGCTAAGGTCATACCGTCTCTGCCAATCTGAATCTCTGCCCCTATGTCCACGATATCACTTTTACACCCGTAATAATTAAGAATCATTGTCAGACATGCTATGCCACAATCCATGCTTCCTAGCTGTGAAACATAATGCACTTTTTTTTGAAACATCAAGTTCCTCCCTTTGTTAAATATTACTTAGCAATTACGCTCCTAAATCTCCAGAGCCAAAATGCATGGTAATTCTGGGTACAAATCTCTTAATAGAGAGTATCCCATTCCTGAGATTCCTGTCATAAATCCTGGTATCTTATACCCATGCAAATAAGACCTTGCACAATCGTAATTTTCATTTATAATATCCATAGCAATTTGTGTTCTCGCAGACAACATCATATGTCTTACTTCTTCATCATTACATTCTTTTGAATATTCAAGTAATATTTCTGTATTCCCCAAATTCCCATGACATAGACAGTCATTATCTGTAAATCCATACATTTTTGTCGCAAATAGTGCACGTTCAATATCACATTGTACTGTTATATAATCACTACTGTCTTTAACCAGGTTATACATCTTACTTCTTGCCAATAAAATCCCTGGTGCCCCATGACACCATGCTGCCATGCATCTATTATCAGAGTTTTCTTCTTTTTTTGCCTCCTCCCGATTGTCTAACCAATTATTATATTTATCAGAATACATGGTATTTTCATATATTAATCCAGAGTGTATTGCCTTTTGATATTCAATATGAAATTGCTCATTATTTAACTTTGTAAGAGCATAAATTATACCTGTAATTCCATGTGACAGCCCAGATAAGCTCTGCCCGTTTCCGCAGCGCCACTTACCCTTATTCTGATTTTTTATAAGAATGTTCCCTGCTTCGCACGCCAATTGCAAATATATATCCTTTTGAGCTAAGTGATAAAGATTAAGAAGAACAATAACGGCACCTGCATTACCATAAATCAGATCATTATTTTCATCTGCTTTCAATGCATACTCTAAAATTTTGCAATGTTTTTCTGCATATTCTAAATATTTTTGTTTTCCTGTTATCTTATATAAAACTTCGTATACATATATAACAGAAGCTTCCCCCGCATAAGCACCGCTACTTTCCTTTTCTAAATCCGTGGATCGTTCCAACATATCATCGGTATATTGAAACATCATGGTCTCAAATGCTTTGCAGGCTGCTGACAAATCCACATCAAAATCTGATTGCTGTAGTGCATTATAAAAAAGGGCAATTCCTCCTAATCCTTCATATAAATAAACCCCTAATGGTTGGATATTCCAAGAAGAATTTTCAGAATTTCCAATAGATGTTATTCCTATCCAATTTATATCCTGCCCATCATCACCATAAAAAGCTTTTTGCTCTAATGTATGTAAAATTTTTAATATGGCATTTTTTTTATATTCCTTTTGTCCATGTTCATTATCGCTTCTACTTATACAAAGTTCATTTATATCTTTTTTAGGTTTCTCAACTTTTACATCATTCAAATCTGTTAAAATTATTTTTATAAATCTAATCTGTTCTTCTCTATCTTTCTTGCCCATAGAACAGATCTTATTTCTAAGATGTTGAATACTAGACTCAGCAAAATAGTTCTTCACCACTTCCCCTTCTGATCCATAAAGATCTTCTTTTGAAGTATTGCTATAAAAATATGGAATATCCATATTCAGCATATCCTTTATTTCCAGTTTTGCAATTTCCATATTCCCTTGCATCTGTTCCACATTTTTTAACACTGCACACAAAAATAGTTGCTTATCTTTCGCATCTTGAAGAAAATCCGGATTGTATGATGTGTGCAATAGCATGGAATACCGCTGAGTATCTTGGACTAAATGCCTAACTTCAATATTTTCAAATATCGAAACATAGTTTAATATAAGCTTCTTATTGTCCAAACAAAATGTATATGCGTCAAAAAAACCTTCGCATATCTCATCTATATACTGATTAGGTTCTTTTACCTTTTCCCCCAGTCTCAGTAAATTATTACTAGCTTGAGTAATAGGTCTTTCATATTCATAATGCATATTTGATGTCCCAGCATTTTTTAATCTTGGAATCAGTATTGGATATTGCTCTCCCTCTTGGCCATTAAGAGCACTCATATTTATACCTTTTCCATTTTTAGTGTATTTATAAAAAGGCAGTACTCCAGAATACAACACTGATTCATGTATCTTATCGTAAATTTTTTCTCTACCTGATTTTTTCTTTTTGTCCCTTTTATTATCTAAGACAGTCTCGGCATCTACAACAACCGGATATCCCCCATTAGCAATAAGATTTTCAGTATGTATATCATTGACATTTAATATATAATTGCAAAAAACAAGCACTCCTATCCGATAATAATAATTCCTGACTTCAGCCTCACTGTTACAAGGAAGATTAACTACAAATTCTTCCCATCCATAGTCCCCACAATCTAAAATCAAAAATTGCTTAAAGTCCTTTTTACAATTGGAAGAAATAAACTCCAAAAATGACTGATATGCTTTCTCCACCTTCAGTCCGTGTGGTTTATAAACTATTTTTCTTCCATCTTGAAACTGAATTAAAAAAACACTATTTCCTTTCTTATGTGAATCTGAACCACTCGTTCTTATGTTTTTTACTTCAGTCCAGCCCTTTTTCCCACCAAATTTATCTTCTAAAAGTAAAGTATCCTTTTCCATTCTTTCCTGCAATAATATATAATTATTTGCCAAATTTTCCATTAATTCTATCAGCATTCTTTTAAGACCTGGATATATGGCTGTCTCTTATACACATCTCCGAGCCCACGAGACT
>ENA-OZEO01000307-OZEO01000307.1-human-gut-metagenome-genome-assembly--contig:-NODE-307-length-14169-cov-5.728001_pt1 | contig 14169 bp, 10 predicted proteins | sample MGYA00244611_ERZ653620 | MGnify/ENA primary metagenome ERZ653620 (study PRJEB26926, sample SAMN06165137) | human gut metagenome | biome: ENVO:00009003; feature: ENVO:2100002; material: ENVO:00002003...
GGGCTCGGAGATGTGTATAAGAGACAGTCGGTAACCTGATCGAGTCTCAGTTTATCTCAGTTGGTGACTGGAACTTCGGAAGTGCGATTTCTCTGATTCTGGCTGTGCTCATTTTGATCTTTATGAGCCTGATGAAGAAGATGGATAAAGATGAATAAGGGAGGACGGCATGAAACGTAATAATAAATTTTTCTCAATGTTATATGTAGTACTCTGCCTTGCTTTCTTTTACCTGCCGATCCTGGTGACGATGATCTTTTCCTTTAACTCATCCAAGTCACTGACCAGATTTACAGGCTTTTCCCTGCGCTGGTATCAGGAACTTCTCGGTAACGGGGAAGTAATTAAGGCAGTTTATGTATCTGTTACCATTGCGATCATTGCGACCATTGTTTCTACAATACTTGGAACCATTACAGCGATCGGTTTATCCAAATCAAAGAAGGTAATCAAGGAACTGCTTTTGAATATTAATAATATCCCTATCCTGAATCCTGAGATCGTAACTGCCATCAGCCTGATGCTGTTGTTCTCTTCTCTGGGATTTCGAAAAGGATATCTGACTATGCTGCTGGCACATATTGCATTCTGTACCCCGTATGTAATTACCAGCGTTTATCCGAAGGTAAGGGCTCTGGATCCGAATATGGCAAATGCTGCCATGGACCTTGGGGCAACTCCTTTTCAGGCTCTGACAAAGGTTATCGTGCCCATGATCAAAGAGGGTATTTTTGCAGGTGCGTTGCTTGCATTTACCATGTCATTTGATGATTTCGTTATTTCCTATTTCGTATCAGGAAATGGTGTAAAGAATATCTCTATTGTTGTATATAATATGACAAAGCGTATCAATCCGACGATCAATGCTTTGTCAACCATCGTGATCGTAGTCATCATTGTGGTACTGCTTTTGTCCAATTTGCTTCCGAAGTTTAAGAATAAAGCCAGAAAGCTGAACAGGAAAGCAGTAAAAATTGTCTCTGTAGTTCTGGTTGTTGCCGTTACGGCAGGGCTGATCAAATGGGGATTCGTGGCGCAGTCCACTCATGTGCTGAAAGTTTACAATGCAGGAGAGTACATGGATCTTTCTCTTCTTGAAGATTTCGAAAAAGAATATGATTGTACGATCGTATACGAGACTTTTGAGTCAAATGAGATGATGTACACCAAGCTTTCAAGCGGTGAGACTTATGATGTGCTGATTCCGTCTGATTACATGATTGAGAGACTGATCAAAGAAGAATATCTGCAGGCACTTGACTGGAAAGAAATTCCGAATAAGAAAAATCTGCTGAATGATGTCATGAACCAGAGCTATGATCCGGGCAACCGTTATTCCTGTCCGTATTTCTGGGGAACAGTAGGAATCCTTTATGATAAGACAGTAGTAGATGAGGCTGATCTGAAAGATGGCTGGAATCTTCTGTGTAATCCGAAATATAAAGGAAATATTTACATGTATGATTCTGAGAGGGATTCCTTTATGATAGCATTAAAAGCACTTGGGTATTCCATGAATACTACAAATGAGTCTGAGATCGAGGAGGCTTATCAGTGGCTGATCGATCAGCGTGACACTATGGATCCGATCTATGCAGGCGATGATGTGATCGACAACATGATTTCAGGAAACAAAGCGCTGGCAGTTGTGTACTCCGGAGATGCATCTTACATTATCAGTGAAAATCCGAATCTGGACTACTTTACACCGGAACAGGGAACCAACAGATGGTATGATGCAATGGTTATCACAAAGGACTGCAGCGAAGTACAGCTTGCCCATGAATTTATTGATTTTATGATCAGTGATAAATCTGCTCTTTCCAATACGGAAGAAGTAGGGTATACTTCTACAGTGAAGAGTGCTTTTGAAACCATGAAGGAGGGGGACTATGCCGGGATCAGTTCTTATATTCCGGATACAACCAACCCGAATAACGAAATCTTTGCTTATCAGCAGCCAAAGATCAAGCAGAAATTTGCGGAACTCTGGACAAAAGTAAAAGCAAAGTAAAAAAGGATAGCCGCTGTCTGCCGATACAGTGGAAGGCGGACAGTGGCTGATACAGACAACAATGCAGAGCATAAGAAGGGAGATCATTTATGAAAAAAAGAGTACTTGCAGTAGTGATGTGTGCATTAATGGCAGGAACAGCATTCACCGGATTCAAGGATGCAGGAGATGATAAAGAACTTGTTCTCTTTACATGGGAAGGAATGTTCCCGCAGGAAGTTCTGGATGATTTTGAAAAAGAGACAGGAGTTAAGGTTGTTTATTCAAACTTCGATACAGATGAAACCATGCTTGAGAAGCTTTCCATGGCAAAGGGCGGCGACTATGATATCGTGATCGCAGATGACTATATTCTGGAAACGGCGATCCAGGAAGGACTTGCAGAGAAGCTTGACAAGGATTCTCTGGAGAATATCGGAAATATCAACCCATTATATCAGGGACAGTTCTATGATCCGGATGACGAATACACAGTTCCTTACGGAGCAGGTATTCCGCTGATCGTTTACGATCCGGAGCAGGTGGATATTGATATCAAAGGATATAAAGACCTCTGGGATCCGTCTCTTGAGGACAGCATTGCACTGACTGCAAACTATCGTGTGATCAATGGTATCACCCAGCTTTCCATGGGCGAGAGCATGAATGAAGAGGACGTTGACGTGATCAAGAAGACAGGAGAGAAGCTTCTGGAACTTGCTCCGAATGTACGTCTGATCCAGGATGACAATACACAGAATGCACTTCTCAACGGAGAAGCAAGTGTTGCATTTCTTTATACCTCTCAGGTAACAGCTGCTCTGGCTGAGAATCCTGATCTGAAGGTGGTATATCCGGAAGAAGGACTAGGATTTGGTATTATGGGTATGTTTATTCCAAGTGAAGCGCCGGATAAAGATGCGGCATATTCTTTCATGGATTACATCATGCAGCCGGAGGTTGCAGCGAAATGCACAGACTATATCGGTTATTACAGCACAAATAAAGCAGCAGATGAGCTGGTAAATCCGGATCTGGTAGTTCCGGATGATGTTACAAAGGGCGAGATCGTCCAGAATGTAAGCCAGGACGCAGACGCACAGTATCAGAAGAACTGGACTGAATTTAAGGCTGCCTGCGACTAAGGGGTTAATCAACTAAGGAGTTAATATGGATGTTTACAAGGGAACCGGTGCCTTTTCCGGAATTGCCATCGGTAAGATACTGTATTATCATAAAAGCGAATATCAGATGCGCCAGTACGAAATCACAGATGTGAAAACAGAGCTGAATATTTTCCGGCAGGCGCGCACCAGAGTCATGGAACAGCTGGAGGATTTATATGAAAAAAACTGCATAATTCAGGGAACCCAGGCAGAGATTTTTCTCAGACAGAAGAATCTGCTGGAGGGAAAAAGCTTTCAACGTGCCATTGAGAGTGTCATACAGAGTGAAAAAGTAAATTCTGCCTATGCGGTAATGACTACAAGGGATGAGATGCTTAAGACTTTCAGAAATCTGGAAGAGCCTGCGATTAAAGAACGGCTGGATAATATGCGGGAGATTTCTGACCGCCTGATCGGTGAACTGGGAGGTATCTCTCCCAGGATAGATCTTGGGGATGAACCTGTGATCGTTGTGACGGAGAGTATCACTCCAACAGAACTGATGGAGATGGATAAGGATAAACTGATGGCTATTGTTACCCACCATGGTTCCGATATGTCTCATGCTGCCATTATGGCAAAAACAATGAATATACCGGCTCTGCTGGAAATTGACACAGATTCGGAGTGGGACGGACAGCAGGCTATTGTGGACGGATATACCGGAACTTTGTATATTGATCCGGATGAAGAGGTAAAAAAAGAATATGAGATCCGCAGGCAGGCTGATAAAGAAGAAAGGGAAGAACTTCTGAAATTAAGGAGAGAACCGGATATCACAAAAGATGGCAGGAAAATTGAAATCTATGCCAATATCGGAAATATGGACGACCTGAACAGTGTGCTGTATTACGGAGCTGCCGGGATTGGTCTTCTGCGCAGTGAATTCCAGTATCTTGGAAGAGAAAATTATCCTCGTGAAAATGAGCTGTTTCTTGCATACAAAAAGATTGCTGAGACCATGGGAGAAAAGCTCACTGTGATCCGTACGGCAGATCTCGGAGCAGACAAGCAGGCAGAATATCTGAATATCCCGGATGAGACAAATCCGATCATGGGGAACAGAGGAATCCGTCTCTGCCTTGACAGAAAAAGAATGTTCAAGGCACAGCTTCGGGCAATTTTCAGGGCGAGTGCCTATGGAAACCTGGCGCTGATGTATCCGATGATCAGCTCAGAAGAGGAAATGGATGAGATCGAAGAGATTATCCGGGAAGTAAAGAGCGGGCTGGACGAAAAAGGGATTCCGTACAAACATATTAAGACAGGAATCATGATCGAGACTCCGGCAGCAGTCATGATCAGCCGGGAGCTTGCCAGAAGAGTGGATTTCCTGAGTCTTGGGACCAATGACCTGAGTCAGTATACACTGGCGATGGACAGACAGAATCCGCTTCTGCGCAAGAAATATAATGACCATCACCCGGCAGTGCTGCGTATGATTCAAATGGTGATCGAAGCGGGACATGCAGAAAATAGACGTGTCTGTATCTGCGGGGAACTTGCTGCAGATACTGCCCTGACAGAAGAATTTCTGAGGATGGGTGTGGACTGTCTCTCTGTAGTGCCGGCATGTATTTTGCCGGTAAGAAAAGCACTGAGACAGGTGGATCTGTCCGGAGATGATAAAGGTGCGTGAATTTGGTGAAAAGTAAAGTGGTATTACTTCCCTGCCGGGAATATGATGAAGAAAAAATCTATATGCTGTTGAAACAGGGGCTGGATTTTCTGGGTGGAGTGGAGACTCTGATTCCAAAGGATGCGAAGATCCTGCTGAAGCCGAATCTGCTGAAAAAAGCAGAGGTAGAGAAAGCAGTGATCACACATCCGGTTGTAGTAGGAGCTTTTGCGGGAATCCTGCGTGAAAGTGGGTATGAGAATATTGTGCTTGCAGATTCCTGCGGTCATGGAACCACTCAGGCAGTAATCCGCGGAACAGGAATGGATACTTATCTGGAGAAATATCATATTCCGGCTGTTGATTATTCTGAGGGCGTGAAAACTGCTTATCCGCAGGGAGCCCAGGCAAAGGAATTTATCCTGCCAAAAGAACTGTTGGAGCAGGACTGTGTGATTTCCCTGAGCAAGATGAAAACACATGCATTAGAACGTATCACCGGTGCGGTTAAGAACAGCTATGGGTTTATATATGGATTCCATAAAGCGAAGGGGCACACGCAGTACCCGAGTGCAGACAGCTTTGCCAGAATGCTTATTGATCTGAATAAATGTGTGGCACCGAAGCTGTATGTGATGGATGGGATTGTGGCCATGGAGGGCAACGGACCGGGTTCGGGAGATCCGGTTCCTATGAATGTACTGCTGATGTCCACCGATCCGGTTGCACTGGACAGTGTATTCAGCCGTCTGGTTTATCTGAAACCGGAGGTGGTTCCGACGAACTATCATGGCGAGAAAATGGGACTTGGTACATGGAAAGAAGAGGAGATTACCCTTCTGACACCAGACGGGGAGATTTCCATGGCAGAGGCAGTGAAAAAATACGGAAATCCGGCTTTTAATGTAGACCGTACAGAAGTGCGAAAGAATATCTGGACAAGAATGGCGGGAGCGTTAAACATTTTTCAGAAAAAACCATATATAGAAGCTGATAAATGTGTCCGCTGCGGGATCTGTGTGCAGAGCTGTCCGGTTCCGGGGAAAGCTGTGGATTTCAGAAAAGGCAAAGGAAAGCCGCCGGTATATGATTACAGAAAGTGTATCCGCTGTTTCTGCTGCCAGGAGATGTGCCCGAAAAAAGCAATCAAAGTGAAGTAGATGAAAAGCAGATAATAAAAAGCGCAACTGTTTATAGAATTGCCATGGTATTTTCGCAGGATCAGGACAGAGGAAAGCCGGACAATTACCAAAAAGCACATAACAGAGGATGAGAATATCTCGGATTGAGACAGATTCTATCCTAAGTTATGTGCTTTTTTGAGTCATATCCCTCTTTAACCGAATCAGGAAAGTTCCCTGCTTTGGCTGCGAATATTCGTTATTCGTCTGACTATGGCTGTCGAAGATACAAAATCTATCTTCCGAGGCTTCTGCTTATCTCGCGGATGAATTCCGGAGTAGTACCACAGCATCCTCCGACAACAGACGCACCATTTTCAATCAGAACCTTCATATGTTCTGCAAAGCTTTTGGCGTCCATACTGTAAATGGCATTTCCCTGATCATCAATCGTCGGCATACCGGCATTAGGTTTAGCGATGACAGGAATGGATACGTTCTCTTTGATATTGCGGACAACGGATACCAGCTGGTCAGGTCCTACAGAACAGTTGATCCCAACTGCCACAGCACCTGCACCCTCAAGGGCGATCGCAGCCTCCACAGCATTTCCTCCGCTGAAAATGCTTCCGTCAGCTTCTACGGTCATTGTACACATTACAGGAAGAGAACTTACGGATGCAGCAGCATCCAGTGCAGCAAGTGTTTCCTCGATATTGATCATGGTTTCCGCAGCGATCAGATCAACACCTGCATCCTCAAGAACCTTAATCTGTTCACAGTATGTTTCATATGCCATCTCATAGGTGAGATCACCGGCAGGCTCCATCATCTTGCCTGTTGTGGTAATATCACCGGCAACATAGACCTTATGTCCTACTGCCTCTCTGGAAATATTTACAAGTGCATGGTTCATTTCCGCAAGCTTATCCTGCAGTCCGTGAAGTCCGAGACTGTAACGGTTTCCGCCGAAAGTAGGTGCGTATACGATCTGGCTTCCTGCTTCAACATAAGCCTTCTGCAGATTCTGCAGAACTTCTTTGTGCTCCATGATCCATGCTTCTGTACAGATTCCTCTTGGCATTCCGGCGGCCATAAGATTGGAACCGGTAGCACCGTCGAGCAGTACAACATCCTGTGTCAGCTTCTGAAATTCTTCTCTAGTCATGGAAATTTCCTCCTGTGTTTTTCTATGAAAGTCCTGAGTGGCTGCCATGAATCAGTCATGTCTGCATGGGTAAATTCGTGGATACCGGACAGGATGACTTTCATATACTGTGACATTATAGCACAGCTTTCAGGATAAATGGAGAAAATTAATAAATTTTTATTTCATATGATGCAGTAAAAATTTCATCCTTGTCCAGAGTGTTGATATATTTCTTTTCCGGAAGCTCGCCCTTAAATCCAAAATCATCACAGCGTCCCATCCATGGTTCAAGACATACAAAAGGAGAACCCGGGACGGACCAGATGCCAAAGCTTGGAAATCCATGACAGATCAGTTCCACATAAGGAGTTCCGTCAGGGAAAGCGATGCCGGCCTTTTCAATCTGGTCATCAAAAATAAGGGCATCTTTGTCAAACATGTGAGCATCAATAAGGCAGGAACCATTCTCAAGCTCCAGTGTATAAGCTTTATCTGCGACCGCGGTGCCTGATGACATGTCGATCAGCAGATAGGAGAGGGAATCCCGGCCGTCGAAAGTAAGATGATATTGCTCCTGGGAGCCAATTCCTCCGGCAGGTACATTGAATGCAGGATGGCCGCCAATTGTAAAATACATGGTTTCATCATTAAGGCTGATCACTTCCCAGCATACACTGACCTGGTTCTTCTCCAGAACATGCTTGATCTTCAGCTCAAAATCATATGGATAATTTTCTCTTGTGGCATCAGAAGATTTCAGCCTATGGGTGATGGAATCAGCAGTCATATCCACGCAGGTAAATTCGCTGTCCCTGGCAAACCCATGCTGACTGGAGGGATATTCGACTCCATTAATACGATAGTGATCCTCAAAATGACGTCCCACATTAGGAAAAAGAACAGGGGCGTGGCGTTTCCAGTAAGCCGGATCTGCCTGCCAGATCACTTCTCTGTTATGTACTTTATCAAAAATGCTGCAAAGCTCAGCACCATGATCGTCTACAGATACTCTAAGATAGTCGTTTTCAATTGTATGGATCATAAATGAATCCTCCTTGATCGATAAATATTGTGTAACTGTTCAGCTGGCAGTATTCTGCAAATCACCGAAGGTGATTTGAAATGCATTTTGGTTCGTAACTGCGAAGGTACCGAATAGTCACGGACATTGATGTCCGGCAATTTTCAAAAAGGTTTTGATTGCTATAAGTTGATGCCGGAATCAATCTGTTTATAAGTATAACACATGGACAGGATTAAATATAGTTATAAATACATAAAAACAAACTTGAAATGTTGCGATAAAACGAAAAATACACGGATATAGTGTCGAAATACAGAAATCATATGTGTAAAAACCACAATAAATAATTGACGAATAAAAAAATATTTGTTACAATTTACCTCAACGAGTCCTGCGGGACCAGAGCGTGTCTGAAAAATTGTGACGCACATCTTGCGTAAAGCATTTTTCAGACACACTCTAAGACATAATGAACAAAACGTGAAAACAAGGAGGTCATTGCTATGGCGAAAAAAAGAAATATCATTGTTGGACAATCAGGAGGACCTACTGCAGTAATCAATTCCAGTCTTGCCGGAGTTTATAAGAATGCCATTGAACGAGGATTTGACAAAGTATACGGAATGCTTCACGGCATTCAGGGACTGTTGGATGAACAGTATATTGATCTGTCAACACAGATTCACTCAGAACTGGATATCGAATTACTCAAGAGAACACCATCTGCATTTTTAGGTTCCTGTCGTTACAAGCTTCCTGAGATTCACGAAGATAAAGCAATTTATGAGAAGATTTTTGAGATCTTAAATAAACTGGATATCTATGCGTTTATCTACATTGGCGGAAATGATTCCATGGATACGATCAAGAAACTGTCTGATTATGCGATTCTCACAGGACAGACTCAGAAGTTCCTTGGTGTTCCGAAAACAATCGACAATGACCTGGCGCTGACAGACCATACACCCGGATTCGGAAGTGCTGCAAAATATATCGGCGCATCCACAAAAGAAGTGATCCGCGATGCACTGGGACTTACTTATAAGAAAAATATGATTACGATCATGGAGATTATGGGACGTAATGCCGGATGGCTTACAGGTGCCACAGCACTGGCAAAATCTGAGGACTGCGACGGACCGGATTTGATCTATCTGCCGGAAGTGCCTTTTGATGTTGAGAAATTCCTTGCAAAAGTAAAAGATCTTCTGAATAAAAAAGCATCTATTGTAATCGCAGTTTCCGAGGGAATCAAGCTGGCAGACGGAAGATATGTATGTGAGCTTGGAAGCGTGGGAGACTATGTGGATGCATTTGGACACAAACAGCTTCAGGGAACAGCCACTTACCTGGCAAACTTCCTGGCAGCGGAGTGCGGATGCAAGACAAGAGCTGTTGAACTTTCCACATTACAGAGAAGCGCTTCCCATATGGCATCCAGAGTGGATATTGATGAAGCATTCATGGTAGGTGGTGCTGCAGTTAAAGCTGCAGATGAAGGTGACACAGGTAAGATGGTTGTTATCGACCGTGTTTCCGATGATCCCTACATGGCAGCTACAGGTATCTACGATGTACACAGAATCGCAAATGAGGAGAAACTTGTTCCGAGAGAATGGATGAATAAAGATGCTACAAACGTAACTAAGGATTTTGTAGACTATATTAAACCTCTGATCCAGGGAGATTATCAGCCTATTATGGTAAATGGTATGCCGAGACATCTGGTACTGAACATGAAAAAAGGCAGAAAGAAATAATTGATAAAAATTATAAACGGGCAGCCGGGCAGATCAACTTATCTGTTTTGCTTCCCGTTTTTTCCTGTTATATATGAGATGTGAGAGAAAAATGTAGATAAAGACCAGAATAAAGGACTGAGAAAACCTTAACAATAATAAGAATAATAAAATAAATCACTTTATGCAGAATGTATAAAAATTTTAGCTAATTTTAGCAGAATAACCTTGACGAAATGACACAAATTCTATAAAATAATTATGTGCGTATAAGAAACATATATTTACTTATGTGCGAAAGGTGTGGCTGTTCAGTTACTTCACAACAATGCTGAATAGTTACAAAAGAACAATAATTTAGGAGGAAAATGTAAAATGGCAAAATGGGTTTACATGTTTACAGAAGGTAACGCTACTATGAGAAACCTTCTGGGTGGTAAAGGTGCCAACCTTGCTGAAATGACAAACCTTGGTCTTCCTGTACCTCAGGGCTTCACAATCACAACAGAAGCTTGTACTCAGTACTATGAAGACGGAAGACAGATCAATGATGAGATTATGGCTCAGATCATGGAAGCAATCACCAAAATGGAAGGAGTTACCGGAAAGAAATTCGGTGACAAAGAAAATCCTCTGCTTGTTTCCGTTCGTTCTGGTGCGAGAGCTTCTATGCCAGGTATGATGGATACTATCCTGAACCTTGGTTTAAACGAAGACGTTGTTAACGTACTTGCTGAAAAATCCGGCAATGCTCGTTGGGCATGGGACTGCTACAGAAGATTCATCCAGATGTACTCTGACGTAGTTATGGAAGTCGGAAAGAAATATTTCGAAGAACTTATCGATAAGATGAAAGCTGACAGAGGTGTTAAGCTGGACGTTGAACTTACAGCAGAAGACCTTCATGAGTTAGCAGAACAGTTCAAAGCTGAATATAAAGCAAAAATCGGTGCTGATTTCCCAACTGATCCTAAGGAACAGTTAATGGGTGCTATCAAAGCCGTATTCCGTTCATGGGACAACCCACGTGCAAATGTATATCGTCGTGACAACGATATCCCATATTCCTGGGGTACTGCAGTTAACGTACAGATGATGGCATTTGGTAACATGGGTGATGACTGTGGTACAGGTGTTGCCTTCACACGTGACCCTGCTACAGGAGCTAACGGTCTGTTTGGTGAATTCCTTACAAATGCTCAGGGTGAAGACGTTGTTGCCGGTGTTCGTACACCTATGCACATCTCCGAAATGGAACAGAAATTCCCGGAAGCATTCGTACAGTTCAAACAGGTTTGCGAAACACTTGAAAAACACTACAGAGACATGCAGGATATGGAGTTTACTGTAGAGCATGGTAAACTGTATATGCTTCAGACACGTAACGGTAAGAGAACAGCTCAGGCTGCTTTAAAGATCGCTTGTGACCTTGTTGATGAGGGAATGAGAACAGAAGAAGAAGCTGTAGCTATGATCGACCCACGTAACCTTGATACTCTTCTTCACCCACAGTTTGATGCTGCTGCTCTGAAAGCTGCTACACCAATGGGTAAAGGCCTTGGCGCTTCTCCTGGAGCTGCTTGCGGTAAGATCGTATTCACAGCTGATGACGCTGTTGAATGGGCTGAAAGAGGAGAGAAAGTCGTACTTGTACGTCTTGAGACATCTCCGGAAGACATCACAGGTATGAAATCTGCTCAGGGTATCCTGACAGTTCGTGGTGGTATGACATCTCACGCAGCAGTTGTTGCCCGTGGTATGGGTGAGTGCTGTGTATCCGGATGCGGTGATATCGCTATGGACGAAGAAAACAAGAAATTCACACTTGCTGGTAAAGAATTCCACGAAGGAGACTTCATCTCCATCGATGGTACAACCGGTAACATCTACGACGGAATCATCCCGACTGTAGACGCTACAATCGCTGGTGAGTTCGGACGCATCATGGCATGGGCTGACAAGTACAGAACAATGAAAGTTCGTACAAACGCAGATACTCCTGCAGATGCTAAGAAAGCTGTAGAGCTTGGTGCAGAAGGTATCGGTCTTTGCCGTACAGAGCATATGTTCTTCGGTGAGGGACGTATCGATGCATTCCGTGAAATGATCTGCTCCGAAACAGCAGAAGAGAGAGAGAAAGCACTTGCAAAAGTTCTTCCATATCAGCAGGATGACTTCAAAGGTCTCTTTGAAGCTCTGGAAGGTAACCCTGTTACTATCCGTTTCCTGGATCCGCCTCTTCATGAGTTCGTTCCTACAGATGAAGCTGACATCAAGAAACTTGCAGATGCTCAGGGCAAAACTGTAGAGCAGATCAAGACTATCATCGCTTCTCTTCATGAGTTCAACCCGATGATGGGACATCGTGGATGCCGTCTTGCTGTTACTTATCCTGAAATCGCTAAGATGCAGACAACAGCAGTTATCCGCGCAGCAATCGAAGTTAAGAAAGCTCATCCGGACTGGACAATCAAACCGGAAATCATGATCCCACTTGTTGGCGATGTAAAAGAGCTTAAATATGTTAAGAAATTCGTAGTTGAGACAGCTGATGCTGAGATCAAAGCCGCTGGTTCTGACCTTCAGTATGAAGTTGGTACAATGATCGAGATCCCGAGAGCAGCTCTTACAGCTGACGAGATCGCTAAAGAAGCAGACTTCTTCTGCTTCGGTACAAACGACCTTACTCAGATGACATACGGCTTCTCCCGTGATGATGCAGGTAAATTCCTCAACGCATACTATGACGCTAAGATCTTCGAGAACGATCCATTTGCAAAACTGGATCAGGTTGGCGTTGGCAAGCTGATGAAGATGGCTATCGAACTCGGCAAACCGGTTAACCCGAACCTTCACGTAGGTATCTGCGGCGAGCATGGTGGAGATCCGTCTTCTGTAGAATTCTGCCACAAGATCGGTCTTAACTATGTATCCTGCTCACCATTCCGTGTACCGATCGCTCGTCTTGCAGCAGCACAGGCTGCTATTGCAAATAGGTAGGAGTTCTCTTTCCTTTGAATTGCCGCTTAGTTTCGAGCAGGCAGCAGCCTATCGAAAGGCTAACGGACAGTATGTAAGGAAAAATCAGTGGAGAGATACCACTGTAAGGGTATTCATAGACCTTGATTAACAGTTAAATACGATAAGCGTATCATTAGAAATAGTGGTACGCTTATTTTTTGTCCCTTTTTGCAGATTTGTCCTTTCCCCTACTTTCCAATATAATGAAGCTAAAGAAGTGGAGGTGTGCTTATGAGAGAGAAATTTAATCATCTGTATTTGGATAGCCACGAAAGAAAACTTTTGATACATAGCCTTGTAGAGTTAAAAAATCAGCTCATTCAGCAAGGCAGATATACGGATTGTGTTGACGAGCTTATTTTTAAGGTCATAAATGCACCGACCAAGAGAATGAAAATTGAATATGTCTAAGGCAAATTACAAAGCCGCTTATTCTTATTGATTTTAAGAGTAGGCGGCTTTTTTGCGTTCTCTGGTACTGTTTACATAGCCACCTTGACAAAGTGGCTAAATCTATGCGAAAGGAGGACGCATCTATGTCAAATTGCAAAGTGATTGCTCTGACTAACCAGAAAGGCGGTGTCGGAAAAACAACCACAGCGGTCAATCTGGGTGTAAGTCTGGTGCAGCAGGGTAAAAAAGTCCTGCTGATTGATGCCGATGCACAGGCAAATCTCACGATGGCTCTGGGTTATAACAGACCAGACGATATTCCCATAACGCTTTCTACTGTGATGCAGAACATCATAGACGATAAAACGCTTGATGTTTCACAGGGTATTATCCACCATAGCGAGGGCGTCGACCTGCTTCCGTCAAACATTGAGATGTCGGGCTTTGAAGTAAGGCTAATCAATGCAATGAGCCGTGAGCGTGTGCTGAAAACCTATGTCAATGAGGTTAAAAAGAATTACGACTATGTGCTTATTGATTGTATGCCGAGCTTAGGCATGATAACCATCAATGCTCTGGCGGCGGCTGACAGCGTGATTATCCCGACACAGCCCCACTATCTCTCGGCTAAAGGTCTGGAGCTTTTGCTTCGCTCCGTATCAATGGTCAAGCGGCAAATCAACCCAAAGCTGCGGATAGACGGTATCTTAATGACTATGGTAATGCCCCGTACCAACATTTCTAAGGAAATTACGGCAACGGTCAAAAGTGCATACGGTAAGAAAATCAAGGTATTTGATACCGAGATACCTCATTCTATCCGTGCGGTGGAAGCTACCGCAGAAGGCAAAAGTATTTTTGCTTACGACAAAAGCGGCAAGGTTGCCGCAGCCTATGAGCAGTTAGGAAAGCTGTCTCTTATACACATCTGACGCTGCCGACGA
>ENA-OZEO01000330-OZEO01000330.1-human-gut-metagenome-genome-assembly--contig:-NODE-330-length-13768-cov-7.840370_pt1 | contig 13768 bp, 8 predicted proteins | sample MGYA00244611_ERZ653620 | MGnify/ENA primary metagenome ERZ653620 (study PRJEB26926, sample SAMN06165137) | human gut metagenome | biome: ENVO:00009003; feature: ENVO:2100002; material: ENVO:00002003...
TCGTGGGCTCGGAGATGTGTATAAGAGACAGGTTCCATATTACCGGTTCCCTTAAATTCTTCATAAATTACATCATCCATTTTACTTCCCGTATCCACAAGCGCTGTAGCAAGAATGGTAAGGCTTCCGCCCTCTCTCATATTTCTGGCCGCACCAAAAAAGCGTTTCGGCATATGAAGAGCCGCCGGATCCAGACCACCGGAAAGAGTTCGTCCGCTGGGCGGTATGATCAGGTTGTATGCCCTTGCCAGTCTTGTAATAGAATCAAGAAGAATTGTAACGTCTTTTTTATGTTCCACCAGACGACGTGCACGTTCTATTACCATTTCAGACACACGTTTATGATGTTCCGGAAGCTCATCAAATGTAGAATAAATGACTTCCACATTATCGCCACAGATGGCCTCCCTGATATCTGTAACCTCCTCAGGGCGCTCATCGATCAGAAGAATGATCAGATGCATGTCCGGATTGTTTCTCAGAATAGACTTTGCCACATCTTTCAGCAAAGTTGTCTTACCGGCTTTCGGAGGAGATACGATCATTCCTCTCTGTCCTTTACCGATAGGGCTGATCAGATCTACGATCCTCATGGCAACTGTGCCGCCCGGTCTTTCCATTATCAGTCTCTCATTTGGAAAAATCGGTGTCATATCTTCAAAATTATATCGTCTCTGCCCTTCACTGGGATGAAATCCGTTGATAGAGGTCACATATAGCAGGGCACTGAATTTCTCTCCCTGTGTTTTGATACGGATATTCCCCTTAATAATATCACCTGTTTTCAGGTTAAATCTGCGTATCTGAGAAGGTGATACATAAATATCATTTTCCCCCGGAAGATAATTTTCACATCGGATAAACCCATATCCATCCGGAAGTACCTCAAGGATTCCGTCTGCTCTCTCTCCACTGTCAAGCTGTACTGCCTCTGCCGGGGCATGATACTGTGTACGTTCCGGTGTTTTGTTATACTGGGGGATTCTCTCTCCGTTACCTTCCACTTCACTCTGCTGCGGTTTCTCCCGGACTGTTTCCTGTTTTTTTGTCTCACCTTCCAGTTCATCTTCGTGAAGCATTCTCTCGATCAATTCCGGTTTTCTCAATGCTGAAACTCCTTTTAATCCTCTGGCTTTTGCCAAATCCTTTAAAGTTGCCAGTGATAATGATTCATACTTTTCTCTCATAAAATAATCCTCTGCTTTTTGTTTTGATTGTTAATATTGATAATTATTTTTATTTTTGTTTTTCTGATTTCCTATGTATCTGAGCAATTTATTCTTTATTAACTTTTCCTGTAACAGTTAGTGGGATAATCTGTCTGAAGTGACACGAATATCAGATCTGCAGCAATGCATATCGCAGGAAAATTATACTCCTGCTCCTGTGTCGACAAGTTAATTCCTGTAGTAATCCTGTCTGCACACCGGTATCTTTATATTTATCTTAGCACATCTTCTTCATAATTGACAATACCATATTATTCCAAATCTTTATTATTGGCAAGCTGTTTTATACGTCATAAAACTGATATTATCGACATAAAAGCAGAAATCCGGAGACATAAAATATGTCCCCGGATTTCCGGTAAATCAGATATTAATAACACTTATTTAAGAAGACAATTAATGTACCAGATTTCCCACTAATCCATAAGAAACAATATACATAATGACAGTTGCCATAATAATGCCACAAAAAATTGCCAGAGAGGACTTCTTAATATCAATTTCCAGAAGAGATGCAATCAGAGATCCTGTCCATGCCCCTGTTCCCGGAAGCGGAATTCCCACAAACAGCATCAGTCCCCAAAACTCATATTTCTTTACCTGATCACTTTTTCTCATTGCCCTGTCTTCCAATTTCATAACAAGTCCACGAAAGAGTTTCGTCTTTTTTAAAACCTTGAAAATCTGTCTGATAAACAACAGAATAAACGGAATAGGAATAATATTTCCAACAATACACAGTGGAATTGCCTTTGCAGCCGATATCTTAAGTAAGGATGCTGCAAGCAATCCTCCCCTGAGTTCCAAAAGCGGAATCATTGAAATAATAAAAACTGCCCCTTCCGGTGAAATATATTGTGATAGATTCTGCGAGAACCAATGTACCAGTGCTTCCATAAAACCTCCTAACTTTTACTTCAGATAATCCTTCAAAAAATCAATAAATTTCTGCATTTCTTCCTTTGTTCCAACTGTGATACGAAGGAAATTGTCAATTCTGTCCTTCTGGAAGTAACGAACATAAATATGCTGCCCTCTCAATGCCTCAAAAAGTTCTTTCGCAGGGCAGGTTTTATGCGTAGCAAAAATAAAGTTAGACATAGAATCCTGAAAAGAGAATCCCAGTGCCTTCAATTCTTTCTTTGTCCATTCTCTTGTCTCTATGATTTTATTACATGTCTCATCAAAATATGCTTTATCTTCAACTGCCGCCACACCTGCAGCAATCACTGTACGGTCCATAGTATAAGAATTAAAAGAATACTTCACATCATTCAGGAATCTGATCAGTTTCTCATTTCCACACGCAAAACCAATTCTCATCCCAGCCATAGAACGCGACTTGGAAAATGTCTGTACGACCAGAAGGTTGTCATATTTTTCAATCAATGGAAGCGCCGACTGACCGCCAAAATCCACATAAGCCTCGTCCACGATCACAATCACATCAGGATTATGGCGGATAATATCCTCCACTTCCTCCAGCGGTATCTCCACACCTGTCGGCGCATTCGGATTCGGGAATACAATTCCTCCGTTTTCTCTGAAATAATCTTCCGTCCTTATATGAAAGTTCTCATCCAGTGCCGGTCTCTCATATGGAATGCGAAACAGGTCTGCCCATACATCATAAAAAGAATATGTGATATCCGGAAAAAGAACCGGCTTCTGTGAATTAAAGAATGTAAGGAAACTCATGGCAAGCACATCATCGGAACCTACTCCCACAAAAACCTGTTCATCCTTCAGCCCGTAATTCTTTGCAATGGCATGTACCAGTTCTCCTGCTGTAGGATCCGGATAAAGTCTCATAGTATCTGTATCCATCTCCCTCAACGCCTTCTCCACTCCAGGTGCCGGCGGATACGGATTCTCGTTGGTATTCAGCTTGATCATATCCGGCTGATTGGGCTGCTCGCCTGGTGTATATGGTATTACTTTACGTATATTTTCTTCCCATCTGCTCATTTATCTGATTCCTTTCATGTTTTTTATTGTTTTTCACTTTCGTCAGTATAACATTAATCTCTATTTTCGTAAATCAACTTTTTGCATTTTACTGATTGACAAACCCACTTTGCAAGTTTATAATAGGCGGCAGAAAAGATAAGAAGGATCAAAACGTTGAAGAGAAGAGTACGCTGAGGAACGTTACAGAGAGAAATGTATACCGGTGCAAGCATTTCATCGCGAACCAGCCGAAGACCACCTCTGAGTGACTTTAATACAGTCCGGTGATTCCGTTACCATCGAATGAAGCGGTTCTGATCAGATGATTTATCCATCAGTAATGTATCAGAACAACCGGGGTGGAACCGCGAGTAATGTTATCTCGTCCCCTACAGTATTTAACCGTACTGTAGGGGATTTTTTTATTCTTTCTTTTACCCCTTCGCAGTACAAAAACCTGTTACTGTTCACTCCGTTCTCAACAACACGCTCCGTGGGATATCAACAGTGAACAGCAACTATAACAAATCCATACTAACGTAAAGGAGATAATCATCATGATCGTAACATTAAAAGACGGCTCAAAAAAAGAATACGCTGAAGCAAAATCCGTAATCGACATTGCTTACGACATCAGCGAGGGACTTGCACGTGCTGCCTGTGCAGGAGAAGTAAACGGAGAAGTTGTAGACCTGAGAACAGTTATTGACAGTGACTGCGAATTAAACATCCTGACAGCAAAAGATGAAAAAGGACTTGCAGTTCTCCGCCATACAGCATCCCACGTACTTGCCCAGGCAGTACAGACCTTATTCCCGGATGCAAAGGTTGCTATCGGGCCTTCTATTGATACAGGATTCTACTATGATTTCGACTGCCCTCCATTCTCCCGTGATGACCTGGATGCAATCGAAAAAGAAATGAAAAAGATCATCAAAAAAGGCGCTAAGATTGAACGCTTCACAAAATCAAGAGAAGATGCCATCGCATACTTCCAGGAGAAAAATGAACCATACAAGGTAGAACTTATCGAAGATCTTCCGGAAGGCTCCGAAATCTCTTTCTATTCCCAGGGAGACTGGACAGACCTCTGCGCAGGTCCTCACCTTATGAGTGTAAAGGGTGTAAAAGCATTCAAGCTTCTCTCCTCTTCCAGCGCTTACTGGAGAGGCAGCGAAAAGAACGCAATGCTCACACGTATCTACGGAACAGCTTATGCTTCCAAGGATGAGTTAAAAGAACATCTGGAACAGATGGAAGAAGCAAAAAGACGTGACCACAACAAACTTGGCCGTGAGATGAAGATCTTCACAACTGTAGACGTGATCGGTCAGGGACTTCCACTTATCATGCCAAACGGTGTGATCATGATGCAGGAGCTTCAGCGCTGGATTGAAGACGAAGAAACAAAACGCGGATATATCAGAACAAAAACTCCGTTAATGGCAAAGAGCGACCTCTACAAGATTTCCGGACACTGGGATCATTACAAAGAGGGCATGTTCGTTCTCGGCGACGAAGAAACAGACAAAGAAGTATTTGCGCTTCGTCCTATGACATGCCCATTCCAGTACTATGTATACAAAGCAGAACAGCACAGCTATCGTGATCTGCCTCTTCGTTACGGTGAAACATCCACTCTGTTCCGTAATGAGGATTCCGGGGAAATGCATGGTCTGACACGTGTACGTCAGTTCACGATCTCCGAAGGTCATCTGATCGTAAGACCTGACCAGATGGTAAAAGAATTTAAAGACTGTATCGCACTTGCACAGTACTGCCTGCAGGTTCTTGGTGTAGAAGAGGACGTAACCTATCACCTTTCCAAATGGGATCCTAACAACAGAGAGAAATACATCGGTGATGCAGAAGTGTGGAATCAGACAGAAGCTCATATTCGCCAGATGCTTGAAGAACTGAACATTCCATTTACAGAGGATGTTGGCGAAGCTGCATTCTACGGACCTAAGGTTGATATCAATGCCAAAAATGTATACGGAAAAGAAGATACAATGATCACGATCCAGTGGGATGCTCTTCTTGCTGAACAGTTTGATATGTACTACATCGATGAAAATGGTGAGAAACAGCGTCCATACATCATCCACCGTACATCCATGGGATGCTATGAGAGAACACTGGCATGGCTGATTGAGAAATATGCAGGTATGTTCCCGACTTGGCTCTGCCCAGAACAGGTTCGTGTAATTCCGATCTCTGAGAAATTCCACGACTATGCCGCTAAAGTGGAAGCACAGTTAAAAGAAAACGGAATCCGCTGCTCCGTTGACCAGCGTTCCGAGAAAATGGGCTACAAGATTCGTGAAGCACGTCTTGCAAGAGTTCCATATATGCTCATCGTCGGTGCCAAAGAGGAAGAAGAAGGCAAGGTTTCCGTAAGAAGCCGTTACCTCGGTGATGAAGGAATGAAAGACCTTGGTGATTTCCTTGCAGCGATCAAAGAAGAAATCAAGAATAAAACGATCCGCAAAATCGAAGTACAGGAAGAGAATAAATAATCTCCCCTTTCAGATAAGTACAGAAACTGTTATTTCTGTTAAAAACAGGGCTGTCGTCAATGAACTTTTGGTTCATACGACAGCCCTGTTTTATTATTCTTTCACTTTTTCCTCAAAATATCAGCATTTTAACCGAATCAAATAAAAGAAAACAAGGGTTAAATACAAAAAGCTGTCTGTTCCGGATGCAGATACCTCCGGAAGCCAGACAGCTTTTTTAATTATTTACAGTACTGTTCTGTAATGATGTTACTATTTACAGCTCAGAGTTTTATTTTCTTAGATTTCAGCCAGTTTCAGCAGATCCGGGATCTTGGATTCCCATCCAAGTGCCATGATATGTACACCCTGACAGTATGGCTTGCACTCTTTGATAATACGTGCAGCGATCTCAACACCTGTGATACCTGCTTTTGTCTTTTCTTTGTCTGCTTTCAGTTCCTCGAGCATTTCGTCCGGAACATGAATGCCGGCAACATTGTTGTTCATGAATTTAGCCATTCCAGCGGACTTAGGAATAATGATACCAACCTGTACAGGTTTTCCGAACTGTTTTGCTTTTTCCATGAATTTGATGAATTTCTCCGGCTCAAATACTGCCTGTGTCTGGAAGTATTCTGCACCTGCAGCTACTTTTCTTTCCATTTTTGCAAGCTGTGCGTCAACGGAATCGCTGCATGGAGATACAACAGCACCCTTGGAGAATTTCGGAGGCTCACCAACCAGTTCGTTTCCGCCAAGATCTACACCGGATTCCAGAAGCTTCACTGTGTGAAGAAGGGATACGGAGTCAAGGTCGAATACAGGTTTTGCCTGTGGGTGGTCACCCATCTTTGTATGGTCACCTGTGAGGCAAAGGATGTTGTCAATGCCCAGCATTGCAGCGCTGAGAAGATCAGACTCCAGGGCGATACGGTTTCTGTCACGGCATGCAAGCTGGAAAATAGGATTCATGCCTGCATCCTTGAGAACCTTACACATTGCAAGAGATCCAAGACGCATAACAGAAGACTGGTTATCAGTTACGTTAACTGCATGAACATCCTTAAGGTATGTTTTTGCTTCTTCTACCAGCTCATCTACGTGGATTCCTTTTGGCGGTCCTACTTCTGCAGAAACTACAAATTCACCACGGTCGAATAATTCTTTCATTTTCATTGTACATTGCTCCAATCATTATAATCTATTTTACTTCATCGTCTGTTGCAAAGTTATGAATCTGTGTCGGACATTTCAGCGCGTCAAGGCGTCCGATCTCTTTCAGACGTCTGTAGATGCGTTCCCATCCACATTCCATCTCGCTGTCCACTTCACATTTACCGTTCTTGGAACCACCGCACTGGCCGTTCACAAGGCTCTTTGAACATGCTGTGATCGGGCAGATCCCGCCTGTCAGGTTCAGGTAGCATTCACCGCACTGGTCACATTTGTACTCTAACGGTGTCACGCCCTGGAAACCAGGTACCGGGTATGTATCGCAGGCTGCACAGACCATCTTGTCTTCCAGATATTCTGAAACGGTCTGTACACCAACACCGCAGGAGAATACCAGAACCAGATCTGCTTCCTGGATCTTGCTCATATGTTTCTTAAGACGTAATTCCATATTTTCCGGATTACAGATGTAATCAGTTGTCATGATTCCTGTCACATTTCCTTCAGCAGCAAGTTCCTTCTGAAGTTGGGCAGCTTCTTTTTCCGGAAAACGAACTTCTTTACATCCATGACAGTTGATAATGAAAACTTTCTTTCCGGCTGTCAGTGATGTAATCGCTTCTTTTGCTTTTAACTGGGTAATCAACATATTACTTCATCCCCCTTACTGCATTTTTTCCGGCTTTGATACTGTTAATGATCGGAATCTTGGAAGAACAGATATACTGACAGCATCTGCACTCAACACAATCCATAACGTTCATGTCTTTCATGCCCTGCCAGTTCTCATCTTTCGCATATTTCACGAAATACAGAGGTGAAAGTTCCATCGGACAGACATCTACACAACGTCCGCACTTGATACACGGCTGTTCTTTTGTCTCATCCGGTTCAACGGCAATGATACCATTGGAGCCTTTCATCATCGGTACATCCAGTGTGTTCAGAGGGAATCCCATCATTGGTCCGCCCATCTTAACCAGAACATCGTCATCTGTAAATCCGCCGCAGTAATCGATCAGCTCTCTTACGCTTGTACCGATCTTGATAACGAAGTTTCCAGGATTCTTGATCTTCTCGCCTGTTACTGTAGCAACACGCTCAACCAGAGGCATTCCTGTCTGGATCGCATCGGAGATTGCTTTTACTGTACTGATATTATCTACTACAACGCCGACATCTGCCGGAAGACCGCCGCTTGGAACAATTCTTCCCATAACGCGCTTAATGAGAGTTTTCTCAGCGCCCTGCGGGTATTTTGTTCTTGCAACAAATACTTCCATGTTTCCGATATCAGCAACTTTTTTCTGCATTAATTCAATGGCATCCGGCTTATTATCCTCGATAACGATGATACCCTTCTCGGCACCTGTTGTCTTAAGGACTGCTTTCAGACCAAAAATAATGTCATCTGCATACTCAAGAAGTACTCTGTGGTCTGCTGTTAACAGAGGCTCACATTCACATCCGTTGAGAAGGATGGTATCTACCGGTTTTGCAGGTTTAAGTTTGACACAGGTCGGGAAACCTGCACCGCCCATACCAACGATTCCGGCTTCACGGATGATATCAATGATCTCATCCGGAGTAAGATTGTCAAGATCACCATGTGGCTGTACGGATTCGTGCAGAGTATTTTTTCCATCCGATTCAATAACAACAGCCATCACTTCGCTTCCGCGTGTGCCATGCATACGCGGTTCAACAGCAACTACGGTTCCGCTTACGCTGGAATGTACCGGAGCACTGATAAATCCGGCAGCTTCACCGATCTTCTGACCAACTTTTACAGTGTCACCAACCTGAACGATCGGATTGGCCGGTGCGCCCAGATGCTGTGACATGGAGATTACAACTGTCTTCGGATCCGGGAATTTCTTCAGAGCGATGTGCTCACTGAATTCCTTGCGTTCTGACGGATGAACACCGCCGTAATATCCGTCCAGTCTTTCTTCTCTGATGGACTTCACATAGTCGTTGATCACTTTGAAATTAACTTTGGAGAAATCACGAACCTGTACAGGCTGGTTTAAGAATTCTTCCAGACGTCCCTGTTTTGCAAGTCTCTGGTAAATCTTCTCCCATGCACAGTCTTTATTCGGATCTACTTCGCATTTTCCATTCTTTGCTCCACCGCACTGTCCATTGACAAGACTCTTTGAACAGTCAACGATCGGACAGACACCTCCGGTAATGTTCAGATAACACTGCGCACATGCGTCACAGCTCTTCTTGGTAAGTGCCATGCCATGATGACCTCTGTAGTTAAGGGTGTTGCTTGCAGCAACTACCGGCTTACCTGCCAGATCCGCAACGGTCTGAATACCAAGGCCACAGGAAATTACTACTACATTCTCTGTACCTTCCGGAATCAGATCCTGTAATTTTCTTTCTGTGTGCATCTTATTGCATAAGAAATCAAATTTTGCACTGCCTGTAACCTTCTTTCCCTGATCTGCAGCGAATTTCAGGAATTCGTCACAATCCGGTTCGTCAACAGTTTCAAATTCTTTGAAACATTTGTTGCAGGCAATCACAAACAGGTTGTCCTTACCGTCAAGCACTGATGCAAGTTCATCACTGCTTTTCAGTTTGTACTTAGTATAGTTTTCCAATTGCTCACCTTCCTCACGATAAAATTTTATCCTTATGATATCTGTTCTTATCCGTTCCCTCCATCTCTGCACTCAAAAAAGGGCTAATAAAACCAGATAAATAAGTTCAATACATATACCTTATTAAATGTAACATAAAATGCACATTTTATCCAGTTTTATCAGCAAATTTTATAAATTTCTTCTATGATTTCATCCTAAAATTCTATGAAGTGCAGATATTTGTACTGTAAAGGATGTGGAATCAGTAAATTGTATACAATATACTTTATTCTATAGTAACTATGGCGATTCCACAAAGTATGCTAATGCAGACTACAAAAAGATATGATATGATAAAAAAAGAGGATATCTGCAATATCCCCAGACCACTCATTTATCAGCAAGAAGCGTGTTTATATGAAAAACACCCGTTTACAACTTTATAAATGATAGACTTGTTAATGAATCATCTGTCTTAAGGCCTTTGTTATAGCATTTGATTTTATATGTGTTTCGATATTTTTCACGAAAGTGGCAAAGTATACCAGCTTTCACAAAGGATGATGACATGATCTTTGCTGTGAAATTCAGGCATAACCTGCCGGATCATGGAGACTGCCAGTTCCAGTTTAGACTCTTTTTCTGCCACATACGATAACCAAGAGGAACGGAAAGATAAACCTGCTGAAAAGTTTTTAACTTTTCTTAGCAGGTTTATTATAAGTACTTTCTGTTTTCGTCAAAAGCATTAGAGCGTGTCTGAATTTTCAGACATGCTTTGGTGCATTCTCTCCAGATTTTCCAGAATTATATCTACACTGATTGGTTTGGCAATATGAGCGTTCATACCCGCTTTGATTGCCTTTTTACGGTCTTCTTCAAAAGCATTGGCAGTCATCGCAATGATTGGTATATTTGCGCATTTCGGATCATTCAATGTACGGATTTCCCGGGTTGCGGTGTATCCATCCATCTTCGGCATCTGAATATCCATGAAGATCAGATCATATTTTCTGCCTTCTGCAGATGACATGATATTCACAGCATCTGTACCATCCTCAACGCAATCCACATCCAGACCAATTTCCTCCATGATCGCTGTTGCGATCTCCCGGTTCAGCTCATTATCCTCTACAAGAAGAACTTTCTTCCCTTCATAACGCCTCTGGATTTCTGCCCGGATCTTCTGCTTTTCATTCTTAAGGGGCTCTCTTTGCTCCGGATCAGGTTCCTCCTTCACAGTCGTCCCTGATATTTCACATTCAAGCATAACCGTAAACTCCGTTCCCCTTCCAACTTCGCTTTCAACATGAATCGTACCGCCCAGCATATCCACAATGTTTTTGGTAATTGCCATTCCGAGACTGGTTCCTCCTATTCCATTCTCCGTAACGGTATGTTCTCTTGTAAATGAGTCAAACACCTGCTCCCTGAACTCCGGCGACATCCCAATTCCATTATCCTTCACACTGAATACCACTGTTGTATATCCGTCTCTTCTGCATGATTTCTCAGAAACACGAATATTAACCGTACCCCCGACCGGTGTAAATTTCACAGCATTACTGCTGATATTCAGAAGCACCTGCGTCAGGCGCAGCTTGTCGGTAATGATATCTTCATGGAGTATATCCTGTGTATCAATATAAAACTCCTGCTGTTTAGAATGTACAGATTCCTGTATAATTGTATTTAAGTCATGCAAGATATCCGGCAGGTGTACAACTGTATATTCAATCCGTACAGAACCGTTCTCGATTCTGCTCATATCCAGCACATCATTGATTAGGCTGAGCAGATGCTGACCGGATATATGGATTTTTTTCAGATAATCCAGAACAAGCTCCTTATTGTCAATATGTGTTGTCGCAAGCGCAGTAAATCCAATGACCGCATTCATCGGCGTACGGATATCATGAGACATATTATTCAGAAACACAGTCTTCGCCCTGTTCGCATGTTCCGCAGCCGCAAGTGCATTTCTCAGATTCCTATCCTGCGCAATCTCACGTTCTTTTTCTTCTGTCGCATCACGGATTGCAACCAGAACTGTACACAATTTCCCATCTTTATCATATCCCTGTGGCACAATGATCATTGTCATCCATCTTTCATCCACTGTCCGGGCTGTAAAACTCAGCGTTTCACGTTCTTCCAGACGTTTTGCCACTGTACTTATATCGACAAATTCCCAGTATGCCTTCTGAAATGGCTCTGCAATCACTTGCCTTATAAGTTCTTCCTGATGCGCTTTGAAAAGCATATCCCCATTCTGATCCGGCTTCATATTTCCTGAAGATTTCAGGATTTCGATTTCCTCTGTTTTTAGATTCACAAGAGAAATAGAGGCATATGCATGCCCCAGTGCATTGATCACCCGAAGTCTTTTCTGGTCCTGAAGGATACTTTTCTTTTCTGTTCTGCTCCTGTTCACCCGATAAAGTAAGAAAAGAAGCAGTGCAAGCAGCACATAAATCACACATATAATATTTCGTGTGATGTACACCTGACTTTCCGGGAAAAAGATATATGCATCGTAGTCTTTGATCTTCTCCCGACGTCCGAACCAGTTTCCTGTCTCTGAACGAAGATGGACAATTCCATTCTCATCTGCCTCAAATTTATTTTTATACTGACTTTTTGCTTCTTCTATAGAGCGGGCAGTCAGCTCCTGTCTGTTTGTACTGACAACCTTATCATCATCACAGATCACAACACTTCCATTCATCTCAAAAGGAAAGTCAGAAAATAACGATGCCATCGTCAGATCTCCGTTAAGCTCATTTACTTCCTCCTTCTGCGCATATGTGATCAGGATACCTGCTGCATCCTGTCTTGCCACTGCCGCAAAATCATAGATCTTTCCTTTATTTCTCAGACGAGTGGTATAAGTCTTTTCCGGATGCTCTGCAATATCACGTACATAATCACTTTTGATCAGCTTCTGCCACAGCGGCATAGTATCTCCATCTTTTGCATTCTGTTCTGTCACCTTCAGATTCTGATCCAGTACAAGGATTCCTGTCAGGCGCTGTTCCCTGGCATATTCGTCCAGCATTTCTGTACTGAGATTTCCCTCCTGTTCTATGACTCTGCTTAATTCTGTTGTTTTGTCCAAAAGACGTACCAGGCTTTTCACCTGATCATTGGTGTTATAAATCTCATAACTTTCAATTCGGTTTTTTACAAAATCAAAGGTCTCATCCAGAGTACTGTTCAGCTTGCTATTATCTCTCGCTGTCAGCAGAAGAAAAGTCAGTATTCCGGAAAAAATCAGAATAAACACAAGCAAACACGCATTTCTGTCGACCCTCTTTTTCTTCTGTTTCTGCGGTATCTGCCTTCTTATCTGTCTGCTCATTTACTTTCTCCTCCCGGCAGAGTTTCGTCCGCGTCCAATCCGTATTTTGTAACTATTTTTTCTGTAATCCCTTCATTTTGCATCTCTGTAAGCGTTTCTGTAAGTTCTTCTGCCAATTCTTCGTGAGTTCCTTTTTTGAAAGCAATTCCAAGTTCTGATTTATAAGGACTTTCCTCCAGCATACGGTAAGCGCCCTTGCCATCCTGTATCAGACTGCCAAGCATTGCCTCATGTCCCGCAATCGCATCTGCATAATTTTTTCTAAGTGCAGCATAAAGCTCATTGGGCGAAGAAAAACAGTTCACCTGTTCTGCATGCGGAAGATCTGATTTTATATTATGAAGAAAGAGATCTTCTGCTTTTGTAGTCGCCTGAACTGCAATCCTCTTCCCTTTCAGATCCTGAAGTGTCCGGATTTCACTCTCGGCTCTTACAACCACCATCTGACGACTGTACATATACGGTCCTGCCCACTGATATTTGTCTTCTCTTTCATTCATGGAATAGCAGCTCCACAGACAGTCTATTGTTCCATCTGACAGAAGTTTCTCTTTGTCTTCCCAGACGATCTTCTCAAATTCAGGCTGATAACCCAGCCTCTGAAAGGCTTCCTCTGCAAGTTCCACATCAATACCTTTATACTCGCCATCACTCGTCTGATAGCTGTAAGGTTCAAAATAATCTATTCCGATAACAATCTCCGGCAGTTCACTGTCCGATGTTTTCTCTTTCTTTATTCCACATCCTCCCGGTATAAGGCTGCCTGCCAGAAGAAGTGCTGCAATACAAATTCTTTTTCTGCGGGTATGGGAGTCATTCTTTCGATTTTTTCTCATATCCAGTTCCTTTCCATTTATTACTGTTTCATAACCTGCGTGTCAGTGACCTTGTTTTCCCAAGTCAAGCGGATATTCGCAATCCGCTTCGCTACTTGCTCATAACCGAATAACTGCTCCG
>ENA-OZEO01000391-OZEO01000391.1-human-gut-metagenome-genome-assembly--contig:-NODE-391-length-12628-cov-6.294281_pt1 | contig 12628 bp, 10 predicted proteins | sample MGYA00244611_ERZ653620 | MGnify/ENA primary metagenome ERZ653620 (study PRJEB26926, sample SAMN06165137) | human gut metagenome | biome: ENVO:00009003; feature: ENVO:2100002; material: ENVO:00002003...
GCAAAAATATAAGAATGAAAAAAGGGCGACAAGATAGAATCGCGGAGACGCTTACGCTGTCATGAAGAATAGATGAAGGATATCTATAGCGATCCTTCATTGCAACTTATTTATATTCAGCAAGTAATGCGCTGATGAAGGATTTGAAGGAAATAATTCCTTCATTGTATCTTGACGTGTGGTTGAGATGGGTGCTAAAACTATCTGTCGGATAAATAGATCAATGTACTAGAATTGACAATTTCCTGATCACTATTTGCGCAAATAACTATCGCTTGTTGTCTGTATGCTTTTCGCACGTTTTACTTTTACTTTCTTGCCAAAGTCAAACTTATATATAAGGTTTAAGCACGCTCCTTGATAAGGGGGTTTATTATTTTCTTCTATTCTGCTTAGATTGTTATTGGTAATTGTGGTCAGATTTCTTCTTTTATTCAAAATAGCGTAAACTGATAAATTTATGCAGAACTTTTGATCCAGGAAATATTTGTAAAGGCCGGCATTCATATTGTATACACTGTGATATATTGTTTCGCTTCTACGTGTTCTTCTTTCTGCCATCCTTCTCCACTCTGATATGCGTAATACATTTGGTTGTTGGTATGGTTATTATAATAGTCGCCACCCCATTTCAACCTGGAATGTTTGTTGAGCAAGAAGATATAATTTATTTCTGCTTTCCATAAATCAGAAACAGTTCCGGTGTTGCTACATTTATTATCCTCTTCGTTTTTCTCCGGATACTGATAAAGATAATGGTGATTCAGTTCTTTCGTTTCATCACTTCTCAAATAATCAAGAACTGTTTGCAAAGTATTCTTTCCGTTTTTTGATTTCCAATTATAGTTCAAACTAGCCTGATATATTTTGTCATCCCCTTTCCCTTTACTATGGTAGGAAGAGGTATATTCCTTTTCTGTTTCTTGTGTTTCGGAAAAAGAAGAAGATTTTAGTGTGCTTCCAGCCTGTTTTACCATACAGTTAAGTCCGATGCTTTGCAGGGTAGTTATATCATATAACATGCTGAATGTTTCATTGATTCTTCTTATATTTTTACGGTCTATATTTTGATTTACAATATGGATATTCTGGTGGCTGTTATGGGTTATATTTTCCGTGATGTAAGGATCTCCTGCATTAGAAAGGACCAGATTGTTGTAAAAGTTCCATTTCCCAAGCCGAAGGCTTAATGGAAGGCCCAAACGTTCCCAATGACTATTTCTTTTTCTCATCTCTCCTAGCAAAGAGGGTGAACCATTGCCTCCGCCATCTGCATTTGGTGGAAATATAGGGTATGATACTCATTTCTATACTCATCAGCATGGAAAGGGCTCTCTTTATGTTAATCTTAATACGTATGGACATTATAAAAGATTGTCATGGAATCTTTATGGGAATTATCGGCCTTTCAGCTATGGTGTGAATAACAAACGGAAACATTATGGGTCTGAATCGGAACTGACGGTAACTTGGCGTGTGAACAAACATTTGGGAATTACTGGAAATATGAGGTATTTGTTGGGCACTTTGGGGTATGATTCCACTACGCACGAAGGAACTTATTACAATTTCTCATCCGGCAGGATGAAGGACCGAAGTTTCTGCTTTTCATTAGGATTCAATTATTATATGCAAGGAAAGAATTTCAAATATAGGAATAAGAAGAGTTTGCAGAGTACGGAGCAGGGGATAAAGTTGTGAAATAATTTTTGTTTGATATGTTGCAGGCACGGGATGCGTATGATATTAGAATCGCGGAAACGTTTACGAAGAGCGCATGAGGAATGCGCGAAACTTGAGAGTGTCATCTGATGTCATAGTACAGGCTACAGGGCTTCCTGAAGAAGAAATAAAAACCCTTTAATTGGATTGCAAAGGGTTTGGCCGGAAAGAATAGTTTCTATTCGTATTCGTGTTTCCGTTTCGGATTCATCGGAAACCAGCCTTTCAGCACGCGTTCGCGTTGCTCGAATATCTCCTTGATAGTCCAGAAAGAAGAGAAGGAGAAGACACCCAATAAAGAGGAAATCAGGATGTCACTGATAAGCACAGTCCCTATAATGCCTGCTATGCCCAGTACCAAAAATATCCACCAGCACCGTGTACCCCAATAATATTCGGCCTTGACCACGATGGGGTGGAAAAGACCGATTATTAAAAAGGTACAAATGCCGATGGCAATACCGCCTAAATGGTATTCATTCAGCCATTCCATTCTTTCTTAGCTTTGAATGGGTATTTCTTTTTTGATGCTCTGCTCCAGAGAGATCAGGGTCTCGGTAGCCGTAACGCCGGGAATTTCCTGAATCTTTGAGTTCAGCAAGTCCATCAAATGCTCGTTATCGCGTGAATAAAGTTTGGTCAGCATGGTATAGGGACCTGTAGTGAAGTGGCACTCCACAATTTCGGGAATCTTCTTCAGTTCTGCCACTACGTTTTTGTACATGGAACCTTTTTCCAGCTTGATTCCTACGTATGTACAGGTTCTATACCCTAAACTCTTAGGGTTCACATGATATCCTGAACCGATAATAACTCCCAAATCAATTAATCTTTGCACACGCTGATGAATGGCTGCGCGTGAAACTCCACATTCTGCTGCGACATCTTTAAACGGGATGCGGGCATTTTGGGATATAATTTCTAGAATTTGTCTGTCGAGACTATCAATTTTCTCCATAATATACCGATTTTAATGTTATCAATCTGTAAGCAAATATAGGAATACTTTTTAATTTATCTACTATTTTGCAAGAAAAAACAGGATTTCTTTGAAAAAAAGTGCAATAAGAGGAGCTAATCACCTATTTTCTTCTCTATTTCGCCGATTTTCCCTCTTCTTTCAAATGAGAAGGTATCGCTATGTGTATCTAAATAGTTCAACAGGAATAGCGATTTTCTTAACAAATATTTTTGTTCTTCGGACTCTTTCAACAAAGCATCCTGATAGAGCAGTTCGGATAACATGTCGATGCGCGTGAGCAATTCCTCGCCACCATAGTTCTGTCCCATCTCGTTCAGTATATATTCCGCATCCTGATCATAATAGAAGGTGGAAGGATGATTGAAGTAGGCACGATAAATGCTTTGAAGTTGCAATTGCAGCTCGGGACCGTCCTTTTTATCTCTTTCTTCTACCAACTTTTCCAATGCTTCGAAAAATTGTTGAAGCAACCGCATAATGTAATCTCTTTGCAGCATGTTAATTGTCCTCTTCGTTTTTATGGGTTAGTGTTACTAATACTTTATCTATCCGGGCTCCGTCCATGTCGACTATTTCCAGTGTGAAGTCATTCCATTCCATGGATTCACCGGTCTTGGGAATGTGGCCTAGTTGTTGCAGGATGAGGCCGCTCAACGTGTTGTAATTATAATCGGGGTATAAATCCTCCATTTCGAAATGACTCAGAAAGTCATAGAAAGAACATTGGCCGTCTATCAACCAGCTTCCGTCCTTGCGGGGAACGATATCGGGGTCTTCCGAGTCACTGGGCAAGGTGCCTACCAGGGCTTCCAGAATGTCCTTCATGGTGATGATGCCTTGCAGACTGCCGAATTCATCACAGATTAATCCGTATTTGATGTTGTGCTGGCGTATTTGTTCCAATACTTTATATACATCCATGTTTTCGTGGAAGTATTGTGCCGGACGGATCACATCACGCAGATTGAATTCGCAACTGTTCAGCTTCCCGAAGAGGTCTTTCAGGTAAACTACTCCGATGATGTTGTCCAGGGTGTTTCCTTGAGTTACAGGGTAAACTTGGTACAGGTGTTGGCATACGATGTCATACAGCTGCTTGTTGTTCATGTCTATGTCAATGGATACGATGTCGCTGCGATAGGTCATGATGGTGTTGATACTGCGGTCGCCCAGAGAGAAAACACGGTCCACAATATCCTGTTCCACTTCCTGCACTTCACCGTTCTCGGTTCCTTCGTCTATCATGGATTTGATTTCCTCTTCAGTCACTTTTTCTTCCGCTGTGTTGATATGCAGCAGGTTGAAGATAAGTGAAGTGCTTTTGGCAAGTATCCATACAAAAGGAGAGGCGATGACGGACAGCCAGTACATGGGACGTGCCAATAGCTTGGCAGCACGGGTGGAGGCACTCATGCCAATGCGTTTGGGCACCAGCTCGCCAAAGATAATAGTGAGGTAAGTGACCAGGATGACAATCAGGGTTTGAGCCAATAAATAGGCATATGTGGCGGGTACGCCGGCGTCAGTCAGTATGTTCCCAAAATCGGTGGCCAGCACGTCGCCGGAGTAAATACCGGTCAATATACCAATCAGGGTGATTCCGATTTGGATGGTGGATAAAAACTTGTCCGGGTCATTGGCAAGCTTTAAAGCGATACGCGCTGTAGAGCTTCCATGACGGATATCATTGGACAAACTACTTTTACGCGCTGAGATCAGGGCGATTTCGGACATGGCGAATACCCCGTTTAATAAGATAAGTGCGATAATAATGGCAATTTCCATGTAAGAATTTACGTTTTGTTTTGCTAACAAATGTACTAAGAATTGTGTTTTCTCTTTCTTCTTTTAGATTTAATTAATGAATTATCTGTCATTTGCGCTATCTTTGCGGTGTCTATACTTAGAAAGGAGTAATTATGCATCCGTTGGAACTATTCAAATATTGTCCGAAGTGTGGTTCGCCGCACTTTGAAGTGAACAATGAGAAATCAAAGCGTTGCGCTGATTGTGGCTTTGTGTATTATTTCAATTCCAGTGCCGCTACTGTAGCTTTTATCTTGAATGATAAGAATGAGTTGTTGGTGTGCCGCAGGGGAAAAGAACCGGCGAAGGGAACATTGGACCTGTCCGGCGGGTTTATTGATATGCATGAGACCGGCGAGGAAGGTGTGGCACGCGAGGTGTTGGAAGAAACCGGTTTGCAGGTGGAGGAGGCTGTTTATCAGTTCTCATTGCCCAACACTTATCTTTATTCAGGATTTCTGGTACATACATTGGATCTGTTCTTTCTTTGTAAAGTGAAAGATACCAGCCGGATAAAGGCGATGGATGATGTGGCGGAGTCTTTCTGGCTTCCGTTGGATGAAGTGAATCCCGAAGAATTCGGGCTGGATTCTGTGCGTGAAGGAGTCCGGCGTTTTTTGAAAGAACATAAACTTTAATGATAAGATATGAAAAGAAAAACCTTATTGATGGCCGCATTGATGGGAGGCTGTTCCTTGCAGGGAATGGCGCAGCAGATCACTCCCAAGGATGTGGCAGGTGACAAGGAATATAACCGGGTATGCCGGGAATATGAGTTGAAAGGCGGGGACAGCATGGAGCTGTTACAGGCTTATCTGGACAAATATCCTGATTCCCGCCATAAAAACAGGGTGCTGTCACTGATTGCCTCTGCTTATTTTATGGAGGGAAAATACAAGGAGGCCATTGCCCTGTTCCGGTCGTGTGATCTGGAGGCTTTGCCTGATAAGGAAAGAGATGATTGTGCCATGCGTCTGGCCACCTCTTATCTGAAAGAAGACAACCTGCGTGAAGCGGCTGTATGGTTTACCTTGCTGAAAGAGGTAAGCCCATTGTATCAGGATGACGCTGTTTATAATCTGGCTTATATTGATTATGTGGAGAAACGCTATGACAAGGCGCTGAAAAGTTTCCAGTCTTTGCAGAATGATGCCGTATATGCAGCATTGGTTCCTTATTATATAGGAGAGATTTATTTGGTGAAAGGAAATTATCAGCAGGCCCGTACTGTGGCAAAAGCGTATCTGGAGCAATATCCGGCTAAAAAGGATGTTCCTCAGATGGAACGGATTTGGGGAGAGGCTTGTTTCGGATTGAATGATTACCAAGCGGCGATACCTCCTTTGGAAAGATACCGTGAAAGTGTTTCCCACCCGCAACGTAAGCCTTTGTATGAACTCGGTATGAGTTATTATTATACTGGTGTTTATTCCAAGGCTGCCGCTACTTTGGGGGAAATGGCTTCGGTACATGATGCCTTGTCACAGAATGCTTATCTACACATGGGGCTGGCTTATTTGAACTTGAAGGAGAGGAACAGGGCACGCATGGCATTCGAGCAGGCTGCCAATTTCAGTTTTGATCCGAAAGTAAAGGAACAGGCTCTTTATAATTATGCTTTGTGTATTCATGAAACCTCTTATTCTCCATTTGCCGAATCGGTAACCGTGTTTGAGCGTTTTCTGAATGAGTTCCCGAATTCACCTTATACGGAGCGTGTCAATGATTATTTGATAGAGGTGTATATGAATACCCGCAGTTATGAAGCTGCTTTAAAATCTATAGCAAAGATTGAGCATCCGGGCACACGCATTATGGAGGCCAAGCAGAAGATTTTGTTCCGGCTGGGCACACAGGCATTTGCGAATGCCCGTTTCCAGGAGGCTCTGGAGCTCTTCAACCAATCGCTTGCTGTGGGGCAATACAATCAGGCGACAAAGGCGGACGCTTATTTCTGGAGGGGGGAATCCAATTATCGTCTGGACCGTTTTCCGCAGGCGGGTAACGATTACCGCTTGTATCTGGAATTTGCCACCAGTAAGAACGGACAGGAATATGGTTTGGCGCTCTATAACTTGGGATATACTTATTTCAAACAGAAAAATTATGGAAATGCGGGCACTTGGTTTACCCGTTTTGTGGACAGGGGAAGTATCAATGAACGCACCATGCAGGCAGATGCCTATAACCGCATAGGTGACTGCAACTTCTATGACCGCCGTTTTGAACAGGCTCGTCAGGATTATGCCCGTGCGGTGGAGATTGATCCGTCACTGGGGGATTACTCTTTGTATCAGGAGGCGTTTGTGCGTGGTTTGCAACGTGATTACAATGGAAAAGTGCAGACGTTGAACCGCTTGATTTCGGATTATCCGGAATCACAATACATGGATGATGCCCTTTACGAGCAGGGACGTGCTTTTGTGCAGATGGAGGATAATGCCAATGCCATTGCCCGTTTCAATATTCTGGTGAAGAAATTTCCGGAGAGCAATGTCGCACGGCGGGCGGCTAACGAGATCGGTTTGCTATACTATCAGGATGACAAGTATCCTGAAGCCATCCAGGCTTATAAGCAGGTCATAGCCGGTTATCCGGGCAGTGAGGAGGCGCGTTTGGCGCAGCGTGACTTGAAATCGATCTATATTGATTTGAATAAGGTGGATGAGTATGCCAATTTTGCTTCAACTATCCCCGGCGGTGCCAACTTTGATGTGAATGAGCGTGACTCATTGACCTATGTGGCTGCCGAAAGGGTATATATGCGGGGTGAGGTCGCCGAGGCCCGCAACAGCTTTACCCGTTATTTACAGACTTTCCCCGAAGGTGCTTTCAGTCTGAATGCCAACTATTATATCGGTTTGATAGACTATAATCAGAAAGCTTATGAAAGTGCAGCCCGGCATTTGGATAAAGTATTGGAATATCCCAACAACAAATATTCTGAAGATGCCATGTTGATGGGGGCCGAAATGGCTTATACGGCGAAGGATTATGAAAAAGCCTTGCATATTTACAAGCAATTGAAAGATAAAGCCGCTTCTATGGAGCGTCGCCGGCTTGCAAAAACCGGAATGTTACGCAGTGCGCATATGCTGGGAAATGAGGAAGAGATTATCTTTGCCGCAACAGATTTGCTGGCCGATACTAAACTGGCGCCGGAATTGTCTAACGAGGCACATTATTACCGTGCAAAAGCTTATTTGGATGCCGGCAAGACGGATGGAGCTATGGAAGATTTGAAGGTCTTGGCGAAAGACACCCGTAATGTATATGGAGCGGAGGCCAAATATAAAGTCGCCCAGATTTACTTTGACGGCGGACAAACGGATAAGGCGGAGCAGGAGGTGCTGAATTACATTGAGGTAAGTACACCGCATACCTATTGGCTGGCACGCAGCTTTGTGTTATTGGCTGATGTGTATATGAAGTTGGGGCGTAACTTGGATGCTAAACAATATTTGCTTTCATTGAAGCAGAACTATCAGGCCGATGATGATATTGCCGGAATGATTGAAAGCAGACTGGAGAAATTGAAAACAGAGAATTAAAAATTAAAAAATAAGTGCTGAATATGATAAGTAAGAAATTGTCAATTGTTCATTGTCAATTGTCCATTATATTGGCTTTTTTGCCTCTGTCTGTTGCATATGCGCAGCAAGATAGTACGTTGAACCGCACTGTGGTGGTAGAGAATGAGTATAATCCCAATATCATGGATGCCTCAAAGATTAATGTCCTGCCTAGGGTGGAGGAGCCGGCTGTAATGAAGAAAGGCATAGAATATGCTACAGCCTTGCGCCCTGTTTCGGCCTGGACGTATGAAAGTATGTCTCCTATAACCCGTGAATGGGCTATGAACCGCGCGAAACGTGGATATGTCCGTGCCGGATATGGAAATTATGGGAATGTGGATTTTAAGGCTGGGTATCTGTGGGATATCACCGGAAAGGACCGTCTGAAAGTCGGGGTATCTCTGGATGGCATGAACGGAAAGCTGAAGCATTGGAATGCTGAGGATTGGAAATCACGTTTTTATTCTACTGAGTTCCGTTTGGACTATTCTCATGATTTCAGTAAGGTAACTTTGAATTTAGGTGGCGGCCTGCAATCACAGTGTTTAACTATATGCCTGATTCCGAAATGCATACGGCTTCTGCCAGAGCTACTGATAAACAGCATCATACTTTAGGCGATTTTCACATAGGTGTTTCTTCCAGAGATGAATCGCTTCCTTTGCAATTCACTTTGCAGACCGGATTGAAGTATTTTGGTATCAAATATCCGCTGGATTATTCAGGCAATGCATCTACAGGTAAGGAGAAGATTGTCCACACTGAAGGAGATGTATGGGGCAAGCTGGATAATGAGCAACGGGTAGGTATCCGTTTCGAGATGGATAACCTGTTTTATTCTTCGGACAGTTTAATGGGCAACTATACTTCACTGGGTTTGAATCCTTATTATATGTTGGAAAGTGATGACTGGCGGGTCCGTGTCGGTGCTCATGTGGATTGGCAGTCGGGAGAGGACAGTGGTATTGATGTGTCTCCTGACGTGAAAGCCGAATACTTGTTCTCGGAGAGTTATGTGCTTTATTTACATGCGCTGGGAGGGCGTGAACTGAATGATTATCGCCGGTTGAATGCTTTTTCACCTTATTGGTCTTTAAACGCCCGGATGCCTTCTACCTATGTGCCACTGAATGCTACATTGGGTTTTAAAGCATCTCCGGTAAATGGTTTGTGGTTTAATGTCTTTGGTGGATATCGGATCAGTAAAGATGAGTTGTTTTGCAATCTGGTGGATGCGGACGGGTATTATTTTACTCATTTCTTGCAGGATAAAGCGAAAACCGCGTATGGAGGTGCTGAATTGAAATACGGTTATAAGGACTGGTTTGACGCTTCATTGAAAGGTACATTTTATAGCTGGAAGACAGACAATGAAAATGAAGAGCTGTATTTAGTGACCAAGCCCAAGTTTGAATTGAATTTCTATGCTGAGGCTAAGGTTTTTGAAGGATTGAAGGTTAATTTGGGCTATGAATATGTACAGCGGAAAGAATATGTGATAGAAGAAGGGAATAGCAGCAAGGATTTTGGTTTGGGCAATATCAGCAATTTGAGTGTGGGAGCCAGTTATACTTTCCTGAAAGATCTGTCTGTTTTTGGGCGTGTGAGTAATCTGTTGAATAAACAATATTATTATGAGTACGGCTATCCTGCTGAAAAACTGAATGTTCTAGCCGGGCTTTCTTTGGTTTTTTAGTTAAATAGGCACTCGGAAAGGATTTTTTTAAGAAAAAAAAGCAGAAACATACCTTATTATATAGGTGTGCTTCTGCTTTTTTTCTACTTTTGCCCCAAAATAAAATGGAATACATAGTATTATGCAAAAAAATCTAGTAATAGTTGAGTCACCCGCCAAGGCTAAAACCATTGAGAAATTCTTGGGCAATGATTATAAAGTCCTTTCCAGTTACGGGCATATCCGGGATTTGAAAAAGAAGGAGTTTAGTATCGATGTAGAGAATGGGTTTGAGCCGACTTACGAGATACCGGCAGATAAAAAGAAATTGGTAGCCGAATTGAAAGCGGAGGCAAAGAAAGCTGATATGGTATGGCTTGCATCCGATGAGGACCGTGAAGGAGAAGCTATTTCATGGCACTTGTTTGAAGTCTTGGGGCTGGACCCTGAGAAGACCAAGCGCATTGTATTCCACGAGATAACCAAAACAGCGATACTAAAGGCCATCGAAAATCCGCGTGACATTGATGTGAATCTGGTAAATGCCCAGCAGGCACGCCGTATTCTGGATAGAATTGTAGGTTTTGAACTCTCACCGGTATTGTGGAAGAAGGTAAAGCCTGCTCTTTCTGCCGGACGTGTGCAATCTGTTGCCGTTCGTTTGATTGTGGAACGTGAACGTGAGGTGCATGCTTTTGTCAGTGAGCCGTCTTATCGCGTTACAGCAGTGTTTGAAGTACCTGATGTCGATGGAAATGAAGTTGAAGTGAAAGCGGAATTGTCCAACCGTTTCAAGACCAAGGAAGAAGCACAGGCTTTCCTTGAAACTTGTAAGGATGCGCAGTTCTCTATTGAAGATATAACAACCCGCCCTGTGAAGAAATCGCCGGCGGCACCGTTTACTACTTCTACGTTGCAGCAGGAAGCTGCCCGTAAGTTGGGATTTACAGTAGCGCAGACCATGATGGTGGCACAGCGTCTGTATGAAAACGGACAAATTACCTATATGCGTACGGATTCGGTGAACCTTTCGGACCTGGCTTTGAATACCAGCAAGCAGACTATCTTGTCCCTGATGGGAGAAAGATACGTCAAAGTCCGTAAGTTTGCCACCAAGACTAAAGGAGCACAGGAAGCGCATGAGGCTATCCGTCCTACCTATATGGAGAATGAAACGGTGAACGGAACCGGTCAGGAACAGAAATTGTATGAACTGATCTGGAAACGTACCATCGCTTCACAGATGGCAGATGCGGAGCTGGAGAAAACAACGGCTACTATTGTAATCAGCAACAGTAGCGAGAAATTTATCGCTACCGGCGAGGTGATTACTTTTGACGGTTTCCTGCGTGTATACAAGGAATCATACGATGATGACAATGAGCAGGAAGACGAGGGCCGTCTGTTGCCGCCTCTGAGCAAAGGGGAAAAACTGATAAGAAAAGAAATCCTGGCGACTCAGCGCTTTACCCAATGTCCGCCCCGTTATACGGAAGCCAGCCTGGTACGCAAACTGGAAGAGTTGGGCATCGGTCGTCCATCTACATATGCACCTACCATTTCTACTGTGCAGCAACGCGGTTATGTAGAAAAAGGAAACAGTGAAGGTGTGAAACGCCCGTATGATATCTTGAAACTGAAAGGCGGCAAGATTACGGAAACTACCAAGACAGAGATGACGGGAAATGAAAAGGCCAAGTTGTTGCCTACTGATACCGGTATCGTGGTAAACGATTTCCTGATGGAATACTTTCCTGAAATCATGGACTTTAACTTTACAGCGAATGTGGAGAAAGAGTTCGATGAAGTGGCGGAAGGAGAAAAGGAATGGACTGGCATGATGGACAGTTTCTATAAAGGCTTCCATCCGTTGGTAGATAAGACCATTCACTCTAAGACTGAGCATAAGGTGGGTGAAAGGGTATTGGGAACAGATCCTGTAAGCGGTAAGCCGGTATCGGTTAAGATCGGTCGTTTCGGTCCGGTTATTCAGATTGGTACTGCCGATGATGAGGAAAAACCGCGTTTTGCGCAGTTGGCAAAGGGATTGTCGATGGAAACCATTACGTTGGAAGAAGCATTGGATGCGTTCAAGCTTCCCCGTACGTTGGGGGATTATGACGGCCATACGGTAACGGTAGGAGTAGGGCGTTTCGGACCATACGTGCGCTATGACAAACTGTTTGTTTCTATTCCTAAAGGAACGGATCCGATGGAGATTTCTTTGGATGAGGCGGTAGAGTTGATCAAGAATAAGATAGAAGCGCAGGAGAAGAAGTTTATTAAAGTATTCGATGCTGACCCTGATATGCAGGTCTTGAACGGACGTTACGGCCCATACATCAGTTATCAGAAAAAGAATTATAAGATTCCTGAGAATGTAGAACCGGCAGATTTAAGTCTGGAGGCTTGTTTTAAGGTGATTGAATTGCAGAAAAGCAAGGCGGAAACGCGTAAAACGAAAGCGGCTTCAAGAAACAGGGGAACCGTGAATATGGAAGAGGAGTCCGAAAAGCCCGAAGAATCCGCAAAAAGTAAGGCGGCTTCCAAGGTAAAGGGCACTGCAAAAGCAAAAAAATGACACGTATATTTTTAATAGGATATATGGGAGCGGGCAAAACGACTCTAGGTAAGGCGTTTGCCCGTGAAATGAGTCTGAATTTCATTGATTTGGACTGGTTTATCGAGGAACGTTTCCATAAAACCGTTCAACAGCTGTTCTTGGAACGCGGAGAAGACGGATTCCGGGAACTGGAACGGAAAATGTTGCACGAAGTGGCCGAGTTTGAAGATGTGGTTGTTTCGACCGGTGGAGGAACACCTTGTTTTTTTGATAACATGGAGTATATGAATGCTGTCTCTTATACA
>ENA-OZEO01000409-OZEO01000409.1-human-gut-metagenome-genome-assembly--contig:-NODE-409-length-12360-cov-16.288907_pt1 | contig 12360 bp, 7 predicted proteins | sample MGYA00244611_ERZ653620 | MGnify/ENA primary metagenome ERZ653620 (study PRJEB26926, sample SAMN06165137) | human gut metagenome | biome: ENVO:00009003; feature: ENVO:2100002; material: ENVO:00002003...
TTCACAATATCAAGAGCAATCATGGGAGTGATACTCCCGGTGTCGATAACAAGACTATGCGGCGGGAATATCTGCAAAAACCCTACCGATGGGTTATTAACGACATCCAGAGAGCTTTTGAAAAGTTCGAAGCACAGAAAATACGCAGGAAATATATTGACAAACCGGGGAAAAAGGAAAAGCGTCCGTTAGGTATTCCTACAATACGGGACCGCATTGTACAGGAATGTATGCGTATCGTGTTGGAACCCATTGTAGAAGCGCTATTCTTTGAACATTCTTATGGTTTCCGCCCAATGAGGGATACGGCAATGGCGCTGGAAAGACTGAATTTCATCACTTTCCACACAGGTTATTACTGGTTTGTGGAAGGAGACATCAGTAAATGTTTCGACTATATCGACCACGCTATACTTCTTCGCAGACTATATCATTTGGGAATTAAAGACCGGCGTGTGCTTCAAATCATCAAACAAATGCTGAAAGCAGGCGTTCTTGATGAATGTGAAGTAAATGAAGAAGGCACTATGCAGGGCGGGATTATCAGCCCTCTGCTTGCAAATGTCTATCTCGACATTATGGATGAATGGGTAACAAAACAATGGGAACTGAAAAACACCACCCACAAATACAATCAGGATTCCGCAAAAAGAAGGGCATTGAAAAAGACCAGACTGGTGCCGGGATTCCTAGTGAGGTATGCCGACGATTTTGTAATTATTACAGATAGCCGGGAACATGCTGAATTTTGGAAATCATCGTTAAAGGAATTTCTGGAAACAGAGATGAAGCTGACATTATCCAAAGAGAAAACACTGATTACGGATGTAAGAAAGAAACACGCCACATTTCTCGGATACGAGTTTAAGGTAGTAAAGGGGAAAGGCGAACATGGTTATGTTACCAGAACACAGCCGGACAGAGAAAGACTGAAACGCAAAGTTGATGTGATAGCGGATAATATTAAGAAAATCCCACGGGATACAAGCCGTGAAAAGCTGATTGATGAAATCAATCGGATTAACAGCCAGATACGAGGGGTCATCCAGTATTATCAATGCTGCACATGGGTTAGCGTGAGCATGGACAAATATGGCAGAAAGATACAACTTGCAGCGAGCCGCCGGCTCAAACAGTATAAAGGGAAATGGATTCGAGCCAAAGATACGCAGAACCTTCCCCGAATACACCAGAATTACAGGCAAAAGATACCTTCTGTCAAATACCGTGACATCTATGTTGGAGTTACATCGCTCACGTTCTGTAACTGGCAGGAAACGAGAGGGAAAAATCCAAAAGAAACGCCCTATACTGCCGAAGGACGGGAAATCAATTTCAGGCGCACTAAGAAGAAGCGCATACAAGCCAGATTGGATGATGTGTATTCAGAAAATGCGTCAATCGCTGTCTTAAAGGGTAAATGGGGCTATCTGAACAATTTTGAGTTTGTCATGAATAAGGCATACGCCCTGAACCGTGACCGGCTCAAATGCAGGGTTTGCGGAAAATGGTTGATAGACCATGCTCCATACACCCATAGAATTAACCCATATCTTCCGCTGGATAAAGTAAACCGTGTCAACAACCTTATATCAGTACACAAGAAATGCTCTATGGCGATTAACACGCCGGGCATGGACATCAGTGATTATGAAAAACAAGTGCAAAAGAAGATTTTAAGTTATAGGGAAAAACTGGTAGTTTCACATACACGCAACAACTAATCCGTATTGATGGAGCGCCGTGTGCGACGAAAGCCGCACGCACGGTGCGACGTGGGGGAAAATCCGTCCTGACTACCATATCGGGAGATATGGCAAAAGCGGCGGATTACCTATCACAATCAGATTTGGGGGCGCGTCACCAAAAACCGCAGCAAGGGCAAAGCGACATGGTATTTCTGTGATGAGTTCCACCTGCTTTTGCGTGAGGAACAGACGGCGGCCTTTTCCTGCGAGATTTGGAAGCGTTTTCGTAAGTGGGGCGGGATTCCCACAGGTGCCACGCAGAATGTAAAAGACCTACTTTCCTCCCCGGAAATTGAGAACATTTTGGAAAACAGCGACTTTATCTGCCTGCTTAATCAGGCCAGCGGCGACCGTAAAATCCTTGCGGAACGGCTGAACATTTCGCCCCAGCAATTACGGTATGTGGACAATTCCGAACCCGGCGAGGGGCTTCTCATTTACGAAAATGTGATCCTGCCCTTTAAGAACCCCATCCCGAAAAACACCCAGCTCTACCAGATCATGACGACCCGGTTAGGCGAGGGGGCGACGGTATGAGCGCCTTAACGCATTTCAGCCTGTTTTCCGGGATCGGCGGGATCGACCTTGCGGCGGAAGCCGCAGGGTTTACCACCGTATGCCAGTGCGAATGGGCGGATTTCCCGATGGAAGTTTTGAAAAAGCACTGGCCGCAGGTACCAAAATTCCGGGACATTACCACAGTGACAAAGGAGGCATTTTTTGAAAAAACAGGACGAGAAACCACCACGCTTATTTCCGGGGGATTCCCCTGCCAGCCCTTTTCCAGCGCTGGGAAACAACGGGGATTTGAGGACGAACGGTATTTATGGCCCGAAATGCTCCGCGTTATCCGGGAACTGCACCCCTCTTGGGTGCTTGGAGAAAATGTTGCTGGCTTCATCCATCTGGGGCTCGACAAGACGGTTTTTGACTTGGAGCAGGCAGGCTACGCCGTTAGGGTTTTCGTACTTCCTGCTGTCGCCGTCGGCGCATGGCATGAGCGCAAAAGAACTTTCATCATCGGCCATGCTGCTTCCCACGCCCCTTGCCAGCGACACGGGGGATGTGGGGAAAACTGTCGATGTGCGGATGACCCCGACCGGGAGCTTCCGAAAATACAACCCCAGCGGAACCGTATGGACGGCGCGGCTGTCATGGGCGGTTTACAAACTGCTGGGCAGCCCGCCGGGGGATGTGAAACTGAATCCCGACTGGGTGGAATGGCTGATGGGATTCCCCCGGAGATGGACGGACATTCCATGTGGGCCAAAGAACCGGCGCAAATCCCGTACTTAATCAGCGACCCGCCGGCGAATGTGGCAAAGCGGTTAAAGACTTTGGGAAACGCAGTTGTTCCCCCGCAGGTGTACCCCATCCTGCGCTATATTGCAGAGATTGAAACCGGGCGCTGCCGGAACAGACAGCAAGGAGGTGATCGGATATGGAACCCTTAAAACCCCGCGACAAGGTAACGCAGCACATGACCCGCGACGGCCTGACGCTGGATAACCAGACCACCGGCGAAAGCGTCAATGTGTCCAGCCGGGAGGCCGAGCAGGAATACACCGCCCAGCCGGAGGGCGCGGCGGAAAAAATACTGGAACGGGCGGACGAACTGCACGACCGCCACAAGGCAAAGAAAGCGGCCAAGGACGCCGGGGAAACCGTGGTGCGGGCCACCGGCCCCGTTTCCCGGTTGCAGTTTACCGCCGAGGAACGGGCATCCCCGGAGCTGGCCCCGTATATCAAAAAAGCGGAAAAACGGGCGGATAAGCTGGAAGCGGCCAAAGAAGCCCTGCCGAAAAAGCGCGTCGTCACCAAGGAAACCGTCTATGACGAAGCCAAGGGCAAGGCCAAAAGCAGGCTGTATTTTGACAAGGTGGAGAAAGCTCCTCCCCAGCTCAAACCAAACCCGGCCAGCCGTCCCATACAGGAAGCCGGGCTTTACCTCCACGGAAAAATCCATGAGGTAGAACACGAAAATGTGGGCGTGGAGGGCGGCCACAAGGGGGAGGAACTGGCGGAACGGCAGGCGGGCCGCATGATCCGCAGCGGCGTCCACCGCCACAAGCTCAAACCCTACCGGGCCGCAGCCAAGGCCGAGAGAAAGTCCATCGCCGCCAACGCCGAGTTTGCGTATCAAAAATCCCTGCGGGACAACCCGGAGCTGGCGCAGGCGGCCAAGAACCCCGTTTCCCGCTTCTGGCAGAAACAGCACATCAAGCGGGAATATGCCAAGGCAGCAAGGGCGGCGGGCCAGACCGCACAGGGGGCCGCAGGCACCGCCAAGACCACGGCTGCCGCAGCCAAGAAAGCCGCAGAGAAAAGCAGACAGGCCGCGTCCTTTGCCGCCCGGCACTGGAAAGGGGCGCTGATCGTCGGCGGCGTGGGCCTCATGCTCCTGCTGGTGATGGGCGGCCTGCAATCCTGCACCGCCATGTTTGGCAGCACCGGGACGGGCCTTGCCGCCACCTCTTATCTCTCCGAGGACAGCGATATGCTGGGAGCCGAAGCCGCCTATGCCGCGCTGGAAGCAGACTTGCAGCACGAACTTGACAACTACGAAAGCCTGCACCCCGGCTATGACGAATACCGTTTCGATCTGGACGAGATCAAGCATGACCCCTATGTGCTGACCTCCATCCTCTCCGCGCTGCATAACGGCGTGTTCACTTTGGGGGAGGTACAGGGCGACCTTGCCATGCTCTTTGAAAAGCAGTACATCCTGACCCAGACCATCGAAACGGAAACCCGCTACCGCACCGAAGCGAGGACGGACAGCGAGGGAAACACCTACACCGTGGAAGTCCCCTACACCTACTATATCTGCCATGTGAAGCTGGAAAACTTTGACCTGTCCCACCTGCCCATCTACATTCTCACCGAGGAACAGATGGGCTTTTATGCTGCCTATATGCAGACTTTGGGCAACCGGCCAGACCTGTTCCCCAACGGCAGCTATCCCCATGCCTCCACCCCGAAAGAGCCGACCTACTATGAAATCCCCCCGGAGGCGCTAAAGGACGAAGCCTTTGCCGCCATGATTGCCGAGGCGGAAAAGTATGTGGGCTATCCCTATGTGTGGGGCGGCAGCTCCCCAAGCACCAGCTTTGATTGTTCCGGCTTCATTAGCTGGGTCATCAATCATTCCGGCTGGAATGTGGGACGCCAGACGGCGCAGGGGCTTTACAACATCTGCACCCCCGTTTCCCCGGAGCAGGCCAAGCCCGGCGACCTTGTATTTTTCGTCGGCACTTATGACACTGCTGGGATGTCCCATGTGGGGCTGTATGTGGGAAATTCGGTCATGCTGCACTGCGGCGACCCCATTTCCTACACGAACCTCAATTCAAGCTACTGGCAGCAACATTTTTATTGTTACGGGCGTTTGCCTTAAACGCCAGAAAGGAGTAAATCACTATGGCAATGAACAAATTGGAGCGCATTGAAAAGGATATTGAGAAAATCAAGGGCAAGATCGCGGAGCTGCAAAAGCAGCTTCGGGAGCTGGAAGCGGCCAAGACCGAACAGGAAAACTTGCAGATCGTCCAGCTTGTGCGCGGCCTCAACATGACCCCGCAGGAGTTCGCCGCCTTTGTGCGCGGCGGCGCGTTGCAGGCGGCCCCGGCCCCGATCCCGGAATTTGAACAGGAGGACAGCGCCCATGAAGAAATCTAAACTGTTCCGCACTTTGACGCTGGCTGTGGCCGCTGCGCTCTGCATGGCGACCACGACCGTTACCGCCTACGCCGGGGGCGCTGACCCTGACCCTGTGCCGCTGCCGGAAACCACCGAGGCCCCCGCAGAGGTGCCGGAGGAAACCGAAGAACCCACCACCGGCGGCATGGAGCCGGAGGGCGTACCTGTCACCCCGCAGGGCAACGCTACGCTGGTGGATGATTTTTTCGGGGATAAGCAGCTTATCACCGTTACCACCAAGGCCGGGAATTATTTTTACATCCTGATCGACCGGGCCAACGAGGACAAGGAAACGGCAGTGCATTTCCTCAACCAAGTGGACGACGCCGACCTGCAAGCCTTGTTGGAGGACGGGAAAAAAGAGCCGGAGGTCTGCAACTGTACGGCCAAATGTCAAGCCGGGGCCGTCAATACGGCCTGCCCGGTCTGTAAAAACAACTTGACCGCCTGCAACGGGCCAGAGCCAGCGCCCCAGCCGGAGGAAGAAAAGCCGCAGGAGGAAAAGCCAAGCGGCATGGGCGGCCTTGTGGTGTTCTTTGTGATAGTGCTGCTGGGCGGCGGCGCAGCCCTCTACTTCCTGAAATTCAAAAAGGAAAAAGCTGACACCACAGGAAATGACGATCTGGCCGAGTATGACTTTGGCGAGGACGAGGATGACGAGGACGAAGCCCCGGAGCCGGACGAGGATATGACAAGTGAAGATGGAAATAAGGAGGACGAAGTATGAGCTATCAGTTAGTAATTGCAGAGAAACCAAGCGTCGCCCGTAGTATTGCGGGCGTGATCGGCGCGGATAAGAAACAGGACGGCTACATGGAGGGGAACGGCTATCTGGTGAGCTGGTGTATCGGCCACCTTGTTTCCCTTGCCGATGCCGGGACTTATGACGAGCGTTTCAAAAAATGGCGCTATGACGACCTGCCGATTCTGCCGCAGCAATGGCAGTACATCATTCCCAACGATAAGAAAAAGCAGTTTGACACCCTGCGTTCTTTGATGAAGCGCCCCGATGTCACCGGCCTTGTGTGCGCCACCGACGCCGGGCGCGAGGGGGAATTGATTTTCCGTTTTGTCTACCAGATGGCGGGCTGCAAGAAACCGTTTCAGCGCCTTTGGATTTCCAGCATGGAGGACGCGGCCATCAAGGACGGCTTTGCCCACCTGAAACCGGGAACTGACTATGACAACCTGTATCAGTCGGCCCTTTGCCGGGCGCAGGCGGATTGGCTGGTGGGGATCAACGCGACAAGACTTTTCTCCATCCTCTACCACAAGACCCTGACCGTGGGCCGTGTCCAGACGCCGACCCTGAAAATACTGGTTGACCGGGAGGCCAAGATCAGCAGCTTTCAGAAAGAGAAATACCACATCGTCCAGATCGTGGCGGGCGGCATGGAGGCGGCCAGTGAACGCATAGGAAACGCAGACGACGCCAAGGTGCTGAAAGCCGCCTGTGAACTGGCGCAGGCCGTTTGTGTGTCGGTAACACGGGAGAAAAAGACGGAGCAGCCGCCCCGCCTCTATGACCTCACCACCTTGCAGCGGGAAGCAAACCGCCTGTTTGGATTTACCGCCAAGCAGACCCTTGACTATGCCCAGCAGCTCTATGAAAAGAAGCTGCTGACCTATCCCCGCACTGACAGTCAGTATTTGACCGATGATATGCTGCCAACGGCGGAAAGCCTTGTGTCCGGCCTGTGGCCTATGCTTTCCTTTGCGGCGGGGCTTGACCTGTCCCCGCAGTTTGGCCGGGTGCTGAACAGCAAAAAGGTGAGCGACCACCACGCCATTGTCCCGACAATGGAATTTGTGCAGAAAGGCCTTGACGGGCTGGCCGAGGGGGAAAAGAAACTGTTGTCCCTTGTATGCTGCAAGCTGCTGTGCGCCGTGGCCGCGCCTCATGTGTACGAGGCTGTCACCGCCACATTCACCTGTGCCGGGAACACCTTTACCGCTAAGGGAAAAACCATCCTCACCCCTGGCTGGAAAGAGCTTGACCGCCGCTTTAAGGCGTCGTTCAAAACAGACGCCGACGACACCGCCCCGGAGCCTGCGCGGGAACTTCCGCAAATTACCGAGGGACAGACCTTTGACAAGGTAACTGCCGCCGTCACCGAGCATTTCACAGCGCCGCCAAAATCCTACACGGAAGATACCCTCCTTTCCGCTATGGAGCGCGCCGGTGCGGACGATCTGCCGGAGGACGCAGAACGGCAGGGATTGGGAACCCCGGCCACCCGCGCCTCCATCTTAGAAAAGCTGGTGCAGATGGGCTTTGTGGAGCGCAGGGGCAAACAGCTACTTCCCACCAAGGACGGCCACAACCTTGCCTGCGTGCTGCCGGAGGTGCTGACCTCTCCCCAGCTTACGGCACAGTGGGAAACGGAGCTGACGGCCATTGCCAAGGGGCAGGCCGACCCGGAGGGCTTCATGGCTGGCATTGCGGAAATGACAAGGGGCCTGATTGCAAACTACTCCCAGATCAGCAAGGACGCACAGAAGTTATTTCAAACCGAGCGTGTGGTTATCGGCAAATGTCCGCGCTGCGGGGAAAGCGTCTATGAGGGCAAAAAGAACTACTACTGCGGAAACCGAAGCTGCCAGTTTGTCATGTGGAAGAATGACCGATTTTTTGAGGAACGGGGCAAGGCGTTCACCCCGAAAATCGCCGCCGCGCTCCTTAAAGACGGAAAGGCAAAGGTAAAGGGCCTGCGCTCCATGAAAACCGGCAAGACCTATGACGGGACGGTGCTTTTGGCCGATACCGGCGGCAAGTATGTGAATTACCGCGTGGAACAGAGGGGCAAAAACTAAAAACAGCAAGCATAGGGAGTGTAGCCACACTCCCGGCAAAATCCCTGACCCGGCGCACCTGCCGGGCCGGGGATTTTCTCTTTGGGGAAGCCCCAAACCCTTATATTATGTGAAAGGAGCGATTCAATGAGCGAAGTGTTTTCTGTACTGCTTCATAACCGACAGCGTTATGAGCAAGGCAAAGAGGGCCTATGGTTTTCTCTGCCGACCACAACCGAAAAACTGCAAGCAGCCCTGCGGGAAATCGGAATCAGCACCGACAATCCACAGGACTTTTTTCTATACGGGTATAGAAGCCCACAGAAGCGACCTATTAAGCTGCCCCGTGATATGGTGCTGTCCGCAGGCATGGATGAGCTGAACTTCCTTGCCGCAAGATTGGAAAAGCTGGACGCCACCGAACTTACGGAGCTGAACGCCGCCCTGACAAGCCCGCAGAGTGATTTTCACAATATCGGCCAGATTATCGACTATCCCGAAAATGTGGACTTTTATGTGCATTTGCCGGATGTCACCGGCACAGGACAGTTGGGCGACTACTATCTAAACCGTTCCGGCATGGTGGATATGCCGGAGGAATGGAAAGCTGGGATTTTCCTGCCCCGTTTTGGCCTGCATATTGCCAACACAGAGCATGGTGTTTTTACCGATTATGGCTATCTGGTAAAAAGCGGCGACGAATGGCAGCGCGTCCATGAGGGCCAGCCGGTGCCGGAGGAATACCGGGTGATGGCCTATCCCGCGCCGGAAATTCTGCGGGAGGAAAGCAAGGTGCAGCCGGAGGCGGCAGCGCCTACAAAGGCCCCGCAGCCTGTCACCCCCATTCTCCTTAACGGCCAGAACAGCGCCGAGCGCATGAAAGAGATCACCGACCGGCTGGAAACCGGCACACAGGAGCTTTTCGAGAGTGAACGCTACAAAGCCTATCTCACCACTATGTCCAAGTTCCACAGTTACAGCTTCAACAACACCCTCCTGATCGCCATGCAGGGCGGACAGCTTGTGGCGGGCTACAATAAGTGGCGGGACGATTTTCACCGCAATGTAAAGAAAGGCGAAAAGGCCATCAAGATACTGGCCCCGGCCCCGTTCAAGGCAAAAAAGGAAGTGCAAAAGCTGGACGCACAGGGCAGGCCGGTGATGGGAAAGGACGGAAAGCCTGTTACCGAAGTACAGGAAATACAGGTTCCGGCCTTTAAGATCGTTTCTGTCTTTGATGTGAGCCAGACCGAGGGGGAACCGCTGCCCTCTATCGGCGTGGAAGAACTGACCGGCAGCGTGGAACGCTACGGGGAATTTTTCAAGGCGCTGGAACAGACCTCCCCGGTTCCCATTGGTTTTGAGGATATTCCGGGCGGTTCCCACGGCTACTACCACCTGACGGAAAAGCGGATCGCCATTCAGGAGGGCATGAGCGAATTACAGACCCTAAAGACGGCCATCCATGAGATCGCCCATTCCAAGCTCCACGCCATCGACCCGGAAGCCCCGGCCATTGAGCAGGCCGACCGCCCCGACAGCCGCACCCGCGAGGTGCAGGCTGAAAGCGTGGCCTATGCCGTCTGCCAGCACTACGGGCTGGACACCTCCGACTATTCCTTTGGCTATGTGGCCGGTTGGAGTTCCGGCAAGGACTTGAAAGAGCTGAAAGCCTCCCTCGAAACCATCCGGACCACCGCCCATGAACTGATTACCACCATTGACGGCCACCTTGCCCAGCTTCAGAAAGAACGGCAGGCCCAGCAGGAACAGCCGCAGGCCGCGCCGCTGGAACAGGCCGCCGAGCAGCCAGACCCGGACAGCGTATTTTCCAAGCTGTCCCCGGAGCAACAGCAGGAAATGACCGACAGCGTAAAAGCCATGCTGCAAACCCTCATTGACGCGGATTTGAAATCCACCGGCGAAGTGTCGCAGGGAACCAAGGAGGCGGCGCAGGCACAGGGCTTTACCATTGCCGGGGATGGAACGCTGGAACAGGCAGAAGCCCCGCAGGAGGCCGCCTACCGTCTGGAAAGCGACGATTACCTGTATATCCAGACATCGGAAACCGGCTATGATTACACGCTGTACGGCCCCGACTATAAGGAACTGGACGGAGGCCAGCTTGACAATTCCGACCTGACCCTTGCGGAAGCCGGAAAAGAAATCCTTGCCATCCATGAGCTACCGGCTGGGGCAATGGAACCCCTGACCGGCGACAGGCTGGACGGTTTTCTGGAAGCAACCGAACAGGCCAACGCCATTTCCCAGCCGCAGGCATGGAACGGGATCGACGGCCTTTTGAATGGAAAGCCGTTCATGCCGGAGGCGTCCCCGGCTGACCGGGCCGCCGCCCTGATTGAGCTGGCGGAGAAAAACGCCCCGCGTTTGGGCAGCGAGGAACGGCAGTTGATCGTGGCCTATGCCGAGGCCGTGGGCGATACTGACAAGGTGATCGGGCTTATCAACCGTCTGTGTGAACAGGGCTACGAACTGCAAAAGGGCCAGATGGATTCCTTTGTGAAAAGCGAGATCGAAAGTGAGATTGCCGTTGCCAACGCCCAGCGGCAGATCGCGCAGAATCCGGCAGCGGAGCCGGTTGTCACGATCCTTTGGAGTGAAAGCCCCCATCTGAAAGACGGCCAGCAAATGCCGCTGCATGAAGCCGAGGCCGTTTTCAAGGAGCTGGACAGCGCCAGACGCCATGAACGGGAGCAACCGGGCTATTGGTACGACAAGACCAAGTTCCGCATTGACTTTACCATGCAGGGCCAGCCGGACAGCTACGAGGGACGGCAGGACTTTGGCGACGGGGACGGTTCCCTGATCCAGCATATCCGGGGCTACCACGAATACTACGCACAGGATGAAAGCTGGAAAAACCATGTGCTGCACCATGAGGGGCCGGAGGCATGGGAGGCGGACAAGGCCCAGCGGGATATGCTGCTGCATGAGTTTGTCCCGTATATGGAGCTGCATTGCAATCTGGCCGCTATGGAGCAAGAGGCCCGGCGACCCCTGCGATCCGGGGAAACCCTGACGCCGGAACAGACCGCTTATTTCAATGCGGTTTTGGACTATGTAAAGGAGTGCCGCCCGCTTCTCAATCAGGGCCAGTACCACTTGCCGGAGCCGCCGCAGCTTGCCGACTTCGACCAGAGCTTGCAGGACTACAAAAAACAGATCGAGGCAGAGCTGGAACAGGAGGCCGCCGCTGCCGGGCTGACGGTGGAGGAATATGTTGCCTCTGATTATGAAGCACCAGCGCAGCCCAACTTTTCCATCTACCAAGTGCCGCCCGGCCCGGAGGGGCGCGACTTCCGCTACCGTTCTTATGAGGACTTGCAGGCGGATGGGCTTTCGGTGGACAGGAAGAATTACCAGCTTGTCTACACCGCGCCGCTGGACAAGGACACCACACTGGACGAGATTTACCGCCGCTTCAACATAGAACATCCCGCCGATTACAAGGGACATTCCCTCTCTACGGGGGATATTGTGGTGTTCCGGCAGGATGGAAAACAGACCGCCTACTATGTGGACGAGGGGGCCGACTACCGGCAGGTGCCGGAGTTTTTCGCCCAGCCGGAAAAGCAGCTTACGCCGGACGAGTGCATGACCGGCGAACAAATCCAGACGCCGAGGGGCCGTTTCTATCTGACCGACAGGAGCCGGGAACAGATGGAGGCCGCCGGGTATGGATTCCACCACCAGTCGGAGGACGGCAGGTATCTCATTATGGCAAACGGCACAAGGGCTTTTGCCATCCCCGCCCAGCAGGAAAGCCATATCAAGACGGCAGAAATGTCCACCGAGCAGAACTACAACATGATCGACGGCATGATGAACAACGCCCCGTCTATGGAGGAACTGGAAGAAAGGGCGAAAGCCGGGGAACAGATTTCTCTTTTGGATGTGGCCGAGGCAGCCAAGGCGGAGGCCAAAAAGCCCAAGCAGACCCGAAAGACGACGCAGAAACAAAAGAAACCGTCCATCCGGGCGCAGCTTGCCGCCGCCAAGGAGGAACAGAAAAAGAAGCCCCCGGCGCGGGAAAAATCAAAAGAAATGGAGGTATGAGGAATGTATTTCACCGTGGAAGAAGAAAACCTGATCTGTCTGT
>ENA-OZEO01000430-OZEO01000430.1-human-gut-metagenome-genome-assembly--contig:-NODE-430-length-11908-cov-6.107990_pt1 | contig 11908 bp, 8 predicted proteins | sample MGYA00244611_ERZ653620 | MGnify/ENA primary metagenome ERZ653620 (study PRJEB26926, sample SAMN06165137) | human gut metagenome | biome: ENVO:00009003; feature: ENVO:2100002; material: ENVO:00002003...
CACCCTAGAGTTCGTCGGCAGCGTCAGATGTGTATAAGAGACAGATACATACATATACACCCATTTTGCATATTTTTCATTTTGTGAAAACCGCTGAAATCACTTCAAAAACCTGTTGACACCATATGCGATACCATATATAATATTATTCGGAAATACGAAAACAGGCATTAAGACAAATTGTTGAAAGTGAGGCGAAAGATGATGAAAACTCTTAACGATTATCTTGCAATGTCATATCGTATGGAAATTGTCGAGGACAAGGACGAGGGCGGTTTTGTTGTATCGTTCCCCGAACTTCCCGGCTGCATAACCTGCGGAGAAACGATAGAATCGGCTGTTGCTAATGCCGAGGACGCTAAAAAAGCCTGGTTTGAAGCCGCCTTTGAAAGCGGAGTTGTAATTCACGAACCCGACAGCCTTGAAGAATATTCGGGACAATTCAAGCTGAGAATCCCGAAAAGTCTGCACCGATCACTTGCCGAACATTCAAAAAAAGAGGGCATAAGTATGAATCAATACTGTGTCTATCTTCTGGCAAAAAATGATGCAGTCTATTCAAAATAGAATTTTGAAAGCATATTATATAAAACACAATTGTTGAAAGGAAGATCTATATGTCAGCATTCAAAGAGATAAATCCGAAAGAAATTGTTGAAAGTCCGTTTAAGCTTATCGGTGACGACTGGGCGCTTGTTACTGCAGGCGACAGAGAAAAATTCAACACAATGACGATAAGCTGGGGCGGTGTAGGCATTATGTGGGGTAAGCCCGTTGTATTCACCTTTATTCGTCCGCAGAGATATACATTTGCGTTTATGGAGAACGGTGACCGCTATACAATGAGCTTTTTTGATGAAAAGTACAGAGATGCCCTCAAATTCTGCGGTTCAAAGAGCGGCAAGGATTATGACAAGGTAAAGGAAACAGGTCTTACTCCTGCGTTTACGGAAAACGGCTCTGTATATTTTGAAGAGGCAAAGCTTGTTCTTGAATGCAAAAAAATGTACGCTCAAAGTCTTAATGCCGAAAGCATTGCCGACCGTGAAAGCGTTGACAAGTGGTATGACAACGACTTCCATAAAATGTACATCAGCGAAATTACAAAGGTTTTTGTAAAAGTATAATCGGTAATTTTAAATTCATCATGACAAAATGGCAGACAATCACACGGTGTCTGCCATTTTGCATTTAAAAAACGGGTTCATTAATATTTTTTATGGGATTGAGAACGGACAGAAGAAATAGAAAGATAGCGAATCAAGGTAAAAAAGAAGTCATCATCACGGTAACCGTAGCCGATTCTTTTAGCGACCTTGATCTTGTTGTTGAAGCCTTTGTTTGCGAAATTCACTTTACAGTCATTTTGCGTCACTATAATATGGGTGTAAAATGAATTTGGAGGTATATTTTATGGAAATTCTGAAAGTTGAAAATCTTACAAAAACCTATGGAAGCGGTGAAAACCTTGTCCATGCGGTTGACGATGTTTCGTTCTCGGTTGAAAAGGGCGAATTTGTTGCCATTGTCGGTGCAAGCGGCAGCGGCAAGTCAACTCTTCTTCATCTTATCGGCGGTGTTGACCGTCCCACAAGCGGAAAAATTTTTGTTGACGGCAACGATATAAGCAGAATGAATGATGACAAGCTTGCCGTATTCCGCCGCAGACAGGTGGGGATTGTCTATCAGTTCTACAATCTTATCCCGATTCTGACTGTTGAAGAAAACATCACGCTCCCCTGTGACCTTGACGGCAGAGGTGTTGACAGAGAAAGACTTGAGATGATTCTTGATTCGTTCGGACTGCGTGCAAGAAGAAAACACCTTCCAAACCAGCTTTCGGGCGGTCAGCAACAGAGAACATCTATTGCCAGAGCGCTCATTAACAATCCGTCTCTTGTGCTTGCCGATGAACCGACAGGCAACCTTGATTCAAAGTCAAGCGAAGAGGTTATGAGTATGCTCAAAATGTGCAATCAGAGTTACGGACAGACTGTTATAATGATTACGCACAACCTTGACATTGCAAAACAGGCAGACAGAATCATAACAATCAGCGACGGCAAAATTGTTGAGGAGGTTTGATTTTATGAAACTTCTCAACAAGCTTACGCTTAAAAATCTGCGGCTTAACAAGGTGCGTACAATTGTTACAATCGTGGGAATTATGCTCTCGGCGGCACTCATCACGGTAGTTTCGGGAATGGCACTCAGCGGACGACAGACTATGATTGACGCACAGGCGGCATGGTCGGGCAATTATGATGTTGCACTTGATATTATAGACAATTCAGTAATTGAAACGGCTCGCAATAACCGCAATGTTGAAAATGCCTTTTATAAGGAAAGGCTCGGATATGCAAGGACAAAAAATGCTGACGGTGAAACCTGCGATTACAGTGTTCTTGCCATGAGCGAAAATACCTACGACAACTGTTTTAAGATAGACCTTATAAAGGGCAAGTTCCCCACAAATTCGGGTGAGGCTGTTGTTACAAAATCGTTTAAAACACAGGACGGAAAAGATGTGAAAATCGGCGACAAAATCACACTTGATGTCGGTGTGCTTACCGACAAGGACAGCAATGTCCTTGATGAGGAAGGCATTCATAATTTGTTGCAAAAAGATTTTAATAAGTGCAGCATTATTGACACGGTAAAAAGAACCTATACCGTAACGGGTATTATTGAAAGACCGAAAACGAGCGAACTCTATGATCCGTCAAATCTTTCTATGATATATACCGTGTCTGATGAAAAAGCACCTATCGAGGCAATCAGGACAAAGCATATGAATAAGCTGTATATCGCCTATACGCCTCAGAGCGAAGGCGATTATCTTCAAAATACAGCGGATATTTTAGGCTTTAAAGCTGATGATATGAGTAATGTAATCAGCGATGAAATTTCACCCGAAGATCAGCAGACCTCTGGAATAAATGCATACGAATTCAATTCCGTACTTCTCAGTATGAAAGGCTACGGTTCAAGTGACGCAACAAATACTGTGATTTTCAGCCTTGCCGTTATTATCATTATTATAGTAATGCTTGCGAGCGTGTTTATAATCCGCAACAGCTTTGCAATTTCAATTACAGAGAAAACGAGTATGTACGGTATGCTTGCGTCGGTCGGTGCAACCAAAAGGCAAATCCGCAGGAATGTGCTTTTTGAGGGATTCATTCTCGGCTTAATCGGTATTCCTCTCGGCATACTTCTCGGACTCGGTGTAAACGCAATTCTTATTGCAATACTCAACAGCGTTCTCGGTGATATGCTGAACGGTGCAACATTTGTATTTGTAACTCCGACAATTCCGATTATTTGTGCAATTGTGCTTTCGGCTGTTACTATATTCTGCTCATCATTCTTTATTGCACTGCGTGCGTCAAGAATCCCGCCCCTTGTTGCAATCAGAGGCAACAAGGATATCAAGGTAAAGAATAACAAACCGTACCGCACATCCAAGCTTACGAAAAAGCTTTTCGGTGTAGGTGGTGAAATCGCCTCAAAAAGCCTTAAACGCAGTAGGAAAAAGTATCGCACAACGGTTATCTCAATTGTAGTCAGCGTTGCAATGTTCATTGCAGTTTCGGCATTTATGGACTACGGAATGACATATACAGAGCATTACTACGGCAAAACAGACTACAGCTATATGGTTTCCGGAATTGATACAAAGCAGGCTCAGACGATTGAAAAAATGCCCGAAATTGAAAATTATCTGACATTCGGTATGCAGTACGGTTGTGTTTCTGCGGATGTGCCTGTTAACGAATGCGGAGAAAATTTCCTTTATGACAATGCTGACGGTACAAAGTCATTCAGCGTGGAATTTCTTGAGTTTGAACACGATACCTTTGTTCAGATTTGCAGGGAATTAAAACTTGATTACAACAAGGTTAAGGGCGGTGTACTTGCGTATTCAAAGGTGACGCCCGATTACGACGAGGACAGCCGGAGTTATGATGAGCCTGTACCGCTGTACGGCAAAGACGCCCCAACAAAGTTTATCGTTTACGGAAATGACGAAGAAGGAAACGCGCTGAAAACAGGCGAGTTAAAGGTTTCATCAGTGTTTGATGAAATTCCAAAGTCGGCTGATTCTGTAATCGGCGAAGGAACAATTTTAGGTCAGGGATTGATAATCGGTGAACAGGGTGTAATTTCATCTCAGGTCGGCAAAAACGGATGTGCCGTTACTCTCTATGCCAATACATCAGATCACACTTCGCTTACAAACCGTATTGAGTCTATGGAAGGTGCAGACGACAGCATTTACATTGTTGACTATGAAGAAAACGTAAGACAGTTCAATGCCGTTATGCTGATTGTCGGAATATTTGTTTACGGTTTCATCGGTGTTATCTCGCTCATCGGACTTACAAACATCTTCAACACAATCTCAACCAATATGCAGTTGAGGAGCAAGGAATTTGCATCGCTTAAATCTATCGGTATGACAAAGAAAGAATTTAACCGTATGATTCGCCTTGAAAGCCTTATGTACGGCATAAAATCTTTGATTATCGGTATCCCTCTCGGCGTTCTCGGTGTATTTGCAATCTTCTCGGCATTTTCAAAAGGAAGCGTTCCAATAAGCTTTGTATTCCCGTGGAAAGCGATTTTAATTAGTATTGCGGCTGTATTTATTGTGGTATGGCTGATTATGAAATACTCAATCTCAAAGGTTAATAAACAAAATATTATTGAAACAATCAGAAATGACAATATCTGAGCGTCATATTCAGCCAACAGACTGTATTTTGTTGAAATTTGTTGACAATAGTTTTACACTCTGTTATAATGTAGTTGTAACAACAGATACCACAATATTTTGTATGTTTTCATTGCTGACGGGCGGATTATTGATTTAATCCGCCCGAATTTCATTTTGGAGGACTTGTTGTGAAAATTCTTCTTATTGAGGACAACCGTGCAATTTCAAAAGGACTTGTTTACACTCTTGAACAAAACGGCTTTGAGGTTGCGTTGTGCGAAAATGCCGAATCAACCCTTAACTCTCTCGGCGGCGACTTTGACCTTTTTATTGTTGATGTGTCGCTTCCCGACGGCAACGGTTTTGAACTTTGTGACGAGATAAAAAGAGTGTGCGAAACTCCCGTGATTTTTCTCACCGCACTTGACGATGAGGACAGCATTGTAAAAGGCTTTGACCTCGGAGCGGAGGACTACATAACAAAACCGTTCTCAAGCCGTGAGTTACTCGCAAGAATTAAACGAATTACCAAAAAGCTCGACAAAACTATGGCTATGAATTTTGGCGACATCAGCATTGACTTTGACAAAAAACAGGTTTGCAAAAACGGCAATCCTGTTGTGCTTACGGCGCTTGAGTACCGCCTGTTTGCAATGCTTGCCAAAAACAGCGGCAAGGTGCTGACCCGTGAACAGATTCTTGAACGCATATGGGATTTGTCGGGGAATTATGTTGAGGACAACACGCTGACCGTGTACATAAAAAGACTTCGCAAAAAACTTGATACAAATATGATTAAAACCGTAAAGGGCCTTGGTTACAGGCTGGAGGTATAATGAAAAACACATCAAAATTTCTTGCGGTAATGCTTGCGATAACGGGACTTTTCTGTTGTGCCGTTGCAGTAGGCATCGGTGCAGGCTTTAACGCTGTTCGTGAAAGCACGGATAAAAAGATAATTGCCGTTGCGGAAAAGGTTAGAGAACAATATCCCGACATTTCGGAAAAGGAGCTTGCTCAAATTTTAAACAGCGATACAGAGGATATAAAGGGCGACTTTGCAAAGTACGGAATAAAATCCGACAGTGGCTGGGTTGACATTCAGAGCGGAAGTTATGCAACAATTACAATTGTGATTGCAACCGCAGGTGTTTGTGTGTTCGGAATTTTGCTCTGCATTGTGTTCATAAGATACTGTAAAAAGCAAAAGCGACAGCGACTTGAAATTGTAAAATGTCTTGAAAAAATAAACAACCGAGAGTACGACCTCGACCTTGACGGCTCAACCGACGACGATATGTCACTGTTAAAGCAGGAGATTCAAAAAACAACTGTAATGCTTCGTGAGTATGCCGACAATTCAATGCGAGAGAAAGAAATCCTCAAAAATTCGCTTGCCGACATTTCACATCAGCTTAAAACACCGCTGACTTCAATTTTGATTACAACCGAAAATATCCTTGATGACGATGATATGCCCGTTGAAATCAGACGGGATTTTGTTATGGATATAGCGCATAATGCCCATTCGATAAATTTCCTTGTAAAAAGTCTGCTCACGCTCTCAATGCTTGATTCGGGACCTGTTGAATTGAAGTTTGGAGATGTGTCGGTTGAAAAAATCATTGACGAGTGCATTTCACGCACAGAGGTTCTTGCCGATATCCGTGATGTGAGAATTGAAAAAACCGTCAAAAATGATTTTATGCTTAATTGCGATTTTCGCTGGATTTGCGAAGCGGTTTCAAACATTGTAAAAAACTGTATTGAGCATACCGACGGCGGTTATGTCAGAATTTCTGCCGAAAGGAACAGTATGTATTCGGAAATCACCATAAGCGACAACGGCTGCGGAATCAGCCCGAAGGATTTGCCCCACATTTTTGAGAGGTTCTATAAAGCACAGAATTCATCCCCGTCAAGCGTCGGCATAGGTCTGTCGCTTGCAAAATCAATTGTTGAAAAAACAGGCGGATATATTACCGCAGATTCCAAACTCGGTGTCGGCTCAACCTTTAAACTCAGATTTTTGAATGTAAGACTCAGATAAGATAAAAATTAAAAAGCGAAAATTGCGGTCGGGAATAAAGTTTTGTTAAGTACAAATCTTATTATTCCCGACCGTATTTATATAATTTTCGGCAGGGGGGCAATTGAAACTGTCTTTATAAATAAAAACAGAAGAGCGACAAGGGTAATTTTGCATAAAATTCCAGTGTAAAGATTGTGTAACTTGCTATTTTTACAAAATAAAAGGATTATGTGTAGTTTTTGTGAGAGTTTTGTGATAAAATCAAATTGTCTAGGGATGTTTGACCCTACGTTTTAAAAGCTTTGAAAGGAGTAATCAAACAATGAAAAAAAGAAGTATGAAGAGAGCGCTCAGTGCCGTTTTGACACTTTGTATGGCTCTCCCCGGTGCTTCCGTAGCATTTGGTTCGGCAAGTGCTGCAACAGTTTCCGATGACAGCAGCACATCTGCATCATCAACTGCCGCAGGTTCACTTGTTGAAGATGACGGTTTTACATGGGATAATGCCAATGTGTATTTCCTGCTTACCGACCGTTTTAAGAACGGAAACACCGCAAATGACCATTCATACGGCAGAACACTTGACAAGGACGGCAAACCGCTTGACGGCTGGGATACAAACCCCGGTACATTCCACGGCGGCGACTTTGCAGGTGTTACTCAGTCAATTGAAGAGGGTTATTTTGACAACCTCGGTGTAAACGCAATTTGGATCTCAGCTCCGTATGAGCAGACTCACGGCTATTGTGATTCAGGTAAGGGCTTTGCTCACTACTCATATCACGGCTACTATGTTCTTGACTATACCGAAACCGATGCAAACTTCGGTACAAAAGAGGAGTTCAAAACTCTCGTTGACACAGCGCATGAGCACGGTATCAGAGTTATCATGGATATCGTAATGAACCACACAGGCTACAACACCGTTGCAGATATGGAGCAGTTCGGCTTCGGTACTCTCCTTGACGGTGCGTTAGACTTCAAATACAAGCTCACAGATGTAGGTGAAGTAAACGACCACATTGACTATAAAACATCAGCAGAAGACTGGGGCAAATGGTGGAGCAATGACTGGATCCGCAGCGGTCTTCCCGGATATACAGAGGGTGCCGGCGGTGATCTTACAATGTCACTCAGCGGACTTCCCGACTTCAGAACAGAGCAGACAAAGAAAGTTACAATTCCTCCGATCCTCGAAACAAAGTGGAAGCAGGAAGGTACATATGATCAGAAGCTCGCAAAATACGGTAATTCAAACACAGTAACAGGCTACCTTTCAACCTGGCTTTCAGAGTGGGTTAAGGAGTACGGTGTTGACGGTTTCCGTTGCGATACTGCAAAGCATGTTGATAAGGCTTCTTGGAACCAGCTCAAGCAGGCTTGTGTTTCTGCTCTCAGAGAGTGGAGATCCAACAACAAGGGCAAAGCAGGTGCTGACTGGAAAGAAGATTTCTGGATGACAGGCGAGCATTGGGATCACGGTGTAGGCTACGACACATACTATTCCGAGGGCGGCTTCGACTCAATGATTAACTTCGCAGTTACAGGCGGCGGTGCTCTTGCAAGCGGTAGTGTTGCAAACACATATCAGGGCTATGCAGACCAGATCAACACAAAGGAAGGCTTTAACGTTCTTTCATTTATGTCATCACACGATGAAACACTTACCCGTGGCGATGAGAACACAATGCTTTACAATGCGGCTGCATTCCTCCTTCTCCCGGGCGGAGTTCAGATTTTCTACGGTGACGAAACCAACCGTCCTCTCTATCCCGGCGTTGCATTTGACGGTTACGGCGGATCGGGTCATGCACTCAGAAGTGATATGAACTGGAACAACATGGACAAAACTCTTCTTGCTCAGTGGCAGAAGGTTGGTCAGTTCCGTAACAAGCATGTATCTATCGGTGCCGGCGCAAATGTTAAGCTCTCAGCTACAAGCGGTGTTGCTTTCGGCCGTACATACGATAAGAACGGCGTAACAGATCAGGCAGCTGCAGTAATCGGCTGTAACAAAAATTCAAGCGTAACTGTTGATGTTTCAACTCTTTGGGAAGACGGCAGCTATGTAATCAATACTTATGACAACTCATCTTCAGTTGTTACTGACGGTAAGGTAACTTTCAACAGCGGTGTAAACGGCACAATCCTTATGGAAAATGCTGACGGTCAGCCGCTTGTATCAATCACAGGCGAGCCGAAGTTCTACGGCACAGAGCAGGTTACTGTTTCTCTCAAGGAATGCGACAGCGCAAAGGTTTCTGTTGACGGCGGTAACAAGTTTGTTGTTAAGGACGGCGACACATTCACAATCGGTCAGACAGCTTACAAGAACGATACAATCGAAGTAACTGTTGAGGCTACAAACGACAAGGCAAGCTCAGAGGCTAAATTCACATTCCTCAAGCTCGGCGAAAATGACGAAAGACCTACAACCAGCCCGACACAGAGCACAACTGTTCCCGGTCCGACAGCAAGTCAGACATCAAAGCTTACAATCAAGAGCACAGCAGGCGCTCCGAATGTTTACGCTTGGACAGGTGCAAGCACAGCACTCAATGGTGCATGGCCGGGTCAAAAGGCAGCAGCCGTTTCAGGTCAGGCAAACACATATGAACTCACACTTCCTGTTTCAGCCGACAAGCCATTCAGCGTTGTTCTCAACAACGGCAGCGGCACACAGTCAGGCGATATCACAGGTCTTTATGACGGTGCTGTTCTCGAAATTCAGAACGGCAACTACACATCAGTTAAGACAGTAACCAACGGTAATCAGCAGGGAGGCGGCGGCGATCCAGAGCCTGCAGAGGGTTCTGTTTCCGTAACAATCAAGCCTTACAGCCCATCTGCAAGCTACAAAATCTATGCTTGGAATGATACACAGAAGCTCACAGGCGCATGGCCGGGCGTTGCTCTTACAGAAAAAGATTCTGACGGCAACTATGTTGTTAAGTTCGATAATGTTGACGAAGTAAGCATTATTCTCAGCAGCGGTTCAGGTCAGACAGCAGATATCACAGGCGTTAGAGACGGCGCTACAATCGAAATTACAAACGAAGGTTGTACAACATACAAGCTTACATCAAAGCCAATCGTTGTTTCACCTTATGAATCACTCAAGAAAGAAGCAAGAAAGATTCTTGCTATGACAGCATCAGACTACACAGCAGAGAGCTGGGCAAATGCTCAGAAGGTTCTCAAGTCAGCTGAGGCTATGATTAAAGCAGGCGAAGACGCTACAACAGCTGAAGATATGAATGCTATGATTGCAGACCTCAAGTCAGCTCAGAAGGCACTTGTACTTGCTCCTGCAACACTCACATATGCAGTTGTAGGCAAGAGCGTTGTATCAGGTGTTACAGCCAGCGCTGCAAAGGTAACTGTTACAGTTGACGGTAAGACATATACTGCTACTGCAGACGATGTAACAGGTGCATTCACAGTTGCAACATCAGCTCTCAAGGGAACAAGCACAATCAAGGTTGACGCAACAAGAAACGGTGTAAACGGCACATATTCATATGCTATGAAGAACGGCAACATTGAAAGCGGATTTGTTCCTACATCTCCTACACTTCCGACACAGCCTACTACTTCAACTCAGCCAACAACAGCTACTCAGCCGACTGCACCTACACAGCCTACAACAGCTACAGAGCCGACTACTGCTCCTGCTCAGAAGCTCACAGTAAACGCTACTTCAAATTACTTTGGTTCTGCATCAAAGACAGTAAGCACTGACGGCAAGAAGGTAACTGTTCTCTACAAGCTCAACTCAAACATGGGCGTTGTTGACGGACAGTGGGCTGTTAAGTATGATTCAAGCAAGCTCAAATTCAACATGGCTGATAACAAGGCAGACGGCAAGCAGACAATCATGCCTTCACAGTCAAACCTTATTCACAATGCTTACAGCAATGTAATTAAGGGTGTATTTACTAACCCACAGGAGCCTACTCAGTACAACGGAGATACATTTATCTCACTCACATTTGAGGTTATCGGTTCAGGTACTGCAAGCGTATATCTTGACACACAGTACCTTACATTAGGTTATGTAAAGGGCAACAAGCTTAATCAGGCATCTGTTGTAAATAACAGCAAGGTTTGCGATGTAACAGGCATTGCAGGCTTTGAAAAAGTATCAGTAAACGCATCAACGGCATTTGTCGGCGATGTAACCCTTGGTGATGTTAACATGGACGGCGACATCACAGTTTTAGATGCAACCGAAGTTCAGAAGTATGTTGCTAATATCGTTGCATTCACAAACGACCAGTTTACTGCTGCCGATGTTGACCATAACGGCATAATCACAGTTAAGGATGCTACTACTATTCAGAAGTTTGTTGTAAACCTCATCAGCAACTTTTAATAAGTATTAAAGCAATTGACATATCGTTCCGTTTAGTCGATATAGTAAGGAATGCCCCTCACATTTTGTGAGGGGCATTTTTTGTTTTTCCCTCATCACGGAAAAATGTGGGATAATCAAAAATAAATATTAAAAAAGAGCATAGGAAGCTCCAAAATTGTAGTTGAAGAGACAAACAATGAAGGAGAGAAACCTATGCTCTATTTTGATGATATCAAAGTCGAATTTGAAAGTTAAGGATTTAAAGGAACACATATAGGAATCAGCCCTAATAAAGATAAAAGCGTACTGTTTCCGGAGAGCTTAAGATCAACGCAGACAGTCTGGTGCCCTTATTGCGGATGTAGCGATGGACAAAATGGTTTCAGGCGGCGAAAGAAAGTGAGATTCCCGCATTGGTACGGTTTGCAGTTCAAAAAGAAAAACGGCTCCCCGGCTTAACTGCCATGCCATCTACTCAATCAGCACCGGCAAGCTCGAAGGCTTCAACGACAAGATCAAGGTCGCTAAACGAATCGGCTACGGTTACCGTAATGATGACTTCTTTTTTACCTTGATTCGCTATCTTTCTATTCCTTCTGTCCGTTCACCATCCCACAAAAAATCGTAATGAACTTTTTTTATTGTGTTTACCATAAAGAAATAACCGCCCTGTACTGCGAATACAAGGCGGTTACCAAAAATAATTTGTCTTAAAAGCGGAACAGCTAAAGCCGTTTCCTTATCTATATACTGTCTCTTATACACATCTCCGAGCCCACGAGACTAGCGCTCATCTCGT
>ENA-OZEO01000439-OZEO01000439.1-human-gut-metagenome-genome-assembly--contig:-NODE-439-length-11825-cov-4.504843_pt1 | contig 11825 bp, 10 predicted proteins | sample MGYA00244611_ERZ653620 | MGnify/ENA primary metagenome ERZ653620 (study PRJEB26926, sample SAMN06165137) | human gut metagenome | biome: ENVO:00009003; feature: ENVO:2100002; material: ENVO:00002003...
GGCAGCGTCAGATGTGTATAAGAGACAGTAATATCCATAAGCAGAAAAAGGCCCCTCTTTGCATCTTGTTGTTCTCTCTCATTTATACAAAGTTAAATAAAATAACCGGTTTTTGAACAGTATCCCGCTAATTTTTCTCTGAAAAAGGCATCAATAATTTGTAGTTCTCAATCGGAATGACTAATATTGAACGTCTTATTGAGAGACTTTATGAATCAAAACCAGATAAAGAAGAATACGATATGAAGAAGATTATCAATCCGTGGAAAGATATGGAGGGCTACAACTGTTTCGGTTGCTCTCCTGACAATGAAGCCGGTGTGAGAATGGAGTTTTATGAGGACGGTGACGAGGTGGTGAGCATCTGGAAGCCGCGTCCGGAGTATCAAGGGTGGCTGAATACGTTGCATGGAGGCATCCAGTCCGTATTGCTGGATGAAATCTGCGGCTGGGTCGTGTTCCGCAAGCTGCAGACCGGCGGGGTGACATCGAAAATGGAAACCCGCTTCCGCAAATCCATATCGACCAACGACACGCATGTGGTGCTGCGGGCTTCGCTTCGCGAGCAGAAGCGGAATATTGCTATCATAGAAGCACGCCTGTATAATAGCATGGGCGAACTTTGCACAGAAGCCACTTGCACCTACTTTACCTTTCCGAAGGAGAAGGCGGAAGCGGAAATGCATTTCCATAGCTGCGAAGTAGAGCAGGAGGAAATATTGCCGTTGATTTAATTGTTTCACCACAGATTACACAGATTTGCATAGATTGGAATAAAAATAATCTGTGCAAATCTGTGTAATTTGTGGTGAACTAAGATGAATTTGAAAGAAAAAATAAACTTTTTGTGATAAATCTTTTGGAGTTTCAAACTTTTAGTTTACTTTTGTCGCATTAAAATCCAAAAAATATGAAGAATATCGTTGCACATCATCACCATCATCATCCTAACGAATAACTCGGTGGGCGTATGAGTGTATATGTACAACAGATGACATAACAGACGAGGCTTGCCGAATATTGGTAAGCCTCGTTTTGTTTTCTGTCATCTCATTCAAAATAGTAAATAGTAAATCGTAAAATAGTAAATAACCTTATGTTAAGAATTGCAGTACAAGCTAAGGGTCGTCTGTATGACGAGACCATGTCGTTTTTGGGAGAATCGGATATAAAGTTGAGTGCCATGAAGCGCTCGTTGTTGGTGCAGTCGTCAAACTTTCCTCTTGAAGTGTTGTTTCTGAGGGATGACGACATTCCGCAGTCTGTGGCTACCGGAGTGGCTGATATAGGAATTGTGGGTGAGAATGAATTTGTTGAGAAGAATGAGGATGCAGAGATAATCAAGCGTCTGGGATTCAGCAAATGCCGTCTGTCTCTTGCCATGCCGAAGGATATTGAGTATCCGGGGGTGAAGTGGTTTCACGGAAAGAAGATTGCGACATCTTATCCGGGTATCCTTTCCCGGCTTTTTGAAAGAGAATGGGGTGAATGCGGAGATACACGTCATTACGGGGTCGGTAGAAGTGGCGCCGGGCATCGGTCTGGCAGATGCCATTTTCGATATTGTAAGTTCCGGTTCTACGCTGGTGAGCAACCGTTTGAAGGAAGTGGAGGTTGTGATGAAGTCCGAAGCCCTGCTGATTGGTAACAGGAACCTGAGCGAGGAAAAGCAAGAGATATTGAGGGAGCTGTTGTTCCGTATGGATGCCGTGAAGACAGCCGAAGATAAGAAGTATGTGCTGATGAATGCCCCGAAAGAGAAACTGGATGAGATTGTCTCTGTACTTCCGGGCATGAAGAGCCCCACGGTGATGCCTTTGGCACAAGAAGGCTGGTGCTCAGTACATACCGTACTCGACGAGAAGTGTTTCTGGGAGATTATCGGAAAGCTGAAAGCGCTGGGGGCGGAAGGCATTCTGGTGCTACCGATTGAGAAAATGATAATTTAAAGCCTCGAGGATGTGTCAAAAGTATATAAACGCTTTCTTTATGTTACGACATTAGGTACGAATTACGCGAAATAGCGCGGAATCGGTAAAATGAATCCGTGAAATCCGCGTAATCAGCGCCTAATAGAAAGTCTTCAGAGAGTTTTGACACACCTCCAATAATATCATGGTTTATGCATAAATCTTTAAAAACATGTCATTATGATATTGATTAGTAATCCCGATAAATCCCAGTGGCAAGAGATTCTGAAACGTCCGGTGATGAATACGGAGAATCTGTTTGATACGGTGCGGAGTGTTATTGACCGTGTGAAGGAGGAGGGAGACCGTGCTGTGCTGGATTATGAAGAAAAATTTGATAAAGTGGTGTTGGCCTCGCTGGCAGTGTCGGAAGAGGAACAGCAGGAAGCGGAAAACCTGGTGAGTGAAGACTTGAAAGCAGCTATTCGCCTGGCAAAGCAGAACATCGAGACTTTCCACGCCGCACAACGCTTTGAGGGCAAGAAAGTGCAGACTCAGCCGGGGGTGACCTGCTGGCAGAAAGCGGTTGCCATAGAAAAGGTGGGATTGTATATCCCCGGAGGAACGGCTCCGCTGTTTTCTACGGTACTGATGCTGGCCGTTCCCGCCAGGATTGCCGGATGCAAGGAGATTGTTCTCTGCACCCCTCCGGGACGTGACGGAAAGGTACATCCCGCTGTGCTGTTTGCCGCAAAAGTGGCAGGTGTCAACCGGATTTTCAAAGCTGGCGGCATACAAGCCATTGCCGCTATGGCATACGGAACGGAAAGTGTGCCTAAGGTTTACAAGATATTCGGTCCGGGAAATCAGTATGTCACGGCTGCCAAACAGCTTGTGAGCTTGCGTGATGTGGCGATAGATATGCCGGCAGGACCTTCGGAAGTAGAAGTTTTGGCTGACGAAACAGCTAATCCGATTTTTGTCGCCGCCGACTTGTTGAGCCAGGCAGAACACGGAGTGGACAGTCAGGCTATATTAATTACGACCTCTGTCGAATTGCAACAAGCTGTAAAGGTGGAAGTGGAACGCCAACTGGCCTTACTGCCACGTAAAGAGATTGCCGAAAAGTCTCTTGCCAATAGCAAACTGATTGTAGTGGACAGCATGACAGAAGCCATTGAATTGACCAACGCGTATGCTCCCGAACATCTTATCATAGAAACCGAGGATTATCTTTCCGTGGCAGAACGTATCGTGAATGCCGGTTCCGTATTCCTGGGTTCTCTTACTCCGGAGAGTGCGGGAGATTATGCTTCGGGCACAAACCATACCCTGCCGACAAACGGCTATGCCAAAGCATACAGCGGTGTCAGCCTTGACAGCTTTATCCGCAAGATAACTTTTCAGGAGATAAAGCCGGAAGGATTAAATATCATCGGCCCTGCCATCGAGCTGATGGCTGCCAATGAACAGCTGGATGCGCATAAGAATGCCGTGAGTGTGAGACTGGGGCAGTTGGAGAATGAAAATTGAAAGTTGAAAATTGAGAGCTGATGGCTTAAAGTAATTTTAATCGTAAATTGTCAAATCATAAATAACATGGTGAAAACATTACAAGAACTTACCCGTCCGAATATCTGGCGTCTGAAGCCTTATTCTTCAGCACGTGATGAATATAATGGTGCTGCGGCATCCGTTTTTCTCGATGCAAACGAGAATCCTTATAACATGCCGCACAACCGTTATCCCGACCCCATGCAGCGGGAGTTAAAGACAGAATTGTCTAAAATTAAAAAGGTGAGTCCCGATTCCATCTTCTTAGGGAATGGCAGTGATGAAGCTATCGATTTGGTGTTCCGTGCTTTTTGTGAACCCCGTGTGGATAATGTAGTGGCCATCGACCCTACCTACGGCATGTATCAAGTCTGTGCTGACGTTAATGATGTGGAGTACCGTAAAGTGCTGCTCGATGAGGATTTCCAGTTCTCTGCCGACAAGCTTCTGGCTGCTGCGGATGAGCATACCAAACTGATTTTTATCTGCTCTCCCAACAATCCTACCGGCAATGACCTGCTCCGTAGCGAAATTGAAACGCTGATTCGCCGGTTTGATGGGTTAGTGATACTGGACGAGGCATACAATGACTTCTCCGAGGCACCTTCCTTCCTTGAAAATTTGAATCAATATCCGAATCTCATTGTACTGCAAACCTTTTCCAAAGCATGGGGATGTGCTGCCATCCGTCTGGGTATGGCATTTGCCTCACCGGATATTATCGGCATCCTCAGTAAGATAAAATATCCCTATAACGTGAACCAGTTGACACAGAAGCAGGCAGTGGAAATGCTTCACCGCTATTATGAAATAGAACGTTGGGTGAAGACACTGAAAGAAGAACGGGAGAATCTGGAAGCCGAGTTCGCCGCACTGCCATGTACGGTGAAGATGTTCCCTTCCCATGCCAATTTCTTCCTAGCTCGTGTGACGGATGCCGTGAAGATTTACAATTATCTGGTAGGCAAGGGTATCATTGTCCGCAACCGTAACTCCGTGTCACTCTGCGGAAATTGCCTGCGGGTGACGGTGGGAACGAGAGGAGAGAATGAAAAATTGATTGAAGCGCTGAAGGAATATATGTAGAAGGAGTTAAAGGGAGTAAAAGGGGGGGGTAAAGGGATTAAAAGGGAGTTAAAGGCCGATACTGCTGTTCTATACAAGTAATGCTTATGCAAGCAGAACTACCGGCTCTAACTCCTCTAACTCCTTCTACCTCCTTCTAACTCCCGATAACTCCCTTTATTCCCTCAAAAAAATATCCTTTAAAATGAAGAAACTACTTTTTATAGACCGTGACGGGACTTTAGTCATTGAGCCGCCCATTGATTATCAGCTGGACTCCCTGGAGAAGCTGGAGTTCTATCCGAAAGTGATGCGCAATCTTGGCTTCATCCGCAGCAAGCTGGATTTTGATTTTGTAATGGTGACCAATCAGGATGGGCTCGGCACAACTTCCTTTCCGGAAGAGACCTTTTGGCCGGCACACAACCTGATGATGAAGACATTGGAAGGCGAAGGCATCACCTTCGACGACATCTGCATAGACCGCAGCATGCCCGACGACAATGCACCGACTCGCAAGCCGCGTACCGGAATGCTTACCAAATACCTCGATAACCCGGACTACGATTTGTCCCACAGTTTCGTCATTGGCGACCGGCCTACGGATGTGGAACTGGCAAAGAATCTGGGCTGCCGCGCCATTCTTCTGCAAGATGACACGGCGTCATTGAAACCCGTTTCCGAAGGTGGCGGTGCCGCTTGTGACGGACTTGAAGATTACTGCGCCCTCGCCACCAGGGATTGGGATAAGGTTGCCGAATTCCTCTTTGCCGGTGAGCGTACGGCGGAAGTACGTCGCACTACCAAGGAGACAGATATATACGTATCCTTGAATCTGGATGGTGACGGGCATTGTGACATCGCGACCGGACTGGGCTTCTTCGACCACATGTTGGAACAGATAGGCAAGCACGGCGGCATGGACCTCACCATCCGTGTGAAAGGTGACCTTGAAGTGGACGAGCATCACACCATCGAAGATACCGCCCTTGCTCTGGGCGACTGCCTTTATCAGGCCTTAGGAAGCAAGCGGGGCATTGAACGCTATGGCTATGCCCTTCCTATGGACGATTGTCTCTGCCAGGTGTGCCTCGACTTTGGCGGACGCCCGTGGCTGGTATGGGATGCCGAGTTCAAGCGCGAGAAGGTAGGAGATATGCCGACGGAAATGTTCCTGCATTTCTTCAAGTCCTTGAGCGATGCTGCCCGGATGAATCTTAATGTAAAAGCCGAAGGACAGAACGAACATCATAAGATAGAGGGCATCTTCAAGGCGTTGGCACGTGCGCTGAAGATGGCGGTGAAGAGGGATATTTATCACTTTGAACTGCCAAGCTCGAAAGGAGTGTTGTAGAATCGTGCAGACAACTGCTGCAAAGTTACTGCATACCTTTTGCAGTGCTGCTGCAAAGCAGTTGCAGTGACGCTGCAAGGCTTTTGCAGAGCCACTGCAGATGTATTGCATAGTTTTGCAGTTATATATCTCTGATTAATAGATAAGTAGTGTTATGTCACATTTAGCCCCTTTGATAGCTGATTTAGCTCTGATATTGATTTGTGCGGGGATTATGACCCTGCTTTTTAAGAAATTGAAGCAACCGCTGGTGTTAGGATATGTAGTCGCAGGATTCCTTGCCAGCCCTCACATGGCCTATACACCGTCGGTGATGGACACGGCTAATATACAGACCTGGGCGGATATAGGCGTTATCTTCCTGCTGTTTGCACTGGGATTGGAATTCAGCTTCAAGAAGATTGTGAAGGTGGGAGGCGCGGCGATTATTGCTGCGTGTACCATCATCTTTTGTATGATATTGTTGGGTGTGACGGTAGGTACCGGTTTCGGCTGGAAACGGATGGACTGTATCTTTCTGGGCGGTATGATTGCCATGTCATCCACCACTATTATCTATAAGGCGTTTGATGATTTGGGGATGCGCAAGAAACAGTTCACGGGGCTGGTACTCAGTGTGCTTATTCTGGAGGATATTCTTGCCATCGTATTGATGGTGATGCTCTCCACGATGGCAGTCAGCCATAACTTCGAGGGTACGGAGATGCTGGGGAGCATTGCCAAACTGCTGTTCTTCTTGATACTTTGGTTCGTGGTGGGTATTTACCTCATCCCCGGATTGTTGAAGCGGTGCCGGAAGCTGATGAGCGAGGAAACCTTGCTGATAGTCTCTCTCGGACTCTGTTTCGGCATGGTGGTGATGGCTGCACATACGGGGTTCTCGGCTGCTTTCGGTGCATTTATCATGGGCTCCATTCTTGCCGAGACGGTAGAGGCGGAGAGCATAGAGCGCCTGGTGAAGCCGGTCAAGGACTTGTTCGGCGCTATCTTCTTCGTATCGGTCGGCATGATGGTAGACCCGGCCATGATTGTGGAGTATGCGGGACCCATAGTCGTGATTACTCTGGCGGTCATCCTCGGGCAATCCCTCTTCGGGACGCTGGGTGTGCTGCTGGCAGGGCAACCGCTGAAGACGGCTATGCAATGCGGTTTCAGTCTGACGCAAATCGGTGAGTTTGCCTTTATTATAGCTTCGCTGGGCGTGTCACTGCATGTCACCAGCCATTTCTTGTATCCTATTGTGGTGGCGGTGTCTGTCATCACCACTTTCCTCACTCCTTATATGATTCGTTTGGCAGAACCGGCTTCCAATCTTGTGGATACGCATTTGCCGGAAAAATGGAGAAAGTTCTTGACCCGCTATGCTTCAGGTTCGCAGACCATGAACCACGAGAGTCTGTGGAAGAAACTGATATTTGCGCTGGTCAGGATTACGGTGGTGTATTCCATCATTTGCGTGGCGGTGATAGCTTTGGCGTTCCGTTTTCTGGTGCCTTTCGTGCACGACAGTCTGCCCGGGGTATGGGGCTCTCTGTTGGCTGCCTTTATCATCATTCTGTGTATAGCTCCGTTCCTGCGTGCCATCATGATTAAAAAGAACCACTCGGAAGAGTTCGTGACTTTATGGAAGGATAACCGTGGAAACCGGGCACCGTTGGTGGCCACCATTGTACTGCGTCTGCTGCTGGGCGTTTCGTTCGTCATGTTCGTAATAGCCGGTTTGTTCAAGATGTCCGTCGGTCTGGTGTTTGGAGTGGCGGTGCTGCTGGTGACTTTGATGATACTCTCTCGCCAGTTGAAGAAGCAGTCCATCATGATAGAGAGGACATTCTTCCAGAATCTGCGGTACCGCGACATGCGTGCCGAGTATATGGGAGAGAAGAAACCGGAGTATGCGGGGCGTCTGCTGTCGCGCGACCTGCACCTGACGGATTTTGAAATCCCCGGCGAGTCGGCATGGGTGGGCAGGACATTGGCGGAGCTGAATTTCGGAAAGAAATACGGCATCCATGTGGTCTCCATCCTTCGGGGCAAGAAACGGATTAATATTCCCGGAGCGTCTGTCCGCCTTTTTCCACAGGACAAGATACAAGTGATTGCCACGGACGAGGAACTGAACATCTTCGGCAAGGAGATGGATAAGGTGTCTGCCATGAATACGGATGTGATAGAGAAGAGCGAGATGATTCTACGCCAGTTCTGTGTGGACGGGCAGTCTCCTTTCCTGAACAAGACCCTGAAGGAAGCAGGGATACGCGAGAAGTATCACTGCCTGATTGCCGGTGTGGAGCGGGGAGGGGAGACCCTGCATGCTCCCGACCCGCATGAACCTTTTGTAGAAGGCGATGTGGTATGGGTTGTAGGCGAGAGTGCCGATGTGTACGAATTAGTCAGTCAGAAAGGCGAAGGTTTCGACATGGAGGTGTGACAAAACAAAAGGCATCTTACTTCTTGATAGTTTTTAGGCACACCTTCATAGTCGTTAATCAGAGCTTGTTCAGTATTTTGTCCATCACCCAGTTTGTGAGAGTGGCGCTTTCGCCGTCACAGCTGCAGACGGACTTGCCCAGCAGGTGGTCTACCACTGCCTGTATAAGCGGTTGCTGGACGTAGGTGGGGTTTTCGACGATGATTTCTTCACGTCCTCTTTCCGTATGCAGCGCAATGGGGTCATAGGTGAATACGGAGAAACAAATCATGCCTTTGTCTCCAATGATTTCTATACGGTCTTCGCGGGCGGATTCGTGGGCAACAAAGCACCAGGAGCCGCTGCCCACCAGTCCGCTGTCAAACTGGAAACATGCGCTTAGAGTGTCCTCGGCAGGATATAGTCCGCCACGGTTGCTCTTGTAGCCGCTGGCTTCGAGGATGCATCCGAAGATTTCCTGCAGCAAGTCTATCTGGTGGGGCGCAAGGTCATAGAAGTATCCTCCGCCGGCAATGTCCGGCTGCACGCGCCACGGCAGGTTTTCCTTGTTATGGTCGAGGTCGCGGGGAGGCTGGGCGAAGCGGATTTGAATGTTGATGATGTTGCCAATATATCCCTCCTCTACCAGTGACTTTACCTTCAGGAAGTAGGGCAGATAGCGGCGGTAGTACGCAACAAAACATGGAACACCCGTTTCCTTGGAAATCCGGTTGATGCGGCAGCACTCTTCGTAGGTAACGGCCATCGGCTTCTCTATGTAGACCGGTTTGCCTGCCTTCATGGACATGATGGCGTATGTAGCATGTGAAGAAGGAGGAGTGGCAATGTACACGGCGTTCACCTCTTCGTCGTCAATCAGTTCCTGGGCATCGTCGTACCATTTGGGAATCCCTCTTTCCTTGGCGTAGGTCTTAGCCTTGTCGCCATTTCGGCTCATGACGGCCACTACTTCGGAGTTCTCTATTTTCTGAAATGCCGGTCCGCTTTTGTATTTGGTCACTTCTCCGCAACCGATGAATCCCCATTTAATTATTCTCTCGCTCATAATCTTTCCCTTATTTTACTCTTCCTCAAAATCGAATTCAAAGTCGAAATCATCCAGAAATTCCGGTTCTGTAAATTCTTCCAGACTCCGGCGGTCTTTTTTCGTTGGCCGTCCGGTACCTTTGGCACGGTTGACGAAACCGCTGACACGGCTCATCTCCAGCAGTTCATACTGTTCCGGAGTCGTTACATTCTCCATCATTTCGGCCACTAACTTTGCGCCGACACGCTTTTCGATGGGCTGCAGAACTTTGAAGGAATAGGTGACGGGGGGCTTGCGCACCTGGATGACGTCTCCCGGTTTCACCGTACGGGCAGCCTTTGCCAGTGCGCCATTGATGCTGATGCGTCCTTTTTTGCAGGCTTCGGCGGCTATGGTACGTGTCTTGAAGATGCGTACGGCCCACATCCATTTGTCAATTCTGGCTTCGTTCATTTCTTGTTATATTGATTCATGGTGATATCTATTCCCGCCAGACAGAAACTTTTGATGATTTCTCCGGCTGTTTCCAATCTCTCGCCCATTGTTTTCCAATCTTCATCGGTAAAATGTCCCAGCACATAGTCAATCTGTCCACCACGGGGAAAATCATTGCCGATGCCGAAACGCAGGCGTGCATAATTCTGAGTGCCCAATGTTGCTGCAATATGCTTAAGGCCGTTATGTCCCGCATCGCTTCCTTTACCTTTCAGGCGCAGTGTGCCGAAAGGCAGTGCCAGGTCATCTACCACTACCAACACATTCTCCAATGGAATGTTTTCTTTTTGCATCCAGTAGCGCACGGCGTTGCCGCTGAGATTCATAAAGGTGGAAGGCTTCAGCAGTAACAGTTGGCGTCCCTTGACTGACAGCGTTGTGGTGAAGCCATAACGTCCGTCGGTAAAAGTGGCACCCGCTGCTTTTGCCAGAGCATCTACTGCCATGAATCCGATGTTATGGCGGGTTTCGTGATATTCGGGGCCGATATTGCCCAATCCTACAATTAAATATTTCATAGTCTGTGCTTCCTGTTTATGAGGGTGTTAAAACTAGTATTCACCACAGATTACACAGATTTGCACAGATAGACATCTTTGATTATCGGTACATTAAATTCATTCTGTGTTAATCTGTGGTGAATTATACACTCTCGTGAGCCGTAAAAAGAACGCGGATTATCGCAACTTTCCGCGGAAATCAGTATGAAATCTGCGTTGGCTGCGTTAATCCGCGTTCCCGAATATTTAGTCTTTCTTGGAAAGAATCGATTAGTTGCCTGCAGCAGCAGCGGCACCTCTTGCAGCACGAGTCAGCTTAACGGCGCATACAACAGCTTCTTTGGCATTCAGCAATTCCAATCCTTCGTATTGCAATTCGCCAACTTTAACAGTCTTACCAAGTCCCAAGTGGGCAACGTTGATAATCAGTCTTTCAGGAATTACGTTATACAAAGCTCTTACTTTCAGCTTACGCATCTGGAGTACCAGCTTACCACCGGCCTTAACACCTTCTGCCAAACCTTCCATCTGTACCGGAACTTCCATAACGATAGGCTTAGCCTCGTCAATTTGATAGAAGTCAACGTGCAGGATAGTATCCTTTACGGGGTGGAATTGGATATCTTTCATGATAGCGTTTACTTTCTTGCCATCAATCACCAAGTCAACTACGTAGATGTGCGGAGTGTAAACCAAGTTACGCAGACCCTCTGCAGGTACAGTGAAGTGAACATTTTCACCTGCACCATAAAGTACGCAAGGTACACCGTTGTTTTTACGAATAGCTTTCAAAGCTCTTGCTTGTTCCGAAGAACGTTCTGCAATAGTTCTTGCAGTTCCTTTTACTTCAATTGATTTCATTTTAAAAATTTTTGTGTTACTCTAAATTAAGTAAATTTTTTGCTTAATTCACCATCACACGATGTGGCTTGCCACACGATGTTGCAAAAAAGCGGTGCAAAAGTACAGCTTCTTTTTGAATTATCAAAAGGTTATAACTTAAAATTCAATGTCTATCTTGATTTCTCCTTCCAATGAAGACGCTTTTTCCTCTTTCGGCAGTTCTTCTTTTCCCGTTTCGGGACTTTCAGCCTCTTCGTCAGTGGTATGTCTTGTATAGCAGCCTTGCTGTTCCTGGATGAAGCCGATGGCTTGCTGAAGTCCGTTCATGAACTTTTCAAAATCCTCTTTGTATAGAAAGATTTTGTGCTTTTCGAAACTTACCTGCGAGTCGTCTCCTTCGCCCATCACAATCTTCTTGCTTTCCGTGATGGCGAGAAACATTTCGTCTTTTCTGTTTTTCTTGACGTCTAAATAGTAGATGCGCTTACCTGCTTTGATGGATTGGGAGAATACAATCTCCTTGTCGTTCATGTCCGCTGCGTTTTTCTTCTTAAAGTCTTCCATATTATAATAGGTCTCAATTTTGATATTATCACCTTAAAACTTGTATCTCGTAGCTTTTAGCTCTTTATCGGGCTCAAAATTGACG
>ENA-OZEO01000447-OZEO01000447.1-human-gut-metagenome-genome-assembly--contig:-NODE-447-length-11764-cov-4.419763_pt1 | contig 11764 bp, 7 predicted proteins | sample MGYA00244611_ERZ653620 | MGnify/ENA primary metagenome ERZ653620 (study PRJEB26926, sample SAMN06165137) | human gut metagenome | biome: ENVO:00009003; feature: ENVO:2100002; material: ENVO:00002003...
ATGAGCGCTAGTCTCGTGGGCTCGGAGATGTGTATAAGAGACAGAGATTAAACTCTCCAATAAGGACCAGCGCGTGCGTCCCGGAATGTTTGCCCGCGCCACACTTAATTTCGGCTCCAAGGACAATGTGGTTGTGCCCGACTTGGCCATCGTGAAACAATCCGGTTCGGGCGACCGCTACGTGTATGTCTACAAAGACGGCAAAGTAACCTATAATAAGGTGGAACTCGGACGCCGCATGGGTGCTGAATACGAGTTGATTTCCGGTGTGCCCGACAATTCACAGGTAGTTATAGCCGGACAGACCAAGCTGGTGAACGGCATGGAAGTAGAAGTAGAGAAATAATCACTAAACACTAATAACATGAGTTTATACGAAGGTGCGGTTAAGAAACCGATTATGACTTCGCTCTGCTTTCTGGCAGTGGTGATATTTGGTCTGTTCTCTTTGTCCAAATTGCCTATCGACTTGTATCCGGACATTGATACGAATACGATTATGGTGATGACGGCCTATCCGGGAGCCAGTGCTTCGGATATCGAGAACAATGTGACCCGTCCGTTGGAGAATGTTTTGAACTCTGTCAGTGATTTGAAGCACATCACTTCCCGTTCTTCGGAGAATATGTCGCTGATTACACTGGAGTTTGAGTTCGGTAATGATATTGACGTGTTGACGAATGATGTGCGTGACAAGCTGGATATGGTAAGTTCCGAACTTCCCGATGATGTGGAGAACCCTATCATCTTTAAGTTCAGTACGGATATGATCCCTATCGTGCTGCTGTCCGTACAGGCCAACGAGAGCCAGTCGGCACTTTATAAGATACTGGATGATCGTGTGGTAAATCCCTTGGCGCGTATTCCCGGTGTGGGTACGGTGTCCATCAGCGGTGCGCCGCAGCGTGAAATCCAAGTGTATTGCGACCCTTATAAGCTGGAAGCATACAACCTGAGCATCGAAACAATCAGTTCCATTATCGGGGCTGAGAACAGGAATATACCGGGCGGTAACTTCGACATCGGTAATGAAACCTATTCATTGCGTGTGGAGGGTGAGTTCGACGACTCCGGCGAGTTGGCGAATGTGGTTGTAGGTACGTATAATGGCGCTACGGTCTATCTGCGTGATGTTGCCAAGATAGTGGACACCGTAGAAGAGCGTGCGCAGGAAACCTATAATAACGGTGTGCAAGGTGCCATGATCGTCGTTCAGAAGCAGTCGGGAGCCAATTCGGTGGAAATCTCCAAAAAGGTGCAGGATGCATTGCCCCGTTTGCAGAAGAACCTGCCGAGCGACGTGAAGCTTGGGGTCATTGTAGATACCTCTGAAAACATCCTGAACACCATCGACAGTTTGACGGAGACGGTTATGTATGCCTTGCTCTTCGTTGTGATTGTGGTGTTCTTGTTCTTAGGACGCTGGCGTGCCACGCTGATCATCTGTATCACGATTCCGCTTTCTCTGATTGCTTCATTCATATATCTGGCAATTTCGGGGAATACGATTAATATCATTTCGCTTTCATCGCTTTCCATTGCTATCGGTATGGTGGTGGACGATGCCATTGTGGTATTGGAGAATGTCACGACACACATCGAGCGCGGTTCCGACCCGAAGCAGGCGTCTGTGCATGGCACGAACGAGGTGGCTATCTCCGTTGTGGCTTCTACACTGACGATGATTGCCGTATTCTTCCCGTTGACGATGGTGACCGGTATGTCCGGTGTACTGTTCAAGCAGTTGGGCTGGATGATGTGTGCCATTATGTTTGTATCCACTGTCTCCGCTTTGACGCTGACGCCGATGCTTTGTTCGCAACTGCTCCGTTTGCAGCGCAAGCAGTCTAAGGTGTTCCGGATATTCTTCGGCCCGATAGAACATGCATTGGACGGATTGGACAACTGGTATGCGCGTATGCTCAACTGGGCAGTCCGTCATCGTATGGTGGTTCTTGCAGGTTGCGTGGTATTCTTTATTCTGAGTTTGCTTTGTGCAAAGACCATCGGTACGGAGTTCTTCCCGGCGCAGGATAACGCCCGTATCGCTGTGCAATTGGAACTGCCTATCGGAACCCGTAAGGAAGTGGCGCAGGAGGTATCGGAGAAGCTGACCAAACAGTGGCTTGAGAAGTATAAAGGTATTATGAAGGTATGTAACTATACGGTGGGACAGGCCGACTCGGATAATACCTGGGCATCCATGCAGGACAACGGTTCGCACATCATCTCCTTCAACATCAGTCTGGTAGACCCGGACGAGCGTAATGTTACGTTGGAAACTGTCTGTGATGAAATGCGCGAAGACCTGAAGGCCTATCCGGAATTCAGTAAGGCGCAGGTCATTTTCGGAGGTAGCAATACGGGTATGTCTGCCCAGGCATCTGCCGATTTTGAAGTGTACGGTTACAGCATGGAAGAAACCGACAGCGTTGCCGCCCGCCTGAAACGTGAACTGCTGAAGGTGAAAGGTGTGTCCGAGGTCAACATCAGCCGTAGTGATTACCAGCCTGAGTATCAGGTAGACTTTGATCGTGAGAAGCTGGCGCTTCATGGACTGAATTTGTCTACCGCTGCTACCTATCTGCGTAACCGTATCAATGGTGCGACGGCTTCCAAATATCGTGAAGACGGTGATGAGTACGACATCAAGGTGCGCTATGCTCCCGAATACCGCACCAGCCTTGAAAGCATCGAGAATATATTGGTCTATAATGCCAAAGGCGAAGGGGTGCGTATCAAAGACCTGGGAAAGGTTGTAGAACGTTTTGCTCCGCCTACTATCGAGCGTAAAGACCGCGAGCGTATCGTGACGGTATCCGCCGTTATCTCCGGCGCTCCGTTGGGCGATGTGGTGGCTGCGGGCAATGCGATTATAGATAAGTTGGAGAAACCCTCGGACATAACCATTCAAGTGTCGGGTTCCTTTGAGGACCAGCAGGATTCGTTCCGCGATTTGGGAACATTGGGTGTCTTGATCATTGTGCTTGTGTTCATCGTGATGGCCGCCCAGTTCGAGTCCCTTACTTATCCGTTTATCCTGATCCTCTCGGTGCCGTTCGCTATGAGTGGCGTGTTGATGGCGTTGTTCATCACCAACACTACGTTGAGTGTGATGAGTTTGTTGGGTAGCATCATGTTGATCGGTATCGTGGTGAAGAACGGTATCGTGCTCATCGACTACACTATCCTTTGCCGCGAACGCGGGCAGTCGGTGCTGAATGCCGTAGTTACGGCCGGCAAGAGTCGTCTCCGTCCGGTGTTGATGACTACCATGACTACCATTCTCGGTATGATTCCGATGGCCGTCAGCACAGGGCAGGGTTCTGAGATGTGGAGTCCCATGGCGATTGCCGTAATCGGCGGTCTGGCGGTTTCCACGATCCTCACTTTGATTTATGTTCCTACGATGTACTGTATCTTTGGCGGGGTGGGCATCAAACGCCAGCGCCGTAAGATGCACAAGCAACTGGATGCTTACTTTGAGGAACAGAAACAGACCAATAATTAATCAGTTGACATTTAATAGTTGAATAATGAAATCAGTATTAATCACATTCGATCAAGCATACTATGAGCGTATCATCGCTACGCTCGACAGGCTGAATTGCAGGGGCTTCACTTACTGGGAGCAAGTTCGCGGACGCGGTTCCAAAACCGGAGAGCCTCATTATGGCAGTCATGCCTGGCCTTCCATGTGTTCCGCCGTCCTGACGATGGTGGAGGATGAGAGGGTGGACCCTCTGCTGGAAGTCCTTCACAACATGGACAAGCAGACCGAGCAGCTGGGGCTTCGGGCATTCGTCTGGAACATTGAGAAGACCATTTAAGGTCTCTGTTGCATAAAAAGCGTTTATCCCTGCAGGAAATATCTTTTTCCTGCAGGGATAATTCTTTTTGGCAGGAAGATATTTATTTTCATCCGATTCTCTATCTTTGCGACCGGATTGGTTATGGAAAAGAGTGTTTTGAAACATACAGGCTGGTTGATGTTTATTGTGGTGGCCGTACTTCTGCTGATGGGGTTGTTGCCGGGAACCACGATAGGCACTCATGTGCTGAGGCGTGTGGACATACTGGGTGATGTACGTCCTTCCCCGGAAGCTGTGAGCGAGCCGGATACCCTGTTGCCGCCACCCCCGAAAGTGAAGCCCGCCTTTGTGGACACTTGCCGCAGCGGAATGACCTGCATTGAAGATTACAGTGACTCCACCCTGCGCGGAATGACGCCTTTCTATCGCGCGTTGGATGAGCTGGCCGCAAATCCCCGTCTGGTGCGCATCGCCTACTTCGGCGATTCTTTCATAGAAGCGGACATTCTTACGGCTGACCTGCGTGCCATGTTGCAGGAACGTTATGGCGGATGCGGGGTGGGCTTTGTAACAATCACTTCCATGACCAGCGGTTACCGTCCTACGGTGCGGCATAGCTTTAACGGCTGGCAGAGCCATTCCATTATGGATTCGGTGTTCTTCGACCGTAGCAAACAGGGAATTTCGGGACACTATTTCATTCCCAATCCCGGTGCTTATGTAGAACTTCGCGGGCAGAAGAACTATGCGTCCCGGCTTGATACCTGCGAGCATGCTTCCATCTTCTTTTACAATAAAGGCGAGGTTACTCTCTCGGCATCCGTAAATAAAGGGGAGGCGCAGACTGAGACTTTTTCTCCTACGGGAGAACTCCGGGAGATGGATGTGACAGGCCGCATCGGCTCTGTACGCTGGAAGGTGGAAAGTGCCGACTCCACCTTATTCTATGGCTTGGCCATGGACGGTACACAAGGAATTGTTGTTGATAACTTCTCGCTTCGGGGCAGTTCCGGCTTGTCCTTGCGCTCCGTACCTGTCTGGATGATGCGCGAATTTAATGAACAGCGCCCTTACGATTTGATAATTCTTCAGTACGGGCTGAATGTCGCTACGGAGCGTGGACGGAATTATGACCGTTATCGTGACGGTATGGCAACCACCATCGCCCATTTGAAGAGTGCCTTCCCACAAGCCGGCATCCTTGTTGTCAGTGTGGGCGACCGCGAGTATAAGACCGAAGAAGGAGACCTGCGCACCATGCCCGGCATTAAGAATCTTGTCCGTTACCAGCAGAACCTGGCAGCCGACAGTGGAGTGGCGTTTTGGAATATGTTCGAGGCAATGGGAGGCGAGGGCAGTATGGCGGACATGGTGCATGCCAAGCCGTCTTTGGCCAACTACGATTATACGCATATCAACTTTCGTGGCGGCAAACATCTGGCAGAATTGCTTTATGAGGCATTGGTCTACGGCAAAGAACAGTACGACAGGAGGCGTGCCTATGAAGCGGAGCCATAAGGAAAACTCACGATGGAGCAGTTTGCGCTTCACTGTCTGCTACGCGGTGTTTGTAATGCTTCTCCTGCCGGTGCAGCGGCTCTGTGCGCAAGATGCGCTTCCCGGCTGTCCCCGGCTTCAAAAGACGGTATCCGATTGCGACACGCTTACGGCTTACGGCCAACGTACGGACACTCTGCCCGTTCCTATCATCAGCCTGCCTCCGGCTTTCCGCCAACTCGGAGAGAATGAACTGATAGACAGTGTCGGCATCTTGAAACCTTTCTGGGAGAAGATGCGTATGCTCCGTCTGGGTGCATCTGCCGATACGATACGTATTGTTCATGTGGGCGACAGTCATATCCGCGGTCATATCTTCCCGCAGACTACGGGCGAACTGCTCCGAAAGACATTCGGTGCGCTGACTTATACGGACATGGGAATAAACGGTGCGTTCTGTGTCACCTTTACCCGTCCGGTGCGTGTGGCGGACATCGCAGCGTTGCATCCCGACCTTGTGATTCTCTCTTTCGGGACAAACGAGAGCCACAACCGGCGGTACAACTCAAAGTTGCACTATCAGCAGATGGATGAACTGGTACGTATGCTGCGCGACAGCCTGTCCGGCGTCCCGATGCTGATGACCACTCCGCCCGGTTCATACGAGAGTTTCCGCCAGCGCCGTCGCCGGCGTACCTATAAGATTAATCCCCGTACCTCTGTTGCCGTACAGACCATCCGGCGTTTTGCCGATGCCAACGGGTTGGCTGTGTGGGATATGTACGATGTTTTCGGAGGCGTTCGTCGCGCCTGTCTCAACTGGCAGGAGGCGAAACTGATGCGTCCCGACCATGTGCATTATCTTCCGGAAGGATATGTATTGCAAGGTGAGATGTTCTATCAAGCCTTGCTGAAAGCGTATAACGACTATTGCAGTCGATGATTGAGTATAATCTAAATTAAGCCGTAACCGACAGATGTGGAATATTGACGAACTTCTGAACAAACTGGATATAGACTTCACCCGCCTGCATGACCTGCTGGTGTACGACCCGCATGCGCCGATGATATTCAGCAGCGGTATCTTCCTGTGGCTGTTTGCCGCTTTCATCGTGTTCTATCTGCTTTTGCAGCGTCGCACTACTGCCCGCCTGATGTTCGTTACCCTGTTTTCTTACTATTTCTACTATAAAAGCAGCGGCACTTATTTCTTCCTGCTTGCCATTGTTACGGTAAGCGACTTTTTCATTGCCCGGCTCATGGAACGAGCCACCGTACGCTGGCAGCGTAAAACGTGGGTGGCGGTCAGCCTGCTGATAAACCTGGGACTGTTGTGCTACTTTAAATATACGAATTTCCTCTGCGGGTTCTTTGCTTCGCTGACAGGCGGCACGTTTACCGCAATGGACATATTTCTTCCTGTCGGCATCTCTTTCTTCACTTTCCAGTCGCTGAGCTATACGATCGATGTGTATCGCAAAGAGATAACGCCCCTCACCAACCTGTTGGACTATGCTTTCTATGTATCTTTCTTCCCGCAGTTGGTGGCAGGCCCCATCGTGCGTGCACGCGACTTTATCCCGCAGATCCGCCGTCCGCTGTTTGTCTCTAAGGAGATGTTCGGAAAGGGAATCTTCCTGATTGTAAGCGGTCTTTTCAAGAAAGCGGTTATTTCGGATTATATCAGCATCAACTTTGTGGAGCGTATCTTTGATAATCCTACTCTGTATTCGGGCGTGGAAAACCTCATGGGTGTTTACGGCTATGCGCTTCAAATCTATTGCGACTTCTCCGGATATAGCGATATGGCTATCGGCATTGCTTTGCTGCTGGGCTTTCATTTCAACATGAACTTCGACTCGCCCTATAAGTCGGCATCCATAACGGAGTTCTGGCGCCGCTGGCATATCTCGCTTTCCAGTTGGCTGCGCGATTACCTCTATATATCCCTGGGTGGCAACCGTAAGGGGAAGATACGGCAATACGCCAATCTCATCATCACCATGTTTTTGGGTGGCTTGTGGCATGGCGCATCCTGGAATTTTGTTTTTTGGGGGATGTTGCATGGTGTTGCGCTGGCAGCCCATAAGTTCTGGATGGGCATCACCGGCAGGAAAAAGGGAGAGCGCAGTCATGGCATCCGCCGCTTCTTCGGCATCGTAATCACGTTCCACTTCGTTTGTTTCTGTTGGATATTTTTCCGCAATGCCGACTTCTCCACTTCGCTGGATATGTTGAACCAGATATTCACAGCTTTCCGTCCCCGGCTTTTCACCCAACTGGTGGAGGGCTATTGGGAAGTGTTTGCCTTGATGTCGCTCGGCTTTTTCCTCCATTTCGTACCGGACAGTTGGGAACATGCCTGCTGCAAAGCTGTTATCCGGCTTCCGCTTATAGGGAAAGCGCTGTTGCTGGTTGCCATGATCTACCTTGTAATTCAAATGAAGAGCTCGGAGATACAGCCGTTCATTTATTTCCAGTTCTAAGGGTGATACTGCTTGTGCCATGCTTTGAAATGTCTTGATGCGTATTCCTTTCATTGTTAGTATGCTGCCGGTATTATTCTTTCCTACCGGACTAATGTGTTTAAATAGCATGTGTCATGATACATACAGTAAACTTTATGAAACGTCCGGCACAATAGTATATGGAGTAAGTCTGTATCTTTGTGAGGTAAATGAATCTGATTACTATGATTTTTTAAAACAATAACCATGAAACAAAAACTTATCTATTGGCTGCCGCTTCTACTACTGGTAGGATGTAGCCAGCCTACGTACAAAACTACTTCGTTGGCTCCCGAAAAGCGAGCGGAACTTTTATTGAAAGAACTGACTTTGGAAGAAAAGGTAGCGTTGATGATGGACAACTCCCAGGCAGTGGAGCGTCTGGGCATCAAACCCTATAACTGGTGGAACGAGGCGCTGCATGGCGTGGCGCGTGCCGGACTGGCTACGGTTTTTCCCCAACCGATAGGGATGGCGGCGTCTTTCTCGCCGGAATCGGTGTATGAAGTATTCAGTGCCGTATCGGATGAGGCGCGTGCAAAGAATGCAAATTACGCATCACAGGGAAGTTATGCGCGTTATCAAGGGCTTACCATGTGGACGCCCACAGTGAATATCTATCGTGACCCGCGTTGGGGCCGCGGCATCGAAACCTACGGTGAGGATCCTTATCTCACCAGCCGTATGGGTGTTATGGTGGTGAAAGGCCTGCAAGGAACCAATGACGGCAAGTACGACAAGCTGCATGCTTGTGCCAAGCACTTCGCCGTACACTCCGGACCCGAGTGGAACCGCCACTCTTTCAACGTAGAGGACCTCAGCGCGCGCGATTTGTATGAAACCTATCTGCCGCCCTTTGAGGCTTTGGTGAAAGAGGCCAAAGTGAAGGAGGTGATGTGTGCCTATAATAGTTTTGAGGGAGAACCTTGTTGTGGCAGCAACCGTTTACTGATGCAAATCCTTCGCAACGATTGGGGCTTCGACGGTATCATCCTTTCCGACTGCGGGGCCATTGCCGATTTCTATAATGAACATGGGCATAAGGCGTATCCTGATGCCGAGTCTGCTTCGGCTGCCGCTGTGTTGAACGGTACGGACCTGGAGTGTGGCTCCAGTTACAAGGCATTGGTAAAGGCTGTCCGCGCAGGTCAGATCAATGAGAAAGACATTGATAAGGCAGTCATGCGTCTGCTGGAAGCCCGTTTTGCTTTGGGAGAAATGGATGATCCGGACAACGTATCTTGGACAAAGATTCCTTTCTCTGTGGTGGCTTCGGCCGAACACGATTCGTTGGCTTTGGACATGGCCCGCAAATCTATGACATTACTTCAGAACACAGGCAATATTCTCCCTCTGAAGCGTGGCGGGCTGACCGTAGCCGTTATGGGGCCCAATGCCAATGACTCTGTGATGCAGTGGGGAAATTACAACGGCATGCCGCCGCACACAGTCACCATTCTGGGCGGTATACGCAAGGCTTTGGGTGCGGATGATAAACTGATTTATGAACAGGGGTGCAGCTGGGTGGAAAGAACATTGATCCAAAGTGTATTCAGCCAGTGCAAATCGGCAGCCGGACAAGGATTTACTGCACGTTACTGGAACAACGTAAAGCATGAAGGCGATCCGGTGACCACTACGCAGGTGACCACTCCTTTCCGCTTCTGCACATCGGGAGCTACGGTCTTTGCACCGGGCGTAAACCTGACGGACTTCTCTGCGACTTATAATAGTGTGCTCACTCCTGAGCAATCGGGTGAGGTAGTATTCGAGATCTATACATACGGTTCCGGTCGTCTGCGCATCAATGGTGAGGAAGTGAAACGTTTCTCCAATATGCATGGCGGCAGATCGCTGAACTATACCTTGCAGGTAAAAGCGGGCACTCCTTATGAGATTGAACTCGACTTTGAATATTTCAGAAGCGACGCACAGTTGAACTTCGACATAGGCTTCAAGCAAAAAGTGGACATCAATGCATCTGTTGCCCGCGTGAAAGATGCTGATATTGTAGTCTTCGCCAGCGGTGTTTCTCCGGTTCTGGAAGGTGAGGAAATGGGAGTGAATCTTCCGGGCTTCAAGGGCGGCGACCGTACAGACATTGAACTGCCGGCCATTCAACGCGAATTGATTAGTGCCCTGCATCGTGCCGGCAAGAAGATTATTCTGGTGAATTGTTCCGGTTCGCCCATTGCTTTGGAACCGGAAACCAAGAATTGTGAAGCTATTCTGCAGGCTTGGTATCCCGGTCAGCAAGGTGGAACGGCTGTGGCAGAGGTGCTGTTTGGCGATTATAACCCGGGAGGACGCCTGCCGGTGACTTTCTACCGCAATATGTCCCAGCTTCCCGACTTCGAGGATTATAACATGACAGGACGTACCTACCGCTATATGACCCAACAACCGTTGTTCCCCTTCGGTTATGGATTGAGCTATACGACTTTCGATTATGGAAAGCTGTCATTGGGCAAAGAGCAGATCAAACAGGGAGAGCCTTTGAAGTTGGCTGTCAGCGTTACAAACAGCGGTCAGCGCGACGGTGAAGAGGTTGTACAAGTTTATCTCAAGAAGCAAGATGATGCAGAAGGACCGGGCAAGACCCTGCGTGCTTTCAAGCGCGTCTATATACCTGCCGGAAAGAGTGTCGACGTTGAGTTCGATCTGAAGGACAAAGAGTTGGAATGGTGGGATGCCCAAAGCAATACGATGCGGGTCTGTGCGGGCAAGTATGACATAATGGTGGGAAGAAGCTCACAGGATCAGGACTTGCAACGTGGAAGTTTTGTAATAGAATAGTTCTTTGAATTTTTCATAATAAGAAAGTGAGAGTGTGTCGGGAGGCCTGATACACTCTCACTTTCTTATTATATGTGTTAAGGCTGTACAGTGAGACATAAAAAAAGGCTATCTCTCCCAGACAGCCAATCTTTTTGTTAACCTTAAATCTAATACTATGAAAAACACATTGCAAAGGTAGTTTCTTTCCTGTTATTTCCAAATATTTCCTTCTATTCTGCTGTTTTTATAACATGGTTTAGTTGAATGTCATCTCTGTTAACATTTAACATAACGTTTTCTTGTTTTTAACCGATGGCGCGTCAGCTTCCGAGCCATAACCTCCACTATCACGAGGGCTGCATCGCTTCCGATGCACCTGACTTGCTGCTCGAAGCCTTTCTCTATGTGCATAAGTCTTGACAGGGGGATTGTCATAGTGAGACTCCGCTATGATTCCTGCTCCTCCGTATAATCATGTGAGAAACTACACTTTTCCGTCCTTAATCCATTGCTTGGTAGATGTTTACACTGTCATAACTGTAGATATTTACTTTTCTTGCATAACTTCCATCCGATATCTTTGCGCAAGCGTTACGGATAAAGGCAGCGAAGGGCTTTGTGCAGTGTGTATAAATTTAAGTGACTGGCAAAGATAATGAATTCAGAGAATCATGCATCGTCGTGCCGGTGCAAAACGGATGGTCTGTTTGCTTCAAACACATCATCCGTTTGCCCCGAACACATCATCTGTTTCCTTCAAACGCATCATCCGTTTTCCTCAAACGTATTATCCTTTTGTTTTTCCCTTTTTTATGCTCCTTCCCCTGCTTTTTCTCTTCCTTTCCGCGCCTCTTCCTTTCTTTTTTGGGTTGTCCGGTAGATATACGATAGTATATCTTATCTTCTTATTATTTATATTGTGTCCGTTTGTTGGTTGTAGGGGTGGTTGTTGGGCCTGTTCAAGTTGCTGATAACAAGCGTAATAGGGTGGCTATTTGGGTGTCCGTTTTGTGGTTGTAATGACTAAACCGCTGTTATGTGGCTTTTTGCAGGTAATGTCCGGCTTGAAATCGTCCGCCCTTATGCTCGCCGGCATGCGCTTTCCCCATATACACCTTCCCCTGTCTCTTATACACATCTCCGAGCCCACGAGACTAGCGCTCATCTCGT
>ENA-OZEO01000465-OZEO01000465.1-human-gut-metagenome-genome-assembly--contig:-NODE-465-length-11611-cov-4.489183_pt1 | contig 11611 bp, 17 predicted proteins | sample MGYA00244611_ERZ653620 | MGnify/ENA primary metagenome ERZ653620 (study PRJEB26926, sample SAMN06165137) | human gut metagenome | biome: ENVO:00009003; feature: ENVO:2100002; material: ENVO:00002003...
CTACACCCTAGAGTTCGTCGGCAGCGTCAGATGTGTATAAGAGACAGATTTTATATTGCGGGAAATCCCTTTTTATAGGCAAGAAAGGAGGGCTAACCGAGATTAGATACATACGCTTAATTAGAAATCCGCACAAAAAGAGGACGGCAGCGCACACCGGCAAGTGAACACGCTACCGCCCCCGCAACCAGACTACACCGAAAGCGGCGCAGCCCTTGCCCTTTCAGTGTACCACAATAAGGGCGTTTTTACAACTGAAAGGAAAAGGAAAATGAAAATCGACTTTAACGGAATCATTGATATGGAGATCCCCAGCGATGACGAGCTTTTGAAAGTTTACGAAAGCGTAAAAGCGCAGATGGACGAGGAAGCATCCTATAATCTTCTGGTGAAAATCGGAGAAAACACCGCAGCAATGGAAAAGACAGAGGGCGCGGAGGGGTCATTCGCAAAGTGGCCAACGATAAAGAAAATGGCGTGGATCAGCAGCGAGGCGTATTGCATGGGATTTATGAACGCAACCCGCATTGTTTATGAAGCGCTCATTATGACCTTGCAGGAGCAGGCAGCAGAGCAGGGAGGGCGCAATGATGCTGAATGAGAGAGCAAAGCAGGAGCTGCAAGCCATGCCCCGCGAACTGCTGGGCAAAACAATAAGCCTCGCAGAAGCCGCAGCGAAAAGGGACAAAGCGGCAGTTTTAACAGCAGTCAGAAATATGACGGATGAAGAAATAGCCGAAGCGTTAAGGGTATGGAAGATCGCTTTTGAGGGGGAAAATTAAATGACGAGAGATCAGGCAAAACGGGAAATTAAGAGCCGGTATGCGGACTATCTGCAACCGGCGAAGAAGCACGGAACTTATATTTGCCCCTTGTGCAAGAACGGCACCGGCAGCACCGGGGACGGGATCACCGTTAAACCAGGCACAACGCATTTGAAGTGCTTCAAATGCGGCTTTGGGGGCGATATTATCGACCTTTACCAGCAGGAACACGGCACAACCATGCCGGAGGCGTTCGCAGCCCTTTGTGAGCGCTTTAATATTGCCGTGGACGATCACACCGCCGCACCAGTTAAAACGCAGCCAGCGCCCACCAGCGCCCCCGCAACAGGGGGCGCGGAGGCGCAAGCGGATTATAAGGCGTATTTCATCGAGTGCGGGGAGAGACTTACAGACCGGGCAGCGCTTGAATATCTTTCTTTTCGAGGGATCAGCTTAGAAACGGCGGTGCAGTATGGATTAGGCTTTGATCCTGCATGGAGAAGCCCGCAGGCCATGAAGAACGGCAGAAACCCGCCGACAAGCCCCCGGCTGATTATTCCGACCAGCAGCAGCAGCTACCTTGCGCGAGATACACGCCGGGAGCTGACGGAGCAGGAGAAGCGCTTTGCAAAGATGAAAGAGGGAGCAGCGCAGCTCTTTAACCCCGCTGCATTAACGAGAGCCGCGGAAAATGCCCCCGTGTTTATCGTGGAGGGGGAAATAGACGCGCTTTCTATCATCGAGGCAGGCGGGGAGGCCGTGGCGACCGGAAGCACCAGCAACACGCACAAATTGCTTGAGTATATCGAAGAACACGGCACAAAGGCAACGCTGCTGCTTTGCCCCGACAATGACGAAGCGGGGCGGAGAGCGGGCAGAGAGCTTGCAGAGGGCTTACAGGGGCTTAATATAGCCCATTTGAGCGTGGATATTACAGGGGGGCATAAAGACGCAAATGAAGCCCTTACAAGCGACAGGGCGGCTTTTATTGACGCGGTACAGGCCGCGCAGCGAAGCACCAGCGCCACGCCGGACAGCGTAACCGCCTATATTAACTCTTTGATGGCAGGGGAAATTGAGAATTTCCGGCGCAGCTCTACCCGCAAAACCGGCTTTGAAAACCTCGACCGGCAGGCGGGCGGCATTTACCCCGGCTTGTATGTATTGGGCGCTATTTCCTCTTTGGGAAAAACAACATTTATTCATCAAGTTGCGGATCAGATGGCGGCAGCGGGGGAACATATCTTGTTTTTCAGCATGGAGCAAAGCCGCCTTGAAATGGTAAGCAAGAGCCTTGCGAGGATCACCGCGCAGCGGGATATAAGCACCGCCTGCACAAGCCTTTCTATCCGGGGCGGCAGATTGACCCAGGCGGCGCTGGATGCCGCCAGAGCGTACACAGAGGCCGTGCAAGACCGCATGAGCGTTATTGAGGGGAACTTTGCTTGCACAGTTTCTTTTATAGGCGAGTATGTGCGCCGGTATATGAGCCGCAACGAAGTAAAGCCCGTTGTTATCGTGGACTATCTGCAAATCTTGCAGGGAGAGGGGCGGCAGACCGTAAAAGAACAGACAGACAACAATGTAACGGAGCTAAAGCGTATAAGCCGCGCCCTCGATCTGCCAATAATTCTTGTAAGCAGCGTAAACCGCAGCAATTACCTTGCGCCTATTGACTTTGAGAGCTTCAAAGAAAGCGGCGGCATTGAATATACCGCCGATGTAGTATGGGGCTTGCAGCTTTCGGCCTTGAATGATGATCTATTCACAAAAGAAAAAAGCATTATAGAGAAGCGCGAAAGGATCAGAGAGGCAAAGCAGGAAATGCCGCGACAGGTTGAGCTTGTATGCCTTAAAAACCGCTACGGGATCAGCAGTTACAAGGCCAGCTTTGAATACTACCCGCAGTTTGACTTGTTTAGACCGACCGAAAGCGAGGACGCAGCGGGCGCAAAGCGCTTTTAAGGGGGCGGCAATATGAACTTATGGGAATATGCCGCGCAAACGGCACAGGAAGACACACAGGACGCGCAGGAGGGCGCGGAGCGTATCAGCATAGCCCCGATATTGCGAGAGCAGGAACGGCGCACAGAAGCCGAAGAAAGGGCACTTGCTATCTGCAAAGAGAAACAAGCAGCCATAGCGGAAAGCGAGGCCGCAAGAACTGCTATTCTTAAAGGCATACAGGCGGGAGAGCCAACGGCAAAGCTGCTATTGCTTGCAGTGGATTGTATAGGCAGGATCACCGGGGATAGCGTCTTTGCAGCGCAGAGCCGCGCCGACCTTGTAACGGTGTACGGAAAGGCATTGATGCAGCCGGAGGCGTTGCAAATCGAGTTAGAGGGCATACAAGCCCGCCTCGCTATGCTGACAAGGCCGGAGCTGGACGCAGAGCCAGAGGACAGCCGCAGGCGCATACAAGCCGCGATCAGAGCGCACAAAAAGAGAGAAGCCGAAATAATGGCTTTGCAGTAAGGAGCAGGGGCAGGCGCTATGCGCCCGCCCTTTTCCTTTACTACACCTAATAACTTAAAAGTTATTGACAAGAGAAAAAGGGGCGCGTATAATATCCAGTAGAGAGAGGGGGAAAGATACCCTTGCACGAGATCCATTTTTACAGAGATAGGAACGGGAAAGAGCCGGTATTAGAGTATTTGCGGGAGCTATCGCGGAAAAAGGACAAAGACAGCCGCATAAAGGCAAATAAGATCAATGACTATATTGAAGTATTGAGCCAGTACGGGACGCAAGCCGGAGAGCCGTATATAAAGCACCTTGACGGCGATATATGGGAGCTGCGCCCCCTGCGCGACCGCATATTGTTTGTTGCGTGGGTAAATGGCAGCTTTGTTTTGCTCCATCATTTTATGAAGCAGACGCAGAAAACACCAGCGCGGGAAATAGACAAGGCAAAGAGAGAACTTGCCGACCTTATAGAAAGGGGCTTTGATGATGAACAAGAATAGCGCAATCGGTAGCAGTTGGGGCGAAGTGAGAGCCGAACTTTTCACCCCGGAAGAAATCGCAGAAAGCAATTTGAGAGTTGCCCTTATAGGGGAACTGATTAAAGCAAGGCAGGAAAAGGGGATTACTCAAAAAGAGCTTGAAAAAATGAGCGGAGTAAAACAACCCGTAATTGCAAGAATGGAAACCGGCAGCACAAGCCCGCAGCTCGATACAATCTTAAAGATTTTAGCGCCGCTGGGAAAGACCCTTGCCGTTGTTCCTATTGCCGGAAAGTGAATATAGGCGCAGAGCGTCCCCGAAATACCGGGGACGCTTTTTTTTATGCCTCGAAGATACATAGCAAGCAGAGGGAAAATATATACACTCGATATATTTACCCGCTTGTTAGGGCGCACCCTAAAACCCCAAAAGCCTAATTGAGCGTATTCCGATAATTCAAAATAGATAAAGAAATAGATGTAGACAAAAGAACAAATGTTTGATATAATATATGCATAAGAAGTTTACAACGGTTAAGAACTTCAACAAGAATATAAAGCGAAAGGAGAGCAAGAAGCATGACTAACGAGGCCGCAGAGAAGCGCCGCGCATATTACAAAGCGTGGAGAGCTGCCAACCCCGAAAAGGTAAAGGCGAACAATGCCCGATACTGGGAGCGCAAGGCAGAGCGTGAGCGAAAGAAAGCAGGTGAGCAGAACGAGCGGGAAACGGTCACAAGCTAAAGGCCGCGCCGGGGAGCTTGAATTGTGCCGCTTATTGCAAGGCTACGGCTACCCCGTGCAACCGGGCGAGGCCGTGAGCTATGGCAGTACGCCAGATTTGACAGGGCTTGACGGCGTACATATTGAGTGTAAGCGCGGCGAAAGGCAATCCCTTTATGAGTGGATCGAGCAGGCGCAGAGGGACAGCGGCAAATTTAAGGACGGTTTACCGGCTATCTTTTGGAGGAAAAACCGCGCACCGTGGCTTGTCTGCATGACGCTTGAAAACTGGATAGAGCTTTACCAGCGGAAAAAAGCGGAAGAAATCGGAAAGGAGTGCAGCGAATGACACCCAATGAAGAACGCGCCTTATCTGCGCTCTTGACCTCGAAAACAAAGTTAGAGGCGGCAGAGAAAGCGGGGATCACAGACCGCACCATGAGGCGCTATTTTGAAAACCCCGAATTTTGCCAGCGATACCGCGAAGCGTTCGCCGGAGTAGTACAGGACGCAACGCGCAGGGCGCAGCAGCTATTAGAGCCTGCATTATCCACCTTGCAGACGGTCATGGAGGACGAGGAAATAAACCCCGCCGCCAGAGTAAACGCCGCGAAAATCGCCCTTGATTATGCCGTGCGTTTGACCGATCAGAACGACCTTGCAGAGCGTCTTACAGCGTTGGAGGAAATGCGGCAATGATAACACGGGACAAGCTGGAACAGCGCATAGCAGCCCTTGAAATGGCAGAGAAGCAGCGCCGGGATAGCATGACCGCCACCGCCACCGTGGAGGACTTTATAGCCCCGTGCTATCTCCCCTTGCATGAGGACATAAAGGCAGGGCAGCACCGCTTTTACAATCTTCCGGGCGGGCGCGGGAGCTGCAAAAGCTCTTTCGTATCGCTTGAGATCGTGGACGGCATACAGAGCGACCCCACAGGCCAGAGCAACGCTATTGTGTTCCGCAAAGTGGCGGGGACAATGCGCGACAGCGTTTTTTCTCAAATCGCATGGGCTATTGATATGCTGGGCGTTTCCCACCTCTGGAAAGCGACCGTTTCCCCGATGATGTACGAATACAGGCCGACCGGCGCACAGATCCTTTTTCGAGGGCTGGACGATGCAAGAAAGCTAAAATCTATCAAGCCCAGGCGTGGCACTTTCCGCTTTTGTTGGTTTGAGGAATTTAGCGAAATAAGCGGCCCGAACCTTGCCCGAAATGTTTTGCAATCGGTCATGCGAGGGCAAGGGACAAATCCGCAGGTATTCCGCAGCTTCAACCCGCCGATCAGTAAGGCGAATTGGGCGAATCAGTTTGTTGCAGAGCCGGACGCGCAGGGGATCACCTTTCACACCACCTATAAGGACATACCAGCCGAATGGTTAGGCGAGGCTTTCATAGCGGAGGCTGAACGCCTGGAGGCCGTCAATGAGCAGGCATACCGGCACGAATACTTAGGCGAGGCGACCGGCACCGGCGCGGAGGTGTTCCCGGCGCTGGAAGTGCGGGAGATCACCGCCGAGGAAGTGGCGAACATGGAATACTTCTTTTCCGGCGTGGACTTTGGCTTTGCGGCAGACCCCGCTTGTTTTATCCGTTGCAGCTATGACCGTAAGCACGAGACAATCTACATTCTGAACGAGATTTACAAGCGCGGCATGAGTAACCGGCAGCTTGCGGAGGAAATCGCCCCGCTTGTGGAGGGGGACACCAAAGGCAACAGCTACCTTTCCCCGGTAAGCGGCTTGTGCTTTCAAGATCACAGCGACATTTATTGCGATGCAGCAGAGCCGAAATCCATAAGCGATCTACGCGACCACGGCTTAAAGCAGGCCAGAGCTTGCCACAAAGAGCCGGGATGCGTGGCGTATCGTGTCAAGTGGCTGCAACATCGGCGCATTGTGGTTGATCCTGCAAGGACACCAAACGCGGCGCGGGAGCTTGCAAACTACGAATACGAAAAGGACAAAGACGGCAATATGCTTTCCTCTCTCCCCGACAGGGACAACCACAGTATAGACAGCCTCGCTTATGCGTTAGACCGTGAGATTTACCGCAAGCGAGGGCAGAGCGCTTAAAGAAAGGAGAAAATCATGGGCTATATGCGTATCAAGTGCCACTATTGCGGCGGCACATGGGAAGTGTACGGGCGAAGCATCACAAATGGGGACTATGCCCGCACTTGCCCGCATTGCTTCAAGGCCATTGAAAGGCAGACCTGGGAAAAGCAGATCATTCCGGCGTTTCATGCGCTGGACGATGCAAACCGCGAGCTTGTAAAGGACAGCAGCGGCTACCATACCCCGCTTTTTGAAGTCAGCTATGAGGCCGACAGCGTATTCCGCAACGGCTATGAAAACTGTCCAAATTTGGACTGAAAGGAAGCACATGGACATTTTGAAGGAATACCCCCTAATTGATGAACACGGCAAAAGATACCGCGAGTTTGGGCGCGGATGCCGTGAGTATGCGCCGACCCTTGTAACCTCTGTTGGCGAAGTGCCGATGGGAACAGTAATTTATAAGAAGATGCAGGAAGAGCCACCCGCACAAAAGAAAGATTGCCCATTTCAGAGCGGTCTATACCCGCAATGCAAAGAGGATTGCAGCTTTTACGAAAGCGGCAAGTGCAAGCCGGGAACAGCGCAGACGGGAAAGCGTTGCCCTTTCCCTGCGCGTCTGGCTTGCGGCGATACATGCGCTATGTATGAGAATGGGCGCTGCGGCCTTTTCCTGCAGCAGAAAGGAACAAAAAAATGAGCGAGTTTAACCATTTTGCAAAAGAACTTGACGCCGCTTTCAAGGCGGCCCGGGGCGAATACGCCGCCGCGTATAACGCAGTAGAGCAGGCCCGAAAAGCCATGCAGGACGCAGGCCAGGACGAGCTGAAAAGGCGGATTGCCACGCTTCAGCTCCAAGAGGCGCAAAACAGCCTGCGCAAAGAAACGGCCCGCATCTGGACAGAGTTTGACGCAAAGGCCGCAGACCTCCGCCGCGCATTGGAAAAGGAAGTACGGGCAAGCAACCTTGCCGACCCTTCCGCCATTGACGGCAACGCCGTGGAGCTGATGAAAACCGGCGTTCTGTCGGTAGATGATTATTTCGGCTTTGCGGACAGATACGACGGGAACCCGACCATGCTAAAGCTGATCGGTCACTATGCAAAGGAAGCCGCCGACAGCGCCGACGATCGAAAAGACAGGGTTGCTTTAACCGTTCTTGCGCAGGATTGCGCCAAAGGCGCGGGACCGGCCTTGAAAGCGTGGGACAGTATGATGACCGCCGCCAACTATTGCAGCGGGCGCGGCGGCAGCGGCAACCGGCGCATTACTCCCGGCGTAACGCTCAGCATGGGCGAGAAGTGGGAGCAGCTTTCCGGCGAGATCGTCGAAAACTTTTGATTGGGGAGTGATACAAAGGCCACCAGCCGGAGAAAGACCGGCAGCAGGCAGCAAGGGCGGCGGGATTGCCTATCCTTTGTTCCCTTGCGAAGCCCTGCCCGAAGTACAGCGGCAGGCAGCGCCCTAAAGTACCAGGGCGCGGGAGTGTGTAAATAGTGCCATAATCTCAATATATAGGGCGGGGGCAATAGTCCCCGCCCCTTTATTTGCATATAATGCACAAGAAGTTTATAAAGCTAAAAAAGTACTTGACGGTTAAAAGGAGCTGTGCTATTATAAGAGAAAGACAAAGACAACACCGCAAAAGGAGGCACACACGATGCAGGAAATCACCGTCTATAATAGCCAGCTTCAAAGCCGCGCAGCGATCAGCGCCGACCTTTTCCGGCGTTTCATCGAGTACACCGACAGAGAGCCAACCACAACAAAGGGATATATTACTTGCCTGCGCCAGTTTGCGAACTGGATCACCGCCACCGACACAACGCAACCAGAGAGGGCGGACATTCTCGCCTATAAAGAATATCTGAACGGCGCGCACTTTGGGCGCAGCGGCGCGGAGCTGCTAAAGGCCGGCACAAAGCAGCAGTACCTTAGAGCCGTCAAGCACTTTTTCAAATGGACGGCAGCGGAGGGCATTTACCCGAACATAGCCGACAATATCCACGGCGTAAAGATCAACCACGACACCCACAAAAAAGACGCGCTCGACCGCGAAGCCGTGAAGATCATAGCGGATCATATCGACCGCAGCACAGAGAGCGGCAAGCGCCTATATGCTATGTATCTTCTTTGCATCTCTTGCGGCCTGCGAACAATCGAGATCAACCGCGCCAATATCGAGGACATAAAGAAAACCGGCGACCGCACCTATCTTTACTTACAGGGCAAAGGCCACAGCGAACACGATCAACCAGTTTTGCTTATCCCCGAAGTAAAGGCCGCGCTGCAAGACTATTTGCAGAGCCGGACGGACAGCCCAACAGCAAAAAGCCCGCTTTTCGTCAGCACCAGCAATCGCAGCAAGGGAAAGCGCATAGCGCCTACCACAATAAGCACCATGCTTAAAGAAGCCCTTGTAAGTGCCGGATATGATAGCGACCGCCTGACGGCGCACAGCCTGCGCCACACCAGCGGCACGGGCGCTTACAAGGCGACCGGCAATATTTACCTTGCACAGAAGCACCAGCGCCACGCCGACCCGTCTACAACGGAAATATATGTCCACGCGGAGGAACGCGAGGAACGAAACACGGAACAGCAAGTTTACAATTACTTTTTCAACCCGGCGGCGGGCAAAGATCAGCGGCAGGAGGCAATAGAGCTTATAGCCACCATTGACCCCGCAAAATTGGGCGCAGTCTGCGAGTTTCTAAAGGCTTTGCGCTAATCAGAATTACATTTATACGCTTAATTAGAAAATTGCACATGATGCGTATAAAGTATATAAAATGCTTGAAGAAAGAGAGGTTTATAAAGCATGGAAGAATGGAGCAACAACGCTTGCGAGGGCTACGCAATCCTTGCTATGCAGGCCGCAGGGCTGGACGCGCAGACCGTTTGCCGCGTCCTCGAACAGATGCGGGCTTGCTTTGATAGCGTATCCGTAGAAGAAGCGGAAGAAGTACAAGAGCCTTGAAAGGAGCATACACGATGCGTATTATCAGCGTATCAAACCAAAAAGGCGGCGTAGCAAAGACCAGCACCGCCGCAGCAATAGCGCAGGGGGCAATTAAACGCGGCAAGAACGCACTTTGCGTTGACCTCGACCCGCAAGGCAGCCTAACGACCATTTGCCGCGCAGACGGAACGAAAAAGGGAAGCTATGACCTTTTGAAAGGCGCAGATGCCGCCCCGCTTATCCAGCACATACCCGGTATGCCCGATATAATCCCCGCCAGCTTGCAGCTTGCCGGAGCTGATGCGGAACTATCCAGCAGGGCGGGGCGCGACTTTCTCTTGCAAGCTGCATTGAAGCCTCTAAAGGAATATGACCTTATCGTGATAGATACCCCGCCCACATTGGGAACGCTGCTTGTAAATAGCCTGACGGCGGCGCACGAGGTTATTATACCCTTACAGGCTGACACTTTCGCCTTGCAGAGCATTTACCAGCTTGCAGACACGATAAAGCAAGTGCAGCAGTATTGTAACCCCGGCTTGACGATCAGAGGGGCGCTATTGACGAAGTACAGCCCCCGCACCGTCCTTGCCCGCGATCTGCGCGACACCATAGCGGAGAAATGCGCGGAACTGGGAATACCGATGCTTACAACGGCGATCCGCGAGGGCGTAGCCGTGAAAGAGGCGCAGACCATGCGGGAAAATCTCTTTGACTATGCACCACGCAGCAACCCCGCGAAAGACTATGAAGCCCTATTAAACGAACTGGAGGTATAAAGAATATGGGAAAGAGTTTCAAGCCCGCAGCAGAAGCCGCGCAGCCGGTTTATAGTACGATCATCGGAGCGGCGCAGGAAGTACAGGAAGTGCAAGAAGCAACACCAGCACAAAAGGCGCTTGCAGACCTTAAAACACAAGGGCAGAAAGGCGCAAAGCTCGACCGTATCAATATGGCTTTTACCGCTGACAACATGGACTATATACGCACAATGTCAAAGCTGAAAGGCCAGACTATGACGCAGTTTGTGAATATCCTTGTGGCAGAGGAACGAGAGAAGAACGGCGCAGCGTTTGACGCTGCAAAGGCGATCCTTGAAAGCCTTTAAGAGAAAGGAGGGCATGGCATGGCTGAAAAACTAACTGCCACCGACCGAGAGAACATACAGGCTTATTTATCGGCTATGAAAGCCCTTGAAGCGAAAGAGCCGGAATACAATTTCGCGGACGAGGCCAGCGCCGAGGCGTGGGCAGCTTGGAACGCCGAATGTTTAGCCACAACGAATAAATACCAAAACAGCATAAAGCGCGCTTTGCTTTTTAGCCTGGGCGACATGACCGGCACCGCCCCGCAAAGCGTAGCGGCGATACTCTCCGCGCTCATAGATGCTGACCAGCTCGACGGGCAAGCAAGCCTTTTCCCGCCCCAAAACGCCGCAGCGCAAAAAGAAATTGTCGATACACTTTCAAAGGCTTTCGGCGTTATCAGACAAGGGAGCGCTACAAATGCCCTTTCTAAAATTCGCAGCGACCGTGCAAAGGTGGACGAGATCACCGGTATAGCTACAATCAAAAGCGGCAATCTGAAAGTTTCCTTGCGCGACTTTCAAAGCATAGCAGGTTTTAAGACTTCTACGCACAAACTGCTTGATGCATTAACACGAAAATTTACGGAAACCGGCGCAAAAAGCCCGTTTGTAACGCTGCCTTTAGATGAATATATGGAGTTACGCGGGATCAGCGACAAAAAAGAAGCGCGTAAACAAGTAAACGCCGACTTACTGACCATGTATAACACCGACTTAGAGTTTACAGAGAAGCGGCGCGGAGCTGATGGTGGATGGTTCAAGATGCGTATATGTGATGCCGTTGGAGTAGTGAAGCGCGGAAATATTCTTTTCAGCTTTGGCAGCACTTACTATTCATATCTGATGCGCTGCACAATTATGCCTTACCCGAAAGACGCTTTTCGCCTCGACGACCGGAAAAACCCGAACAGCTATTACCTTGCCCGCAGAATTTCAGAGCATAAGAACATGAACGCAGGGAAACCCAACGAAGATATTATTTCCGTGGAAACTCTTTTAGCCGCCTGCCCCTATCTCCCGAAGCTGTCTCTTATACACATCTCCGAGCCCACGAGACTAGCGCTCATCTC
>ENA-OZEO01000468-OZEO01000468.1-human-gut-metagenome-genome-assembly--contig:-NODE-468-length-11560-cov-8.107171_pt1 | contig 11560 bp, 8 predicted proteins | sample MGYA00244611_ERZ653620 | MGnify/ENA primary metagenome ERZ653620 (study PRJEB26926, sample SAMN06165137) | human gut metagenome | biome: ENVO:00009003; feature: ENVO:2100002; material: ENVO:00002003...
TCCTGAACCAGACGGCGTGGTAACTGTTCCGGATGTTCCTTCATCTTCTGCTGCAGCTGCTGATTTCGTGCAGTCACCAGTCCCCCCAGTTCCATAAGAAACGCATCTATTCCATCTGCTCCGATATAATGAATCTCATCTCCGGACCTGTAATGATATAGTTCCATATCTTTCGAGTCTAATAAATATACTTTTCCTCTTCCTGTTATCTGTTCTAAAATAACCTTTAATGCATTCGTCTTTCCTCTTGCAGTCTCACCCAGAATTACAAATGGAGTTGTAAGACCTGCCGGAATACATTCCGGCAATACACTCTCTTTATTCAGTCCCAGCCAGATTGCCTTCTCTGCAGCGTTTTCTTCTGCTGTATGCTGTTTCTTTATCATTTCCATAAATGTTCTGATATTTAACTCATCCGGCAATACCGGGATTCTCGGTGCTGCAGTATCCGGATAGCATGTATTTATCTGCTCAATACAGGCTTCTATACCCTGGTTATACTCCAGTTCATCTGTAAATGCAGTCATGACATAGACCTGCATGACACTTACCAGTCCATTGTATTTTATAAGTGTCCGTCCCTTTATCTCTGACTGTGAATAAGAACTTCGTCCCACAATTACATGCAAGTCTGATTCATCGAAAAGATAACCTGCCACTTTATTCTTAAAATTGTTATATGTCGAATACTTCATGGCATTACTTCGTGTTGCTGTTGCTGCCATATATATGCCAAGTCCGGTACCATCTCTGGATAATTTCTGGAAAAATTCTTCCGCTTCATATCCCAGTTCTTTGACTACATCATAATTGTCAATAGCAATTACTATTGCTTTTAATGTCTTTTCTGCCACCTGATTGTATACTTCAAAATTCTGTACCATCCGTTCTGCCAGTAATTTTTTACGCCGTTTTATCTCTGCCTGTATAAGATTGCAGAATTTACGGAATCGTTCTGTATCATCAAAACTGATATAGTCTGCCGTATGATGCAGGCGGTTCAATGGAATCAATCCACTGTTTCCAAAATCCAATATATAGAAGTTCAGATTCTCTACCCGGTTATGCATTGCCAGTGACAACAACACGGTTGTAAGAAATGCTGTTTTTCCATAACCTGCGGAAGCAATATATAAGAGATTTCCGTCTGTGGCAAAATTAAGCTGGTATTCCACCTGCTGCTGTTCTTCCGGAATATCTATCTTTCCAATCCGTGCAGTCAGATTTAATGCATTTCCTTTCTCTGCCTGCTGGTCCGATACAATCTGTTCCGGCAGCGGTGGCATCCACGGCCGTTTTACTTCCACGGTATCCATTGCCTCATATACTCTATGGATATAATCTACCGTAGCATCCAGCTGCGTCATCATATTGCCGCCGGAAGCATGTTCATCACTTAAATCTTCGTTTATCAGTTCACCCTGTCCAAGGTCATTCACCAGATAAACTCTGTCATCTACTTTTTCCTCTTCCTTTTCACTTACATAAGAAGCTCCACTCCATGCCGACTGGAATAATTCATAGATTTCATTATTTCCAACCTGAAGATAAGCTCTTCCGGGGATTGTAATATTGGCGGCATCCGGTGTTTTTAATATTTCTTTACTGTCTGCCTCATTCTGTACCATAAGTGCCAGTTTAAACTTGGAGTTTGTCCAGATCTGGTCATCTACAACTCCGGTTGGTTTCTGTGTTGCCAGTATCAGATGCACACCAAGGCTTCGTCCGATTCGCGCCGCCGATACCAGTTCCGTCATAAAATCCGGCTGTTCCTTTTTCAGCTCTGCAAACTCATCACTGATAATGAATAAATGCGGCAGTGGTTCCTTTGCCTCTCCATTCTGGAACAGCTTATGATATGCATTGATATGATTCACATCATAGCTGCTGAATATTTTCTGTCTTCTTGCCAGTTCACTCTTAATTGATGCCATGGCACGCATACTCTGTGCTCCATCCAGATTGGTGATTGTTCCCAGCAGATGCGGCAGATTCCGGAATAATCCTGCCATTCCACCACCTTTATAATCAATCAGTAAAAATGCCACCTCATACGGATGATAATTGACTGCCAGGGACAGTATATAAGACTGGATAATTTCCGATTTACCGGAACCTGTCGTTCCTGCTACAAGTCCATGGGGACCATGGGCTTTTTCATGCAGATTAAGATTGACATAATCTTCCTTGGCTCTTACCCCAAGCGGAACAGCCAGGGACTTTGCTGCATGATTTTTCTTCCATCGTTTTGCAATATCCAGTTCCTCCGGATGCTCCACCTGATACATTTCAAAAAATGTAATGCTCTCCGGTATCTGTGCACTGATTCCCTGCATATGCTCCAGTGTACTTAAATTTCTTGCCATCCATTCCAGATTTATACCGCTGGTATCTGACAATTCAAAGGAAAGATTTTTCTCTTCCTTCTCTTCCATCAGAAGTGTTGCCTGACCGGAATTATGAAGCATAACTATTGTACCGATATTCTCAGGCAGATTTGCTCTCATATTTGTGGTGTAAATAATAGAAAATCCAAGGTTATCCCCTTCTTTATCCAGATATTCCATAATAGAATGGTCCATAATTAACTTTGGCTCATCTATAATAAATATAAGATGCGGCAGAAAACGGCTTTCCTTCTTACTCTCTTCTAATTTGTTTTTCCGGTTCTTAATCATCTGATGCAGGCTTCCAAGAATCTGGTCTCTCTTCCGCTCTGAATTTACAGTTCCCACTACATTTACCGCATGTATCCGTAAATGTGGATACCAACGCATCCACTGGAAATCAGCATCAAATCTGTTATTATAAATTGTTACAATTTCAAGGTCATGATAACTCTGAAAAAAAGTAAGCTGCGCCACAAGTAATTTCAATTGCTCATGAATAACGCTTTTCTCTCCCACCAGTCCCAGATGTGCTTTCTTTAAATCTACTACAACAGGCTGTTTCATCTTTGAAAATTCCCGCTTCAATTCCTGTGCTTCCAGTTCCAGCTCATCCGGTTTATCCTTTAATTCATCCGTAGAAAGGCGAATACGGAAATGACAATCTGCCATTACCTGTCCCAAAGATACATTCAGGAAATCATCATCATCAGAGCTTCTCTCATAGATTCTTGGACTGTACTGCCCAACCATCCGGGCAAGCTCCTTTACCTCCGGATAATTATAGTGATTTGCCTCTTCTTCATTCTGATATGCTGCATATATTTCCTTTCTTTTCTTTAACAGATATTCCCGATATGTTTTCTCCCGGAGCCTTTTATTCTCCTGACCTTCCTTACGGTCTGTTATATATTTAACCACCGTAAATATTGTTGTCATCACTGTGCCTGCTGCTGACATCAGCACATATAAACCACGCTTCATTAAAATACTGATTCCTACTGTCACACACAGCATCACAAGAGGCGGCACAATAAGCTGTACCAGACTCTCTTTCTTTCCATTCTGCTGTTCTTTTGGGCTGGTCAGACTAATTTCCAAATCCGGTATTCTTTTAATGATTCGCGGAGAACGTTTATACTTCGGATATCCTTCAAATGGAATTTCTTTTTCTTCCAGTTCCAATAATCCATCGGTATTGATATTCACCGTATCTTCGCATTCCACCTGTACACTTTTTTCCAGGAAGATAATTTTTCCCCGGGAAAAGCTTAATTCATCTCCATTGTTTATCTTTCCTTTACAGGCGGCTTCCCTTCCGTTCCAGTATATGTTCTCATAACCTTCTATTGTTACCTCATCATACCTGACCCATAGCCTTGCCGGAAATCCTTCAATTTCAAGATTTCCATTTTTTCCGTCTATTGTAAAATTCTCTGTTCTCTGAAAGCTTCTCTTCATGCTATTCTTCCTCGGTATCATATTTTTCCATCAATGGCTGCATCTTCTGTGCAATTTTCTCCAGCTCCTGTGTTTTCTCTTCTCCACTGAGACTGCTGTCTGTCTCTATCATGGATTTCTGTTTCATATAAGCATAAAGCAGCATTTCATCATCGGACTGCTGCATGGCAATATCAATTGCCTCTGAAATGTCATTTCTTCCAAGATATATCCAGTACTCCAATCTGGCTGGCGTCTCCTTTAAAGAAAGATTGCTTATAATATTCTCTTTCTGCTGCTGTGTCAGATTCTCACTTCTCACATAGGAATTGGCAAGAATATATTTCTGATATATATCCATATCTTTTACCGATATTTCCTGCATAGCATCCACACAGGATACATAATCAGCGGAAATATAGGCATTTTCTGCCGCAATTACTGCATCCTTATATGGCTCAGTACGGATGAAATCAACCAATGCATAGACCGCCAGTACTATTGCCAACAGCAATACCACAACAAACGATGCCTGCAATGTACGATACCGTCTTCGGTTCAGAAAAATCATTTTCACAGACCGTTCTGTCTCTATCTCCTGCTTACGCTGTTCCAACAGTCTGACCAGTTCTTCTACGGATTCCACCTGCCGTACCTTTTGCAGTATGCCACCCTTTAAAAGCTGCATTCCTCCCTGTACATAATCCGCATAACTGTACTGCTTCTGTAATGCATAGCCAATGAGTGCTTTATATTCTTCCATCCATTTCTGTTCATCATATTCTCTGTCTTCCCCGCAGATATCTCTCTGTTTTACATAGACCAGATGATTCCTGTCGTAATAAAGATTTTCCGGCTCTAATGTAAAGTAATATGATTTCCGGCATGCTGCCAGTAATTCTATATTTTCCAATACCGCCAGTCTTGTGGTAATATCTTCTTTTCGTATCTCTGTCATCGGTGTCAGTGCTTCCAGATTATAGGTTAAAAGCAGTTCCTCCCCTTCTTCCTCTATTTTCACTGCAATAAGACCTGTATCCGGATACATTAATTTCTGATAATCAAATATGCCTTCCGCCTGTAATGCTGATTTCTTTATTCTTTCTTCCATCTTTTCTCTCCCGTATCTTATTTTCTTCTGTCCTCTGTCTGCCTCTACTGTACGCAGAGAATATCTCCATCATAAATACTCTGCTGTTCATAGTTCTTATTCATGTCCAGAAATCTTCCCCTGCGTTCAGATTTCATTTCATGTACCTCTTCCTGTGGCAGTTTTCCCGCTTCCTTTAAAATAAGCATGGTATCTATTATTTTCTGCTGTGGATTAACCTGTATATCTTCCTGCCAGCTTCCTTCACGATTCATAATTGTAAGTGTGAGCAACATTTTTCTTCCACCTTCCCTGTCTTCTCTTCCGATATTGCAGCAACAGCAGAATTCCCACTGCCAGCAGAATTCCGCATGCCGGAATCCAATACGCATCCAATGATGCGGTTACTTCTGCCTGCTGCTGCATCTGCTGACTTCCTGTTGTTAAAAATAATTGTTCTTTTACAGCCTCTTCTTTTCCGGCATTTTCATCCATTTTCTTTATAAATACCTGTTCCTTTGTATCCTCATAGCTGCGTTGTTCCTTCTGCTGGTAATCTTTTACTTTTTCTTCATAATCATCCGTAAATACATCTGCTCCGTTTACATCCGTCAGCGACTGATAGGTCTGCGACCGGTTCTGCAGTACCGAAGGATTAATCTCTATTTTAGAATTATCTGTCACTTTACTTCTCCTGTTTCTGACAAAAGTATGGTCTTAAGGGATAGAAGAATCGGAAAGTCACAGGATGTGGCTTTCCGATTCTCTATTACATTACTCCAATCTTTCCGGCAATTTCACGGTCAATGTTCTGCATAGATGTAGATACATCACGTAACTGCTGTGCAATGGATGTAATTAATTCTGCAGTTGCAGAAAAGCTAGGCTCTAAGGAACTGAACTGATCATAAAATGCCTGACTGCTCTGTCCTGCCCATTCATCGCAAAGTGTAGAAACCATATTACGCATGGTACTTACTACCTGCTGGAATTCCTCACATCTTGCATCAAATTCATTTGCCTTTGTCTCCATCTGCTCCGGACTAATCCGGATGTTGTTTACATCTGCCATTTCTTTTGTCTCCTTTACTTTATATTGCAACGTCTTTCGACGGGTTGCTCTGTTCCTTGATTCTTCTGTGATAACTTCTGGCATAGCTTCCTAATATTCCCACCGCCAGAATTCCTAATATTCCATATAAAAGATATTCCACCCAATGCGAACTCTTCTGTTGTTCCCTGCTGCCGGTAACACTTTTCTGTGATACGGTATGATCCACCTCATCCTTTAACCGCTGGTAATCGCTGACCTGCAGCATCTGCGTTGGTTGTGCCACAAATTCATATACCTGTGTATATTCCATGCTTCCTACTCTTGTATAGGGAAGCTTTGCTGCAAAATCTGCCAATGCCGTCTGATTCTGACTGCTTGTAGTATTCTTCACTTCCTTTGCCGAAGCCAATGCATCTGTAACTGCCTGATTGGAAGTTTCTTTCGCTTCTTCCATGTGCTGCTGCAATGTCAATATATTTTCTGAAGTAGTCTGATACAATTTATCTGCATAATCCACATAAGACTGATTGCTGGTGTTGATTTCCTGCTGCATAAGTGCAGCATTTTCTCTCATGCTGCTCACGCTGTCATTCATCACTGTGGTATCCTGTCTTGGATGAAATCCATTTACGCTTCTTTGATAAGAATTAACTGCATCCTGTTCTTCTTTCTGGCTATTTTCTATCTCCTTTTTCACGAAATCTGTGCGGTCTGCCAATGGCTGTATACAACCACTCTGAACCAGACCCGTAATGCCATCCACATCAACATTCTTCTGTGCCGCCACATCTGTCTGCATCGCATCACATAAAAGCCCGGTGTCTCTCAGCAAATCACGAAATCCCATCCTGCTGCCATCCCCGGTCTGCCAGCTTCCCTCAAATACCGGTAATGTATAATCTTCTGTCGTAATCTGTTCCAGTGATGCCTTAAGATATTCTCCCAATGCATCCACATCTCCCGTTACCTTTAGCTGCGTCTCTGTCTGTGCAACCGGCACTTCTCCATCCAGATATGCCTTTAAAAATTCCTTTGTAGAGGCATACCCCTGTTCTGTCAGAAATTCCATGATTTCTGTATCTGCATCACACTGTTCAAATATTTTTTCTACCGTAACCGCTGCTTCCGGTTCTTCTCCAGTATCTTCGCCTTCGCCTGATTCCGGTTCGTTTTTCTCTCCTTCTTCTGTTTTGCCTTCTTCTGTTTTGTCTTCTCCGGTTTTCTCTTCTCCGTTTTTGTCTTCTTCTGTTTTCTCTCCTTCTCCGGTTTTATCCTCTTCTCCGTCCCCGCCATCTGAATCTTCCGGCAGCAGAAATGCCTTTAATATTTTGTCGATATAATTCTTGTTCTTTACATTTTCTTCAATTGCATTCTGTTCCAGTGCAATGGTAATAACCGGCGGTTCTTCCATTCCTTCTACCTGACTGCAGGTCAGTTCATATGCTACTGTTCCATCTTCTGTCTCTGCTTCCTTCCATTGCAGTTTCGGCAGCTGAGCCTTCATTTCTCTGCCATAGGAATTCAGGTTCTGTATTCCTGCTGCTTCAATTCTCTGATTATAGTTTTCAATGCATTGCTGCAAATTCGTATCCAGTTGTTCTGTCACATTTTGAATCTGTGCAATCTGGGCAAGACGGCTGTTTTGTTCAGCAGTCTTTTCTCCGTTATATGCAAGCAATGTATCCTGCAGATTTCGAATCCCATCCCGATATAAAAGTTGCCCGTCTGCATCCGAAAGTAAATTGATTTCTCCTACGCCTTCTGATATTTCTTTTAAGGAACTGACCAGTTCATTTCCTGCTGTTCGCAAATCACTTAACTGTGCAGAAGCATCTGACAGATTTTCCCGATATGCACTGTCTACTGCCTGAATCAACTGCGCATTTTCCTCTGTATAATCCGAAATATCTAACGGTATTGTAGTGTCTTCCTGCTGTTTTAATTCCGGAACCGGAACCATGCTTACCAAATCAGATGCCTGTATTCCCTGTATTGCTTCTTTATCTGTAATGTCATTATTCATAACCATTGCAGATTCATCCTGCGCCGCATGAAATTCATCCATTATGTTACATAGATACATATATGTCATCTGACTGTTCAGTTGTTCTCCAAACTGAAGGACATCACCTAAAAGTTCTTCTCTTGCATCCGCTGATACATCTTCACTGACTGCATACTGTAACTGCGATGCCGCCGGAACTGTATTTAAGCTTTCAACATTTTCCGAAAAATCTGATGGAATTATAATATAAGCACCATATCGCCCTTCTTCTATTCCATTTCTGGCATCTTCTAATGAGGTATATATGAAATTATCATTTGGAAAATTTATGATCTGCTCCCCATAATAGACTTGTGTATTACCATCCGATATGCCGGTATCCAGATTCACCACTGCCACTCCCTGTGACTCCACTGTTCTTTCTACTGCTGTATTACATGTCTGTAATGTAGTGTTTCCATTTATCTTACCGATTCGATATCCGGTAAAACCGCTTGTTCCCAGCAGCGTAATGCACAAAAGAACAGTTATTACTTTCTTCCGTTTCATATCCTCTCTCCCTTTTCTTTTGTCTTTGTCGTATAGATTTTTTCTCTTTTTTTCGTAAATGTCAACCAAAAATATTCGACCTCATTTTCCCTTTATCTGTTCCTCTTTTTTTCTCTCCTGATTTTTCATTTTTCCTTATTTTCCGGGCATTTCAGCATACTTTTTCTAAAATTAGCAGATGATTAATTTCTATATCATTTTAAACTTAATTTAATCTGGTCGAATAAAAGTCGAAACAGTTTTCTCTGAACATCAAAGCAGTTTTTCCTTTTTTGTGTAATCTGCCATCTTGCTACTCGCGTAAACTACAAGAAACACGCTTTGCGAGTTTCTCGAGTTATCGCGGTGCTCGCCAAATCTGCATGCAAAGCTCATTTTCTAATTCTCGAACTTTATCACACCACTCACTATCAAGGAGACAACTACTTCTGGTTTTTATGCATTTGCTACTCTGGAGATGATGTCTGACGCTATGAATAAGGCAGCCCCTACAACAGACAATGAAGAAAAACTTTGGAAAAAGAATGATATAAAGAAGCTGTTGTACTCATTAGATTGAATCAAAAACTATGCCGAAGAATCTTACTCACTGCTTGAAATATCAAGCACTAATCAAAAACTTCGGCATAATATTTTCTTCGGTATAGTCCGAATTATCCTGAATTCGTGATAACTCTGATCGTGGATTTCAATATACAAGTGCACAGTTCTGTAGCAGATTAAAGAAACATCATATGAAACAAAGTATGTCCAGAGTTGCCCATTGTATTGATAATGGACCGATGGAAGGATTTTTGGGGATTCTAAAACAAGAGATGTATTACTGCCAACATTTCAATGATAGAACTACCTTAATTGCAGCTATAACTGATTACATCAATTACTACAATAACCAACGATTGCAAAGAAAGTTAAATGTGATGACACCAATGGAATATCATAATCAATATATAAAAGTAGCCTAAAACTTCTCATTTTATTTTGTGCTAAATCTTGACACAGGACCACCTGCACCTCGGTTATCTTTTTCATCATGATTTATTATTTTCTTTGTTTCTTTCGGTATAATTTTCTTTTTTAAAATCATCCTAAATAATATACCCCCAATAAATAATATGCCTCCAATACTAAATCCAACTGCATACCGATTACTTACTATAAGCAATAGTTCATGTAAATGCAATGAAACAATAGTTACAAATAGTATCATAAAAATTATTCCAAAGCAAAGAAAACCTCTATTCTCTATTTTAAATGTATCTATCAAATCAGCTTTCACGTCTTTTATACTATTTCTACCTTGAACTTTTTGCATAGATATATATGAACCTACCCATATCGAAACTGCTAAACTGGATATTTCAAAAAAGTCCGATACTTTATATTGAATAAAAAAAACGATTCCCAATGCAACCATTCCAGCAATAGATATGGTATTACACCATTGCAGTTCACCCTCAGTAAGTTCGATATTTCTATTATTTGTTTTCCATATACTATTCCAAAAACATCTCACTATTTTTACAACTGTTATCAATATAATAGTCCCCACCAAAGCAGAACATTTCCATTTATAATCATTCCATAATTGAGAAAACATAAACACTACTATATATCCTAATAACATACTCAATATATAAGTAATCATTTGAACATACTTCCAACTTAAATAGTTATGCTTTTTCGTTTTTTTTCTGTATAAATAAACACCAACATAAATAATTCCAACCATAATCCACCATAATATAAAACCTATTAAATAATTCATCCACTACCACCTTTCCAGCATTAAAATATTCTATACCATAATATTAATCGGAGCATGTGAATCTTGGGTACCATGTCATCCATGCAAAACATCAGCATCTGTTCCTGTTTCTGTTTCTTATCCGAATTTCTTGTTATCATAAAAAATACCTCCCTTTTGCAACAAAAATTTGTTTTGAAAGTAGCACGCTTATATCAGCGTTTTTGAACTAAATATTAGATTTTGATTTTCGAATGTCCTTATGTGGAGACATAAATAAAGTTAATATACATCCACCTCAATAAATGCAAATCCAGTCAATGAATTATTCTCAATAATATCCTTCATTCGTTCTGAAACAAATACTGGTATTGTATCGTCTTTCAATCTGAAAATATCATGTCCCTGCACCATTTGATTATTCAAAGCATATTTTTCTACTGAAATTATTTTTTCATCACCAAGCGTAAATACATCATACTTAGAATGTTCTAAATCCAAAGCATCTATTATATCCAACAAATTAGCAACTTTATATTCTGTATTCTCAACACGATCTTTCGTATCAAACAAGTTTACCGAAAGATATTGTATCACATTTTCTTCTACAACATCTTCGATTAATTCTCTAAACTTTTTTGATACAATCAACCACCTATATACATTGGCTATATAGTCGGATAAAACAGAACCATCTTTTGAGTTATATGTAAATCTAACTTCAGACCAATTATTAATATAATTCCCGTTAGATACAGAATATTCATCAATATCTCCTATAACTCCAACATTGCAATTTACATAATCATCATCATTTTCATAATCATAACTTAATTTATAATATTTCATCTAAAATGCTCCTTACTATTTGTTCCAATAATCCTTATATAACATATTTGGATTACTGATGATTTTCTGCTTCATTTGGTCATATAACATTAAAAACTTAGTTTTGTCACCTTTTGCTATTTTATCAAATTTTTGCATATTATCAAGAACATACTCGTGATATGCATATGGATGACGCCCCTGATGAGGCATCAATTCTTTATTCCAATCTCCGTCTAAATCTAATCCATATTTTTTAGCTATATTTTCAAACTGACTTGTATATTTCTTACTCTTATTTGTTGCAAAATGATGTATCTGATTAGGTTTAGTAGAAGGTGTACCACTCTCCCCTACATTCCCCAGTTGCTGTTTTCTAAGTTCCAACAGTTCCTCCGGGTTTAATTTCTTTAATGCAAGTGCTTCGTCTACCTTTCCGATTCCTCTTATTTCTGCCTCT
>ENA-OZEO01000475-OZEO01000475.1-human-gut-metagenome-genome-assembly--contig:-NODE-475-length-11493-cov-5.803899_pt1 | contig 11493 bp, 9 predicted proteins | sample MGYA00244611_ERZ653620 | MGnify/ENA primary metagenome ERZ653620 (study PRJEB26926, sample SAMN06165137) | human gut metagenome | biome: ENVO:00009003; feature: ENVO:2100002; material: ENVO:00002003...
CGAGATGAGCGCTAGTCTCGTGGGCTCGGAGATGTGTATAAGAGACAGATCAGATCATCTCCCATCAAACTGGAAATTCAGGGAAAGTTGTTCTGATATTATTATGAAAAAGATGATCGAAGCCCAGGAAAGACAGATGTCCAGTGGTTCCCAGGGCGGACAGTACTAATCAGATAAAAGCCTCTCAGTTGAGGAACTGAAAAAAACCGATGGTGATGACTGAAAACAGTCAAATCCATCGGTTTTTCTATAAAAGCGAATTAATAAAATCAGATCATCCCTATCAGATGTACGATCAGTGCAGCCACCCAGGCAATCACACACTGCCATACCACAACACCAACAGCCCATTTGCTGCCCATTTCACGTTTGATCGAAGCGATAGCCGCCACACATGGTGTATAGAGCAAACTGAATACCAGCAGGGATGCTGCTGCCAACGGAGTCAGTACAGAGGCAATATTTCCACCGAAAAGTACTTCCAGAGTAGATACCACGCTCTCTTTTGCCATAAATCCGCTGATAAGAGCTGTACAGATTCTCCAGTCTCCCAGTCCGATTGGTTTAAATATAGGTGCCAAGACTCCCGCCACCATTGCCAGAATACTGTCTGCAGAATCTTTTACAAGATTTAAATGCAGATCAAAGCTCTGCAGGAACCAGATTATCATTGATGCAAGCAGGATAATAGAAAACGCTCTCTGCAGGAAATCTTTTGCTTTTTCCCACAAAAGCTGACCTACATTCCTTGCTCCCGGCAGCCGGTAATTGGGAAGTTCCATGACAAACGGGACGGGATCTCCCTTGAAAAGAGTTCTGTTATACAAAAATGCCGCCAGGATTCCCACCAAAATTCCAAGCAGGTAAAGACCTGCCATAATAAATCCGCCCTTCTTCGGGAAAAAAGCACTTACAAAGAAAGAATAAATCGGCAGCTTCGCAGTACAGCTCATAAATGGAGTCAGCAAAATCGTCATCTTTCTGTCACGCTCACTTGTAAGTGTACGTGTGGCCATAACAGCCGGAACCGTACATCCGAATCCGATCAGCATTGGTACAATGCTTCTTCCGGAAAGGCCGATCTTACGCAGAAGTTTGTCCATCACAAAAGCAACACGTGCAACGTATCCGCTGTCTTCCATAAGAGACAGAAAGAAAAACAGGGTTACGATAATCGGCAGAAAACTGAGTACACTTCCCACACCTGTAAAAATACCATCAATGACCAGGCTATGCATGGCACTGTTTACATTTGCTGCTGTCAGTGCTACATCTACCAGCGCAGAAACCTTATCAATTCCAATCTCCAGAAGCCCCTGAAGCCACGCTCCGATCACATTAAAGGTAAGATAAAATACCAGTACCATGATTCCGATGAAACAGGGAATCGCTGTATATTTTCCTGTAAGAATCTTATCAATTTTCTCACTTCTGATTCTCTCCTTACTCTCTTTTGGCTTTACAACTGTCTGTTCACACAAACGCTCAATAAAGTCAAAACGCATATCTGCGATCGCAGCGCTTCTGTCAACCTGACGCTCTGTTTCCATCTGCTGTACGATATGCTCCAGCATCTCCGTCTCATTTGTGTCCAGCTTCAGCTTCTCAAGAATCAGCGGATCTCCCTCGATTGCCTTGGTTGCTGCAAAACGGGCAGGAATATCAGCCTGCGCCGCATGATCCTCAATCAGGTGCATGACCGCATGAATACAGCGGTGTACTGCACCGTCATGGTCACTCTTATCACAGAAATCCTGACGCAGCGGATGTTCCTGATATTTTGCTATATGTAACGCATGGTCAACCAGCTCATCAACCCCTTCATTCTTTGCTGCGGAAATAGGGATTACAGGTACTCCAAGCAGCGATTCCATCTTATTTACATCTATAGAACCCTGATTTCCCAGCACTTCATCCATCATGTTCATTGCAACTACCATAGGAATATCCATCTCCAGAAGCTGCATGGTCAGATACAGGTTTCTCTCAATATTGGTAGCATCCACAATGTTGATGATCGCACTTGGTTTCTCATCCAGGACAAAATTTCTGGAGACAATCTCCTCACTGCTGTAAGGGGACATGGAATAAATTCCCGGAAGGTCTGTGATTTCTGTATCCGGATGGCCTTTAATCGAACCGGTCTTACGATCCACCGTTACTCCTGGAAAGTTTCCCACATGTTGACTGGAACCTGTCAGTTGGTTAAACAGTGTAGTTTTTCCACAGTTCTGATTTCCCACCAATGCGTACGTCAGTGTAGTTCCCTCAGGCAGTGGATGTTCATCTTCTCTGGAATGATACTTTCCATCCTCTCCAAGTCCCGGATGTGCCAGGTCGCTTACAGCCTCTATTCCGGCGTGACTTCTGCTTCGCTTCGGAATCTGTTCGATTTCTATCTGCTCTGCTTCCGCAAGTCTTAATGTCAGTTCATATCCATGTACCTGTAATTCCATGGGATCTCCCATGGGTGCAAACTTCACGACTGTGACCTCAGCTCCCGGAATCATACCCATATCCAGGAAATGCTGACGCAGGGCACCCTTGCCGCCAACCGACGTGATCACAGCACTTTTTCCGATTTCCAAATCTTTTAATGTCATTTTCAGTCGCTCACCTTTTGTATTTGTATTTGGTTATCATCGTCGTTATTATAGCAATCCTCGTAAATAATGCATCTTAATCCAGCCCATCAGAGTGTGAAACCCTGCTGAACTGTCTTAAATGCATTATTTACGAGGATTGCTATAGCCGATTTTTCTCAATAACCTTATGCAGATAGCTTATACTAACTGATAATTTTTGTCAAGTAGCAGGTATGTCTCAATTTTTTTATAACCGAAAGCACAAAAAACTCAGATGAATTTATGTTATCATCTGAGTTTCTCAATGTCTTAACCTGACAGGTCATTAAACCTGTCTGTGATTACTTCATTACTTATTATTCTGATCATTCTCAAGTAACTGATTTATGTGATTGCCATAAGATTTGGAAATTGTTCTTATTTTTTATATGTCAGATCCACACAGAACCTGTAATATCACCGTTAATTACATAATATGCTTTGTTCTCTTCAGGTTTGATATAAATCTTAATATCTTTGAGATCTTTCTCCTTTTTACCCAGTTCGTCTGTCCAGATTCTTCTGACATTACTTAAAATATTTTTTGTATATACTTCTCTGCCCATGAACTGAATATATACTTCTGCTGTTGCTTCTTTCTTAGTGGTTCTTCTTGTTGTCTTCTTCTCGGCAGCTGTCTCTTCAGCCGGTTTCTCAGCTGTCTTAGCAGGAGCCTTCTTTGTAGTTCTTTTCGTTGTTTTTGTTGGTTTTGCAGCAGTCTTTGTTGTTTTAGCTGTCTCTTTTTTCTCGGCTTCTTTCTCTGTTTCTGCCGGTTTCTTTTCTACAGTGTCTGCTGCTTTAGCTGTTTCTTTCTTCTCGGTTTCTTTCTCTGCTTCTGCTGATTTCTTTTCTGCAGTCTTTCTTGTTCTTCTTGCTGCCGGTTTCTTTGCTGTTGTTTCTTTCTTTACAGTCTCTGTTTCAGCAGTTTCTTTCTTGTTTGCTTCTTTATTTACAGCTACTTCTTCAGCAGTTGTCTTTGCAGGAGCCTCTTTAACTTCGGTTGTCTTCGCAGTGGATGTGTTGAGATCTGCTGTAGTTGCTTTTGTTGCCATATGATTAGCCTCCTTACAAGGTATAAGTATTCGTAACTGCTCAGTTTTGTACAGTTACAGGTATTCTTATGTTACCGAAAATATGATAAACAGTAACATTCTTTTATGAAAATAGAATACTACGAATCTTCTGCTTTTGCAATGTTTTTCTGTTTTTATAATTTAGGCATCTTATGAACAGTATTATTTTTTACTCTGTATCCGTCATTTTCTATAGTCCAAGATTCTGCAGATCCTCCTTCATATATGCCGAAAGTCTCCTCTGAAGTTCCTCATTCTGCGGAAGGCTTAAATCCCCGTCAAGAGACAGAATCTCCGAAGCCGTTTCACTGGCAGCTTTCAGGATATCCGCATCCTGATAGATGTCCCCCAGTTTAAATTCCAGCAGACCACTCTGGCGGATTCCAAAAAGATCACCAGGACCGCGAAGCTTCAGATCCTCTCCTGCAATATAAAATCCATCGTTGGATTTATTCAGGATCTGCAGACGTTTAGAAATTTCCTTTGCACCATTTCCCTGCATAAAAATGCAATATGACTGATATTCCCCTCTACCGACACGCCCGCGAAGCTGATGAAGCTGTGCCAGCCCGAAACGCTCGGCATTCTCCACCATCATCACTGTAGCATTAGGCACATTCACTCCTACCTCAACTACAGTAGTAGATACCAGGATCTGAATTTCCCCTGTGGCAAAAGCCTCCATGATCACATTCTTCTCTTTCGCTTTCATCTTTCCATGAAGAGAAGCAATCTTTATATCTGGCGAAAAAACATTGCGAAGCTTCAGGGTATAATCCAGCACATTTTCCCCATCCATCCCTTCGCTCTCCTCCACCATTGGACAGATCACATAAACCTGCCGTCCCTGACGGATCTGCTTCTCCATAAAGGAATAAGCCTTCGGCCTGTAAGAAGTATCCACCACACAATTTTTAATGGGAAGTCTCTGCGCAGGAAGTTCATCAATTACTGAAATATCCAGATCCCCGTATATAATGATCGCCAGCGTCCTTGGAATCGGTGTAGCACTCATCACCAGCACATTAGGCGGGTTTCCCATAGTAGTCAGTGCTTCCCTCTGTTTCACACCAAAACGATGCTGCTCATCTGTAATAACCAGTCCAAGATTATTGTACTGCACTTTTTCCTGAATCAGTGCATGCGTTCCTATCACCAGATTAGCCTCTTTTGACGCGATCAGCGCATATTTTTTCCTTTTCTCCTTCGCAGTATCTGATCCTGTCAGCAAAACCGGATGCCCAAAATCAATATTCTGTTCCTGCAGCAACTTCTCCATTGCCTGAAAATGCTGCCTTGCAAGAACCTCCGTAGGTGCCATAAGCACTGCCTGATATCCATTCTCCACAGTCATGATCATTGCAAGAAACGCAAGGATCGTCTTACCACTTCCTACATCTCCCTGAACCAGTCTGGACATCAGAGCCTGGCCGCTTAAATCCCTCTCAATCTCATGCCACACATTCAACTGCGCCTTTGTCAGATCATAGGGCAGACTTTCAATAATCTGCTCTGTCGTCCACACCGGATGCATGGGAAACGCATTCGGTGCTTCCTCCGTCTTCTCTTTCAAAGACTGCACAGCAAGAATAAAAAGAAGAAACTCGTCAAACACCAACCTTCTCCTTGCAGCTAACAGCTCCTGCATATTTTTGGGAAAATGAATCGCAGGAATCGCAAAATTCCTGTCTGCCAGGTGATACCTCTCCTTATACTCATCTGCCAGATACTCTGCCTGAAGCTTCTGCTCATCAAGCACCTGATGGATCAGCTTCACGATCGTCTTATTAGAAAGCCCCGCAGTCAGTCCATAAATCGGCTGAAGACTGTGCAGAATCTCCTCATAAGCCGCAGGCGTAAAAATTTCAGGGTGCTCCATCTGCAGCTTCCCCTGCTTCCTGACGACACGCCCCCGCAGAACAAACCTGCTGCCTTTCCTGACTGCAGAGCGCAGATACGGTGCATTAAACCACGTAACAGAAATTTTCCCCGTAAGATCTGCCACAGTGGTCGTGATCACCTGAAGATTCCGCACCTGATTCACATACACACCCGTTATAACCGCCACAGAAATCGCCACAACAGCTCCCTCTTCCAGAGACCGGATCTCAACAGGTTCCTCATACGCATCATAATTACGTGGATAATAACTCAGAAGAGATTCCATATCCGTAACTCCTATTTTCGCAAATAACTTTTCCGTTTTCTCCCCCACGCCCTTCAAAGTACGCAAAGATGTTGACATATACCACCGATTCCTTTCTACTACAATATAATTATGAATATCCCTTACAGCCAGTAAAAATTATCTATCTTATCCCTGCAAAAAATAACCAAATCAAGCAACCCTCATTCTTCAATCACAATAATCTGCCGACAATAAACTTCCACTATCCAAATCTCAGGCAGGAAAATATTTGTGTCAGGATGCATTTGCAGGTATCTCTTAGATGCCGAAACCGCATCCTGACACAAATATTTTCCTGCCGTCCCCTTTTATAACACGAAAACGGATATACCCGCCCTCAACAATGGCCTATACCCGTTTTCATCACATGAACTATTCGTTTATCTCTCTCAAAAACTCTATTATCCTACTCTACAGAAATAACATAATAATAAATCGGCTGTCCACCCGCATTCAGTTCCACATCACAATCCGGATAAGCCACCTCCAGAGCCGTTGCCAGCTCCTCAGCTTCAGCCTCCTCAGTATCAGCACCATAATAAATACTGATCACCTCAGACTCATCGTCCACCATCTGGGCAACTGTCTCCTTGGCAACTTCCATGCGGTCCTTGCCAACAGCCAGGATTCCATGATCACCGATACCCATCATATCACCCTCATGGATCTCCTTATCATCAATCCTTGTATCACGCACAGCATACGTAATCTGTCCGGTCTTCACATGTTCGATTGCCTGAAGCATAGCCTCAGTATTCTCCGCACTGTTCTTCTCGGGCACATAACTGATCATGGCAGTAATTCCCTGCGGAATGGTCTTAGTCGGCACAACCACGATCTCTTTATCCTCAGTAAGATCCCTTGCCTGGTTTGCAGCAAGAACAATATTCTTATTGTTCGGGAAAATATAAATAGTCTTTGCATTTACTTTTGCAATGGCATTGAGCATATCCTCTGTACTCGGGTTCATTGTCTGACCGCCCTCGATCAGGTAATCCACACCCAGTTCCTTAAAGATCTCTGTCATTCCCTTTCCCACAGATACTGAAATAAAGCCTACTTCCTTCGGCGGCTGTGCTGCTTCTTCTTTTTCTTCCTGTTCTGCCTGCTCTTTCGCCATTTTCTCGGCATCCTTTATAAGCTTCTCCTGATGCTCCTCACGCATATTGTCGATCTTCATACGTGAAAGTGCACCAAAGGTAAGGGCTTTCTCAATAGCCTGTCCGGGATGATTGGTATGAACATGAACCTTCACGATCTCGTCATCTGCAACAAGCACAATAGAATCACCAAGGGACATCAGGAATTTCTTAAATTCATGCTCTGTCTCCTCGGACATCGGCTGGTTCAGAAGAATAATAAACTCTGTACAATAACCAAATTTAATATCAGCCTCTGTCTGTGCATCGATCTTAGTCACAGCAGGACCTTTTGCCTTGTCAAACTGTGTATAATCAATCTCTTTGCCAAGGAAACCATCATATGCACCATGGTATACTTCCAGAAGTCCCTGTCCACCGGAATCCACTACTCCTGCTTCTTTCAGAACCGGCAGCATCTCCGGTGTCTTTGCCAGAGTTTCCTCCGCATGAGCGATCACGCTCTGGAAAAATGTATCCAGATCCTCTGCTGTCTCCGCAAGCTCTACAGCCTTGGCAGCAGCCTCTCTTGCAACAGTAAGGATTGTTCCTTCCTTCGGTTTCATGACTGCCTTATATGCAGTCTCCACACCTTTCTCCATGGCTGCCGCGATATCAATGGCATCCAGTTCCTTACTGTTCTTAACACTTCTGGTAAAGCCACGCAGAAGCTGAGAAAGAATAACACCTGAGTTACCTCTTGCACCGCGCAGGGAACCGGAAGAAATCGCCTTGGCCAGTGACTCCATGTCAGGCTCTCCCAGAGAACCTACTTCTGCTGCTGCTGCCATGATCGTCATTGTCATATTGGTTCCTGTATCTCCATCCGGTACCGGAAATACGTTCAGTTCGTTGATCCATTCTTTTTTAGCTTCCAGATTCTTGGCTCCTGCAAGAAACATCCTGGAAAGTATTCTGGCATCTATGGTTTTGTTATTCACCACAAGTTCCTCCTCTATCCTAATCAATTGCGCGTACACCTTCTACATAAATATCGATCTTATCGATCTCCATTCCTGTAAAGGCCTCGACTTTATATTTGACATTGCTGACAAGGTTGTCTGCAATTGTACTTATATTCACGCCATATGCCACAATAACATGGAAATTCAGGCGGATTTTATTGTCCTCTGTAATTCTGACGCTGATGCCATGTTTCAGGCTGTTCTTTCCAAGAAGCTTTACCAGTCCGTCCTTCATACTGACTGCAGCCATGCCTACGATACCAAAACATTCTACAGCAACGCTTCCTGCGTAGGTTGCGATTACATCTGTGTCAATTATGATCTGACCTAATCCGGAATCTATACGTCCATTCATATGGTTACCTCCAATGCTCATTATTGTATGTAAGTGTATTATAACCTCTTTTCACAGAAAAAGAAATATAATTTTTGAGTTTTTTCCTTTTTTTGCTTGCAAAAGCACAATTCATCTGTTACAATGTAATCTGTTGAACACAAGGTTACTGTTCAGACGCTATGCACACAGCACGACAGTAACAATAAAGCGTCAAGGAGGTGCTATCATGGCTAAATGTGCAATCTGTGAGAAAGCTGCTCATTTCGGAAATAATGTAAGTCATTCACATAGAAGATCCAATAAAATGTGGAAATCTAACGTAAAATCCGTTAAAATCAAGACTGCTGAGGGTGGAGCTAGAAAGACATATGTATGTACTTCTTGCTTAAGATCCGGTAAAGTAGAAAGAGCATAATAACACCATTACCCCTGTTGCAACAGGGGTATTTTTTTGCAAAAAAGACTGTCCCTCTGTTCAGATATTCTTTACCGAATATTCTGCCTGAGCTGACAGTCTTTTTTTATTTCATATGTCAAACGGGATATTCGCAATCTTCTGTAAAGTTAATGACAGAAAAGATGATATCCCAACAACAGGAAAACTCCGGCCGAAACCACCAGAACCACATTTTCTGCGATCAGCATCCCGATTATCATCCCAATCCCTATGAAAAACAGCATAAAGCCGAACAGCTTTTCCAATTCTTCTGCACCTTTTTCATCGGTTTGCTATAGTCTATGCAAAAATTATTTTTCTGATTCGCCGACAGATTCTTCATCATCTTTTCCGGAGGTAAAACGGTCTACAAAATCCGGAACCATATCAAGGATCTTGGTGAGACCATCCTGATTTTTCACATTGACCAGCTTTGTTGTTCCATTCTGGATCACAAGCACTGCACAGGGAGTCATCTTTCCTGCCATTCCGCCACCGCCATTATCCTTCTTCTCTCCTGAAAAAGCACCGGCACCTACACCGAAAGATACATCCATCAGAGGAAGAATGATCGTATCGCCTACATGGATTGCCTCTCCTACCACTGTTTTCGCAGAAATAAAACTGTCCATTCCCTTGAATAATGAATTTACGGTTTCTTTAAAATTGTTTTCATTTGCCATGGTCATGCCCTCCTGGTTTTCCAACGTTTTATAACGTATTTTATATTTTTATTGAAATAAATACTCACTGCTGCCCGCACAGGAACAAATCCGTAGATCCTGCCTTTTGCCCTGATGTTTCCATACAGATAATTCTCACTGTCAAAACGGGGATTGATCTGTATACAGTTTTTGTGAAATGGAATTGTCATCCCAAGTACAGCAAGTGCCGCACCTGTCAGCGCCGGATCTTCAAAAGAAAAAGTAACCTGCCCTTCTATCCTTGTAGGAAAAATATGCTTAAGCAAAAATTTTCCATGTTTCCATACAAGTTTTCTGGCAGCTGTCACTCTGGGATGTTCTATAAACGCCTTCCACCAGGACACATTCTTCTTAATCTTCCCGAATGTCCTGCGGATATTTTGCAGTTTTGTACGAATCGACTGAAATATATTTCGGATCCGGTCATAGATCCTTTTTATAAAAAACTGCCTCTTCTTTAGACTATTCCGATCTGTATCATCTGCATTCAGTTCCTGCTGTCCGGATATCTGACTGTTTCTGATCCTCTCTGTATCAGCAGATGTACCTGAAGCTGAATTTCTGTCTGTTTTCAGATCCTCAGTCTCCATATTCTCTGATTTCGGGTGATCAACCACTGATTTTTTATGCTCTTCTTCCCTGTTTCCGTCTGTGCCGGATACAGATACCTTTTCTGCGCCGGATTTCTCCGGATTTTTCCCGGATTTCTTTGTTACAGCCCTCTTCTCCTGCCGTTTCTTCAACAACTTGTCTACGGGAATTCCAAACAGATGAAAGGATATCTCCATCTGCTGATCTTTCCATTCCGCTCTCAGCGAAATCCCATGAAACAGCCAGCTTACGATACCCTCTCCCTCTGTCTGTTTCCAACCACCTTCTGCCTTGACAGCTGATGCCTTATATCTTACAGGACAGAACAGTACAAGAAGAACTGCCAGTAAAAGAAGGCCCAGCAGAATTCCCAGGATGATCAGTATAAATTTAAGGATCAGCCATAAAATATGTAACATATTCTCACCTGTTTTCTATATATTCAGCTGTTGCGAAGTTTCCCGTTTCCCTGTACATTTCATCGATCAGACTTCGCACCATCTCCAGGGCTTCCTCTTTGCCCTTCGCCATTCCTATGATCTTCGGACAGATTCCATAAAAGCTCTTCTGTATCAGCATTGCTGCAGGAATAATATCCATCAGATTCACAGGATTCTCTGACAGAGTAAGGAGATAAATGCCCAGAACCGGTTTTCCGCTGTTCAGTTTCTTTTTTATCTTCTCAGGATCCTTTACAGATTCCCCTGCAAGAAAATTCTCCTGCCATTTCAGCATCTTACACCCTCTCCCGTTTCTATAACACTTCAGTTACAGTATTTCCATTTTCTCCAAAATTTAAACCGGGCTGCGTTGCAAAAAACACAGCCCTGTTCTCTCGTTAATAATACTTATGCTGTTTTCCCCAGAGTCCATTGCTTCTCATCTCCAGATATTCCTGATAAGCACGCTCTACGATCTGCTTCTCGTTTGAAAACCTCAGCAGATGATAGATCTCATGAAATTTATAATATCCGGAATCTACAAAAAACTCCTCTCTCTGGGGCTTACTATGATAATTATCCGCAGTCATAAGATACCAGTGTACCTCTTTGAAAACCACGTCCTCCGGAACGGTAAAGTTATATTGGCTCTTTCCGATGTATTTCACAATGGTCGCACGCACTCCAGCCTCTTCCATCACTTCCCGCAATGCTGTCTGTTCATGCGTTTCGCCTGGTTCCACTGTTCCTTTCGGCAATACCCAGCCCTCATAACGGTTCCTGTAAGATTTATACAAAGTAAGAATCTTACCCCGATGAATTACCACACCGCCACAGCTCGTTGCTTCTATCATAATGCAATCCCTCCTGTTTTGCGTGGTATTATAAACTGAGTATAGTATATCTCTTTTTTTCCAAACCCGCAAGCTATAAATATCATTTCATAACATATTACCGATTAATTAGTTACTGTTCACTCCGTTCACAGTAACGTAG